>Ga0310811_10010816_pt1 | contig 11804 bp, 10 predicted proteins | sample YCmetagenome_FD_207642 | JGI IMG/M metagenome (GOLD analysis project Ga0310811, IMG submission 207642) | Soil microbial communities from experimental microcosm in Duke University, North Carolina, United States - YC | ecosystem: Engineered > Artificial ecosystem > Soil microcosm > Unclassified ...
CCGTCGGTGTGGCATCCTTGTAGAAATGCGCGACAAAAAATCACAAGCTCCGTAGGAGCTGCATATCCAAGTGATGCCGCTCCTACGGAGCTTCATTTTCTTTTCGGCTGCGGGCTACAAAGATTTCGCGCCGCCGGCGCTAAAACTTTTTGTTTGATTCGTGTGTTCCGTGGTCAAACCACCTTCAAACCACCGCCTCCCGTTCCTCGACGGCTTCGGTTTTCAATTCATCCAAGGCCCGGAAACGGCTGGCGGCAAAACCGGCTTGAGCAAGCAAATCACAACAGCCGCTGGTGGTCACGTTTTATGTGGAGAATACGAAAGACGATCACGCGGTCATTTTCGACGCGGTAAAAAACCTTGTAAGGAAAACGCCGGGTCAGCAGGCGGCGAAAGCCGTTGTGGTAAATCGGGCGGCGTTCGGGGTTTTCCGCAAGCTGCCGGATGGCTTGTCCGATTTCGTCGAGCAGTTCATCGCCCAAGCCGGGACGCCGGGAGTCATACCACCTTTTGGCGTCATGCAAATCCGCCTCGGCACCTGGACGGATGACAACCTGCCAGTTCACGCGCGCGATTTACGAAGGCGGGCTTCCACTTCGTCCCAAGTTGAACCTGCTTCAGGGTTTTTGCGGTAATCTTCCAGTTCGCGGTCGAGCAGTTTCTTTTCCTCGGCGGTGGGTTCGTTGAGCAGATCATTCTCTTCGAGTTCGCAGATGCGGTCGAAGATTTCTCGGCGGTCGCGGGCTTCCAGTTTTGGAATTTCCAGCAAAATTTCAGCTTTGCTCATGCTCAAACTTAATCCGGCCAAATTACCCGCGCAAGGCGCAAAACATTATTACACCACTGCTTCCTGTTCCTCGACGGTCTGCGTTTTCAATTCATCCAGCGCTCGGAAACGGCTGGCGGCAAAGCCGGCTTCCACGCCGAGCTTGTTGCCGGGATTGATGATGCCGATGAGCAATATCGAAGGTTCCAGCACGCGGCGCATGTCCATGAGCAGTTCGTCCACCTTCACGCCCACGCGCACGGCGCGGACGATGTAAACGGTATCCAGCACTGGCAGTTGCAAATACAGTTCCTTGACCGCATCCGGCCATTTGTCATCTACCAAAACCACTTTTTGTCCGACACTGAACATAGCTCTTTTTTTCGGAGGGACGAGTTCCACGAGTCCCTGATTTAAATTTGCGGTCTTAATTTTGAGACTCGTGGAATTCGTCCCTCCGATGATTGATTCAATACGGCAGCGGAAATTTCGCCGTCAGTTCGCGCACGCGGGCGCGGACTTTGTGCGCGGTGTCCGGGTTTTTGATGTCCATCAGCACTTCGGAAATCATGTCGGCAATCGCCGCCATCTCCGCTTCCTTCATTCCGCGCGTGGTGCAAGCTGGCGTGCCAAGGCGGATGCCGCTGGCCTGGAACGGCGAGCGCGTTTCGTTCGGAATCGTGTTCTTATTGACGGTGATTCCGGCTTCGTCCAGCGCAATCTGGCTGTCTTTGCCGGTGATGCCTTTCGCGCCGACGTCCACGAGCATGAGGTGATTGTCCGTGCCGCCGCTGATGAGGCGGTAGCCGTTGCGCTTCATGCCGTCGGCGAGCGCGGCGGCGTTTTTTACGATCTGCTGTTGATACGCCTTGAAGTTGGGCTGCAAGGCTTCTTGGAAACAAACCGCCTTGCCAGCGATGACATGTTCGAGCGGGCCGCCCTGAATTCCTGGAAACACGATGGAATCAATTTCCTTCGCGTATTTTTCGCGGGTCAAAATCAAGCCACCGCGCGGGCCGCGCAAGGTCTTGTGCGTCGTGGTCGTCACAAAATCCGCGTGTTCCATCGGGCTGGGATGAATGCCCGCCGCGACCAGACCGGCGATGTGCGCGATGTCCGCGAGCAGATACGCGCCGACTTCACGGGCAATCTCGCCCATGCGCTTGAAATCAATGACGCGCGGATACGCGCTCGCGCCGATGGTGATCATCTTCGGCTTGTGTTCACGGGCCATCGCGGCGATCTGCTCGTAATCAATCCGCTCGGTTTCCTTGCCGACGCCGTAGTGGACGATCTCAAAAAACTTGCCGGAAAAGTTCGCTTTGTTGCCGTGCGTCAAATGGCCGCCGTGGTTCAAGTCCATCGTCAGCATCTTGTCGCCGGGTTTCAGGAACGCGAAATAAACCGCCATGTTCGCGCCGGAACCGGAGTGCGGCTGCACGTTCGCGTGCTCCGCGCCGAACAATTTCTTCGCGCGATCAATTGCGAGCTGTTCAATGCTGTCCACGTATTCGCAGCCGCCATACCAACGCTTTTTCGGATAGCCTTCGGCGTATTTATTCGTCAGCACGGAACCTTGCGCCTCCATGACGGCGGGGCTGACAAAGTTTTCCGAGGCGATCAACTCGATATTCTCCTGCTGCCGCTGGCGTTCGTGCGCAATGGCACCGGCGATGTCCGGGTCAACGTTGGCCAGGCGCAGGTTCGCCGGCGCGAATCTGGCGTCCATCTTCAACACGCGGCGTTCGTGGCGTCCGCCCTCGAATTTTGCGGCGATGAACGCGGCGAGAATTTTCTTTGCGAGTTCGGGCGAGGTTTTTTTGGCGCTCAGGCAAAGCACATTCATGTCGTTGTGCTGGCGGGCGGTCGTGGCCGCTTGCTCGTCGGTGATCAATCCGGCGCGGATGCCGGCAACTTTGTTCGCGGTCATGCTGACGCCCACGCCGCTGGTGCAGATGAGCAGGCCGAGTTCGGCCTTGCCTTCAGCGACGGCCTGCGCGGCGGGCAGGGCGAAATCGGGATAATCGTCCGCCGGATCCTTGCTGGTCGCACCGAAATCTGTGACGCTCAACCCGCGTTCGCGCAGGAACGCCTTGAGCGTTTCTTTGAGTTCAAAGCCGCCGTGGTCCGCGCCGAGGGCAAAATTCGCCGCGCTGGCGGTGGTTCCAGATTGTGTCTTCGGTAAAAGATTGTTTTGTTCCATAAATTTCAAAAGCGTGACGATGCCTTGCTCGATCTGATCGCGGCATTCAACATAGACCGGATACGAGCAGCCGATGGGATCGCTGATGTCTTTTTCGTAGGCTTCAAGCGTTTCGTCAAATTCGCGGAGCAGAAAAGTCTTTTCCGCCGCCGACGGGTAAAGCAGCGCCACCGTGTCGGTGTGGCTGTGCGTCATGCCGAGGATCAAGTCCGCCGAGCGCACCAGTTCCGCCGTCAGCGCGCGGCTGCGCTGCCCGGAAATGTCCAAGCCGATCTCCTTCATCGCCTGCACGGAGTGCGAAGTCGGCGGCTGGCCGTCCACCGCGCCGAGGCCGGCCGAGAGCACGCGAAACTCGCCACGGCCCTTGACGGCGTGACGGAAAAGTCCCTCGGCCATCGGGCTGCGGCAGACATTGCCGGTGCAAAGAAAAAGAATCGTTTTCATCCCAGACGCGAACAGAAAAGGTGGTTTGTCGGAGCTAAATCGTCAATGCGAAAGCTTCTTGAACCGCATCTTAATCGGAAAATTAATCCTGAACCGGTTCAAAATAAACATTCTGAAGAAATCAGCCGTGTGCCGGGTGCAAAATCGCCAGCGCCTTGAGCAGATCCACCGCCCGCGCCAGCGCCGGATCGTGGATGACTGGCTGCGTCAGCTTGGCGCGCGGAATGTCCGGTTCGTCGAATTCGCCGTCTTTGGCGCGTTTGCTGACCAGTTCCGCCTCGCTCATGTGATCCACCAGCGGCAGCAGATCGTTCGTGGCGGCTGGATCGGCATGGTTCTCAGTGGTCTGGGCGAACGGATCGTTCTGAAACTTCCTTTCCGCCTCGGCACTCACCGCAATGGCGATGTCCGGCGTGACTTTCCCGGCGACATTCGTGCTGCCGATGATGATTCCCCGGCCATCTGCACGCAATTTTGCCGCCAGTTCCGCCGCGCTGCCGGTGGTTTCTCCGTTCACCAGGATGACCAGCGGGAATTTCTGGCCGGAGAAAATACTCTCATCGGAAACCGTTTTGTCGCCATCCGCAAAACGCAGGTCCAGGATCGTGCCGGAAATCTTGTTGGTCGGCTGGTTGGCCTGCAACTGCTCCGCAAAATTGCCCGGAAGCTGGCTGGCGCGGATGCACAGGAGGTCGTTGTCCAGCAACGAAACCTTCAGCGCCGGTTCGGCTGCGCCGGCGGACAGCGCCGTGGCCGTCAAAAAAACTAAATTGAAAAACCTTGAAAAATGTCGCGTCATGCCGTGTCCAAAGTGCGCCACCAGGCGTCGAAAGTAAAGGCGCGAGGAATTTGGGGGAAACCTGCCACGGAGCCACCGAGAACACCGAGAAAATTAAATTCATCGAATCCATCTGTCCATTGATTGTTTCTCTGTGTCCTCTGTGTCTCGGTGGCAAAAGAAAAAGATTTTGTCGGATTCCGGCCATTGGCGGCGATATGCTTGGTGAAGATGACAAGCGATCTGGATTTGCTCCGCCGATTCACCTGCGACCGTTCGCAGGACGCGTTCACCGAACTGGTGAAACGCCATGTGAACCTGGTTTATTCCGCCGCGCTGCGCCAGGTCCGCTCAACGCAACTGGCCGAGGAAATCGCGCAATCCGTCTTTGCCGACCTTGCCCGCGTGGCCGCGACGCCCTCGTCGCCAATGGTGTTGACGCCCTGGCTTTACGCCGTCACGCGCCGGACGGCGATTGATGTTATCCGCAAGGAATCCCGCCGTCAGTTGCGCGAGCAAATCGCCCTGGAGATGAACAACATGAATGCGACCGCCAATGATTGGAACCAGATCGAACCGTTGCTGGACGACGCGATGGCCGCGCTGGATGAAACCGACCGCAGCGCGATCCTCCTGCGCTTTTTTGAAAACAAGTCCCTGCGCGAAGTCGGCGAGGCGTTGGGCGCGTCCGAAGATGCCGCGCAAAAACGCGTGAGCCGCGCCGTGGAACGGCTGCGCGAATTTTTCTCCAAACGCAACGTGAGCATTGGCGCGGGCGGACTGGCCGTAGTCATTTCTGCCAATGCTGTGCAAGCCGCGCCGGTGGGCCTGGCTGTTACTATTTCCACCGCTACGCTCGCGGGAACCACCGCCACCACTTCAACCATCATCGCTGCCGCCACCAAAACCATTGCCATGACTACACTCCAGAAAACCCTCATCACCGTCACCGTGGCCGTGCTGGCCGGCGCGGGTATTAACGAAGCCAAGCAAGCTCACGACGCGCGAAATGTCGTCGCGAAACTGCAAGCCGAACAAACATCGATGGCGATAGAAATTGCCCGATTGCAGGCTGAGGCCAACAAGCTTTCCGACTTGCTGGCGAGCGCGAAAGATCAAAAGCAATTGACGCAGGCTCAGTTCAATGAGCTGTTGAAACTTCGTGGACAGATGGGCGTCAAGCAGGCAAACGCAGAAATCGAAAACGATCCGGTCTTTCAGAAGGCCCAAATATGGCTGGCAAAGGAGAAAAAGATTCGGGAGCAATTTGAGTTGCATCCGGAGCAGAAAATTCCGGAGATGCAATTCCTCAAAGAAGAAGACTGGCTCGATCATGCCAGACATGCTGATGTGGAAACCGCCAAAGGAATGCGCATTGCCTTGAGTAATATCCGGGCGACGGCAAGCGGTATTTTTGCCGAGAAATTCGCTTTGGCTTTGCAGGCATACATGGCGGCAAATCAGCAGCAACTTCCGGCGACTGCATCTCAAGTGGCCGGTTATTTTAACCCTCCTTTGCAGGATGCGGACGCAATTCTTTCGCGTTATGTTGTTCCAGCGGCGTCCGACTCATTTTTTGCTATGAATCCAACTATGACCAACGTGGTGTTTTTGCAGGATAAATCCACGGTTGTGGATGCCATAGATCAACTAGTGGCGTTCGGCCCACATTATACCTACTGGCTTCCTCCACTACAACCAACACAAATGAATTCGGTTTTGCCTCCAGAATTGGAGGCGGTGGGGAAGGCATATTCGGATGCAAACGGCCAGGGATTTTTAAGCCCTTACGACCTCAAGCCTTATGCCACCACGCCGGAACAAAAGGCGGCGCTCGACAAGTTAATTAAATCACTCAACCCAACTCGGTAATCAATTATCTGAAAGACCGTGAATGGCCGATCCTAGTTACATGTGCCATCAACTCGTCCGTTCAGAGCCCTTGCTGGAAGGCCAAGAGTTAGTCTGGGGTTCAAAACGTTTTTGCCGCGATGTAGCGACGGAACTGCGCGCCTTCAAAATGGATTTTCTCCTTTCCCTGTCCGATTTTCGCGTTGGCGGCTACTATCTGATGAGTGAACGATCAAACCGACTTACAACTGCTCCGCGCCTACGCTGAACACCGTGCCGAACCGGCGTTTGCTGAGCTGGTGCACCGCATGTGGATTTCGTTTATTCCGCCGCATTGCGGATGGTTTGTGACGCGCATCTCGCCGAAGACGTGACGCAAGCCGTGTTTGTTGCGCTCGCAAAAAACGCCACCCAGCTCATGGATCGCCCGGTGCTGTCCGGTTGGTTGCATCGCACCGACCAAAACATAGCCGCGCAGACCGTCCGCACCGATGTGCGCCGGCGTGCCCGTGAACAGGAGGCTGTCCTTATGAATGAATTGATCGCCGCGGAACCGGAAGCCGGTTGGGAACACATCGCGCCGTATCTTGATGCCGCGCTGGGCGAATTAAGCGAAGCTGACCGGGACGCGCTGCTGCTGCGTTATTTTGAACGCAAGTCCGCGCAGGAAATGGCGCAAATCCTCGGCCTCAGCAACGAGGCCGCGCAAAAACGCGTGAGCCGCGCCGTGGAACGGCTGCGCGAATTTTTCTCCAAACGCAACGTGACAATTGGCGCGGGCGGACTGGCCGTTTTGATTTCCGCCAACGCCGTGCAAGCCGCGCCGGTGGGCCTGGCTGTCACCATTTCCACGGCCGCCGTTCTCGCTGGAACTGCCGTTTCCACTTCAACCGTAATCACCGCCACCAAAGCCATCGCCATGACTGCCTTGCAAAAAATTCTTGTTGCCACCACCGTCGCCGTTCTCGCCGGTGCCGGTGTTTACGAAACCCGCCAAGCCGCGCAATTGCGCGAACAAAATCAAGCGCTCCAGCTACAGCAAACGCCGCTGGCCGAACAACTCCAGCAGTTGCAACGCGAGCGGGATGAGACGGCGAACCAGTTGGCTGGATTGCTGGCGGAGAACGCACAATTGAAATCAAAATCAAACGAAAATGAACTATTGAAATTGCGCGCTGAAGTAACACGTCTGCGCCGTGATTCTCAAGATCTCGCACAATTGAAATCAAATGCTTCAAAGAATGGAACGGAATTGGCGGATAAGGCCTGGCTTGGCCGTGTCGGACAACTCAAACAACGACTGGAACAAACACCGGAGGCTAAAATTCCTGAACTTCAATTTCTCACCGAACAAGATTGGCTTTATGCCGCAAACCACACACTTGACACAGACGATGATTATCACGCTGCCTTTGCCGATTTGCGCGCCAGAGGCGAAGGCCGATTTCTTGACTTGGCAGACACAGCTTTGAGAAAATATCTTGATGACAATAATGGACGGTTTCCCACGGACGTTTCAAAATTAGCGTCGTATTTCGAGAACTCCTCAGAAGTAGACATTTTGCAGCAGCGTTATCAGATTGTTCCGGCAAACAATATTCCGCAGGCAGATATTGACGGAAAACAAGGAGACTGGCTCATAACATTGAAAGTTCAGGACAGTGGTTCTCAATGGGGTTTGGGAAAAGCCGGAGTAAGTGGGACAAGTGCTGAAGATTCGGATGCCATGGCTATTTTAGCTCCGGCGATGAATGCCGCGCTGGCCGCCGCGCCTCAAATTAATGGAAAGAAAAGCATCACTATGGAACAGGTGGCTCAGTATCTCACGACTCCGGAACAGAAAGCTGCGTATCATAAATTGATGCAAAGAAGCAAAACCGCTTCTCAATAAGAATTTATTTCATCACCTTAGCAACGATGTCGCACCCGAACTGCGCGCCGTCAAAATGGCTTTTCTCCACGGCGGTGTAGGCGGCGACTTACGTGGCTTTCAAATCTTTGCTAGGCGTTGAATCGTCCCGGTAGGGACAGCCGGAAATTAGCCAGCTACGAAGTGGCTGGTTTCTCGCCGAAAACGCAATTCGTCCTGAAGGGACGACGGAAATCTCCCAGCCATCCATCGTCGCTCCGCGACGGAAATTTTTAACTTCAAACCAGACACTGCGTGTCTGGCTAATTTCCGCTGTCACTTCGTGACTTTAGCGATTCAAAATGCCTTCGCCGCGATGTCGCGACGAAACTGCGCGTCGTTAAAATGGATTTTCTCCTTTCCCTGTCCGATTTTCGCGTTGGCGGCTACTATCTAAGCAATAATCGAAACAAAATTTTCCTTTTCGCACTTGTCGTGTCGGGTTTTGGTTGTTTGCAGCGTAGGAATGTTCCAAAGTCCTTTTATATGAACGAACCGATCAACTGGCCGCGCGGCGAATTTACGATTGAAGAAGCCGTGAGCTTGAACCCGGCTTTTCCCGAACCGCTGGTCAGAAAGAAACTTTCGGAGGCGATGGCGGCCAAGGCCATTGTCCAGACCCAGAAAGGTGACCGGAGAATCAAAGGCAAATTTCAGGTGGTGACGCCAGCCGTCCCGGCCGGAACTTAAACCGGCATTCTGACACGCTTTTTGCCGGCAGACGAAACTTTACGGGCGGCGTGGCCATTCGTTAAGCTGGAGCCATGCCCAACCCCAGTTTCTGCCAACGCCGGATTGTGTCCCGCTGCTTATGAAAACAAAAAACTTCTTTGGCGATCCAGCCGTTTGCTTGGCGTTGCTGGTTTGGCTGGGATTTCTGTGTTCCACGCCGGCGGCGGGATTTCTGCATACGCAAGGCGAAGACATCGTGGACGGGCAGGGCCAAAAAATCATGCTGCGCGGCGTCGGCCTGGGCAACTGGATGTTGCCGGAAGGTTACATGTGGCGGTTTGGCGAGGAAGTTGACCGGCCGCGCAAGATCGAAAAAATCGTCAGCGACTTGATCGGCCCGGAGAACGCGGCCAAATTCTGGCAGGAATATCGCGCCGAATTCATCACGCAGAAAGACATCCAACGCATCGCGCAACTGGGTTTTAATTGCGTGCGCCCTTCGATGAATGCCCGACTGTTTTTATCCGAGGGCGACCATGCGGCTTATCAAGATGAAGGTTTTGCGCTGCTGGACAATCTGGTGCGCTGGTGCAGGGCGAGCGGTGTTTATCTGATCATTGACATGCACGCCGCGCCCGGCGGTCAAACGGGCCAGAACATTGACGACAGCATCAATGACGAACCGGGATTGTTCATGAATCCCACGAATCAAGATCGTCTGGTGGCGCTCTGGGTGAAGATTGCCGAACGCTACAAAAACGAATCTGCCGTGGGCGCATACGACCTGCTGAACGAACCGCTGCCGGATCGCACGGGGGCGGCTGCGAAATATAAACATGAGCTGGAGCCATTGTATAAGCGCATCACGCAGGCGATCCGGGCGGTGGATCAGCACCACATGATCACGGTCGAGGGTGCAAACTGGGCCAACGATTGGTCGGTTTTTTCCACGCGCTTCGACGACAACCTGGTCTATCAATTTCATTATTATTGCTGGGACAATCCCACGCAGTTGAAGGGCATTGGGCAATATCTGGCGGCGCGCAAACGGTTGGGCGCACCGGTGTGGGTAGGTGAAACCGGCGAGAAGGACGACACGATTTATTGGGGCACCACCGATTATTTTGAAGCGAACAACATCGGCTGGTCGTTCTGGCCCTGGAAAAAAATGGCGACGGGCAACACGCCGTATTCCTACAAGTCGCCCGAAAACTGGCGGGCCATCATGGCCTATTCGCGGAAGGCCGGCGCGGACAAGCCGTCGCCGGAGATTGCCCAAAAGGCATTTGATGAATTATTACAAAACATCCGGCTGGAAAACTGCGAGTTTTTTCCCGACGTGGTGAATGCGCTTTTTCATCGCGTGCCGGGAAAAGTTGAGACTGAGAACTACGGCCATGAAGGATTGAATCATTCCTATTTCGTCAAAGATGCGGCGGCGAAGGCGAAGCATTACCGCACCTCGGAGCCGGTTCCGATTGAAGCGGTTGGCGACTCCGGCCAGGCGGTTCGATTGAATGCCGGGGAGTGGACGGCGTATTTCATTAACAGCCTGGAGAACCGGGATTATGCAATAACTGTCAGAGTCCGGGCGGAAAGTGCGCCGACGGTATTCGAACTGTCCATCAACGGTAACAGCCAGGAAATCACGGCGAACGACCAGGGCTGGGTTGAGCTCAAGCTGAAACCCATCCAACTGATGGCCGGAGGTAATCAGGTGAAGTTGTCCGTCAAAAGTGGAGCGGCGGTCTTCGATTGGATGAATTTCCAATAAGTCGAAAAGTTTGAGCGGAGCCGGGCTGGCTGTTATCATCGCATCAATGGCGAAACCTAATTTCATTGATCTGCCGGGTTGCGATCCGATTCCCATCATTTATGAGGATCGTTCGGTGCTGGCGATTGACAAGCCGCGCGGCTGGATGTTGGTGCCGCATTCGTGGCGCAAGACGAACTGGAATTTGCAGGCGGCGATTGATTCGTCCATGCGTGCGGACGATTTCTGGGCGAAGTCGCGCAACCTGAGTTTTCTCCGGCATGTTCACCGGCTGGATGCGGATACGAGCGGCGTGATGTTGTTTGGCAAAAGCGTGGGCGCGGTGGAGGCGCTGGGTGATTTGTTTGAATCGCGCCGGATGGAAAAGACGTATCTGGCCGTCGTCGCCGGCGAGCCGAAGGAGAACGAATGGACCTGCACGCTGCCGCTCGGCCCGGACCCGAAGCAGTTCGGCAAAATGCGCGTGGATTATTCAGAGGAAGGCAAGGAATGCGAAACGCATTTTCGCGTGTTGCAGAAGAACGAACGGTTCACGCTGGTTGAGGCCACTCCGCTGACGGGGCGCACGCATCAGATCCGCGTGCATCTGGCGGAATCCGGCACGCCGATCATGTGCGATGAGCTTTACGGCAAGGTCGAGAAGGGTTTTCGCCTTGGCCTGCGCGCGGTGCGGCTGGCTTACAAGGATTCGTTTACGTGGCGGCCGGTGAACATCATCGCGCCAGCGCAATTTTTTCTGGATGAATACGGCTTCACGCTATCGGCGGAGCAACGGAAGGAGAAATGGTCATATCATCCGCCGGGCAAGGAAAAAGCTCGGAACGAGACCCCATTGCCGCCTCACAAGAAAAAATAGGTTTAAGTTTTTATGGTGACTGGGACGGCCGGAGAAATCCGGCTCAGGTAAAGCTCATTTCGCCGCGCGGTCTAACGCGTCCAGCACGATGACCGGCGTCAAAATTTCGGGCAGAACAATTGGTTCTGCGTCGGTGCTTTTCGGATAGACCAGCACAAGCGGCACGCCCGCGCGGTTGAAATGTTGCAGTTCCGTGGTGATGTTCGTGGCGAAGTGGGTGTAATCGCCAATGAGCGCAACCGCCCCCAGCGACTTCAATTTTTCGCGGACGGATGGAATTTCAATGCTGGTCTTTTTATTGACCTGGCAGGTCAGACACCAGTCGGCGGTAAAATCCACCAGCACCGGTTTGCCGGCAGCCTGCGCATCCGCCACGGCGGCGGGCGACCAGCGCTGCCAGTCAATGCCGTCGGCCGACTCTTTCAGCGAACCGCTGTTCATTTCCACCACCGAAGCCCGCCAGTCGAGTTCCTTTTCCAACGCAAAGGCGTAGCCGCCCACCAGGAGAATCAAAACAATGATCGTCGCAACGGTTTTGCGGCTGCGACCGC
>Ga0310811_10010818_pt1 | contig 11803 bp, 11 predicted proteins | sample YCmetagenome_FD_207642 | JGI IMG/M metagenome (GOLD analysis project Ga0310811, IMG submission 207642) | Soil microbial communities from experimental microcosm in Duke University, North Carolina, United States - YC | ecosystem: Engineered > Artificial ecosystem > Soil microcosm > Unclassified ...
CCAGGCAATCGACGGCACCCCTCGTTTCCACCTCGACATCGAAACCGACGACGTAGAGGCCGAGGCTGCCCGTCTGATCGCTCTAGGCACCACACAGGTGTCACAGTGGCTGGAATGCCGTGTGCTGCGCGCACCTGGCGGTCATCTCGTGTGTGTACTGCCCGTGCACAGCAACTCAGAGGCCTTCCAAGCCAATGCCTAGATCTGGCCGTGACTGGACAATCCAGCACCCGCTGGCCCGGACGCCCGTTCTCACGCGGCGGCCTGGCCGTGGAAGCGTGCGAGCACCTGCTCGGTCTGCCGGCCGGCCGGTTTGGCCAGGTCGAGCGGCGTGGCCAGGACGATGGCCGCGGCGCCCTGCGCCCAGGCCGCGTCGTCCCAAGGTTCCACTTCGATCCTGGTCTCGGACATGGGTGCGGGGATCGCGCCGGAAAGGCCCGCGCGGAACGCCGCGTCCCAGTGCGGCCAGGCGGCCGCGCCCTCGCCGAGCACGATCACCACCTCCGGGTCGAGCACGGTCACCAGCGCCGCCACGGCCCGCGCCAGCACTCCCGCCGCGTCGGCGTACACGGCGGCGGCGCGCCTCTCGCCATTGTCGGCCAACTCCCGCAGCCGCTCCACCCCCTGCCCCTGCCGCAGCACGCCCGCGGCGAGCCCGGCACGTATCAGCCCGGCCGAGCCGACGATCGTCTCGAGGCAGCCGCGGTTGCCGCAGGCGCACGGCGCGCCGCCCGGGTCGATGGGGAAGTGCCCGAACTCGCCGGCGCCGCCGCGCGACCCCCGGTAGACCGCGCCGCCCGCCACGATGCCGAGCCCCACTCCGCTGCCGATCGTGAGCACCAGGAAGTCCCGGTGCCGCCGCCCGCGGCCGAACAGCTGCTCGGCCGCTGCCAGCGCCTTGACATCGTTCTCGACGAGCACCGGCAGGCCGAGGGCGCCGTGCAGCTGCCGGCCCAGCGGCAGGTCGCGCCAGCCCAGGGTCGGCGCCTTGACCCGGCCGCTGTCCGGGCTGTCCACCACCCCGGGCACGCCCACGCCGAGGCCCAGCAGCGGTGTGTCCTGATGCTCCTCGACGAACGGGCGCAGCGTGACGGCCAGCCGTCCGGCCGGCTCCGGTGCCCCCGCGTCGAAGTCGAGGTTGTGCGCGGCGAGCACGGAGCCGTCCAGCCGCGCCTCCACGATGGCGACGTGGTCCGCCGCCACCTTGACCCCGACCGCGCGCGCCGCGGTCGGGACCAGTCCGATCAGCTGACCGCGCCGCCCGCCGCGGGACGGAGCCTGGTCCAGCTCCTGCACCATCGACTGCTCCAGCAGCCGGCGCACCACCTGCGTCACGGTCGGCGGGCTGATCTCGAGCTCGCGCGCCACGTCGGCCCGCGACATCGGCCCGGCCCGGCCGAGCAGGGCCAGCACCGCGGTCTGGGTCAGGTCTCGTCCCGCGGACGATCTGGCGTTCACGCGCCGAAGCTCCCCTCCAGCCGTCGTCGGGAGCCGGCCGCCGGCCGGTTCCCGACGACGGAATCGTCTCGCCGGAAAAACAGAAATCAGCGGGCGGTGTTCCCGTACAGCCAGGCGGTGCCCGAGCCGGTCAGCCGGTAGTGCACGGCACCCAGGTCGTCATCATCCCAGACGCCGGTCGTCGGATTCTGGTACGCCAGCTCGATATCCAGGTACGCGTAGGAGCCGGTCGGCGCGGTGCCGCCGCTCGCCAACGCCGAGATCGGGATCGCGGCCTCGATCCGGCCCTTCGAGGTGTCCCACTGCGGGGCGATCGAGCCGATGTTCGAGCCGGCCGTCCAGCCGCTGGTGCTCGCGCTGAACGTGGCGAAGGTGTTGCTGTCGCTCCACCGCCCGACCATGTAGTTCATCGGGTGGTCCAGAGCCCTGCCATACTCGCCGGTGCTTCTGCCCGTCAGCGAGGACGAGTGGTTGAAGTCCTGCGCGTAGACGAGCAGGGCGAACTTCGGCGTCGTGTTGTACGCCGAGAACGCGCCCGAGTCGTTGTCGACGCGCACGTAGATGTTGTTGGCGTCGTTGCTGATGTAGACGTCGCGGATGTCGGTCATCCCGGATCCCGAGGTGCTCACGCCCTTGGGGTAGGTGTAGTAGGGGATGCTCGTCCACTGACTCCAGTCGTTGCTAGGCGTCGTGGTGATGTTCACTGTCGCGTAGGCTCCGGCGTTCGCGTTCGAGGCCTGGACCCGCGGGTCGTAGGCACCCGTGTACGTGAGCGCGGCCATCACGAACGACGCCGCGGTCAGCGGTTCGGACATCGTGCTGAGCACCGGCTGGCTCGTCGGCCACGCCACCGCCTCGCCCGGCGGCATGTATCCGACACCTGAGACGCTCGTGTAGTACTGAAGCCGGGTGAACGCCTCCGTGGTGTTTCCGCTGAAGTAATCGAAGACGGCATCGAACATGGTCATGTTCGGCCACACCGGTTCGGCGGCCAACGCCTCGTTGCCGGCCGGGTCGTACGGGCTGTTGTAGTAGTACCCGTCGTCGGTGTAGCGCGCGATGCCCGAGGTGTCGTGCGTCAGGTCCGCGTCGATGGTCGAGGCCATGGACTTCGCCCGGGACGAGTTCGCGTCCAGGTCGCCGGTCAGGACCAGCGCGAGCGAGGAGGAGTCGAGCAACGGGTTGACGGTGCTGCCGTCGGTGGCGATGCCGCGGTCGTAGTAGCCGCTCGCGTTGTACAGCCCGGGCGGGCTCCACGTGTCACTGCGCTGCACCGCGGACAGGATGGTGCTCGCCGCGCCGTTCCACGCGTCGGCCGTCGAGGAGGCCGATTCGGTCTGCGCCAGCAGTGCCGCCGCGCGCAGTCCGGCGACGTAGAACGCCTGGGTGAAGACGTTGTACTGGACGCTCTCCTCCCAGATGCTCGCGTCCGCGGCGCCGAGGCCGTTGCTCGCGATGTTGTTCTGGATGAAGTTCGCCGCGGCCTGCACCGCCGGCCACATGGAGGCCAGGAACGAGGCGCTGCCGGTGTCCGCGTAGTGCTTCTGCACGCCCACCAGGAACTCGCCGAGGCTGTCGTATTCGGGTTCGACGAACGAGACGTACTGTCCGGACCATTCGTCATAGGTCGTGTGCCAGGTGCCGTTGCTCAGTTGGTTCGCGGCCATCCAGTTCCAGAAGTCCGCGGCCTCGGTGTAGTGGCCGCTCGCGTCCAGCGCCATCGCGTCGAAGGCGGAGTCGCGCATCCACGCCTTGTATCCGTACGAACCGGGGTTGGTCGCTGCCGGGAAGAGGCCGTTCGCAGGGTTCTGCGAGTTTTTCATCACGACGAGGTTGCGCAGATAGGCGGTGCTGACGCCGCCGTCGCTCGTCGAGATCTTCTTGCCCGAGTTGAGCCAGTTCGCGTAGTCGGTCGCCGTGGTGGTGAACCAGTAGGCGCCGGTCTGGGCCCGTGCGGTGTCCGCAGCGGCCTGCGCCGCCGCGAGGTTCGATCCGACCCCGAGGTAGTAGTAGAGCGTCTGGGAGCCGCCGGCAGGGACAGTCACCGTGTTCTGGAGACCGAGGTCGACGTTCGGAGTGCTCTGCGATCCGTGGTCGTCCAGGGCGCCGTTCGCGTCGAACTGGCACCACGCGCTAGCGGTCGAGTCGGTCGCGGTGCAGTCCGCGTCGTTGCCGACCTGGTAGGAGGTGGGGCTCTGCAGCGCGCCGAGGGTCACCACGTCCTGACCGGAGGCGGTCATGTCGCCGAACATCGCCGAGCGGGTCGAGTCGTAGCTCGCCGAGACATTCGTGCTCGAAGACGTGTTGTTCAGGTGGACCTGGTCGAGCACCTTCCAGCTGTACGCCTTGGTCGAAGACGGGTTGGCGAGGGTGTAGCGCACGACGAGGAACGGCTCGTTCGGAACCATCGCGTAGTCCCGCTTGATCGTGATCGGGGTGTTCGCGCCGGAGTACTGGCCGTAGGCGGAGTTGAGCACGCCGTTCTCGTCGAGGTAGGCGCTGGAGGCGAAGTCGTGCACCTGGTCGTACTTGACGTTGTCGGTGGCGTCCTCGAAGAAGCCCGTGTAGTCGACGATCTGGTTCGTCGACGGCTGATTGCCCGCGCGCAGCTCGGCGATCCGTGGGCCGTAGCTGCCGGTGTCGTTCTGGTTGAGCTTGCTGGCGTTCCAGATCGCGGTGAGGTTCTGCCAGTTGGACAGGTAAAGGCTGGCGGCCGACGTGGCCGACGGCTCGGTGGTGGTGGCGGCGACCGGAGCCGGAGCCGGCGTCCCGGCTGCCGCGTCGGGCGCGGCCGCCGGCGAGCCGGAGTTCAGCGACAGGGCGAGGGCGGCGGCCAGCCCCATGCCTGCCAACGTGGTGGGTAGGTGCGGGCGCCCGCGGCGCCGTGCGGTTGGGCTCGACATGCTGCGGATGCTAAATTCGACCACTGAATAATGTCAAGGAACAATGTGCCCGGCGAAAATCGTCAGGGGTCGATCATTCGAACTCCTCGTCCGCCGGCACCATCTGGGCGTGCGGCGAGCAGCGTGCGGCATGCCGAGGAGCTCGGCCCGGACGATCGTCGCGTTGTCGCCCCGTCGTCGAGCGAGGGCGCGGGGGCGCCCCGCCCCCGCCTGCGGCGCCGACCGCATACCCCCGAACGGAGCAGCCCCGTGCGCAGGTCCAGCGGCGCCGGGCACGCGGTCGGCGGCGCCGCGCGTGACGATGGAGCCGTTCCGCAACGACGAACGGAGAGCGCAATGGATCTCGGACTGCTGGTCGAGGTCTCGGGCGGGCGCGGCGGCCGGCACGCGGAGGAGTCGTTGCGCGAGGCGGTCGATGAGGCGCTGGCCGACGCCTCGATGGCGAGCCACCGGAAGGTGACGGACGCGTACGGCGGCGCGCTCGGCGAGGGCCGCGCGGTGCACGGCATCCCCGCGGTCACCGAGGCCTTCGCGAGCGGCGCGGTCGAGACGCTGCTGCTGTCCGCCGACCGCGCCGAGGACCCGATGAAGTGGGCCAGCCCCGACGATCCGCGGCTGAGCGCCAGCGCGCCGAGGGGCTCGCCGCGGCGGCGGAGGGCGCGTTCGAGGCGAAGGCCGGGCTGCTCATGCTGCGCGCCGCCACGGCCACGGACGCGTCCTTCAGCGAGCTGCTGCCGGGCACGCACGCCGACGAAGGCTGCGCTACACCGTCTGAGCCCGCGGACCCGCACACGCGCACACGCGCATGCACGCGCCCGCGCCCGCGCCCGCGGGCTCGGCGAACGGCCCGGACTCGCTCAGCAGTGCGCGACCACCTCCCAATACCCCGGCGTGGGCTCGTGCAGGCTGCTGACGACGCTGCGGCTGTAGGCGCCCATGTCCTGGTTGGAGCCGATGGCGTAGCTTTCGCCGCCGATGAAATAGGAGCGGCCGGCGAGGTTCTGCGAGACGTTGTCGGTGGTCCAGCAGTTCGACAGCGGCGTGGTGGTCGGGGTCGGCGAGCCGGTCGTCCCGGTCGGCGTCGGCGATGCAGTGGTCTGCGTCGGAGTCGGGGACGCGGTCGTCCGGGTGGGGGTGCTGCTCGCGGTCGGGCTGGTGGCGGCGCCGCTGTTCAGGCCCCAGTACGTGGCGGTGTAGTACGTCGAGCAGATGTAGCTGAGGAAGTACGCCCCGGTCGTGCCGCACTGGTTCGTCGCCGAGCCGGGGCTCACGGCCAGGCCGTGCCCCATGCCGGAGATCGCGAAGACCTCGACGACCGGATGCCCCTGCGCGTCGTCGTAGAGGCTTTCGCCGGTGCCGCCGGGCAGGGTCGCGGTCGACGAGGCGGTCTGGCTGATGCCCCACACCCCGGTCCACTGGTTCATCAGCTCGGTGGAGTTCGCGGTGCTGACCGTGAAGTCCGCGGTGCCCTGCCAGATCTGCACGGTCGGCCACGGTCCGGCGTATCCGGGGTCTGAGTTCTCGGCCAGCGACGCCCACTGGGCGGCCGTTTTGCTCACGGCGCTGTCCATGCAGGTGAAGGCCTGGGTCTGGCTGGTCGCGCACTGAGCCGGCAGGCCTGAGTCGATCGAGCCGGAGGCGAACACGTCGGGGTAGTCTGCCAGCAGGTCCGCGGTCATCCCGCCGCCGGCGGACAGGCCGGTGACGTAGACCCGGGATGGGTTGATCGAGTAATGCGACTCCATGTAGTCGACCATCTGGATGATCGACGCGGCCTCACCCTTGCCGCGCGAGTCGTCGGACGGGGTGAACCAGTCGAAGCAATCCTCGCTGTTGTTCGCAGAGCTCTGCTGCGGGAAGACGATGTCGAAGCCCCACAGGTCGGCGTATTTCGGCCAGCCGGAGTCGTTGTAGTAGTCAGCGGCCTGCTGCGTGCAGCCGTGCAGCGCGACGACCAGCGGCGCGTTCGATCCGGCCGTGGTGGGTACGTAGTCGAACATGCCCAGACTGCCCGGATTCGAGCCGAAGCCGGTGACCTGGGTGAGCGAGGCGGTGTTGGCCTGGGCGGGACGCTGGACGCCCAGGGTGAGGACGAGTGCTGCGATGACGGCCAGGACCGCGGTGACGGCGGTCGAGGCGCGGGCGACGCGGTGGCGCGCAAGCGACGTCGGTTGCACGGTGAGAGTCCTTCCATAGACATGGTGTCGGAGCTGCATCGCGCGGCCGAACCTAGACGGGCCGCGGGCAGCCGGGCCACGTAGGCGTCGGCCACAGCCGGACGTGCGCGTGTGTGCGCCGCCGACATGACGCCACGTGAACTACACGCTGGTCAAGCAGGAGTTCCAGCCACTCGGCGCCACCGACATCAGCTCCTACCTCGCGGCCATCGAGTCCGCCCAGCCGCAGTACGTGTTCAACGCGCAGTTCGGCGGGGACCTCGTCGCCTTCACCAAGCAGGCGGCTTCCTACGGGCTTTTCGCGAAGACCACGGTCACCACAATGTACGACTACTCGGTGCTGCAGACTCTCGGTTCCGCCGCTCCGGCCGGGGCGATCGGCTTCGACCGCGCGCCCTACCGGACGTTCACGGACTCTGCGATGCAGTCGTTCGTCACCGAGTTCCGAGCCAAGTACGGGGACGCGCCGAGCGAATGGGCGATCCTCGGCTACGCGGCCGTGCAGCAGTGGGCCTGGGGCGTGCAGCACGCGAAGTCCCTCTCCGGCGACGCGGTCTCGGCCGCGCTCTCCGGCGCCGCGGTGCCCACGATCCTGGGCGACCAGCAGATCCGCTCCTGCGACCACCAGACCGAACTGCCCGAGTACGTCGGCACCGTCGCCGCGCAGACCGGTTCCTCGAAGGACCCGGCCCGACCGTGGAACGCCACGGCGTTCGCCGCCCCCTTCGACCAGATCGACTACACCTGCGCGCAGACGCAGGCCCTGCGGAAGTATGTAGCCGCCGCTGTCCCGCGCAACGGAGCCGATCGCAGAGCATGAACACACTTGTCACCGAAACCGTCAGCATCCTGACGAACGCGGCACGCCGTTCGTCGTCGCCGCGGCGGCTGATCAACATGGGCCACGGCAGCCTCTTCATGCTCGGGGCGCTGCTGGTCACCTCGCTGGCCGGCGGCTTCCGCTGGGAGGGCGCCACCGTGCCGCAGTACGACCTCGTCGTCATCGGCGTCGCGGTGCTGGTCGCGGCCGGACTGTGGATGCTGCTCGGGCGCACCGCCACCGGCTGGCGGGTGCGCGCGGCGGTCGAGGACCCGGAGAGCCTCGCGGCCGGCGGCACGAACCTGCCGCTGCTGCGCACCGGCGTGTTCGCGCTCGGCGCGGCGCTGGCCGGCCTGGCCGGCGCAGCGATCTCGCCGCTCGAGTCGGTCGGCCCCGGCCTGGACACCCAGATCATCGTCTCGGCGTTCATCGTCACCGTGGTCGGCGGGCTCGGCTCGGTCCTCGGCGCCGCGCTCGGGGCGGTGGCCATCGCCACGGTGGAGAGCCTCGGCACGCTCTGGGTGCCGTCCTACGCCTCCTGCGCGCCGTACCTCGTGATGATCCTCGTGCTCGCCGTGCGCCCGTGGGGGCTGTTCGGCACCCCCGAACGATGACGCGCCCCCCGGCGGCGACACCGCCCCCGACGACGGACAGGAAGCCCGCGCCCGCGATGACAGTGCTCGATGAGAAACACCCCGCCCCGGCCGCCGCGCGCCGGGCCGTGCGGCCGGCCCTTCTGGTGAACGTGACCGCCGTGCTCACCCTCGAGGAGGTCGGCCTTGCCGGGCACCTGGATCGCCCGGGACGGGAGCTCTCGCGCGGCGACCAACGCGCGCTGGAGATCGCCCTCGCGCTCGCGACCGCGCCGCGGCTGCTTCTGCTCGACGAGCCGACCGCCGGCATGTCCCCGTTCGAGACTCGCCGCGTTGTCGGCCAGATCACCGCGCTGGCCCGCGAGCGCGGGCTCACGGTGCTGTTCTCCGAACACGACATGGACACCGTCTTCGGCATCTCGGACGAGGTCACCGTCATGCACCAGGGGCGCGTGCTCGCCCACGGCCCGGCCGCCGAGGTCCGGGCGAACCATGAGGTGATGGCCGTCTACCTGGGGAGCGATGCCTGACATGCTGCGGATCGACGAGATCGACACCTACTACGGTGCCGCGCACATCCTCCAAGGGCTGAGCCTGCACATCGAACAGGGTGAGTCGGTCGCGCTGCTCGGGCGCAACGGCGCGGGTAAGACCACGACGAAGCGTTCGATCCTCGGCCTGACCCCGGTCCGTCGCGGCTACATCCGGCTCGACGACCTGGACATCACCCGGGCCAAAACGCGCCGGATCGCCCGTGCGGGCATCGCCTACGTCGCCAGCGGGCGGCGGGTGTTCGGCAACCTGACGGTGGGCCAGAATCTGGAGCTCGCCGCCCGTACCCTCGGCAACCGACGCAGCGCAGGTTCCAGAAGCGGTACCGGCGGCACCGAGACGGCCTGGTCGGTGGACAACGTCGTCGAGGTCTTTCCGAAGCTGCGCGAGCTGGCCGACCGGCGCGCCCGGTTCCTGTCCGGCGGCGAGCAGCAGATGCTCAAGCTCGGCCGCGCGCTGCTCGGCAACCCCCGCCTGCTGCTGCTGGACGAGCCCACCGAGGGCTTGTCCCCGGCCGTCGTCGCCGACCTCGGCCGGTGGCTCGACCGGCTCAAGCAGGCGGGGCTGACGATCCTGCTGACCGAGCAGAACGCATTGTTCGCCCTCGAACACGCCGATCGCGGCTACGTCATGCTCAAAGGCCGGATCACCCACCACGCACCGGCCGCGACGCTGCGCGAGCGTTGAGGTGCGCGCCGCGCCGGGCGTGGGTAAAGAAATCTGAGTCAGTCGCCCTGTAGCCGTCGGTCCAGCAGGCGCCGTTCCGCCTCGGTGGGGGCGAGGCCGAGTGCGGTGCGCAGGCACTCCTCGGCCTCGGCCCTCCGGCCAAGGCGCTGCAACAGGTCCGCGCGCGTCGCGTGCAGCAGGTAGTAGCCGTCCAGCTGACCGGTCTCCGCGATCGCGTCGACCAACGGCAGCGCAGCCTCGGGTCCCTGCGCCATGCCGAGGGCGACGGCGCGGTTCAGCTCCACGATGGGGCTCGGCGCCACGCTCGCGAGTTCCTCGTACAGTCCGACGATCTGCGGCCAGTCCGTCTCCGCCACGCTCGGCGCGGTGGCGTGGCAGGCCGCGACGGCGGCCTGGATCTGGAACGGCCCGGCCCGGCGGCGCCGCAGCGCGCGTTCCAGGATCGCGGCGCCCTCCTCGACCTGAGCCCGGTCCCAGAGCGACCGGTCCTGCTCCTCCAGCGTGACCAGTCGCCCGTCCGGATCGACCCGGGACGGGCGGCGCGCCTCGTGCAGCAGCATCAGCGCGAGCATCCCGTGCGCCTCGGGCTCGTCCGGCATCAGCGCGGCCAGCACCCGGGCGAGACGGATCGCCTCCCGGCTCAGCCGGGTCTTCTCCGCGGCGCCGTAGCCCTCGTTGTAGAGCAGGTAGAGCACGTGCAGTACGGCCGGAAGCCGGTCGGGCAGCAGGTGCGCGGGCGGAACGCGGAACGGGATGGCCGCGTGCGCGACCTTCTGCTTGGCGCGGAAGATGCGCTGGCCCATCGTGCGCTCCGGCACCAGGAACGCCCGCGCGATCTCGGCCGTGCTCAGTCCGGCGAGGGCGCGCAGGGTGAGCGCCACCTGCGCGTCGAGGTTCAACGCCGGGTGGCAGCAGGTGAACATCAGCTCGAGGCGCTCGTCCGGGATCTCGCCGTCGCTCGTGTAGGGCGGCGGCTCCTGCTTTGACTCCATCGCGGCCCACTCCCGCATCTTCGCCGCCTCGGTCGAGGCGCGGCGCATCCGGTCCACCGCGCGGTTGCGCGCCGTGGTGGTGAGCCACGCCAGCGGCTGCCGCGGCACGCCCGTCTCCGGCCATGTGCGCAGCGCCTGGGTGAACGCGTCCTGCGCGCACTCCTCGGCCAGGTCCCAGTCGCCGCCGGTGAACCGGATCATGGTGGCCACGATCCGGCTCCAGCCGTCGGCGTAGATCCCGGCGATGAACTCCTTCGTCTCGACCGTCATCGGCCGCCCGCCTGTCGTCGGTGTCGGTGTCCGTGCCGGTGCCAGTATCGACGCGGCCGCTGCCGCTACCGCGGTCACGGTCGCTGTCGCTGTAGCCGTAGCTGACCGCGTCGATACCGCGTTCGGCGAGCGGTCACGCCTCCGGGTCGTCGACCCAGAACGGGCGCAGCTCGATGACGCCGGCCCAGGCCATCGGGTGCCGGGAGGCGACCTCGACCGCCTGGTCGAGGTCGGCGCACTCGAGCACGTCGAACCCGGCGATCAGGTCCTTCGTCTCCGCGTAAGGGCCGTCGGAGAGCAGCACCTCCCGGTTGCGCACCCGCACCGTGGTGGCGTCGCTGCCCGGCCGCACCCGGTTGCCCAGCAGCCGGATGCCCTTGGCGTCGGTTTCCTCGACCCAGCCCTCGACGTCCGGGGCGCCGTCCGCCGCGCCGGGGGCGAGGTCCGGGTCCACGCAGACCAGCATGAGGTACTTCATCAGTTGCTCCGTTCGCTGTGATCGTACGGCGCGTTCCGCCGTCCTCATCTCCATGACGAACGGGTGGGGCGCTCTACTACAGGCTCGCCCGAAAAAACTCGCAGCGCATCCTTCCCGGAGTTGTCGGAGCCGCGCTCTACGCTGTCGGGATGGCCAAACTCGTCTACGCCGCGATCGCGTCCCTCGACCTGTACGTCGAGGATGAGCGCGGAGATTTCTCCTGGTCGGCGCCCGATGAGGAGGTGCACGCGTTCGTCAACGACCTCGAACGGCCGATCGGCACCTACCTCTACGGGCGTCGGATGTACGAGACGATGGTCTATTGGGAGAACCCACCCGCCGACGCCGGCTCGAACGCGGTGACCCGCGCATTCACGGAGATCTGGCAGGCCGCCGAGAAGATCGTGTACTCGCGCACGCTCGAGTCGCCGTCGAGCGCGCGGACGCGTATCGAGCGTGAGTTCGATCCCGCAGCGATCGCCGCGCTGAAGAAGTCCGCGGACCGCGACATCTCGATCGGCGGCGCGCAGCTCGCCGGCGTGGCGCTGGCCGCGGGCCTGGTCGACGAGATCCACCTGCTGCTCGTCCCGGTCGTTATCGGCGGGGGCAAGCGTGTGCTGCCAGAGGGCGTGAGCCTCCGGCTCGACCTGCTCGGCGAGCGCCGCTTCCAGGACGGATTCGTCCACCTGCACTACGCGGTCCGCTAGACCCGCGCGAGCGGGCGTGGTCTTCGGCATCGGTTGTCCGCCTGCGTGTGGTGTGTTGTTTCGGGTGGGTCGTCCTCCTTCGTCGTCCTCCACGCGCATGTTCGCGGTGCAGGATTTCGCGTTGGCTCCCGGCGTGGGGTGGGTGGTGGGGTTTCAGGCTGAAAGT
>Ga0310811_10010819_pt1 | contig 11803 bp, 9 predicted proteins | sample YCmetagenome_FD_207642 | JGI IMG/M metagenome (GOLD analysis project Ga0310811, IMG submission 207642) | Soil microbial communities from experimental microcosm in Duke University, North Carolina, United States - YC | ecosystem: Engineered > Artificial ecosystem > Soil microcosm > Unclassified ...
TGCCTCCCGTTTCACACCCCGAGGCCTGCGTGAATGCCTGCGCCGGCGAGTCGTATCCGAACGACTGCGGCGGTGCGCTCGGCACGATCACCGTCGTGTTGTCCTGCTGCGGCGCATAGAGGCGATACGGATACTGCTGATCGACGGTGACCATGTACAACTCGCCCGTCGGCTGATTGAGCTCCGTCGACCATGTGCGGCCGTGATCGATCGAGACCGTCGCGCCGCCATCGTTGCACTGAATCAGGTAGTCGGGATTGTCCGGGTTGAACCAGACGCCATGATTGTCGCCGTGCGGCGGATTGACGGTGGTGAACGTCTTGCCGCCGTCCATCGACTTGTGAACGCCCAGCTCGTTCACCCAGACTTCGTCCGGGTTCTTCGGATTGACGTCGACGTAGTTGAAGTAAAACGGGCGCGCGCGCAGCCGCGCGCTGTTGTTGACGAGCGTCCAGTGTCCGCCCGCGTCATCCGAACGATAGAGGCCGCCCTCGTCGCCGGGCGCTTCAACCATCGCGTAGACTATGCGCGGGTTGCTGCGCGCGATGTCCAGATCAATCTTGCCGATCAGGTTCTGAGGCAGGCCGCTCGTGAGATGGGTCCAGTGCTCGCCGCCATCGACCGACTTGTAAATACCTCCTTCGCTCGCCGGGCCGCCGCTGATGATGTCCCAGCCTTTTCTGAAGGCCCGGTACATCCCGGCGTACAGCTCGTCGGGGTTCGACATGTTGACCGCGATCACGCGGCCGCCGGTCTGGTTGTTCACGAACAGCACCTTGCGCCAGGTCTTGCCGCCGTCGGTGGTCTTGAAGATGCCTCGGTCATCGTTGGGCCCGTAAGGGGAGCCGAGTGCCGCCGCCCACGCGATATCGGGATTCGTCGGATGGACGCGAATCGATCCGATCTGCCCCGCGTCTCGCAGACCCACGAGATGCCAGGTCCGCCCCGCGTCGGTCGACTTGTACACGCCTCTGCCGATGATGACGTTGCTGCGGATCGCAGCGCTTCCCGTTCCAACGTAGACGACGTTCGGGTCCGTTTCCGACACGTCAATCGATCCGATCGACCCCGTTTCGATTTGTCCATCCGTGACGGGCAACCACAGGTCGCCGCAGTCGGTGGTTTTCCAGACACCGCCGCCCGATGCGCCCATGTAGAACGTGCACGGCTGGCTGCGAACGCCCGCTATCGCGGTGACTCGCCCGCCGCGTGTGGGACCCACGCTGCGCCAACGGAGATCCTGGTAGTCGTGCGGGTTGACGATCGCGTCACCGGCGCGCGCAGCCGCTTGCGTCTGCGGCGCCTGCATGTGCGGCACGGCGACGGCGGCGGTCACGAACACAGCTGCGGCAAGGAGTCGGATGTGCATCCGCGGATTGTATACTCGCGGGATGCCGTCGTTGACACGCAGAGACTTCGAGGACGCGCGCGCGCGGATGGGCGGGCACGTCTATCACACGCCGATCATCACCTCACGTCTGCTGTCCGAGCGGACCGGCTACGACGTTCGACTGAAGGCGGAGCTCTTCCAACGCGGCGGCTCGTACAAGATCCGCGGACCGATGAACAAGTTCGCGCTGCTCACCGACGAGCAGAAGCGGCGGGGTGTCGTCTGCTCATCCGCCGGCAACCACGCGCAAGGTGTCGCACTGGCAGCCGCGCGGTATGGCATCAAGGCGGTCGTCGTCATGGCGGAGAACGCGACGCGTTCGAAGATCGACGCGACCCGCGCATATGGCGCCGAGGTGGTGCTGCACGGGACGATCTGGGACGAAGCCAACGACAAGGCGAAAGCGCTCGTCGTCGAGAAGGGCTACACGTACATCCACCCGTTCGACGACCTGCAGCTCATTCAGGGGCAGGGGACCGTCGGGCTCGAGATCTTTCAGGACTGGCCCGACGTGGAAGCGGCGATCGTTCCGATTGGCGGCGGAGGCCTCATTTCGGGTGTGGCGCTGGCGCTCAAGGCGTGCAATCCGGCAATCCGCGTGATCGGTGTCGAATCCTCGGGCGCTCCGGGCATGACTCGCAGCGTTCGTGAAGGAGGCCTCGTCACCCTCGATCACGTGGACTGCATCATCGACGGCCTGCGCGTGAAGCGCGTGGGCGAAACGACGTACGAGATCGTCCGGGACTACGTCGACGATCTGGTCACGCTGCCCGACGAACAGATCTTCGACGCGGTCGTCTGGATCATGTCGCACCTGAAAGTCGTGCCGGAAGGGGCGGCCGCCGCCCCCGTCGGAGCGCTGCTGCAGGGCCTCGTGAAATTGCCGCCGGGGACGAAGGTCTGCTGTGTCCTCAGCGGAGGCAATGTAAACCTCGAGCAGCTGCGCGGCCTCCGGTGGAATTGATGGCCGACGATTGCCGTTCAGGAGCCCGAACGTTTCGTCGCCGGCTTGTTCTTGTCCAGATAAGGCACGCCTGACGTCATCCAGGCTGGCGCGGGCTCTCCCTTCAGATAGTGTCCGAACCATTCAATGATGCGGCGGTGATAGTCGATCTGGTCCGCCTTCTGCCGCAAGCCGTGATCCTCGTTTGCGTACACCAGCAGGACGACGTCCTTCTTCGCGCGCCGGGCGTCGTTGTACAGCTCGACACCCTGGTGCCAGAAGACCGTCCCGTCCGCGTCGCCCACTTCGATCAGCAGCGGCGTCGTCATGGTGGACACACCGAACACCGCCGAATTGCGGACGTAGGCGTTCGGATCCTCATAGAGCGGCACCTGCATCCGCTGCTGCCCTGTTTCGATGTGATCGGTCTCCGCGATGCCCGGTCCCCAGTGGTGGTTGCCGTAGTTGCTGACGAGATCGGTAATCGGCGCGCCCGCCACGGCAGCCGCAAAGACATTCGTGTGCGTCGCGAGATACGCGGTATCGAACCCCCCCCATGAATGGCCGATGATACCGACGTGCCGCGCGTCGATCAGTCCGAGCGCGGCAACCGCGGCAACGGCCGGGCGCACGCACTCGACGACCGACAATCCGGGTTCGCGCGCCCGAAAGACGATGTCGGGCTCGAGCACGAAATAGCCGGCGCTCTGGAAGGCGGTCACGTTGTAGTAGTCGCGCTCCGACGGCGCCGAGTACTGGTGCAGCGTGTCGGACAGCTTTTCGTAGACGTACACGATCATCGGGTATTGACGTCCGCGCTCGTACCCGGCCGGGTACCGCAGCACCCCTTGTAGACGCGCACCGCGCTCGCTCTTGTACTCGACGAGTTCGGACCGTCCCCACGCATACTTCGACTGGAACGGGTTGGTCGTCGTGACCTGCCGCGCATCGCGGAGATCGGGCCCGCCGACGAACGCATCGGGCGAATCATCGAATGACTGAAGGACGTAGTCGTACACGTCGGCGTGCTTCGCCTTGCCGAGCCGCGCCGCGTCCTTGTCCAGCCACATCAGCCGCTCTGGCGACGATGACCCTGGAGCAAGCCGAGCGAACCCCGATTTCTTGGAGAGCAGTCCGAAGAGGCCGAAATAGATCGGCTCGGTTCGATCGATGAACCGGGTATCGGGATCCAGATCGAGATAGCGATACCTGATGCCTTCGGCTGCGCCGTCGGTCAGCCGAATGGCGGCACCAGACTCGGTTGGCACCTGCCAGACGTCGTGCTTGTCGTAGAGGAGCACGTCGTGATCGCCGTTCGTCCAGCCCGCGACCCCGAACCACGGCCGTGTGACGTCGGTTTCATCGGAATCGAGGTCGGCAAACGACGTCGGAATGGACCGCGTGAGGGTGCGCGCGCTCTTCTTTGCGACATCCACGACCGAGAACTGCCCGTCGGTGTAATAGAGGATGTATCGTCCCGCCGGGCTCGCGCGAACGAAGCGGTCGTCGACGTGGTCGGCGACCGGCGTACGCGTGCCGGTCGCTGTGTCGACGATCGACAGCGTGGCGCTGCCGAACCGTCCCCAGCTGCGCTCCAGCGCGGACGACGTCCAGCTGACCACGTATGCGGCGCCATCGTGCGCCAGCGGCGCCACCTGCTCGGTGTAGTCGTGGGCGAGCACCGTCAACGCCGGCGTCTCGATGGCCCAGGACGCAAGCAGGCTGCGCTCGCTGTCGCGGCGCGCGTTCACTTTCTGCTTCGGCATCACGTCGACGTCTTTCGCGTGCCACACGTCGACCGACGCGCGATCGTCGTCTCCATCCGCGGCGCGGGGTGTCTCGTCTGATTTTCTCGGCCACTGCGCGACACCGACGAAGATCCAGCCGCCGTGCTCTGACCACACCGGACGCCGAAACGCGACGACGCGCTCGTCGGCGACGGATTTCCATACGAGCTCCCGATGCCGCTCGGCCTGCGAGCCGAGACCCGTCCAGGCTTCAACGTCGTACGCGAGGCCGTCGTGGCTGGCATCGCCGCGCGACCGCAGATACGCGAGGTCCGCGGCGTCTTTGCGCCACGCGAGGGCCAGGTAGCGTGCCCCGCTGGAATCGAGCACGCGCAGCGTGCCCGCCGCTGGATCGAAGAGTTGAACGCCATTGCCGGCGCGCCCTTCGCCTCCAATGGCGAGCGCGAGCAGGGTGCCGTTGCTCCGCCAGGCCGCGTCAGCCACGTTTCCGAATGTCGTTTCCTTGCCCGATGCGAGGTCGCGGACGACCGCGACGGCGCCGAACGCCTCTTCGGGATCGAGCGGCGGCGCCTCTGTCTCCTTCCGCTCCGCCTCTTTGGACCGATCGGGCGCGTAGTGACGCATCAGCAGGTAATGCCCGGTGGCGTCGAACGCAAACGACTCGACGTCGTCCACGAGCGTGACCGACAGCGCTCCGAGATCGACGAGCGCCAGTCGCCGGTGGACAGGCTTCTTCTCTTTTCGCAGCTTCTGCTCGTCGGCTTCCGACATGCCGACGGCCGCCGCGAGCCATCGCGAGTCGTCGGAAAAGGACGGCTGTGTGCCGTATGCGACCGTTTTCATCGCGCCGTCGGCGAGCCGGACAACGCGGAGTTCGCTCGTGCGGTCGCTGCGGGTAATCGTGTAGACCAGCCAGTGGCCGTCCGGGGACAGCCCGCCGTGGTCGGCGCCGGTCGTCAAGCGTTCGAATTGCGCGAAATCCTGCGGTGACGGGGGCGCGGGCGCCTGCGCGATGACGGCGGCGAGTATGACGGCAGCAATCATTTGAAGATCTCTTTCGGCATGGTCACGTGAACACCGACGTTGCCGTCGACGAGCTGGGTGACGGCCACGTTGCCAGCCACGCTCGTCAACTGATACGCGGTCTGTTTGTCGAGGTGCTTTTCACGCACCAGAAAGTCGATCATTTCCTGGATGGCGGTCTTCGTCGCGACCGCGAGATCCTTGTCCGTGGCCATCGCAATGAACGACGATGACGTCTCCGCGCGAGGCCAGGTGAGCGTCATGTCCTTGAGGACTGTGAGCTGGAGACGTCCGCGCAGCGAGGTTTCGATGGCCGTCTGATCGACCTCGCCGTCGCCTTGTGCCACGTGGCCGTCACCCACCTCGAAGAGTGCGCCGCGTGCATGAATCGGGATGTAAAGCGTGGATCCCGCCACGAGCAGTCGATTATCGAGGTTGCCGGCGTGGGTGCCCGGCGGATTGCTGCTGACCCGGCCCGCCGAGGGAACGGGCGCGACGCCCATGCTTCCGAAGAACGGATGGAGCGGAATCGTGATGCCCGGCGCGAACTGCGCGGTCATCGTTTTCGCGTCGAGCGGGATGATGCGCGTGCGCTGCTGTGCATCTGCCGAGCAGTTTTCCCGCACGTAGCCGCTGCAGCCGTTGTAGCCATAGGGAATGGCGAGGTCGATTGACAGGATCCTGACCTCGAGCACGTTTCCCGGTTCCGCGCCTTCGACGAAGACCGGACCGGTGAGGATGTGACCGCCGGGGCCTCGACGGTCCTGAGGCACCTGATCCTCGATGTCTTTCAACGACTGCTGAATCCGATCTTCAGGTACACCCGCCCGTCGCAGGCGCGGAGGAGTGTTCGTCAGGAGCGTGTCGACGTCGATGATGTCGCCGGACGCGATCGTCAGGACCGGCGTCGCGGCTGCGTCATACCACCCGTAGGCGACCGTCGACGGCGTCGCTTCGAGGCGATGGGTTCTCGGCGCCTGTGCGGCCGCCGCGACCGCAAGGCATGACGCGACCGTGGCGGTCGTCAGGGCACGGACCATGGGCACCTACTTGAAAAGATCGTCGAACGCCTTCTTGGCGCTCGACACGCTGCTCGGTGAGGTCGTGGATGTGGTCTCGCGCTCGACGGTCGTGCGCGGCTCGAAATATCGGCACGTATTCAGCGCGTCCTTTGGCGAAACCCGCGCTGGAACCGGCTGCTGGCATTCGAAGGCCGCGCTCGTGTCGAAATGCACGCACTGCGCGCACGTGTGGAGGTCCGCTCCGCACTTCGGACATTTGCCTTCGGCGCTCCACGCGGACGCCACCGTCAACGCCCCGCCGCAGCGCGCGCACTTGATCACTTCCCGGAATCCGGGCATGTTGAAGGTCTTCGGCTGGACGGGGGGCTGCCCCCGCGGTGCGTATTCCTTCTTCTGCTCGGGCCTGGATTCCGGCCGGCGTTCGCGCGGCTCGTCCTGATATCCCCGCTGGCGGTATTTGCGTTCGGACACGGCGGGGGGATTATAGCTGAGGGTTGCCGATCGACAGCCGCCCCGGCGGCGGCCGCAGGAACGCGGCCGCCGGCTGACACGTCTAAACGGCTGGAGGAGTGTTCATGCACCAGCGCCTTGCGGTCCGTCGCATGCTTCCCGTGTTCGTCCTGCCGTTCCTGCTCGGGGCGGGCGCCTGCGACATCGTGTCGGCCGGATACGGATCCGAGGAAACGGCGCAATGGCAGAAAACGTACACCCTGCCGCCGAATGGCCGGGTCGAAGTGGCCAACACGAATGGCCGCATAGACGTCGAGCCGTCCTCGGGAAACGTCGTCGAGGTCACCGCCATCAAGAAGGCCAAGGGCGGATCACCCGAGGCCGCGAAGGCGGAACTGGAGCGGATCCAAATCGTCGAGGACGTCTCCTCGTCCGGGATCCGGATCGAAACGAAGCTCGATAACAGCTCGCACATGATGTTCTCGTCGGGGAAACAGGTGGAGTACCACGTAAAGGTGCCCGTTGGCGCGGAGGTCAAGTTCTCCACCGTCAATGGCGGGATCGACATCGACGGACTCAATGGGCGGATCGAAGCCGAGACGACCAACGGCGGCGTCCGCGGCCGGCAAATCGGCGGGCCCATCGTCGCGAGCACGACGAATGGCGGGGTCGACGTGGACCTCACCGGCGTCACCGGCGACGTGAAGCTCGAATGCACCAACGGGGGCATCCGCGTCCACCTGCCACCCGACAGCAAGGCGACGATCTCGGCACGGATCACCAACGGCGATATCCGCACGACCGGACTCTCGATCGAGACGTCCGAAGCCAGCCGGCGCCGTCTCGAAGGGCGTCTGAACGGTGGTGGGCCGCGCGTCGAACTCGACGGCACCAACGGAGGGATCGCGCTGACAGCGAGGGAGAAATGATGATCCCGGTTACCGGTTGCCGGTTCCGGGTCACGACGTAGCGCGTACGTGGTCAGCCGGCCTGCGCGAGACGGCGTTGCAGCAGGCCCAGTACCGCGGCTTCAGCGGCCGTCATCCTTCCGACGCTCTTACTGACGCGCGCCGCGCGTTGCGTGACGGTGCTGGCCATCGTGCCGTCCAGGTACGTATCGAAGATGGCAGGGTGGATGTAGCACTTGCGGCAGACCGCTTTCGTGTTTCCGAGCTTTTTCGCAACTTCCTCGACCGCGCGTACGATGTTCTTCTTTGCGCGCGCCTGACCGTCGACGCTTTCGTACTCCCGTAACAGCGTCGCGGCAAGGACGGTTCCGGCCCACGTCCGAAAATCCTTGGACGTGAAATCGCGGTTCGTGATCTCCTGCAGATACGCGTTCACGTCGGCGGATCCGATGTCCACGATGTCGCCCGTCTCGTCGCGGTATTGAAACAACTCCTGGCCGGGCAGATCGCGGCATTGCTTCACGATGCGGGCGAGACGACGATCGTCGAGTTCGAGTGCGTGTTCGACGCCGCTCTTGCCGCGGAACAGGAACTTCACCTTCGATCCGCTGATCCGCACGTGTCCGTCGTGCATCGTCGTCAGCCCGAATGAGCGGTTTTCGCGCGCATACTCGTCGTTGCCGACGCGAATGAACGTCTTCTCCAGAAGCTGCACGACCGCCGCAAGCACTTTTTCACGCGGGAGGCCGGGGCGGCGGAGATCCGCCTGCGTGCGCCGGCGTATGAGCGGGAGCGCATGACCGAACTCGATCAGGCGCCCGTACTTCGTTTCGTCGCGGACCTCTCGCCAGCGGGGATGGTATCGATACTGTTTGCGTCCGCGCGCGTCGCGGCCGGTGACCTGCAGGTGCCCGCGGGGATCGGGTGATATCCAGACGTCGCGCCATGCGGGGGGGATCACGAGCTTGCGGATGCGTTCGAGCGTCTCCCGATCGCTGACCATTCGTCCGTCAGCGTGCCGGTAGGCGAAGCCGCGGCCGCGCTTCAGCCGACGGATGCCCGGGCGGGCGTCGGTGCTGTAATGCAGCCCTGCCCGCTTCGCTGATGCGACGGGATCCTTGTCCTTCGCGCGGCGGAACCTGAGTTGCTGCGCCATGCCTCAACAGTAGTTGCCGGTCCGATACACATCGCGCGCGGCTGCAAGACGCGGGCCTTCTCTTCAACGGAGCACGGGGTTCCCGCGCTGGTCGAACGCGGTTCCGAGCACGAGCTGGACAACCAGATCGTAGCTGACGATCCCCGCCTTGACGCGGTTCGCCCTGAGGTAGGCGTCGTAGCTTTCGCGTGCGGCAGCCTGCAGCACCCGGTTCGTCCGTCGGTATCGCTCGCGTATCGCATAGAGATCGATGCGCGGACCGATCGTCAGCGCCTGCTGCAGCGTCTGGTTCGGCGGCTGGACGAACTCGATCATCACCAGCGCCGCGCTGTAGCGGGCCGCGGCATCGCCGTGCTGACACGCCAGCCAGCCGACGAAGTTGGCCTCGGATTCGTCGGCGTAACCGGCCAGGTGCGCCCACTCGTGCGCAATCACGAACGGCTTTTCGACATCGAGCAGATCCGGCGCGATCAGGGTTTCGAGCAGGAACGGGTCGGTCATTCCGGTCGTCGCCGTCTGGTGGAAGAACTGGCCGAGGAGCGTCTGCTTTGGCCGTCCCGGGACGATGAGCCAGGGGCCGCCGAGAGATTGTTGAGCGCCGGCAAACGCCGTCGCCAGCGCCTCGTTCGATGTGTGCTGGCGGTGTGCCTCCGCATACAAGGCGTTCAGCTCGGCAGCCGTTCGGGTGCCGAGCGCACCAGCGGCCGCGCGCGTAATACGCGCGGGATCGAAATCCACGCGTGCGCGAATCGGGACGCGCCGGTAGTTCAGCCCCCACAGGGCGAGGAATACCAGGTACACCAGAGACGTGGCCGTAGCCCCCTCGAGGATCCCGGTTCGTATCGATCGCGAGAGCGGCCGCTGACGCAATCGCCGGTAGATCCAGACGGCGGTGGCCGCCACGGCGCCCACCCACAGCAGATCGAAGCACGCGAACGGCACGACGTTCGACCACGACGTGATGGTGCGTTGAAGCGGAGGGTAGACGCCGTTCGAGTACCACCGTTCGATCGCGCGATGCGGCGTCGGTACAACCGCGGCGAGGGCCGCAAGACAGATGACAGCCAGGCGCCGGATCAGCCCTGCGCTAGCCGTTCTCACGTGGATCGCCGGTAATCAGCCGCACCGAACGGTCATAGCTGAAGTACGCCCATGCCCACTGCACCATGACCAGGACCCGGTTGCGGAAGCCGATCAGATTCGCGATATGAACGAGCGCCCAGACCAACCAGCCGGTCAATCCTTTCAGCTGCAGCCAATGGAGGTCGGCCACTGCCTTCGCACGTCCGATGGTTGCCAGATTTCCGTAGTCGCGGTAGTGAAACGGCAGCATCGGCTGGTTCCTTATCGCGCGGCCGATGTTGCGCGCGGCATGACCACCCATCTGGATTGCAACCTGCGCGACGCCGGGAAGCGGATGGCCGTGCTCGTCTTTCAACGACGCCAGGTCTCCGATCACGAACACATTCGGATGTCCCGGCACGGTGAGATCGGGATTGACGAAGACGCGGCCGGCGCGGTCCGTCGGCGCGCCGAGCGCGGCGCCGAGCGGTGACGCCGCCACTCCGGCCGCCCAGACGATCGTGGCTGCGGGAATCCGCCGTTCCCCCACATACACCGCGTCGCGGTCCACCGCAGTCACGACACTCTTGGTGTGCACTTGAACGCCCAGCCGCTCGAGGTCGTGCCGCGCCGTTTCGCGCAGCCCCTCGGGAAACGCGGCAAGCAATGATGGTCCTCCTTCGAGCAGGATGATCCTCGCCGCGGCGGGATCGAAGTGCCGGAAATCGCGCGCGAGCGACTGCCTCGAAATCTCCGCAAGCGCTCCGGCCAGCTCGACACCGGTGGGCCCTCCGCCAACGATCACGAAGGTGAGCAGCGGCTGCCGCTTTTCCGGGTCCGGCTCCCGTTCGGCGCGTTCGAACGCCAACAGGACCCGTCTGCGGATGTCGAGCGCGTCTTCGAGCGTTTTGAGCCCGGGGGCGTAGGTCTGCCACTCGTCGTGACCGAAATACGCATGTGTCGCGCCGGCCGCCACGATGGCGAAGTCGTAGCGGAACTCCGCGCCATCGGACAGAACGGCGGTGTTCCGCCCGGTGTCGAAGCGCACGACCTCGCCCAGGAGCACTTCGACGTTTCGCTGGCGCCGCAGCACCCACCGAATCGGCGAGGCGATGTCGCCGGGCGACAGCGCAGCCATCGCGACCTGATACAGAAGCGGCTGGAACAGATGGTGGTTGCGGCGATCGATGAGCGTCACGTCGACGGCCTGCCGCCGCAGCGTCCGCGCCGCATACAGCCCCCCGAATCCTCCTCCGACAATCAATACGCGCACAGGGCATTATCACGGGTTCAGGGTTCGGAATCCCACTTGCATGAGTCCCCGCCATGGCATTGACCGACCGGGTTGCGAGGTGGGGTGGTGCGCGGCTCTCGCGGCGGGTCACGCGCGAGCTGCCAATCCTTGGCGCCGTCATCGCGGTAGCGACGCTCGGCGCAACGATGCGCCGAAAGGGCTTCTTCGGAGGGTTGGTCGACACGGGGCTGAACGCGATCCCGTTCGTCGGCGCCGCGAAGAACGCGGCGGAGATCGTCCGCGGACGCGACTTCATTCGGGACCGGACTGCCTAGGCGCACCTCGCTCCGGTCGTGCGGCGTCAGGGCAGATCGATGGTCCCCATAGGCGTCAGCGGAGTGCATCGCAACAGGCGGCGGCCTGTCTTCAGGCTGCCCTCGAACACGCCGTATTTCTTGACGGCTTCTTCAGCGTAGCGGCTGCACGTCGGCTGAAAGCGGCAGCGGATGCCGAGCCTGGCCGCTACTGGTGAGGCAAACGTCTGGTATGCGTGGATCGCATCGACGGCGAGCGTGACGCGCGCTCCAGCTGAAAGCACAAGAGGACTGAGCGCGATCACCGCACCGGCGAGCAACGCAACGAAGGTGAGCCGGCCTTTACGGAACACGGGGATCAGAACGCTGCGGGGCCGCCGGACGACGGCCCCGCTCGGGGGACAGATTAGAACCTGTTCGCGTACTCGCTGAGGCCGGGGATGATCAGGCGCGTGCCATTGACGCCCTTGACGATCGCCACGATGTGGACGACCAGAATCAGGATCCACAGGATGGGATAGAACAAGCCCACCAGGCATCCCAGACCGGCGGT
>Ga0310811_10010821_pt1 | contig 11803 bp, 8 predicted proteins | sample YCmetagenome_FD_207642 | JGI IMG/M metagenome (GOLD analysis project Ga0310811, IMG submission 207642) | Soil microbial communities from experimental microcosm in Duke University, North Carolina, United States - YC | ecosystem: Engineered > Artificial ecosystem > Soil microcosm > Unclassified ...
TTGCGGCTTCCTGCGGCGAGCATGGATGCTGAAAGGGCGGGGCCGTGGTGGCCCCGCCCTTCGTTGTCGACGCCGGGAAAACTCAGGCGAGGTTCTTCGCCGCGAAGTCCCAGTTCACCAGGTTCCAGAACGCTTCCAGGTACTTCGGGCGGGCGTTGCGGTAGTCGATGTAGTAGGCGTGTTCCCACACGTCCACGGTGAGCAGCGGCTTGTCGCTGCCGGTGATCGGCGTGGCGGCGTTGGAGGTGTTGACGATGCCCAGCGCGCCGTCCGGGCGCTGCACCAGCCAGGTCCAGCCCGAGCCGAAGTTGCCGGCGGCGGACTTGCTGAATTCCTCCTTGAACTTCTCGAACGAGCCGAACGCCTTGCTGATCGCGTCGGCCAGCTTGCCGGTGGGCTCCTTGCCGCCCTTCGGACTCAGCGAGTTCCAGTAGAAGGTGTGGTTCCAGATCTGCGCGGCGTTGTTGAACACGCCGCCGGACGACTTCCTGATGATGTCTTCCAGCGCAGCGCCCGCGAACTCGGTGCCCTCGATCAGCTTGTTGAGGTTGGTCACGTAGGCCTGGTGGTGCTTGCCGTAGTGGTACTCCAGCGTCTCGGCGGAGATGTGCGGTTCGAGCGCGTTCTTTTCGTAGGGCAACGGGGGGAGTTCGATCGCCATGAGAGGCTCCTTGACGGTGGCTGGGGGAAGGTATCGCGGCGGCCGGCGACGGCCGGTGGTCGACTGATACAATACCGGTCTGTCCGCATTGTAAAGATGAAACACCCAGCCATGGACGTAAACGAGCGAATCAAGTCGCTGCTCGCCCTGCACCCGATCGTGCTCTTCATGAAGGGCACGCCGGAGTTTCCGATGTGCGGTTTTTCCAGCCGCGCCGCGCAGGCGCTGCAGCGGGCCGGTGCGCCATTCCATGCGGTGAACGTGCTGGCCGATCCGGAGATCCGCGCCGCGCTGCCGCACTACGCGAACTGGCCGACCTTCCCGCAGCTGTTCATCGAGGGCGAACTGATCGGCGGCTGCGATATCGTCGTGGATCTCGAGGCTTCCGGCGAGCTGGCGCGCATGGCCGGCGACGTGACCGGGGCGGCGCAGGAATGATGCTGCCGGCGATAGGCCTTCCCGCGGGCTGGGCGCCGGCGCGCGATGCGCTGGCCGGCCGCGTGGTGCTGGTCACCGGCGCCTACGGCGGCCTCGGCGGTGCGGTGGCGCGCGCGGCGACGCGCGCCGGCGCCACCGTCATCATCAGCGGCAAGCGCAAGCGCCAGCTGGAGCAGTTGTACGACGCGATGCTGGCCGAGGGCCTGGCCGAGCCGGTGATCCATCCGCTGGACATGGAAACCGCCACGCCGCGCGAGTACGCCGCGCTGGCCGACGGCCTGCGCCACGATTTCGGCCGGCTCGACGGCATTGCGCACTGCGCCGCCGGCTTCGCCGGGCTCACGCCGCTCGCGATGCACAAGCCCGACGACTGGCTGCGCGCGATGCACGTCAACGTCAATGCGCCGTTCGCGCTTACCCAGGCCTGCCTGCCGCTGCTGCAGGAGGCGCCCGACAGCGCGGCGGTGTTCGTGCTGGACGATCCGGTGCGGCTGGCGCGCGCGCACTGGGGCGCCTACGGCGCCTCGAAGGCGGCGCTGGAGCGCTTCGCCGCCATCCTGCACGAGGAGACCGACGAGAGCCCGCTGCGCGTGCACGCGCTGCTGCCCGCGCCGATGCGCACGCGGCTGCGCCGGCAGGCGTATTTCGGCGAGGACACGATGCAGCATCCGCTGCCGGATGCCACGGCCGAGGTCATGGTCTGGCTGCTTGGCGCGCAGGCGTTGCCCGCGCGTGGCCGCGTGCTCGATCTGCGGGAAACGGCGTGACGAACTGCCATCGCCAGACAGGGGCGTCCTGATGGAAACGCAGATGACCACGTTGTCGGCGGGGATCATGCTGTTCCTGATCATGGACCCGCTGGGCAACATCCCGATCTTCCTCAGCCTGCTCAAGGACGTGCCGCCCAAGCGTCGCCGCCGCGTGATGGTGCGCGAGCTCTTGATCGCGCTGGGCGTGCTGCTGGGTTTCCTGGTGGGCGGGCAGGTGCTGCTGAGCCTGCTGCAGCTCAAGCCCGACTCGATCAGCATCGCCGGCGGCATCGTGCTGTTCCTGATCGGCATCCGCATGGTGTTTCCGCCGGCGGATGGCGGTGGCATCTTCGGCAAGTCCCGCGGCGGCGAGCCCTTCATCGTGCCGATGGCGATCCCAGGCGTGGCCGGCCCCTCGGCGATGGCGGCGCTGCTGCTGCTCACCAACACCCAGCCGGGACGCACTGCCGACTGGGCGATCGCGCTGGTCGGCGCGTGGCTGGCCACGGCGGTGATCCTGCTGTGCTCCACCTACCTGTTCCGGTGGTTGGGCGAGAGCGTGCTGACCGCGTTGGAGCGCGTGATGGGCATGCTGCTGATCGCGCTGTCCGTGCAGATGTTCCTGGGCGGTGTGGCGGCGTATCTGCACCTGCATATCTGATAACCGGCTTGTCATGATCGCCGGCCACGATGGGGAAACCCGGCGTGGAGGCGGTCATGTTCAGCATCGAACGGACGCTGTGAGCGGCAGCCCTGGCTGGCGCGGCGTCCCGCCGTGCGCCGCCCGCTGGCGGTGCCCGAGCCGGCCGAGCTGGCGGCGGCCGGGCTGCGCCAGGGGCGAAAGGCTGTGTGACGTTCCCCGATGGCAAGCGGGCCTGGCCACCGCCCGGCAGCCGTTCCGGGTGTCGGCTGGCATCGACGCGAACGTGCGGGTGGCGCTGGGTGGCTTGGCCACGGACGCGGGCCTGCACCGGCTGGATCGCCGGCTCGATGCGCTGGGCGTGAGCTTGCCGATGCTGCACCGCCAGTACGTGGGACTGGTCGAGCCGGACGGCGTGCAGTTCCAGGGTTTCGGCGAGGATTCCGGCTTCGCCTGGTAGTGCTGGAGCTGGCCCGCCTGAAGCCGGCCAAGCGCGTCCGCTACCTCGGTGCGTAGGTGAGGCGGGTGTGAAGATGTTGCGGAACTGTCATACAATGCCGTTAAAGTCCGCTTAACAACTGATTGGCAGGCGGGGTGGCCCCGCCACCGTCGTATCCCGGACCAAAGCACTGGGGAAACCATGAGTTCGTCCGCCCGGACTGCCGGGAGGCGTTCTGTTCGGTTTCATCCGCAAGAAATTTCGTTGCGAACTTGAGGGAAACACCATGAACAGCCGAATTCGCGCCGGCGTCCTGCCGCTGGCGATTGCCTCCCTGTTGGCCACGGCCGCCGTGCCGGCGATCGCCCAGGACACCTCGTCCTCGATCAGCGGCCGCGTGCTCGACGCCAGTGGCCAGCCGGTCGCCGGCGCTACCGTGCAGATCGTGCACGAGCCCTCGGGCACCACCAAGATCACTTCCACCGGTCCGGACGGCCGTTACGCCGCGCAGGGCTTGCGCGTGGGCGGCCCGTTCGACGTCACCGCGTCCAAGGCCGGCATGGCCCAGATCGAGCAGAAGAACGTCTACCTGCAGCTGGCGCAGGACACCGCGGTCAACCTGACCATGGGCGCCGAGCAGGCCAAGCAGGTGAAGGACCTGGGCGCGGTCACCGTGTCGGCCAGCGCGCTGATGCAGACCTTCACGCCGGACAACAAGGGCATCTCCACCAACGTCTCGCAGCGCGAACTGGAAGCGGCGCCGGCGCCGGACCGTTCGATCCAGAACATCGTGCGCATGGACCCGCGCGTGGTGATCACCGACCGCGAGCGCGGCGAGATCTCTGCGGTGGGCCAGAACAGCCGCTACAACAACATCACCGTCGACTCGATGAGCGCGAACGACCCGTTCGGCCTCAACGCGAACGGCCTGCCCACGCTGGGCACGCCGATCTCGATGGACACCATCGCCGAATACAACATCTCCACCGCGAACTACGACGTGGCCAACCGCCGCGGCCTCGGCGCGGCGGTGAACGCGGTGACCAAGAGCGGCACCAACGAATTCCACGGCTCGGTGTACTACGCGTTCCAGAACGACGACATGATCGGCGACAACCAGCAGGGCGCGAAGTACGCAGGCTTCTCGCGCCAGTGGACCGGCGGCGCCACGCTTGGCGGCCCGATCATCAAGGACAAGCTGTTCTTCTTCGCCTCGATGGAGAAGAGCACCCAGGCGGCGGCGGGCAGTCCCTACGGCCCGGCCGATTCCGGTGCCGCCAACCCGATCGCCGGCCTGACATCGGCCCAGGTCGACCAGATCCGCCAGATCGCCGCGCAGAAGTACGGCATGACCGACCTCGGCAGCGTGGGCGGCGGCAACTCCAACCTGCAGGACAAGCGCTACCTCGGCAAGATCGACTGGAACATCAGCAACAACCACCGCGCCAGCTTCACCTTCAGCGAGACCAAGGAAACCAAGCCGATCATCACCGGCAGTCCGACCAACCTGCGGCTGTCCAGCGGCTGGTACACCACCAAGGTCGACAACAAGAGCTACGCGCTGCACTTCTACGACGACTGGTCGGACGTGTTCTCCACCGACACCACCGTGTCGTACCGCAACTTCACGCAGAACCGCGGCCCGTACAACGGCGTGGCGATGCCTGACGTCACCGTCTACCCGACCGTATTCGGCGGCCCGAACGTGGAATTCGGCACCGAGTACTCCAGCCAGGCCAACGTGCTGAAGGTGAAGACCTGGAACGCGGCCTGGGCCGGCACGCTGTTCCTCGGCGACCATACCGTGAAGGGCGGTTTCGACTTCGAGCGCGGCGAGTACTACAACCTGTTCCTGCAGAATCTGTACGGCAGCTACATCTTCGAGAACCTGACCGGCGGCCCGAGCAACGGCCTCGACGCGTTCGCCCAGGGCCTGTACTACCAGTACCGCTACAACCGTCCGGCCAATGGCCTGTCGCTGGCCGACACCGCCGCCGCCTACAATCTCAACCAGTGGGGCGTGTTCCTGCAGGACACCTGGCAGGTCAACAACAACCTGTCGGTGCAGTACGGCGTGCGCGTCGACATCCCGCTGATGAGCGACCGGCCGATCTACAACCCGACCTTCGCGGCCGCGTTCGGCCGCAGCAACCAGACCACGATCAACGGCAACCGCGTGGTGCAGCCGCGCATGTCGTTCAACTACAGCTTCGACACCGAGCACATGACCCAGCTGCGCGGCGGCGTGGGCCTGTTCGTGTCGAACCCGCCGGGCGTGTGGCTGGGCAACATCTTCTCCAACTCCGGCATGACCCAGACCCAGTTCAACTGCGGCCCGACCCAGAAGGGCTGCAACAGCAACCTGCCGGCATTCAGCCCCAATCCGAATGCGCAGAACGACGGTACCCCCGGCACCGGCCAGATGACGGTGAACACCATCTCGCCGGGCTTCCGCATCCCCAGCGCGTGGAAGTTCAGCCTGGGCTTCGACAAGGAACTGCCGTGGTGGGGCCTGATCGCCACCGCGGACTACCAGCACATCAAGCAGCGCGACGCGATCTGGTTCCAGAACATCAACACCGGCGCGCCCACCGGCGTGCTGCCCGACGGCCGCCTGAGCTTCTTCCGCTATCCGAACCTGGATCCCAAGGCGAAGAACCAGACGGTGACCTACAACGCCAACCCGGCGTTCTCCAACGCCAACATCAACCTGGCCAACTCCAGCAAGGGCAAGGCCGACAGCCTCACCCTGGCGCTGAAGAAGCCGTTCGCGGACGGCTGGATGGCGATGACCGGCATCACCTGGGGCCGCTCCACCGAGGTGAACCCGGGCACCTCCAGCGTGGCGCTGTCCAACTACTCGAAGAACTACCTGACCAACCCCAGCGAGAACGTGGCCAGCACCTCGAATTACTCGATCCCGTGGCGGGTGATCGCCTCGCTGACCTGGCAGCACCGCTTCTTCGGCGATTACGCCACCACGTTCGGCGCGTTCTTCGACGGCCACTCGGCTTCGCCGTACAGCTGGACGTTCGGCAACGATGCGAACGGCGACAGCTTCGCCAACGACCTGGTGTTCATCCCGAAGCCGGGCCAGGTGGAGTTCCGCCAGGGCACCGATCCGGCCCTGATCCAGCAGTTCTACGACTACATCCAGGGCAACCAGTACCTGCGCGACCACGCGGGCAGCATCGCCAGGCGCAACGGTGCCCGCGCCGGCTGGATCAACCAGCTGGACCTGAGCTTCAGCCAGGAGATCCCAGGCATCTTCAAGGGCAACAAGGGCGAGGTGCGGCTGGACATCTACAACTTCGGCAACATGCTCAACAAGAACTGGGGCATCGAGAAGCGCGTGCCCTTCCCGGGGGCGCGCGCGCTGGCCGACTTCTACGGCGTGGATACGGCCACCGGCAAGTACATCTACGACATCAGCTGCGGCGGCGCCAAGACCTGCACCAACTACATCCAGAACGGCCACTACAGCCCGCAGCCTATCCCGGTGTACATCAACAACAACGACGACCTGGCCCAGCGCTGGTCGATCCTGCTGACCGTGAAGTACAAGTTCTGAGCTGTCGGCGGCAATGCAGCATCCGGCCGGCGCCCGCGAGGGCGCCGGTTTTTTTGATCGCGCACAATCCTTGTGCGCCAACCTTGCGAGTGCCGGCAGCGCGCAAAACGGCGCACCTGCCGTTTTGGCTTGACGCGGCTTTGGTCGAGGCGGGAAGCTTCGGGGTCGCCGCATCCGCGCGGGCGTGTGCCTGCGGGACAGTGGCATGGAGATGTTGATGAACGATGCAGGTGCCGGCGCCGCCGGTCGCAACGCCACGGTGAGCGCGCGCATTTCGCCCGCCGGTGGCCTGGATATCCTTTCGCGCCACGAGGTGGCGCGCCTGCGCGGCGCCAGCGACTCGGGCCTGCACGCGTTGTTGCGCCGCTGCGCGCTGGCGGTGCTCACTTCGGGCGCGATCACCGACGACCCGCGGGCGATCCTCGAGCAATATCCGGACTTCGACATCCAGGTGCTGCAGCAGGACCGCGGCATCAAGATCGAACTGACCAAGGCGCCGGCGCAGGCCTTCGTGGATGGCCAGATCATCCGCGGCATCAACGAGCTGCTGGTAGCGGTGGTGCGCGACATCGTCTACGTGTCCACCCAGCTCGAGCAGATCGGCACCGACCTCGAACCGTCCGACGCGCTGACCCAGGTGGTGTTCGAGATATTGCGCAACGCGCGCATCCTCAAGCCTTTCATCGACCCGAACCTGGTGGTGTGCTGGGGCGGTCACTCGATCTCGCGCGAGGAGTACGACTACACCAAGGCGGTGGGCTACCAGCTCGGCCTGCGCGGCATGGACATCTGCACAGGCTGCGGCCCGGGCGCGATGAAGGGACCGATGAAGGGCGCCACGATCGCGCACGCCAAGCAGCGGCGGCGCAACAACCGCTACATCGGCATCACCGAGCCGGGCATCATCGCGGCCGAGTCGCCGAACCCGATCGTCAACCAGCTGGTCATCATGCCGGACATCGAGAAGCGCCTCGAGGCGTTCGTCCGCATGGGCCACGGCATCATCGTGTTTCCCGGCGGCGTGGGCACGGCGGAGGAGATCCTCTACCTGCTGGGCATCCTGCTGCATCCGGACAACGCCGGCGCGCCGTTCCCGCTGATCCTCACCGGGCCGAAGCAGTCCGCCGCGTATTTCGAGCAGATCGACAAGTTTCTGCGGCTCGCGCTGGGCGATGCGGCGGCACAGCACTACCAGATCATCGTGGACGATCCCGCCATGGTGGCGAGGGCGATGGCCAAGGGCATCGACAAGGTGCGCAACAACCGTCTGGACACCAAGGACGCGTTTTTCTTCAACTGGGCGCTGCACATCCCGCTGGAGTTCCAGACGCCGTTCCGCCCCACCCACGAGGCGATGCGGGCCTTGCAGCTCCGCCACGGTCGCCCGCTGCACGATCTGGCGGCGGACCTGCGCCGCGCGTTCTCCGGCATCGTGGCCGGCAACGTCAAGGAGGAGGGCGTGCAGGCGATCGAGCAGAACGGCCCGTTCGACATCGACGGCGACCGCGACATCATGCAGGCGCTGGACAAGCTGCTGCGGGCTTTCGTGGAGCAGCACCGCATGAAGCTGCCCGGCGGCGCGGCCTACGTGCCGTGCTACCGCGTGATCACCGGCTGAAAATCGGCACCGGACGCGGGGCGGCGGCTTGACAGTCCGCCGCCCAATCTACAAACTACGCAGCTCCCGCCCGAATAGCTCAGCTGGTTAGAGCACTTGACTGTTAATCAGGGGGTCGCTGGTTCGAGTCCAGCTTCGGGCGCCAAAATTCAAGGGCTTGCAGCGATGCAAGCCCTTTTTGTTGTCTACGGTTTGGCTTGTCGTGTAGCGAAACACTTCCGCATGCCACGCTGGTCCGATCAGCTCTTCGCAGGCCTTAGCGGCTGATTTCTTCCAGTGCCACCCCCTTGGTCCGCGGGCCGAAGATGCCGATCATCGCGATGCCGACCGCCATGGCGATGGCGATGAACATCGCCACCGCCAGCGCGCCGCCCGCATGGAGCAGATAACCGACGGCCAGGCCGGCGAACGCGGCAGCGATGCGGCTCCACGAATAGACGAAGCCGACTGCTCTGGAGCGTATGCGGGTCGGATAGAGCTCCGCCTGGTAGTTGTGGTAGGCGTACGACATCACGTTGGCCGCCAGCGTGAACACCACGCCAAATGCGACCAGCGCGACCGGGTTGTTCGCCATGGCGAAGGCCAGCATGCTCAGGCCCATCAGCACCAGCCCCAGCATGATCTGCAGTTTGCGTTCGATCCGGTCGGCGAAGAGCACGCCGAGCAGCGGCCCCAGCGGATTGGCGATGGCGATGATGAAAGAGTATTCGAGGCTGTGCGTGACGGTGATGCCGCGTGCTATCAGCAAGGTCGGCACCCATGCCGCAAAGCCGTAGAAACCGATCACCTGGGCCATGTTGAATATCGACAGCATCAGCGTGCGCGTGCGGTACTGCGGCGAGAAGATTTCGCTGAAGCGCCCGCGGCCGGTTTCCTCGGCGTGCGTCAACGCAGGCGGCGGCAACGGCTTGCCCGTCTCCGCGACCACCCGCTGTTCGATCGCCGCCATGATGGCTTCCGCTTCGCCGGTGCGGCCCTGCAGTGCCAGCCAGCGCGGACTCTCCGGAATCCCCTGCACCAGAAGCCACACCAGCACCGCACCGAGCGAGCCGAGCAGCACCACCCAGCGCCAACCGTCGATGCCGAGCGGGCTGAGCGGCACCAGCAACCAGGCCAGCAGCGCCACCAACGGCACTACGGCGAACGTGATGAACTGATTGACGGAAAACGCGCGACCACGCTCCGCACCCGGGATCAGTTCGGAGATGTAGGTGTCGATGGTGACCAGCTGCACCGCGAAGCCCACGCCGGCGATGAAGCGCCAGACGTTGAGCATCTCGCCGGTTTGCTGGAACGCCATGATGGCGGTGCAAGCGACGTACCAGACCAGCGACCACGTGAATACCGGCCGCCGGCCGAAGCGATCCGGCAGATGACCCAGCAACACCACGCCGAACCACAAACCGGCGAACGTGCTGAAGACGAACGTGCCGAATCCCGCGATCTTGATGCTGTCGAGCCCGGCAAAAAAGCCCAGCGACTGCGCCGTGAACAGGCCAGACTTGATCATTCCCGGCGCCACGTAGCCGGTGAAAAACAGGTCGTAGAACTCGAAGACACCGCCCAGCGAAATCAGGACGACAATGGTCCAGACAGTGCGGGACGGCGGCAGCCGGTCGAGCCTGGCGGCAATTCTGGCGGATTCGATTTCTGACACGTGGATCTACCTCCGGATCGGGTATGAAAGGCAAGACCCGCCCCGATCGGGAGCGAGTCCACCGAGCTGCAGGGCATCGATCAGTGCGTCAAAGCAGGATCGTGACTGTCCAGTATCCGGTGGCGTAGCCGCTTGCCGGGACGGTTTCGGGCATCTTGCTGCAGACGCAACGCCGCCTGCTGGTTCGACGCCCGTCACCGCGGGCATGACAGGATGTCGACTTCAGAAAGACAGCTTCACGTCGCCGTACACCAGTCGCCCGATGGGTGAATAGGTGCTGATATCGCTGCTGATGAACTCATTGGTAAAGGAGCGCGGGAAGATCGGCGGCATCTTGTTGTCGATATTGTTCACGCCAAGGGAGAGCGTGAGCTGCTTGCCGTCATCGCCGCCGCCCGCCCCGAGCGTCCAGGTGTAGGAGCCATGCAGATCCCACACGCTGTAGCTCGGTACGCGAATCCCCGGGAGCGTGCCGGCGGCGCCCTCGTCCTGGACCGAGGAAACGTAGGTATTGGCCAGGGTGACGTCCAGATTCTGGAACGACCAGTTGAGTGTCGAGTAGAAGCGATACCTCGGCAGCGTTCCGGCGAACACGCCGATGTTGCTGGCGGCGCCCGCGTACTGCTGGAACGAGTCGCCTGGACGGCGCTGGAACTTGAACGAATCGAATATCGTGCCCTTGCTCGACAACTCCCAGGTTCCGTACTTGTTCCAAGGCAGGATGTAGTCCAACCCCAACAGCCAGGAATGCTCGATCAATACGCTCTGGTTGCGGAATTTGTCGATGACGTAGAGCTGCGAGTACTTGCTCGGGTCCGGCTGGCCGGTGACGGGGTTGGTCAGGAACGCCTTCAGCGCCCCGGGCGTTCCGAAAGGACTGGTGCCGCCGAGGTTGGTGAAGTTGCCTGTGCTCACGCTGTCGAAGTACGGCGAAGCCGAACCGGAGTCGTTGACCGATTGCAGGATGCGGGTGAAATCCGCGCCACCCGGGAAACCGCGCACGGTGATCGCTGAGTAGTCCGCGGTCACGGTCAGGCCGTTGATGAAGTCCGGGTGGAATTCGAAACCGATCGAGCGCGACTGTGCGGTCGACGGCTTGAGGGATGGATTGACACCGTCCTCGCCATTGAAAGTATTGCCGACAGCGTACGGCTTGCCGAACACGATGCCGATGAGATTGTCGGTCACCGGACGGGTGTCGAACGGCCCGTACGCCTGGTACAGCGGCGGTGCGGCGAATGATTTCGTGTAAGTGGCATGAACCACGAACTGGTTGTCGAACGGCTCCCAGCGGAAGCCGAACTTCGGCGAGGTGCCGTTGCCGGCGTCGCTGTAGTGCTCGAAGCGACCCGCAGCGGTGAGGTCGAGCTGGTGCAGACCCGGGATGTTCATGCTGCCCGAGGTGATCGGGATCAGTGCTTCGGCGTACACCGCGCTCACGTCTCGACCGTGACTGAAAGGATCCGTGTAGAGGCCGCCGATCCAGTTCTGGGCATTGCCGGCGGTGGAGCCGGTGACCGGATCGGTGACGCGGCCATTCGGGTCGGCGTAGCCGGAAACGCCCTCATGCCGCCAGCCCACGCCGACGGCGACGCTCACGGGACCCGCGGGCAGGCGGAACAGATCGCCAGCGACATGCGCATCCCAGGAATAGAGCTTGCTGTCGCCATTCAGCACCTCGGTGCCGAAAATGTTGGCCAGTGCGGCCGCCGGGTTGCCGGTCACGGCGAAGGGATCGAGTGCCGGCTGCAGCACCATCGCGTTGTTGATCGAATAGCCGCCGTAGACCTTGCTGTAGGCGCCGCCGGCCACCGTGTTGCCGGCGGCATCGTATCCACCGGCGACAGCGGCGTTCAGGTTGGGCTTGAAAAGCAGGCGGGTGTCGCGCTCTTCCACCTTGCTGTCGCTGTAATCGACGCTGGTCTGCCAGGTCCACGTGTGGGACAGCTTGCCCTTGAGTCCGGCGGAGAAGCGATACGCGTCGGTGGTGTCGAACACGCCCTTGGGTCGGGACATGTCTGCAAACGTCA
>Ga0310811_10010822_pt1 | contig 11802 bp, 9 predicted proteins | sample YCmetagenome_FD_207642 | JGI IMG/M metagenome (GOLD analysis project Ga0310811, IMG submission 207642) | Soil microbial communities from experimental microcosm in Duke University, North Carolina, United States - YC | ecosystem: Engineered > Artificial ecosystem > Soil microcosm > Unclassified ...
ACAGGGAGGCGGCGATGGCGCGGTCGATCTCCACCTGATGCTGGGGCACGCCGTTGACGACAGCGGCAAAAAAGTCCGCGTCAGGCGGGACCGGAAGATCCTCGAAGCGGTATTCGGCAAATTCCTGTGCCACTTCTTCGGCGCCCGAGCCGGAAATCTCCATCTGGTAGAGCGCCTGCACCGCACCAAGACGGGCGGCGTGGCGGGCGTCGGAATTCGAATTGCTCATGGAACACACAGGCCCGCCTCCCCCTTTGCGCGAAGCGCAAACAAGGGGGAGGTGGTTTCAGCGTTCGAGGCTAGCGAGAAGCACAGCTTCGAGCGGCCGAAAGTAAGCTGAAACCGGAGGGGGTTAAGTTTAAAACAAGTCATGGCACGAACCCTAGCCGTTCGCCGAAAACCAGCAGGGCCAGGCAGGCGCGCGCCGCGTCGCCGCCAATGTCCATGGTGACGGAGAGATCCAGCGCAGCCCCCTCATCTGCCGCCAGCACGATGCCGGACCCCAGTGCGACACCCGCCGTGCTCAGCGCCATCAGGCCCCGCATGGTTTCGCCATAGAACATGTCCGCGATGTGCTGCGGTCCCGTCACGGAGCCCAGCGCGATATAACCATCAAACGGCTTGGACGACCGCAGCGCGATGGCGATGGCCGCCGGCACTTCCAGCACGCCCGGCACAGCGGCGCGCTCGAACTGCACGCCGCCGGTCTTGAGCGCGGCAACGGCACCATCCACCAGCGCATCGGCGACGGCGGGGTGATAGCGGGCTTCGACAATAAGAATGTTCATATCAGGCTCTTCTACCCCGTTCGGCTCGTTGCCGCAGCCCGATTCACGGGCGTTCGGCCGGCAAAAAGTCCATTGGACTTTTTGCTGACCGGGCCGACAGGGGCTAACCCTTAATGTCTTCTTCGCCTTCGAGTTCGCCGATCAAGGCTTCGAAGTCGCGGGTCTCGCGGAAATTCTTGTAGACAGAGGCGAAGCGGACATAGGCCACCTTGTCCAGGCTGGCCAGGGCCTGCATCACCAGTTCGCCGATCACATTGGCAGGGATCTCGTTCTCGCCCATGGATTCCAGGCGGCGCACGATGCCGGTGATCATGCGGTCCACCCGCTCGCGTTCCACCGGGCGCTTGCGCAGCGCATGGTTGATGGAACGCTCCAGCTTGTCACGGTCAAAGGATTCGCGCCGGCCGTTCTTCTTGACGACGATCAATTCGCGCAGCTGCACCCGCTCGAAAGTGGTGAAGCGTCCGCCGCATTCCGGACAGTGGCGGCGGCGGCGGATGGCGGAATTGTCTTCCGACGGCCGGCTATCCTTCACCTGGCTGTCGTCGTGTCCGCAGAAAGGGCAGCGCATGATTTCCCCTTATTGTTGTTATGGATAGATCGGAAAGCGATTGCACAACTCACTGACGCGGCGCGCCACACTCTGTTCGACCTGGGCGTCGCCGGATTCATTCTTGGCCACGGCGTCCACCACTTCCACGATCAGCTTGCCGATCTCGCGGAATTCGGCCGTGCCGAAACCGCGGGTGGTGCCGGCGGGTGAACCCAGCCGGACGCCGGAGGTGATAACGGCCTTTTCGGTGTCGAAGGGCACGGCGTTCTTGTTGCAGGTGATGCCGGCGCGGTCCAGCGCATGCTCGGTCGGACGGCCCTTGGCGCCCTTGGGACGCAGGTCCACCAGCATCAGATGGGTGTCGGTGCCGCCGGTGACGATGTCCAGCCCGCTGGACTTGAGCACCTCGGCCAGCGCCTTGGCATTCTCCACCACGTTCTTGGCGTAGGTCTTGAACTCGGGCTTCAGCGCTTCGCCGAACGCCACTGCCTTGGCGGCGATGACATGCATCAAGGGGCCGCCCTGCAGGCCGGGGAACACGGCGGCGTTGATCTTCTTTCCGATCGCTTCATCGCGCGACAGGATCATGCCGCCGCGCGGGCCGCGCAGGGTCTTGTGGGTGGTGGTGGTCACCACATCGGCATGCGGCACCGGATTGGGATGCACCCCGCCCGCCACCAGGCCGGCAAAATGGGCCATATCCACCATCAAAAGGGCGCCCACTTCGTCGGCGATCTTGCGGAAGGCGGCAAAATCGATGATGCGGGCATAGGCGCTGCCGCCGGCCAGGATCAGCTTGGGCTTGTGCTCGCGGGCCAGCGCGGCCACCTGATCCATGTCGATCTGCTGGTTGTCGCGGCGCACCGTGTAGGGCACCGGCTTGAACCACTTGCCGGAATAGTTGGCGGGATGGCCATGGGTGAGATGGCCGCCGGCCGCCAGGTCCAGGCCCATGAAGGTGTCGCCCGGATTGAGCAGGGCATAGAATACCGCCTGGTTGGCATTGGCACCGGAATGGGGCTGGACATTGGCGAAGGCGGCGCCGAACAGGCGGCAGGCCCGCTCGATGGCCAATTGCTCGGTCACATCGACATATTCGCAGCCGCCGTAATAGCGCTTGCCGGGATAGCCCTCGGCATACTTGTTGGTCAGGACCGAGCCTTGGGCCTCCAGCACCGCCTTGGAGACGATATTCTCGCTGGCGATCAGTTCGATCTTGTCCCGCTGACGATTCAGCTCATCCATGATGCTGTTGAAAACATCGGGGTCGGCGGCTTCCAGACCCTTGGTGAAAAAGCCGGAATTGGTGTCCACGGGATTGGCGGCGGCTGACATGCTCATGGCCTCTTTGCAACTAGAAGGGGTGAAAACCTCAATTTAGCGCCCCCGCGCAGGAATGGCGGATTTACCCCTTCCCCGGCACCAAATCTAGCGGTTTAAGCAAGATTATAAGCTCTTCTTGCAAGCTACGGGAAAAGCTGTGATTTCCTATGGTGCCTGAGCGGTCTTGTGCCGTACGGGAACAGTGGATGTGGGCGTATGGGCAAGGATAGTGAGGACGACATCCTCAAGCTGGTGACCGAGATCGTCTCGGCCTATGTCAGCAAGAACCCGGTGGCGGCCCATGAGCTGCCCGCCATCATCAAGAATGTTCACGCCACCTTGGGCGGCTTTGCCGGCACGGACGACCGCGCCCTGCCCCGTGCTCCGGCCGTACCGATCAAGAAATCGATCCAGCCCGACTACATTGTCTGCCTGGAGGACGGCAAGAAGCTCAAGATGCTGAAGCGCTACCTGCGCTCACGCTACAAGCTGTCGCCCGCCGAATATCGCGAACGCTGGAACCTGCCGCCGGACTATCCCATGGTGGCGCCCAACTATGCCCAGAAGCGCAGCGACTTCGCCAAGAAGATCGGCCTGGGCAAGGGCGAGAGCCGCAAGGGCAAGAAGCACAAGAAGAATTAGTCCGCAGATAGCCGCCATTTAATTCGCTATGCTCCACCGCCACTGAGCGGGAGAAAATCCGATGGATCGGCGAAGCTTTGCGCGCATGCTGGCGGCCGTGATGGCAAGTCCGGCGCTGTCACCGGCGGCTCAGGCGCAAACGGCGCCACCGGCCCGCAACATCGTCCTGGTGCATGGCCTGTTCGCGGATGGATCCTGCTGGTCCGATGTGATCGCACGCTTGCAGGCGGCGGGCCTCAATGCCACGGCGGTGCAAAATCCCCTGACGACATTGCCGGAAGCGGTCGCGTCGGCGCAGCGGGTTCTGGACCGGCAGGACGGTCCCACTGTCCTGGTCGGGCATTCCTTTTCCGGCATGATCGTCACCGAAGCGGGGATGCATCCGAAGGTTTCGGCCCTGGTTTATGTCGCGGCGCGCGCGCCCGATGCAGGCGAGGATTACGCGGCATTGGCCGGCGCCTATCCCACGCCGCCAGCGACGGCGGGCATCGTTTTTGACGGCGACGAAGGCCGTCTGGGCGAAGAGGCATTTCTGCGCGATTTCGCCGGGGACCTGCCGCAGGCGCGGGCGAAAGTGCTCTACGCGGTTCAGGAGCCGTTTCACAAAGCGCTGCTGACCGGCAAAACCATGCAAGCGGCCTGGCGATCCAAACCCAGCTATTACGCCGTTTCAACCCAGGACCGGACGATCAATCCCGATCTTCAGCGCTTCATGGCCAAGCGCATGGGCGCGAAAACCATCGAAGTGAAGGCAAGCCATCTTTCCCTGATATCGCAGCCCGACACCATCGCGGGCCTCATCCTGCAGGCGGCTGGGCAGAGATAGCTCAATCCGCCGGCCGCAGGCGATAGCCGACCCCTTGTTCCGTGAGGATCAGGCTCGGCTGTTCGGGATCGGCTTCCAGCTTCTGGCGCAGGGTGCGGATATAGATCCGCAAATACTGCACGTCACTCTCACCGCCCCACACTTCCTTCAGGATGAATTTGTGGGTCAGAACCTTGCCGGCATGGCTGACCAGGAGCCGTAACAGGTCATATTCCCGGGGCGTCAGCTTCACCTCCTCGCCGCGCACCGTCACGATCCGCCGCACCAGATCCACGCCCAGATCGCCGCTCTTGAACAGAGGCTTCTCGCCTTCCTGCTGCAAACGATGGCGCAAGGCGGCCCGGATTCGGGCAGACAATTCCTCGACCCCAAAAGGCTTGGAGACATAATCGTCGGCGCCAAGGTCCAGCGCCGCCACCTTGCCCGCTTCGTCGTCGCGGCTGGAGAGGATGATGATGGGCGTGGCGCTGCCCTGCTGGCGCAACCGCCGCACCACCTCAAGCCCATCCAGGCCGGGCAGGCCCAAATCCAGGATGACCAGGTCCACCGGATTGCGCTTGAGGAATTCCAGCGCGCTTTCACCATCGCCCACTTCTTCGACACGATAATCCTGGGCCGCCAGGCTGGTGCGCAGAAAACGGCGAATGGGCGGTTCGTCATCGACGATCAGGATACGCAGCGGATTCATGGCGAAAACTCTGTAGATGTGAGCGGAATGGGCAAAGTCAGGGTGAAAACGGCGCCGGCGCCCTCTTCCCTGTCGGTGCGGTTGGCTGCGGTGATGGTGCAGCCCATGGCTTCCATGAAGCCCCGGGCGATGGCGAGCCCCAAGCCCGTTCCGGCGCGCTTCTTGTCGGCCACCCGTACGCGATAGAATTTGTCGAACACGCGTTCGCGGTCTTCTTCCGGGAGGCCCGGGCCTTCATCCAGAACCTGTATCGCAACGGCATTGCCGATTTTTCTGGCGCGCAAGGTGATGGCGGTGCCGGACGGCGCATATTTGGCGGCATTGTCCAGCAGGTTGAACAGAACCTGTTCAAACAGGACCGGGTCCAGTCGAAGCATGGGCAGGCCCGGCTCCAATTCCAAAACGACGGTGTGCTGCCTGAGCGGAGCGCGGCGAAGCGCCGAACCCACCACATCGCCAAGATCGATCAGGTTCATGTTGGGCGTGAGCGCGCCGGATTCCAGGCGGGTCATGTCCAGCAGATTGGCGATGAAACGGTTGAGGCGTTCCGCCTCCTCCTGGATGGTGCCCAGAAGTTCACTCTGATCGCTTTCACTGAGCTGGCCGCGATACTGTTTCAGGCTGGAAGCCGAACCAAGAATGGAGGCCAATGGCGTGCGCAGATCATGGCTGATGGACGTAAGCAGCGCGGTGCGCAGCTTTTCCGTCTCCGCCGCCACCCGCGCCCGGTCCATTTCGCCCGCCAGATGCAACCGTTCGATCGCCAGGGCCGTCTGGTCGGACAGGGAGTCCAGCAGCCGCCGCTGGTCGGGCGTCAAAAGCGCGCCTTCTTTTTCGCTATCCAGGCCAATGATCGCCACCACCCCGCTGGCGGTGCGCATGGGCAGGAACAGCCGCCGCGCGCCCGGCAAGGTGTCGGAACCGCGCCCGGCCTCATGGCCTTCCTCGAAGGCCCATTTGGCGGCGGCCAGATCGCCCTCGTCCAGCGTGTCTTCCGGCGGATAGCCGGCACGCACCTGCAGGCCGCCCACATCCGGCATCAGCAACACCACATGCAGCTTGAGCATATGCGCCACCTGATAGGCCGTCGCCCACAGCAGGTCGTCGAGCGTCGCGATGCCCGCCAGTTTGCGGCTGAAGCGATAGAGGTCTTCGGTGGTGGCGGCGCGCTGACGCGCCACGATCGCCTGGGTCCTCACCCGCGCCGTCAGGTTGGAGGCGATGGCCGCCACCAGCAGGAACACCAAAAGCGTCACCACATTCTCGGGATCGGCGATGGAGAAATTGTAGAGCGGCGGCAGGAAGAAGAAATTATACGCCAGGGCACAGATCAGGCCGGCGAATAGCGACGGCATCAGGCCATAGGTCACCGCGCTGGCCAGCACCGCCACCAGCAGCACCAGCGCCACATTCGACACCGCCAGGGTCTGGCGCAGCAACAGGCTGATGCCCAGGGCGATGGTGCAGAACAACAGGCTGCCAGCGAAGGCGCGCGGCTCAAGCCGCGGGCGCTCAAGGGCGGGTGGTTTGGCTATGTCATCCTTGGCGGCGCGTTCCGGCACGACATGCACACTGATGTCGCTGGCGTTGCGGATGATTTCTTGCACCGGAGATGGGCGCAACAGGTCAAGCCAGCGCGAACCGCGCGAAGCCATGATCACGATATGGGTGATGTTGTTGGCGCGGGCAAATTGCAGCACGCCCTCGGCCTCATTGGCGGCGGGCACGGTAGCCGCCATGCCGCCAAGCCGTTCTGCCAATCGGAGCAGCTGGGCAACGCGATCGCGCTCGGCTTCACTTTGGTTCGTGCCGGTCTCGACGTGAACGGCGGTCCAGGAGGCGCGCAACCGGTCGGCCAAGCGCCGTGCGTAGCGCACAGCAGCAACCGTGCCGGGCCGGGCATTAACCGCCACCAGCAGCCGCTCGCTGGCTTCCCAGGGCCCGGCAATGGCATGGGCGCGCATATAGTCCACCATCTGCGCGTCCACCCGCTGGGCGGTGCGGCGCAAGGCCAGTTCGCGCAAAGCGGCCAGGTTTCCGGGCACGAAATAATTCTGCCGGGCGCGTTCGGCGGCTTCGGGCATATAGACCTTGCCCTCCTTCAGCCGCTGCAGCAGGTCTTCCGGCGTCAGGTCCACCAGCTCGATATCGTCGGCGCGGTCCAGGATGGAATCCGGCACCGTTTCGCGCACCTGGACATGGGTGATCTTGGCCACCACATCATTGAGGCTTTCGACGTGCTGGACATTCAGGGTGGTATAGACGTCGATCCCCGCCGCCAGCAGTTCTTCGACATCCAGATAGCGTTTGGGATGGCGGCTGCCCGGGGCGTTGTCATGCGCCAGCTCATCCACCAGCGCCAATCGCGGGCGGCGCTGCAGGATGGCGTCCAGATCCATCTCGGCCAACACACGGCCCTTGTAAGGCACGCGCTTTTTGGGGACGATCTCGATGCCTTTGGTGAGGAGATCGGTTTCGACCCGGCCATGGGTTTCCACCACCCCGATCACCGCATCCACGCCATCCAGCTTGCGGCGGCGGGCCTGCACCAGCATCTCATAGGTCTTGCCCACGCCGGGCGCCGCGCCCAGGAATATCTTGAGACGGCCACGCCCCGCCTGCCCCGCTTCCTTCAGCAGGGCGTCCGGCGAGGGGCGTGCATCCATGTCGGTCATCCGGCCGGGAGATTAGACCGGTTGGTCCCGCTTTTCTTGCTCAACTCCATTGCGTCGAGCGCAAGATTCAGCTTGAGCACATTGACATGCGGCTCGCCCAGGATGCCGAACAGCCGCTTTTCGATATGGCTGCCCACCAGGGTCGAGACCTGCTCCTGTGACAGGTTGCGGGTCTTGGCGATGCGCGGCACCTGGAACAGGGCACCCGCCGGGGTGATGTCGGGGTCCAGCCCGCTGGCCGAAGCCGTCACCAGATCGTCCGGCACCGGCATGTTGGGATTTTCGGCCCGCAGTTTGGCGGTGTCGGCGGCGATGCGGTCCTTCAGCTTTTTTGCGGTCGGCGCGAAGTTCGAACCTGAACTGTTGGCCGCGTCATAACCATTACCGGCGGCGGACGGCCGACCGTGGAAATACTTGTCGCTGGTGAATTGCTGGCCGATCACTTCCGAGCCGATCACCTTGCCGTCAACGGTGACCAGGCTGCCGGCAGCCTGATGGGGGAAGATCACGCCCGCCAGTCCTGTGAAAGCCAGCGGATAGAACAGTCCGGTGATCAGGGTCATCACCAGGATCATCGTGATGGCGGGACGGATGTGTTGCATGACGGCCTCCTTACTCAAGCCAAGCCAAAAGCGGTAACGATGACATCGATGGCCTTGATACCGATGAAGGGCACGATGATGCCGCCCAGGCCATAGATGAACAAATTGCGGCGCAGGACCGATGCCGCGCCCTCGGCGCGGTATTTGACACCCTTCAACGCAAGCGGGATCAACGCCACGATGATCAAGGCATTGAAGATGATGGCCGACAGGATGGCGCTTTGCGGTGAATGCAGGCCCATGATGTTGAGCGCCTGGAGCTGCGGATAGAAGGCCAGGAACATGGCCGGGATGATGGCGAAATACTTGGCCACGTCATTGGCGATGGAAAAGGTCGTCAATGCGCCGCGGGTCATCAGCAGTTGTTTGCCGATCTCCACGATCTCGATCAGCTTGGTGGGATCGGAATCCAGGTCCACCATATTGCCGGCCTCGCGCGCCGCCATGGTGCCGGTGTTCATTGCCACACCCACATCGGCCTGCGCCAAGGCAGGCGCATCGTTGGTGCCGTCGCCGCACATGGCGACCAGCTTGCCCTTGGCCTGTTCCTCGCGGATCAGCGTCAGCTTGTTCTCCGGCGTCGCCTGGGCAAGGAAATCGTCCACCCCCGCTTCGGCGGCGATCGCCGCTGCCGTCAAGGGATTGTCGCCGGTGATCATCACGGTGCGAATGCCCATCTGGCGCAGCGCCGAGAAGCGCTCGCGGATGCCGCCCTTGACGATGTCCTTCAGGTGGATCACGCCCAGCAGGCGTTTGTCCCGCGTCACTGCCAGCGGCGTGCCGCCGGTCTTGGCGATGCGGTCGGCGATGGCGGTAAGCGCCGCCCCGGAAAGCGACATCACGCTGGTTTTCTGGCCGGACCATGCCAGCACCGCATCCACCGCGCCCTTGCGGATCGAGCCATTGAGGGAGTCGATGCCCGACAGGCGCGTCTGGGCGGTGAAGGGCACAAAGGTGCCTTTCACCTGGCCGTCGGTCGCGCCGTATTTGCTCTGCGCCAGGGCCACGATGGAACGGCCTTCCGGTGTCTCATCCGCTTGTGAGGCCAGAAAAGCGGCCTCCGCCAATTCCTGTTCGCTGACGCCTTCCAGCGGCAGGAACTGGGTGGCCTGGCGGTTGCCCAAGGTGATGGTACCGGTCTTGTCCAGCAGCAAGGTGTCCACGTCGCCGGCGGCTTCCACGGCGCGGCCCGACATGGCCAGGACATTGAAACGCACCAGCCGGTCCATGCCGGCAATGCCGATGGCCGACAGCAGCGCGCCGATAGTGGTGGGGATCAAAGTCACGAACAATGCCACCAGCACCAGCACGGTGATGGCGCCATTGGCATAAGCCGCATAGGCGGGAATGGTCGCCACGGCAAAGACGAAGATGATGGTCAGGCCCGCCAAAAGGATGTTGAGGGCAATCTCGTTGGGTGTCTTCTGGCGCTCCGCCCCTTCCACCAGGGCGATCATGCGGTCCAGGAAGGTCGAGCCGCGGGTGGCGGTGATCTTGACCACGACATAGTCGGACAGCACACGCGTACCGCCGGTCACTGCCGAACGGTCGCCGCCGCTTTCGCGGATGACAGGCGCGCTTTCGCCGGTGATGGCGCTTTCGTCCACACTGGCCACACCTTCCACAACTTCACCGTCGGAGGGAATAATGTCGCCGGGTTCGACCAGCACCAGGTCGCCGCGCTCCAGAAGCTGGGCGGGCTTCTTGGAATAGATCTTGGCAACCTGATCGGCCAGGACCTTGGCCACCGTTTCGGAACGCGTGCGGCGCAGGGTTTCCGCCTGGGCCTTGCCGCGCCCTTCCGCCACCGCTTCCGCGAAATTGGCAAACAGCACGGTGAACCAGAGCCAGAGATTGATCTGGAAGGAAAAGGCCAGATGGTGCTGGCCATGCACCAGATCGCGCAGGAACAGGAAGGTGGTGAGGGTGGCGGTGATTTCCACCACGAACATCACCGGGTTCCTGGCCATTACCCTGGGATCGAGTTTCCTGAAGGCGTTGCCGGCGGCGGCCCATAACAGAGCCGAATTCATGGTCGCGGTGCGGGGATGTTTTGTCATGGCAGTTCTCTCAGAAGAAGGTACCGGCAGCCATCGCCAGATGATCGACGATGGGACCAAGCGCCAAGGCCGGGAAGAAGGTCAGGCCGCCCACGATCAGGATGACGCCGGTGAGCAGGCCAACGAACAACCCGCCATGGGTGGGGAACGTGCCGGCGCTTGCGGGCACGATCTTCTTGGCCGCCAGCGAACCCGCCACCGCCATCATCGGGATGATGAAGAGGAAGCGGCCGATCAGCATCGCGAAGCCCAGCGTCGTATTGTAGAAGACGGTGTTCGCTGTCAGGCCCGCAAAGGCGCTGCCATTGTTGGCGGTGGCCGAGGTGAAGGCATACAGGATCTCACTGAAACCATGCGGCCCGCTGTTGAGCGGTCCGGCCAGGCCCAGCTTGAGCACTGACGCCAGCGCGGTGAAGCCCAGGATGGAGAAGGCCATGATCAGGATGGCCAGCATGGACATCTTGACTTCCTTGGCCTCGATCTTCTTGCCCAGATATTCCGGGGTGCGGCCCACCATCAGGCCAGCCACGAACATGGCGATCACCGCCCAGAGCAGCATGCCGTACAGGCCTGAACCCACGCCGCCGAACACGATCTCGCCCAGCTCCATATTGATGATGGGGATCAGGCCGCCCAAGGGCGTCAGGCTGTCATGCATGGCATTGACGGCGCCGCAGGAGACATCGGTGGTGATAGTGGCGAACAGCGACGACATGGCGACGCCGAAGCGCACTTCCTTGCCTTCCATATTGCCGATGGGTTGGGAGACATGCGCGGCAGCCACGGCGGCATTGCCCTGCCCTTCGGCGGCATAAAGCACGCCCAGGCCGGCCAGCATCAGCACAGCCATCACGGCGAAGATCGCCCAGCCCTGGCGGCTGTCCTTGACCATGCGGCCGAAGGTGTAGGTGAGCGCCGCCGGGATCACCAGCAAGGCCCACATCTCCAGGAAGTTGGTCAGCCAGGTGGGGCTTTCGAACGGATGCGCGGAATTGGTGTTGAAGAAGCCGCCGCCATTGGTGCCCAGCATCTTGATCGCTTCCTGCGAAGCCACCGGGCCCTGGGCGATGAGCTGCTTGAAGCCGTCGATGCCGGCGATATGGGTATAGGCACCCAGATTCTGCGGCACGCCTTGCCATACCAGCGCCAGCGCCAGCACCACGGATAACGGCAGCAGCACATACAGCGTGGAGCGGGTCATATCGACCCAGAAATTGCCCAGGGTCTTGGCCGAGCGGCGCGCGAAACCGCGGACCAGGGCCAGCGCCAGGGCGATGCCGGTGGCGGCGGACAGGAAGTTATGCACCGTCAGCCCGAACATCTGCACCAGATAGGACATGGTGGTCTCACCGACATAGGACTGCCAGTTGGTGTTGGTGACGAAGCTGACGGAGGTGTTGAAAGCCAGGTCCGGCGTTACCGGGGTCATGCCTTGCGGATTGAACGGCAGCACCGACTGCAGGCGCTGGATCAGGTACAGTGAGACAAAACCCGCAATGCTGAAAGCCAGCATCGCGATGGTGTAAGTGGTCCAGTGCTGTTCTTCGCCTTTGACGCCGCACAGGCGATAAAGGAAGCGCTCCACGGGACGAAGGAAGGTGATCTCGCCTTCGAAGACGCGGGCCATATAAAGGCCCAGCGGCTT
>Ga0310811_10010823_pt1 | contig 11802 bp, 9 predicted proteins | sample YCmetagenome_FD_207642 | JGI IMG/M metagenome (GOLD analysis project Ga0310811, IMG submission 207642) | Soil microbial communities from experimental microcosm in Duke University, North Carolina, United States - YC | ecosystem: Engineered > Artificial ecosystem > Soil microcosm > Unclassified ...
TTCTCCGCTTCGGCCGGATTCGCGAACAGCACGCTCGACGACTTCACCACCGACTTCTCGATGTTCGTCTGATGACGCACGGTCGCCTTCGCGTCGACGTATGCCTGCGCAAGCTCGGCGCCGCTCCTCACGTCGCCGATGTAACCAAGCCCTTTGCGCTGCGCCGCCGTCATTCGCTCGGCGCCGCGGCCAAGCACGTCCGCCGAGACACGAACGGCCATCGGATCATCCGCCGTGGCGAGAACCGTCATCGCGCCAATGCTCACCACCGCCGCGCGCTTGAACTGCGTCGCGTCGAGCTTGTCGGGCGTGTCCTGCGACGAGTGATACCACGGATCCGGCCAGGTATTGAAGATGATCGCCGGAATGCCGTGCTGCATGTACGTCGCGTGATCGCTGGAGCCGTAGTACTTGTCGACCTTGATGTTGAACGGATCTCGGCTGCCGTTCGGCGAGAGCACGTCGAGCGCCGGCGCGTATCCGTTCGCGCGATAGCGCACGCGTTCGCGCGTGATCTCGGCGACGAACTCGAGGAAATTCTGACAGATGTCGTTGAGGAAGCTCGGGAACGAGTCCGGCGTCCGCATCAACAGCCACTGCGCCCCACCGGTCGAGAGGCGCAGGCCTTCCATGTCGTAATTGAGATCGGCGATGATGCGCTTGGCGATTTCGGGGTGCGCGTTCAGCCAGGCATTGGTGCCGCTGATCTCCTGCACGAAGAGGAAGTGGATCGTCCGCTTCGGCTTCGGAAGCTTCCCCTCTTTCACCAGCTGGATGTAGGCGCGACCCATCTCGAGGATGTGCGCCGCTCCGGAGTTGTCGTCGTTCGCGCCCTGCTTGATCAAGCCTTCATAGATGTGGCCGGAAACGATCACGTCCTGATTAGTGCTACCATCGCCGGCGATCGTCGCGTGGATGACCTCCTGGCGGCCCGGATACGTCTGCGCCTCGACTACCGACCGGATCGTGATCTTCTCGCCCTTCTCGAGTCGCGTCGAGAGGTCGTGTGCTGTTCGCGTCGTGACCATCCATCCGAATCCCGGGCTCCCGCCATTCGGATTCGCCGCCGCAATCGACGACGAGATCACGATGTCGGCTTGTTCGATTGGCCGCATCGAGCTCCACGACAGCACGCCAACCGCACCGCGCTCGAACACCGCCATGCGTTGCAGCGCATTGAGGGCAGCACTGCCCATCACGACTTTGCCCTTCACATCCTTGCCGGCGTAGTCCTCGGCACGTCCACCATTGCCGACGTCGATCAACTCACCGGAGACATCACCCGTCGGCGTGTTGCCGCCGAGGGCTACTGGGGTGTCGTAGATGTCGTAAAGCTTGCGGGGTCCCAGGCGTTCCGACGCCCAGAGTTGCCCCTTGCTCGGCTGCCATAACGTACCGCCGGGAAACTTCTCGATCTCGACCGATGAGAAGCCGTAGTCCTTCGCGAAGTCGGCGGTCACGCGACTTTCGCGAAACGGCCCCGTCGTGTACTCGGACGCGGGACGAACGCGCTGGTACGGCACGAATTCGAGAACATGGTGCATCGCGCGCTCGCCCGATGCCTCCATGATGATCGAGCGCATCTGCTCCCAGGTCAGCAGGGTGCGATCTTCTTTTTCCTGGGCGGCCGCGGCGCTCGAACACAGCGCGGCGGCGAGGAGGGACAGGACAACGGGGCGACGCATCAATCGGCTCGGGATGAAGGCGAGTCGAATATTGTCATCGTGATCAGCCCGGGCGGTAGTCGTCTTATGAACGATGAATCCATCGAGACGAACGCTCCTGCTTCGCGTGGTTGCCACGCTGCTCACCATCGCCATCGTCATCGCCCTCGTGGGCGTCGGACGGCGTGACGGGCCCGCGGCGCTGGCCGCGTGGCGCGCTGCCCACATTCGATGGGGTTGGATTGCCGCGGCGAGCGCCGTCGCGCTGGTCGGACAGGTCGTGTTTTCGCTCGGCTGGCGACGCTTTCTCGCCGACTGCGGCGTATCGCTCACCGTGTGGCAGGCACTCCGCATGTACCTGGCGAGCAATCTCGGTCGCTATCTGCCGGGTGGGAAAGCGTGGCAGATGAGCATCGTCGGCGTGATGGCCGCCGAAGGCGGATGGCCCGCCGCGACGCTCGCGGGAACGTCGCTCCTCCAGGGGACCATCGGTGTCGTCACCGGTGCGCTACTGCTCCTCGTCACTGGCGCCGAAGCCATGGGCCTCCGCACCGCGTGGCTGATCGTCCCCGCAATTGGACTCGTTTGCGTGTTGGCTGCTCCGGCGCTTCTCCGCCAGTTCCCGCACATTCGCGAGACAGCGGTGAATAAGTGGCCACCGCTGGACTCGATCAACGCCCGAACCATGTGGGCGCTCGTCTGGACGTCCGGCGTGAGTTGGCTCTGCTGGGGCGTTGGACTCTACGCACTCGCGCACGGCCTACTCGATCAACCCGGAACGTCGCTCGGCGCATACATCGCGGCGTGGATCGGACCCTTCATTGCCGGGCTGGTTGCGATCGTCGCGCCGGCGGGGCTGGGTGTCCGCGACACGATGATGGGGGTCATGCTCGCCGCGGCTGGAGTCAGTCCGGGCGATCGCCTCATCGTCGTCGTCGTTGCCCGAATCTGGGGAACGGTTCTCGAGGTCGTACCAGCTGGGATCGTCTTGCTCATTCATCGCCACACGAGGCGGGAGAGCAAATGAGTAGACGATGTGCCCCAACGGCCACTCGAGACGGGAGAGCAATGAAGTCGCGGATTGCCGCAGATCAAAACGATTCACGCGAATTTTTCTCTTGGAACAGACGCTCGGGAGACCACTTGGAGCAGGCCCGAGCGGACTTTTCAAAGAAGAAGAATCACCCGATTCGAGTAGGCATTTTTTCCAGGTGACGGAACCAATCCGCGGCAATCGTTGTTGATCCGGTTCAATCCGCGACTGACCCTTTCGTCCCAACTTAGAAGCCTCCTCACGACAACTTCATCAGCTCGACCAGGCGCGCAAAGCGAGGATGACCGCGCATTGGGTCCATGAGCGGATTCACTCTGACGTACGCGAGCCAACCGCGTCGCTCTTCGTACGATCGTTCGGCATAGTCGAGCGCACGTTCGACGTCGCCCAGACCGAGACACATCGTCGCGAACGCCACCGACGACACGTAGCCACGCTTCGCGTGCGACTCGAGGTCGGCGAAGATCTCCAAGGCCTCCGAGCGGCGCCCGGCGCGCGCGAGAACATAGCTGAGCGTGGCGCTCGTGTATGATCCGCTACCCGGCAGCTCCATCGCCTCGCGGAGCACTCGCTCGCCGTCTGCCGGGTGACCACCGAGCGCGAGCGCCAGACCGAGCACCCGGAGCGTCTCTTCGGCGCCCGGATTCATCTCGACCGCGCGCTCGAGGTGATGACGCGCCTGATCGTATCGGCGAAGGTACAGGTACAACCATCCCAGCGATCGACGACACGAGACGGATGCAGGATCGAGCTCCACTGCGGTGTGACACTCGACCAGCGCTTCGTTGAGCGAGCCACGCGACGCGAGATAGAACGCGAACCATTGGTGCGCTGTTGGATAGCGCGGGTCCAGCTCGATCGCACGACGGAACTCCCGTTCTGCACCCTCCCAATCCCAATCGTAGATGAACAGCGACCAGCCCAGAGAGTTGTGCGCGTCGGCGAGCGAGTCGTTCAACTCGATGGCGCGCCTCGCGTACGTCTTCGCCAGCGCAAAGCCTTCGTCGACCGGCACGCTGCGGTAGTCGAGACCCAGGGAATACGAGTCGGCGAGTCCGGCGTAGGCAGCGGCGTACGTCGGATCTTCCTCGATCGCCTGCTCGAAATATCGAATGGCCGCCGTCATCGATTCGAGCGTTCGACGATTCATCTCGAACCGGCCTTTCAGATACAGCCCGTAGGCGCGCACGTTTTCGGTGAGTCGCGTCGACGGCGGCGCCGGCAGCTCGACGAACGAGCTCTCGCGCAGCGTGTTGACGATCGTGCTCGCGATCTCGTCCTGAATGGCGAAGACATCGTCGAGCGGACGGTCGAAGCGCTGCGACCACACGAGGTGCCCCTCGTCGGCCGACGTCAGCTGTGCCGTGATTCGCAGTCGTTGCCCGCTCCGTCGCACGGTGCCTTCCAGGACGACGGAGCAGTTGAGCAGCGCACCGATCGCGCGGATGTCGAGCGACTTTCCCTTGAGCGCGAACACCGACGTCCGCGATGCCACGCGAAGCCCGTCCACCTTTGCCAGCGCATCGATCACCTCGTCGGTGATGCCGTCGCTCAGGTACTCGTTCTCGGCTTCGCCACTTCCATTCACGAATGGCAACACGGCGATGCTTCTGGCGGGACCTCTGAACATCCGTCCGCCGAGTGGTGCGTCCGCCTGCATCGCCGTAACGAACTCGCCAGCGCCGGGCCAGCGACGCGCCGGATCCTTCTCCAACGCGCGTGCGACTGCGTCGTCGATGCTCGGCGAGACCTCCGGTCGGAGCGCGCGAATGCGCGGTGGCCGCGCGGTCACGTGCATCGCGATCGTCGCCTGCGCCGACGGGCCACGAAAGGGCGGCTCGCCGGTGAGTGCTTCATAAATCACGCAGGCGAGGCTATAAATGTCGCTTCGTCCGTCGAGCTGCGTCTCGCCACTCGCCTGTTCTGGGCTCATGTATTCGGGAGTGCCCAATACGACCCCGGCGTCGGTCACCGTGTCCTCGGTCGACTCCTCACTCGAGCGCGCGATACCGAAGTCGGCCAACATGGCGTGGCCGTCGGCAAAGAGAATGTTCTCGGGCTTGACGTCGCGATGGACGACGCCGACTCGATGCGCGTAGTCCAGCCCGGCGCCCACCTCCTGCGCGAGACGCATGGTGTCGGCTACCGAGAGTCGGCGCTCGCGCCGGAGACGATCGCGCAACGATCCGCCGGCGACGTAGGCCGAGACGTAGTAGAGAAGCCCGCCCGCATCGCCAGAGTCGATGAGCTGCACGAGATGCGGGTGCGAGAGTCTGGCCGCGATGCCGATCTCTCGAAGGAAACGCTCGGCGCCGAGCGTTTGCGCGAGCTCGGCGTGGAGCACCTTGATCGCGACCTGACGAGCGTGCTTGGTCTCTTCCGCGAGATAGACCGTGGCCATGCCGCCGCGACCGAGCTCGCGGCGGATCGTATAGCGGCCACCGAGCAACGTCTGCGTGGCCTCGAGAGCCCTCGGCTCCGTCGATCGTACTTCTCTCGGATTCACGATCGTCACCTGCGGTTCAGAACGTCACGGTCGATCCGCGCTCAGGGGCGGTTACGGCGTACCCGTCGGCGCGAAGCGTTTCGGCGAAGGCATCCTGCGCCTCTGGCTCGCCGTGCACGAGATGCACGGGAAACGAGTGCGACGACGCATCGCGCACGGCGTTGACCCAGCGACGAAGCTCGCCGCGGTCGGCATGCGCGCTGTAACCATTGAGCACTTCCACACGGGCGCGCAAGGGCACTTCTTCGCCGTACACCTTGAGCATTGGCCGACGTTCGACGATACGCCGTCCGAGCGTGTGCTCGGCCTGGAAGCCAACGATGAGGATTGTGTTCTTCGGATCCGGAGCGCCGTGCGCGAGATGATGGAGAATGCGACCGGCTTCGGCCATTCCCGACGCCGCGATGACGATCATGGGGCCACGCCGCGCGTTCAGCGCTTTCGACGCCTCGGTGTCTCGCGTGAACTCGAGCTGCTCGAAATCGAACAGATCCTCGACCGCGTTGATCAGATCTTCGCTCCGGTCATAGGCATCCGGATTCGTAGCGAAGATCGTCGTGGCGGAGATGGCGAGCGGACTGTCGAGAACGATCGGAATGGCTGGGATCGCGTTCGCCCGCGTGAGACGGTGAAGATCGTACAGCAGCTCCTGCGTACGGCCCACGGCGAACGCCGGAATGATCACGCGCCCACCCTTCGACGCGGTCTCGCGAATGACCTGCGCAAGACGATCCGGCATCGCGTCCACGGGCGTATGATCACGGTTTCCATATGTCGATTCCATGATCACGACGTCGGCACCGCCGGGTGGATGCGGGTCTCTGATGATCGGCAGTCCCCAGCGCCCGATGTCCGCCGAGAACACGAGGCGCCGGGTCGATTTGCCCTCGGTGCAATCGAGCACCACGGACGCTGACCCGAGAATGTGTCCCGCCTCGACGAACGTGCCACGCACGCCCGGGGCGACGTCGAACGGCTTGTCATAGGGGATCGAGATCATCTGACTCATGACCTTGGCCACGTCCTTGACCTGGTACAGCGGCGCCGCGGCCGGGCGGCCCTGACGCGCGAGATACTCGGCGTCCTTCTCCTGAATGTGGGCCGAGTCGCTCAGCATGATCGCGCAGAGGTCGCGCGTCGCCGGCGTAGCGTAGATCGGTCCCGTATAGCCATACCGTGCCAGCATCGGGAGACGGCCGGAGTGATCGATGTGCGCGTGTGACAGCACGACGGCGCTCAGCTCGCGGAGCGCGAAGGGAAGGTCGACGTTCTTGGCGTGCGATTCGCTCCGACGCCCCTGAAACATCCCAAAATCCAACGCGACCGACGAACCGCCGACGCGGACGAGATGGCACGACCCGGTTACCTCGCGGGCGGCCCCGAGAAACGTGATGTCCATGCGCTCAATCTTAGCGTCCCGTCGATCGCGGCGCGCACGGCAACGGCTACTGCGTGACAGTGAACGACGTGCGTGACATGCTTGGCGTGAAGAGCGCGCCTCGAATCGGCTTGACCGAGATCGAGACCGGGCGGCGATTCGACTGCGGTGACATGAGGGAACAATCTGATCGCAACGTTAAACTTTCCTCATCCGTCACCGGCTCGAGGACCGTCTCTCAGGTCCCGCCTCGATCCACCGTCAGACCACCGACGATCGCGCCGAACAGTAGCGGACCGGCGTGAATGGCGGCGAAGGCGAAGCCGCCGAGCCCGGCGAACAGGCCGACAAGCGGTATCGTCGAGACCACCGTTGCCAACCCTCCAAGCAGGATGGAGAAGACGATGACCGGCAGAAAGACCGCCACGACTGCACTGCCCCCGTCTCCGGCTTTCCGGCCGCCGACGAAACCGGCGATGAAGGAGCCGACGAAGGGGATCCAGAAGAGAAGGATCTCCAACAGGAACATCCATCCCATGGCCGAGAGGATGCTGCCGCGCTTCGTCGGTTGGTTCATCGTTGAGGTCGCCACGGATCCTCCGGGTTGGTGCTGACGACCAGCGAGCAACGTCCGTTCCGCTGTCATCGTGTCACGCACGGCCTCCGTCACGAGCGCACGCGTCAGCTCGTCGACCGCGCCCACTTGCGATCCGTATCCTCAGTCGTGCGAGACGCTTTTCGGATCGAATGGATTCGCGAACACGCCCCCGCCAATCAGCGTCAACACGACACGGTCCTTGCCGAGCGTGGCAGCGGCCAGCAGCGTACCGAGATACGAAGCACGAAGCAGCTGGCGACAGGCGGCCTCGATCCCGCGCGGCCGAGGTGTTGGAGGCACCATATCCACCCCCGGCTGCCGTGGAAGTGAGGACCTGCGCAATGCGCGGGGCGGAGTTTGCGACGAACCGTTCCAGTCGTGACCGAGGACGACTTCTACGTCGTCGTGGACGCCGACGCAGATGCTATCGAACCGCTCCTCCAGTGCAGCCAGAACCGACGGAAGGTCATCGATCCCCTGCCCCGTGAAGTAGCCGTTCCGCGAGACGCGCTCGTCGCGCCCCCAACGCACGCGGACGACAAAAGTGCCCCAGGCAGTCGCTTGGGGCACTCCCGTTTTCACCGCGTCGTTCTGCCCGAAGAAGCTGCTTCGGGTCACGACATTCTCGAGATGGGCGAGAGGCGCGGGCCGGAATCGAACCGGCGAATAGCGGTTTTGCAGACCGCTGCCTTACCACTTGGCTACCGCGCCAGACAGGGACTCAAGTTATTCCCCCTCATCAACTTCCTCAAGTCTCACCCCCTTCCCGAACCCCTCGGCGCGCCTCTTGAAATGGGTTGAGGCCGTGACGACTACGCAACACCCCCATAGCCATCCGCACGGCGACCAACGCCACAGCGAATCTGCCGCGAGAACGCGCGGACGATTCCGCGTGCTCTGGGACGTCATCTTCGCCTCCCTGCGCTTCATCGCCCGTCACGTCGGAAATGCCTACGCTGTGTTCGGCATCTTCCTGCTCTCCGGCACCGCGATGGCCGTGCTTTTCACCTGGGCGTTCTCCGAGTTCGCCGGCAAGGTGCGAAAGGGTGCGACGCAGCCGTTCGACGACGCGATCATGCACTGGATCGGCGCGCACCAGGATCCCAGGCTCACGAGCGCCATGCTCGAGGTCACGGCGCTCGGCACCGGCACCGTCGTCGGCATGATCGTCCTCGTCGCGGGCATGTTCCTCTGGCTCAACCACCACCGTCACTCGTCGATTCTGCTCATCACCGCGACGCTCGGCGGATTGGTCCTCGACAATCTGCTCAAGATCGGCTTCAATCGTCCGCGCCCGCAGATCTTCGAGTGGGGAACGCACGCGGCAAGCTCGTCGTTTCCCTCCGGACACGCGATGAGCTCTGTCGTCGTGTACGGAACCGTCACCTATCTCGCCGCGCGCCTGCAGCAGCGACTCGGGTCGCGCGTGCTCACGTTCGCGTTCGCTGCGGTCGTGATCGTGCTGATTTCGGTCAGTCGCGTCTATCTTGGCGTGCACTACCCATCTGATATCCTGGCTGGCCTGCTTATTGGGTTGGCGTGGGCCGGATTCTGCATGGCGGTCCTCGAGGCGGCGCAGCTTTACGCGCGGTTCAATGCGCCGCAACTACTCGTCGACGAACGCCCGGCGCCACGAGGCGCGTCGCCATCGTCGTAACGAGGTCCGACCCTTCACGCGGAGTAGCAGATGACAACGACCAAGAAGTCCCGCGCACGAAAGGCCTCTACCTCATCCACCTCGAACACTCCGAGGTACAGTGCCGCCGCAAGCAAGCGCGTCGAATCACCGTACGCCCCGCAGCGTGAGAAGAAAGTCACGTTGAAGGCGGGCGCCGCTGGAAAAGCCAAGCCGGCGAAGAATCGCGACCAGGCCCTCGCGATCTCATTCTCGGGAACCCGTAAGGCCGGGTCGAAAGCCCAGCCGCGCAAGCCGGCAGCGGCAACTCGCAAATCCCGCCCGGCACGTCAATCATCAACTCGCCAAAAACAGGCGTAAGCAAGTCGGCGTGATCGACCATCCAATCAGGTGAGGAGTAATTCGTCCACCTGATTGGAGGTCGTCATGCTTCGACGCTCATTCCTTCCCGCCATCGGCCTGACGCTCGCGGTCGTCACCGCAGCCGTCGCCACCCCCACCCGTAACGCCGTCGCCCGGAAGCAGCCACCCTGGGTCTCGGTCGAAACACCCGCCAACCCGTACGATCCCACCACCAAGAACGCCGCATTCCTCGTTCACGCGCTGTCGTTCGAGAACAGACCTGCGACGAGCGGGGTGACCGGCGTAGCCGAGGGACTCGTCGGCGGAGTCCGCAAAACGGTGCCGCTTCGCATCGACACGACGTCGCAACCGGGCGTCTTCGCGGTCACCAAGCAATGGCCCTCCGAAGGCACCTGGCTTCTCCGCGTGTCGCTCAACAACACCTCGGCGCTGATCACCGTCGACCGTTCGGGGAACATCGCCGGCGTGACCGTGCCGACGACGCAGTCCTCGAGCTCATCGATGCTTCTTCCTCGTGCCGTCACCGCTCGCGAGATTGACGCAATGCTGGCCGGCGCAGCGAAGCCGTAACCAACGATTGGCCCATGGTGCAACCACGGATGGGCGGACCCAGCGACACTCTGCCAGCGTCGGACGGCGACGGTTCGATCGACGCGACTGTCCGACGCGCGCAACAGGGTGACGTCAACGCGTTCGAAGCCGTGTATCGGGCGCACGCGCCGGCCATTCATGCGCTCTGTCGCCGCATGGTCGGCACTGAGCGCGACGCGCGGGATCTGGTCCAGGACGTATTCGTCCGCGCGTGGGAAAAGCTCGAATCGTTTCGCGGCCAGAGCTCGCTCGCCACGTGGTTGCACCGTCTCGCCGTCAACGTCGTGTTGAACCACCTGCGCACGAGCAAGCGCGATGGACTTCGCCTCATCGACGACGTCGACGACGCAACGTTCGGCTCCAGATCGTCGCCGGCGGCGAGTGTCGAAACGGCAATCGACATGGACTGGGCGCTCGCGCAGCTCCCGGCGGGCGCTCGATCCGTGTTCGTGCTCCACGACATTCAGGGTTACTCGCACGACGAGATCGCGCAAATGACTGGAATCGCCGCGGGCACTGCGCGCGCTCAACTGTGGCGGGCGCGACGCGCTCTCACGAGGCTGCTCGATCTATGAGTAACGACAACCATCTCACCGAAGAGGAGCGGCAAGGCGCCGCCGACGACTCGCTCGACGCTGAGCGACTTCGCGAGGTCGAACAGCACCTGGCGTCGTGCGACGCCTGCGCGCGCGACGTCGCCAGTCTGAGAATGCTCATGTCCCGGATTCCAACGGCCGAGTCGTCCACCGACCTCGACGACCTCTGGCCGTCGATCCGCTCGCGCATCGATGAGTCCAAGGTCGTATCTCTCGACGCCGCGCCATCGGACACCATGCCGACTCGTCCCCGTCGCGGCATCGTCTGGATCGTCGGTGCCGTCGCCGCCGCGGTCGCCATCCTCATCGTTTCCCTGCCGCCAATTCGCACCTCACCGCGCGCGACGTCTCCGAATGTGACGGGCGATACCGAATCGAATTTCATCGGCGTCGCTGACTCGACGAGCGCCTATGAAGCCGAAGCGAACGCGCTGCTCAATCAACTGGAGCTGCAGCGCGCGATGCTGCCGCCCGAGGCGCGGTCCTCGGTCGACCACGACCTGCGCGTCATCGACAGCGCCATCGCCGAGGTGAAGGATGCGCTCGTTCGCGATCCGAACAATCCAGCGCTCCGGCGATTGCTCGCATCGTCGTATCGGCAGAAGGTCGAGCTACTCAAACGCGCCAGCGGGGCCAGTTGATATGACCGGTCATATGACAAAACTCATCGCCGTGCTCGCCTTCGCCGCGCCGTTTGCGATTGCACACTCGCAGAACGCAGACGGACCGGTGCTTGCCAGTTTCGCCTTGGAGCCCACCGCCTCGTTCAGCTTCTTCCATCCCGCCGGTTCGATTCGCATCGTCGGCTGGGATCGCGATTCGATCGTCGTGCGAGGACACGGCAGCGCCCGCGATTTCTACATCGGCGCTGGATCGCGCAGCGGCGGAAAGATGAGCATCGAGAATCCGGCGCCCGGCGACTCGTCCAGGCCCGTGAACCTCGTCATCTATTACCCGCGTCGCGGCTCCGTCAACGTGAAAACCGCGACCGCCACCATCTCGGCGAGCGACGTCTCGGGACGCTACAACTCCGTGTCGGGCGCCGTTCGCATCACCGGTTCCGTCGCATCGCTCGAGGCGGAATCGATGAGTGGAAATCTCGACCTCCATGTAAGCACGCCCTGGCTCCGTGCGCGAACAGGCCAAGGCAATCTGCTCATTCGCGGCGCGCCGCAGGACGTCGACGCGTCCACCGTCGGCGGTGCGCTCGAGATTGCGACCTCGACGATTCTCCGCGGCCGGTTCGCCACGGTGACCGGCGACATTCGCTATGCCGCCACGCCCGCGCCGACCTCACTCGGCGATTTCTCCAGCCACGGCGGTACGATCGACTTCCTCCTGCCGCGCGACGTGTCGGGCAAATTCGATCTCTCGTCCGTCACCGGCGACATCGCGAACGGTTTCACTCAGGTGAGG
>Ga0310811_10010824_pt1 | contig 11801 bp, 9 predicted proteins | sample YCmetagenome_FD_207642 | JGI IMG/M metagenome (GOLD analysis project Ga0310811, IMG submission 207642) | Soil microbial communities from experimental microcosm in Duke University, North Carolina, United States - YC | ecosystem: Engineered > Artificial ecosystem > Soil microcosm > Unclassified ...
TCTACCGCTACGACTGGGCAAACGGGCGCGCGACGCGTCGCGACAGTCTCGTTCTCGCGGTGAAGCGTCGAGCGAACGGGACCCACTACCCCGCTGGACTCGCCATCTCGCAGGACGGGCGCACTCTGTACGTCGCCGAGAATATCGCCGACTCTCTCGCGGTCGTGGACCTGGATAGCGGAATCGTCGTTCAGCGTTTTCCTGTCGAGCGCTATCCCTATGACGTCGTCGCCGATGCGAATGGAACCATCTACGTGTCATCGTGGGGCGGCAACACGGTGTCCATTTTCTCGCATGTGGCTGGCGGACGTTTGACGTCGGTTGGCGCCCTCCGCATCGCGCGTCACCCCTCTGCGTTGCTGCTCAACCATGCAGGGACGCGGCTATTCGTGGCCTCGGGTAGCACCGATCAGGTCGCCGTGTTCGATACGAAAACGCGGAAGGTCGTCGCGCGGCTGCTCGATCCGCCTCCGGCCGGTCCGACGGAAGGAGCGACGCCGAACGCACTCGCGCTCTCGCCTGACGGTACTCGGCTCTTTGTCGCCGAGGCGGACGCCAACGCCGTCGGCGTCTTTGATCTTTCCGCTGAAGCGGCCGGGGTTCCGTTTGCAACTGGGACGGACTCGCTGCGCGGTCGAATCCCATCCGGCTGGTACACGTGCGGCGTTCTGCCCGTTGGCGAGGCGCTCCTCGTCACCAGCGGTAAAGGCTACGGCACCGTCGCCAACACGGGCGGTCCGAACCCGGCGGTCGGTCGAACCGATAAGTACACACTGAATCTGCTCGAGGGTGGCGTCATGCGCCTTCGTCTCGCCGATCTCACGCCCGATGCCTTGTCGCGCTACAGCGCGCGCGTGGCGGCGGCGAATGGATGGGGCCCGAGTCCACGACGGCACCGGTATCCGCCATTCGAGCACGTCATCTACGTCATCAAGGAGAATCGCACCTACGATCAAATCTTCGGCGACGATCCGAAGGGTGACGGCGACACGACGAATCTCTTCTTCCCGAAAGCGGTCTCGCCGAACCATCACGCGCTCGCCGATCGCTTCGGACTGTTCGATCGCTTTTTCGTGAACGCCGAGGTCAGCCCCGACGGCCACAATTGGTCGACCGCGGCGTACGCATCCGACTACCTCGAGAAGACGGTCCCGTCGCACTACTCGATGCCGAGCCGTGGCCGGTCGTACGACTACGAGGGGACCAATCGCGGCGCGATTCCGGACGACGACGCCGCCGAGCCGGCGAGCGGCTATCTCTGGAATCTCGCCGAGAAGAAAGGGATCACGTATCGGAACTACGGCGAGTTCGTTTCGCCGGCGCCTCGCGCGTCACCGAACGATCCGGTCACCTATCGAGGCAACAAGCCGTTCCTCGCCTCACACACGAATCCGCGGTATCCCGGCTTCGAGCTGACGATTCGCGATCAGCATCGCATGGACGTCTATCTCGCCGAGCTGCGGGAGTTCGTCGCGAGCGGTCAGCTGCCGGCGCTCGAGACGGTGCGGCTGCCGAACGATCATACGTCCGGGTTGATGGCGAACCGCGCGAGTCCTCGCGCCGCGTTTGCCGACAACGATCTCGCCCTCGGCCGCATGATCGAGGCGCTATCGAAATCACCCTTCTGGAAGAACACCGTTGTCTTCGTGCTCGAGGACGACGCGCAGAACGGAGCCGATCACGTCGACTCGCATCGCTCGCCGATGCTCGTCATATCGGCCTACAACAAGCCGGGGACGATTCATCGATTTGCCAATACGACGGACGTACTCCGAACGATCGAGGAAATCCTCGGCCTCGAATCCATGTCGCAGTTCGACTATTTCGGGCGCCCGCTGCGGGACATCTGGTCGGATTCGCCGGATTTGCGTCCGTATTCGGCGCTTCCCGCCGGCTGGTCGCTCGACGAGATGAATCCGCGCGGCACGTCGGGCGCGCGCGAGTCGGCCAAGCTGGATCTCGAGGTCGAGGATGCAGCCGACGAAGATCTGTTCAACCGGATTCTGTGGCGCGCGATCAAAGGCCGGGACGTTCCCTACCCTGGCCCCACTCGGGCATCGGCACTCGAGCTGAAAATCGGCGGCTGAGCGTTCGCTCAGGTTTTGTGACGGAAGATGATGCGGCCGCGGGTCAGGTCGTATGGCGAGACCTCGATCGTGACCCGGTCGCCTTGCAGCACGCGGATGCGGAATCGGCGCATGTTTCCGCCGAGCGTGGCCAGCACGTTGTGGCCATTCGTCAGCTGAACGCGGAACGTCGCGTTCGGCAGTACTTCGGTGACTTGTCCTTCCAGTTGTATCGGTTCTTCCTTGGCCATGAAGCCTCGGGTTGGGGGCGGGTGAATTATAGATCCGACAGGCCGCCCCCGTAAGCCGAGTGCCTTTTCGTTACGGCTTTTTCTTCGTCTTGTCGACGTTGTTGCCGATTACGCCGCCGAGGATTCCGCCGACAGCCGCGCCGATAAGTCCACCCTTCACCTTGTTGCGGCTCGAGGTGGCGCCGATCACCGCACCCGCGGCGGCGCCGATCGCGGCGTCACGGTTGGTGTGCTTCACGACGACTTCACCGCTCTGCGTGGACGACGATCCGGAGCTCGCGGTCGAGCTCCGACGTGTGCGAGAAACCTCGCCGCTCGACGTCGACCGATGCGTCGTGGTGCGACCCGTCGAGTTGGTCGCTACGGGTGTGCGTCCATTCAACGCGTTCGGGCTGTTCGTCGCCGCTCCGCGCTCTGCCGCCGACATGCTGTCCAACGGCTGGTAGCCTTTCGCCTGCGCGGCAAGCGAGAGATCGTTGTTGAGCGCAGTGTCAGCGTTATGATTGGCGCCGCGCCCGCACGCGCCGGCGGCGAGCAATGCGAGGGCGAGCGACGGAAGTTTGCGCATCATTGAGCCTCCTCAACCTTTTTATGCAATTAGACGAAAGGTGGGGGGCACGCCTCGTGCCAAGGTGCCGGCCTCAGGTGGATGACGATTTGCGGCGGTGGCCCGGATCCCGACCGGCCCGCGCCAGCGCGCGTCGACTGAGTTCCTCGGCCTGACGGTTGAACCGATGAATGATCGTCAGCGCTTCATCGATCGTTTGCGACGGGACGCCGGTCGCACACCGGCGGAGCGTGCGCTCAGTCTCCTCGTCGAGTATCTGCCACTCGCGATGCAGATCGTCGGGCGTCCAGCCGAGACGCGCTCGCTGCGCGCCATGGCGTTCGGCGAGCAGTCGCTGAATCTCGGTGCCGTCGGCAAGCAAACCCGAGGGCTGTCCTTTCGCCTCTTCGACGGCGACTAGCACGGTGCCGACGTCACCGATGAACGTCGCGATGTGGTCGGCGAGCTGTGAATACCGCAGCCGCATCGCCGCGCCGGCGAGGTCCTCGGCACGTATCCGCGCGACGAACGCCGCGAGCACCGGTCCCGCTTCACGAATGAGGATCTCGCCGACCTCCGCGACACCCTGCAATCGATTGGCGCCCTCATGGGGATCGGATTGTTGAGCCACATTCGCGGCCCCAGCCGCGGGCAGCCATAGAGTGAAGACAGAGCCTTTCCCCGGCTCGCTGCGCACGGTGAGATCGCCGTGCATCATGCGCGCGAGACGGCGGCTGATCGTCAGGCCGAGTCCCGAACCGTCGCGCGGTCGCGTGTGTCCCCGCGCCACCTGTGTAAACGGCTCGAAGATATGCGGGATTTGATCGGCGGAAATGCCGATCCCCGTATCAGTGACTCGAACGAACACCCAGCTACCGTCGACCGTGACGCGCGCTTCAGCCGGTGCGACGTCCGCTTGGCCGCACTCGAGGCTGACCGTCCCGCCGACCGGCGTGAACTTGAGGGCATTGTTCAGAAGGTTGATCAAGATCTGGCGCGTTCGATCCTCGTCGCCCTGGAACGACAGCGTCGCCGAGCTCGGGGGCCGCGTCAGGAGCGTTATGCCCCGCGCGTCCGCCGACGCTTGGACGAGCGACACTGCCGCGTCGGCGATCGTTCCGAGACGCCCTGCCCCCGACTGAAGCGTCAAGCGGCCAGCCTCGATCTTCGCCAGATCCAGCACCTCGTTCACCAGCGAGAGCAAGTGTCTGCCGCACTCGCGAATGCGCGAGATGTGGCGGCGCTGATCGTCGTTGAGGGGGCCGGCGATGTCCAGATCGAGCAGCTCCGAGTACCCGATCACGGCGTTCAGCGGCGTGCGGAGCTCGTGGCTCATCATCGCCAGAAAATCGGACTTCGCGTGGCTAGCCGCCTCTGCCTCGGCGCGCGCAATGCGTTCTTGCTCGAGCTGCGCCGCGTGTTCTTCCGAGCGTTTGCGCAGCGTGATGTCACGCAGCATGATGAGCCGCGCCGGCTCTCCTTCCCAGTCGATGTCGACGACGCGGAGTTCGGCCGACACGGGCGTCCCGCCCGCGCGAACAACCTCGATTTCGGCGCGCTCGCCGGCAACGGCAGGAAAGCCGATCGGCGTTCCAACCAACTCGTGCGACGACCGGCCGAAGAGCTGCTCGGCAGCGGGGTTCGCAAAACGAATGACCCCCTCGAGCGTTGCCACTACGATTCCGTCCACCATGCGCTCGACGATCGTGCGCAGGGACGTCGGTGGCCGTCGCCGCTCCTTCTGCGGGACGCGCCGACTCTGCTTGGAGCCGCCGTCCAAGTCGGCGGGGGTCCTGCTTGTCGTACCCTGTGGTTTGAAGCTTTCGGTGAGATTCGCGGGTGAATCGGTCATGGCCTACCTGGTCGCGCACCGCGGGGTTTTGGCCCACCAAGTACAAAGTCCATGCCCGGTTCAGAACGGTCCAAAACCTGCTCGGGGCGACCTGGCGACGGGCTTTTTCAAAGGGCAGTTTTTCTGCCCGCGCCAATTTCCGGCGTACGACTCAAACCCCTGTTTAGACGGAGCGATTCGTCTGTCCAAGTTCGTTCTGAAGCTGTACGTCACGGGATCGACGCCGCGCACGCAGCTGGCGATATCGAATCTTCGGCGGATTTGTGAAGCGGAACTGGGCGCGCAGTATGATCTGGAGATCATCGACGTCCTGGAGCATCCACAAATCGCCGAAGATCAGCGAATTCTCGCGACACCGACGCTCGTCAAGCAGCTGCCGCCGCCGCTCCGACGCGTAATAGGCGACCTGTCGGACCGGGAGAAAGTGCTTTTCGGCCTCGAGCTGCTTCCCGGCGATCGCGCGCGCGGTCAGAGCGCCTGAGGATTTTCACCTTCACGTCCAATCGATGACCACGCCTCAGACGCCGACTGCGGTGCGGAAGCTTCCGACCGGCATCTCGAGCTTCGACCTGATCGCGCGCGGCGGACTTCCCGAACGCCGGACGACGCTCATCTCGGGCACCGCCGGCAGCGGAAAGACGGTGTTCGCCGTGCAGTTCCTCGTCGCCGGAATCGAGACGAATGGTGACCCCGGTGTCTTCGTCACGTTCGAGGAGTCCGCGGCCGACATCCGCAGTAACATGCAGAGCTTCGGCTGGGACCTGGAGCGACTGGAGCGCGAGGGTAAGCTCGCTTTCGTCGACGCCTCACCCGATCCGACGGTGGAAACAGTCGAGAGCGGCCAGTTCGACCTTGGCGCCCTCCTCGCCCGAGTCGAGAACGCGATGAAGCGCGTTGGCGCTAAGCGCGTCGCCGTCGATTCGCTCGGCGCGGTTTTCACGCAGTTCGCTGACCAGAGCGTCGTGCGGCGTGAGCTGTTCCGCATCGCCTGGGCACTCAAGGCGGCGGGAGTGACCGCGATTCTCACCGCCGAACGAACCGAAGAATACGGCCCGGTCGCGCGCTTCGGCGTCGAGGAGTTCATCGCCGATAACGTGATGGTCCTCCGGAACGGACTCGAAGACGAAAACCGCCGGCGCACGATCGAGATCATCAAGTTCCGCGGAACGGACCACCACAAGGGCGAGGTGCCGTTCACGATCGTGGCGAACGAAGGGTTCGTCGTCCTTCCCCTCTCCGCGATGCAGCTCAAGCAGAAGTCGTCGGACGTGCGCATCTCGTCGGGGAATGAAGAGCTGGACCGGATGTGCGGCGGCGGTTTCTTCCGCGACTCGGTCATTCTGGCGTCGGGCGCGACGGGCACGGGAAAAACGCTGGTTGTAACCGAGTTCCTTCGCGGCGGCGCCGAGGCGGGTGAGCGCAGCCTGCTCGTGGCGTTCGAGGAGAGCCGCGACCAGCTCTTTCGGAATGCGATCGGCTGGGGCGCCGACTTCGAGAAGATGGAGCGTGAAGGCAAGCTCCGGGTGATCTGCGACTACCCGGAAGTGAACGGGCTCGAAGACTGGCTCCTCGTGATCCAGCGGGAAGTGGCGGAGTTCAAGCCTTCGCGGCTGGCGCTGGACAGCTTGTCGGCGCTCGAGCGAGTCGGGTCGACAAAAGCCTTCCGGGAGTTCGTGATCGGCCTGACGTCCTTCGTGAAGCACCAGGAGATCACCGGACTCATGACCTCCACGACGCCGACCCTCATGGGCGGCGCGTCGATCACCGAGGGCCACATCTCCACCCTCACCGACTCGATCGTTCTCCTGCGCTACGTCGAGATGTTCGGCGAGATGAAGCGCGGTGTCACCGTGCTCAAGATGCGCGGATCACCGCACGACAAGGGAATCCGCGAGTTCACGATCGACCGCGACGGCATGCACGTGCTCCAGCCGTTCAAGAACGTCACCGGAATTCTGGCTGGGACGCCGGTGCATTTGTCGCCCGGCGACATCGAACGAGTCTGGAGCCAGTTGGATTCCGACTTGGACGGCGCTTAGGTTTCGACCTTGACCGGGGTGCCTGCCCACGTCGGGTGCAGGCTGAGAGAGTCCCGTTGAACCTGATCCGGCTAATACCGGCGTAGGGAGTCAGTCGATGAGAATCGTTCCTCTGGCGACCAAGGTCGCCCGCGCACTGCGTGCGCTCTCCGTTCTTTCTTTCATTCTTGTTCCGAGCATGCCCGCGGCCGCCCAGGTGGCGGGTCGCGATTCGGCTCGCGTCGACACGACGCGCGCGCAGCGTCTCGAGCGCGTCACCGTGTCGGCGGTACGTTCTTCGAACGAGGCGCCCGTCTCGCGCAAGACACTCGGCGAGAACGATCTGGCCCCGCGCTACTTCGGCCAGGACGTTCCGCTCTTGCTGCAAGGTCCGGCGCCGTCGCTCACTTCGTACGCCGAGACGGGAAATTACTGGGGTTACAGCTACATCAGACTCCGTGGGATCGACCAATCGCGGATCAACCTGACGCTCGACGGAATTCCCCTCAACGATCCCGAGGACCAGGTCCTGTATTTCGCCGACTTCCCCGATCTGGCAAACAGCCTCGGTTCAGTGCAGGTCCAGCGCGGCGTGGGGACGAGCAGCAACGGGACCGCGGCCTACGCCGGGTCGATCAACATGGAATCGATGCCCCTCGGCGTCGCCAACCTGTCCGGCAGTGTGCAGGTCGAGCGGGGCTCATTCGGCTCGAAGCGCTACAGCGCCGAGTATCAAAGCGGCTTGATGCCGACGCGCTTCGCGTGGTACGGGAGAGTCTCGTCGCTCAGCACGGACGGCTATCGCTATCACTCGGGCGTCACGGGCAAGTCCGCATTTTTCAGCGCGGCCTACTTCGGCGACCGCGACATCCTCAAAATCACGGCAACGACGGGCACGATGCGCGACACCATGGCGTATCTCGCGGTGCCGGTCGCGGACCTCGACACCAATCGCCGCATCAATCCGCTGACGCCGCGCGAACGCGACGGCTTTACGGAGCGGTTGGCGGCCCTCGCGTATACGCACGCCTTCACCGCGACGACCTCGTGGTCCACGACCGCGTACCGCATCTCGGCGGGCGGCGACTACGACGTCCAGCTCGATTCGCTGCAGCAGTTCAACCTCGATTTCGTTTGGTATGGCCTGACGAGCGCGTTCACCGTGCAGCGACGCAACGTGCGTTTTGACGCGGGGGTGAACGCAAACACCTACTCACGGGATCATTTCGCCTTTCAGCATCCGGATCTCGACAATCCGCTGTACTTCAACACGGGACACAAGCAGGACGCGGGCGCCTTCGCCAAACTCGCCTATTCGCTTGGTAGCGCGACGCTGTTCGGCGACGTTCAGGCGCGCCACGCCAAGTTCCGCTACACACCGGACGCGCACGCCGGAATCGCCGAGCGCTCGGTCGATTGGACTTTTCTCAATCCGAAGGTGGGCCTGTCGTACGCGCTGTCGAAAGCCCTCTCGCTTTACGGTTCTCTCGGCGCGAACACGCGCGAGCCGGCGCGAAGCGACATGTTCGCCGGCTTCGACAACCTCGACACGTCGAACGCCGCGTTCGTCGGCGATTTGCGCCGCGTGAAGCCGGAGCATGTTCGCGACCTCGAGGCGGGTACGATATTCCACTCGTCGACGTTCGACCTTCAGGCTGACGTATACGACATGCAGTTCCACGACGAGATCACGCCGATCGGCGCGCTGAGTTACATCGGCACGCCCCTCCGAAAGAACGTGGCGTCGAGCTACCGCCGCGGCGTCGAGGCGGACGTGACCGTCAAGGGCATTCCGCGCACGCTGCTCTCCGGCAACGTCACGCTCAGCCACAACCGCATTCGAGAGTTCGTGGACTCGACCGCCGACACACCGGTGACCTATCGCGACGTCGAACCGCTCCTCACCCCGCGCGCCACCGCTTACGGCCGCGCCGCGTTCGCCGCGTCGAGATATTTCTGGCTCGCGGCGGACCTGCGCTACGCCGGCGAATCATTCCTTCAAAACAACAGCGACACGCACTTCGTCCTCCCGGCGGCGACGACGCTCGACCTCAGCGCATCGCTGCACGAACCTGGCTTCGACCTCCTCTTTCGCGCCAACAACGTGCTGGACAGCCGGAAGTACGGCAGCGGCTACGCGAGCAGCGACGGCCCGGCGTACTACGTGCTGCCGCCGAGGAACTTCTTTATCACGGTGAAGTTGGGGATGTAACGCGGGCGTGGGGGCGTGTGAGCGACACTAGCACGCATCCTGCCGCCTTGGCCCCGAGCCCTCAAACGGAGAAGCCCATGGCCGACAGCCGGCGGCATGACATCGAGATCGCGCACGACACGGGTGACGATCAGGCGCACGACGATCTACAGGAGTGCGTCGAGGAGTGCCTCAACTGCCACGCGGTCTGCACGTTGACGCTGCAGCACTGCATCGCGAGCGGCGGCGAGAACACCGAAGTCAACCTCGTCGGTGTGCTGCTCGACTGCGCCGAGCTGTGCCAGACCAGCGCGAACTTCATGCTGCGCGGCTCGCCATACCACGTCATCACGTGCGGCGCGTGCGCCGAGCTCTGCCGCGCATGTGAAGAGGCGTGCCGAGCTCATGCCGGCGATGAGCAGTTGGCGCATTGCGCGGATGTGTGCGCTTCTTGCGCTGACAGCTGTGACCGCATGGCGCGGATGGGGAGCGACGAGTAGGTGGTGGGGTATCAAGAAACATGAGAACACTCATGCGTTATTCACGGCTCGCCGCGGCGATCTCGTTGCTCGCCGCCGCGCCGGCGTTCGCGCAGGTCCGTGTTTCTGAGCGCGGCCAACCCAAGACGCCGTTCAGCACGGTCGACTTCGGACGCCTGCGTTGGCTCGAGGGGAGCTGGGTTGGCACGGCGAGCGGCGAGCAGACGCTTTACGAGCGTTATCACATCTCGAGCGATTCGACGATCGACGTCACCTATTATCGTGACTCTGCGTTCACGCAGACCGCGGGAACCGGACGCGTGTACCTCGCGGCGGGCCGCGTTTATCACTCGTTTGGCCCCGGTCGTTGGGGGGCCACTCAGGTAGACAGCGCGGGTGCGTACTTCGTCCCGCAGGTGAACGCACACAACACGTTTACCTGGTCGGTCGTGTCGCCCGATGAATGGACGGCAACGATGCGGACGGGACTCAGCGGTCACGAACGAATCACCGTTTACCGAATGCGGCGCGTCGGCGAACGGCGGTAGGCCGCCCTCTTGCACTAGGTCGCGGTGATGTCTGACCGCGAAGATGCGACTGCGGTGGGGCGCGAGCCCGCGGACGACGAGCGTCGAGGCTCTGACGATCGACGGAGCAAGCCCTCGTCCGGCCGCCGAGTTCGTCGCGACCCGCTGCGAACGTTGCTCGGCATCGCCAGCCGCGACGTCCTGATCATTTTCGTATGCCTCGCCGCGATCATCGTTGTCGTGCGGTACATGCATCCGATCTTCGCGAACCAGCCGACGGTCGCGCAGCAGATCACGCAAAAAGTCCCGATGACGAAAGCGGTGCTCGCACCGACGCCCGCCGACACCGACAAGTTCGCGCAACTGCTCAAGTCGCCCCAGTTCGAGACCGACCGCAAAACGTTCGCGGCGAGTTTGGTGAAGACGGGACGAATGAATCAGGCGCGGGCGGACTCCATTTCCTACTACGCGGTCCGCGAATCATATCGCTACGGAATTCCACCGGCGGTGGTCTTCGGCGTCATGCTGACGGAAAACGCGATGTTCGTGAGTAGCGCGATGTCGAACGTGGGCGCGGTCGGACTGATGCAGGTCTATCCAAAAGTCTGGCTGAAGGAGCTGCGCGGCAAATTCGGCTCCGACCTGGCCGCCGATTCGACGAATTTGAAATACGGGATCTATATCCTCAGCAAGTACATCAAGCACTCGTCCGATTCGGGCGGTGTCGCTGCCGGGGAGTTGAGCAAAGGACTGCTTCGCTACAACGGCTGCGTTCGGGGCACCAACACACCGAACTGCCGAAACTATCCGGCGAAAGTGAAAACCTACGTCGAGAAGCAGGGCGGCTCGATCTGCGGCGACAAGGGATTCTACGACTGTATCGCCAGGCCGTTCATCGCCGGATTGTTCGGGCGAGGATTGCTCGCCAATCGATCGCCGGACTCCGCCAACACCAAGTAGCAGTCCGGCCGCCGAGTCACACGCGTAGCACGACCTTCCCAAACGACGCGTTTCCCGCGACGCGCTCGTGAGCGGCGCCCGCCTCGGCGAGATCGAACACACTGTCGATCGTCGGCGCCAGCGCGCCGCTCTCGAGCAGCGGGACGACTTCCGCTGCGAACGCAGCTGTCGCGGCGCGCTTCTCATCGAGCGAGCGCGATCGCAGCACCGTGCCGCGAAGCGTGAGGCGCTTGCCGAGCACCATTCCGGTCGGAATGGTAGACTGACGACCCGCTACGGTTCCGATGAGCATGATTCGGCCTCGCAGCCCCGACGCGCGAATGCTCGCGCCGACGTAGTCGCCGCCGACCAGATCGAGCGTGACGTCGATTCCCTTGCCCGACGTCCAGCGCTCGCAAGCCGGCACGAGCGCCTCGACATCATTCTCGATGACGACGCCGTCGACGAGCCCGTATCGCTTGGCCTTCTCCACTTTCTCGGCGGTGCGCGCGGTGCCATACGGTCGTGCGTTCCACGCGGCCGCGATTTGCGAGCCCGCCAGGCCGACGCCGCTGCCCACCGCGTGAATGAGCACCGACTCACCCCGCTGCACCCGCGCCTGGACGACGAGCGCGTCGTGCGCGGTGATGAACGCCTCCGGTACAGCGCCGGCTTCCTTCCAGTCGAGCCGGTCCGGAATCCGCGCCACGGTCTCGGCGTCCACGGCAAGGAATTCGGCATATGCGCCGCCACCGGTGATTCCGAAGACGCGATCCCCCTCTTTCCACGGGGTCACACCCGGACTGACGGCCGCGACCTCTCCGGCGTACTCGAGCCCCGGAATGTCCGTCGGCGCTCCCGGCGGCGCCGGGTACAGCCCCTGGCGTTGGAGAAGGTCGGCACGATTGACGGCGGACATTCGGACGCGCAC
>Ga0310811_10010825_pt1 | contig 11801 bp, 12 predicted proteins | sample YCmetagenome_FD_207642 | JGI IMG/M metagenome (GOLD analysis project Ga0310811, IMG submission 207642) | Soil microbial communities from experimental microcosm in Duke University, North Carolina, United States - YC | ecosystem: Engineered > Artificial ecosystem > Soil microcosm > Unclassified ...
GCGCGCATCGACGCCGGCACGTACGGAACCTGCGCCGAGTGCGGCGCGGGAATCGCTCCCGAACGGCTCGAGGTCCACCCCTGGGCCTCGCTCTGCATCGCGGACGCCCGCCTCGCGGAGCAGCGGGCATGAGACGTAGGCTCGACGGAGTCTCACAAGGAGCGGAGGTGCCGGCTTTGCCGGCGCCGGAGCGGGTATGAGCGAACCGGCACGGCACCGGGATGTCCGCGTCGGGTCGGCGACCGACGGGCTCGCGCCGGTGTCGTTCGCGGAGCGCTCGCTCGCCGCGGGACCGGCCCAGTGGCTCGCCCTCGCCGCGATCGGATTCGCCGCGATCGCGGCCGACCAGCTGACGAAGTACATCGTGACGAGCCGCCTGCAGCTTGACGACGCGGTGCACGTGGTCGGCCCGTTTTGGATTCATCACGTGCAGAACTCGGGTATCGCCTTCGGCCTCTTCGCGAGCGCGACGGTCGTCGTGATCCTGCTCACCGCGATCGCCGTGTCGGCGATGCTGGTCTTCTTCGGGAGGTCGGGCGCGCGCCATCCGATTCTGCCCGTCGCGCTCGGGCTGGTGATCGGCGGCAGCCTGTCGAACCTGCTCGATCGCGTGCGCCTCGGGTACGTCACGGACTTCCTCGACCTGCGCTACTGGCCTGCCTTCAATCTTGCCGACAGCTTCATCGTGATCGGCGTCCTCGTCCTGCTCGCCGCGCTCGTCTTCGCCGAGCGCGAGCCGCGCCGGCCGCGGCACGTCCGTGACGCGACTGCGCGTCCCTGACGCGGCCGCCGGCGAGAGGCTCGACCGGTTCCTGGCCGCGGTGCCCGAGATCGGCTCGCGCGCCGTCGCCGAGCGGCTCCTGAGCTCGGGCGGCGTGCTCGTCGACGGCCGCGCCCGCCCGAAGAGCCACAGGCTCGCCGGCGGCGAGGAGCTCGACTTCGAGCCGCCCGCGTCGCAGCCGAGCGGCCTCGAGCCGGCGGCGATGGACCTCGTCGTGCCGTACGAGGACGCGCACCTGCTCGTCGTCGACAAGCCGGCCGGGCTCGTCGTGCACCCGGCGCCCGGGCATGCGGACGGCACGCTCGTGCACGGCCTCCTCGCCTACGACATCGAGGGCGGCGAGGAACCGGAGCGTCCGGGGATCGTGCACCGCCTCGACCGCGACACGTCGGGCCTGCTGGTCGTGGCCCGGTCGCCCGAGGCGCACCGGCGCCTCCAGGAGCAGGTCCAGGCGCGCGAGGTGACGCGCGAGTATCTGGCGCTCGTCGTCGGTCGGCCGCGCTCGCGGGCCGGGACGATCGACGCACCGGTCGGGCGCGACCGGCACGACCCGCTGCGCCAGTCGCTCGACACCGACAGCCCGCGCGACGCTCTGACCCATTTCGAGGTCGAGGAGCTGCTGCGGCGGCACGCGCTCCTGCGTGTCACGCTCGAGACCGGCCGGACTCACCAGATCCGGGTCCACCTGGCGGCGATCGACCTGCCGGTGGCGGGCGACGTGGTGTACGGCCGGGCGGGGGAGCTCGGGCTGGGGCGCCAGTTCCTGCACGCGGCCCGCCTCGCGTTCGCCCACCCGGTGACGGGGAAGACGGTCGACGTCTCGTCGCCGCTCCCGGCCGAGCTCGAGGCGGCGCTGGAGCGCGCGCGCGAGAGATCCCGCTAGGATTCCCGGGAATCCAGTCCCACGACCCGGCGGATCAGCCGCGGCGCGGGTGCCGGCCTCTGCGGCCGGTGCGCCCCGGGCCCGCCGGAGCAGTGCCACGTCAACCTCGGAAGGAGCCTCATGGCAGTCGTTTCCATGCGCGAGCTGCTGGAGGCCGGAGTCCATTTCGGCCACCAGACGCGTCGCTGGAACCCGAAGATGCGCCGCTTCATCTTCACGGAGCGGTCCGGCATCTACATCATCGATCTCACCCAGACGGCCGAGCGCCTCGAGGAGGCCGCCCAGTTCGTCCGCAATCTCGCCGAGCGCAACGGCACGGTCCTCTTCGTCGGCACGAAGAAGCAGGCACAGGACGCCGTCGAGACCGAGGCGAAGCGCGTCGGCATGCCCTATGTGAACCACCGGTGGCTCGGCGGCCTGCTCACGAACTGGCGGACGATGTCCGACCGGATCGACCGGCTGCACGAGATGCGGCGGCTGCGCGACGAGGGGCAGATGGAGCTCCTGCCCGCGAAGGAGCGGATCTCGATGGCGGGCGAGCTCGAGAAGCTCGAGGCCAACCTCGGCGGCGTCGCCGACATGCGGAAGCAGCCCGACGCGATCTTCATCATGGACCTGAAGAAGGAGCAGCTGGCGGTCCGCGAGGCGCGCCGGCTCGGCCTGCCGGTGATCGCTCTCGTCGACACGAACGCCGACCCGGACGAGGCGGAGTACGTGATCCCGGGGAACGACGACGCGATCCGCTCGTGCGCGCTCATCACGCGCGTGATCGCGAACGCGATCGCGGAGGGGAAGCAGAAGGTGTCGGCACGCGACTTCGCGAAGCAGGAGAACGGCAGCGCCCCGGCGGCGGCGGCGGCGACGCCCGCCGAGACCGAGGAGGGACCCGCCGGGCCGGGCGAGCGCCGGGATGAGCCCGTCGCGGTGGAAGCTGAGCCGGAGCCCGCGCCCGAAGCTGAGCCCGTCGTGCCCGAGCCTGAGCCCGCGGCCGAGGCTGAGCCGGTCGCGCCCACGGCGGGGCAGGTGCCCGCCGAGGAGCAGCCGGAGGCCCCGGAGTGACGGCCGAGATCTCCGCCGCGCTCGTCAAGGAGCTCCGCGGGCGCACGGGCGCCGGGATGATGGACTGCAAGCGCGCGCTCCAGGAGACGAACGGCGACATGGACGCGGCGGTCGTGCTGCTCCGCGAGAAGGGCATGGCGCAGGCGGCGAAGCGGGCCGGGCGCGAGACGACCGAGGGCAAGGTCGGCTACCGCCTCGTCCCCGACGGCTCGCAAGGGACGATGGTCGCGGTCGGGTGCGAGACCGAGCCCGTCTCGAACAACGAGGAGTTCCTCGCGTTCGCCAAGAAGGTGCTCGACGCAGTCGACGCAAGGGGCGTCGAGGCCGCGGGCGACCTGGAGGAGGAGCGCGTCACGCTCTCGGTCAAGCTCGGCGAGAACATCGCGGTCGTCGGCGCAGCGCGCTTCGAGGCGGTCGACGGCGCGAAGATCCACGCCTACGCGCACGCGCCGCACAACAAGTTCGGCGCGCTCGTGCACGTCCGCGGCGGCGACGACGAGCTCGGACGGAAGCTCGCGATGCACATCGTCGCGCAACGTCCGCGTTGGATCGGCCGCGAGGACGTTCCCGAGGAGACCGTCGCAGCCGAACGCGAGATCTTCGCGAACTCGGACGAGGTGCAGGGGAAGCCCGAGCAGGCGCGGGAGAAGATCGTCGAGGGCATGCTGAACAAGCGCTTCTTCGGCGCCAACGTGCTCGCCGATCAGGAATGGATCCATGACTCGTCGCTGACGGTGGGGCAGGCCGCGAAGGAAGCCGGTGCCGAGGTGTTGGAGTTCGAGGTCTTCGCGCTCCAGGCATGACCGTTCGATCCGAGGAGACGCCTGTCCTCGACCCGGCGGCCGGCCGCGCCGGCTTCCGTCGCGTCGTGCTGAAGCTCTCGGGAGAGGCGCTGATGGGAGACCGGGAGTACGGGATCGACGTTCCCGTCGTCCGCAGCCTTGCCGAGGAGATCGCGGCCGTCCACGCGGGTGGCGTCGGGATCGCGATCGTCGTCGGGGGCGGCAATTTCTACCGAGGGATGTCGGCCGCGGCCGAGGGCATGGAGCGGACGACCGCCGACTACGCGGGCATGCTCGCGACGCTCCTGAACGCCCTCGCGCTGCAGGACGTGCTCGAGCGGCAGGGAGCCCACACGCGTGTCCAGTCGGCCCTCGAGGTGAGGGAGGTCGCCGAGCCGTACATCCGGCGCCGCGCGATCCGGCACCTCGAGAAGGGCCGCATCGTGATCTTCGCGGCCGGCACCGGCAACCCGTTCTTCACGACCGACACGGCCGCGGCGCTGCGCGCCCTCGAGATCGGCGCCGACGCGATCCTGATGGCGAAGCACGGCGTCGCCGGCGTGTACGACGGCGACCCCCGCGTCGACCCCGAGGCGCGCTTCCTGCCCCGGCTCTCGCATCTCGAGGCGATCGAGCGCGGTCTGAAGGTGATGGACACGACCGCGCTCTCGCTCTGCATGGACAACAGGCTCACAATCCACGTTTTCGAGCTCGCCGACGGCAACATCGCTCGCGTCGTCGCAGGCGAGGACGTCGGTACCGTCATCGAGACACGGTAGGAGGACATCGGCATGGCAACGGTCGACGAGCTGATCGGCGACGCTGAGACCCGCATGGGCAAGTCCGTCGAGCATGCGCACAACGAGTTCAACACGGTGCGCACGGGCCGGGCGTCGGCCTCGCTGCTCGACCGCATCGCGATCGACTACTACGGCACGAGCACGCCGCTGAAGCAGCTCGCGACGATCGGCGTGCCGGAGGCGCGGATGCTGACCGTGCAGCCGTTCGACCCGAGCTCGATCCGCGCGATCGAGAAGGCGATCCAGGAGTCGGATCTCGGTCTGACGCCGTCGAACGACGGGAAGATGATCCGCCTCCCGATCCCGCAGCTCACCGAGGAGCGGCGCAAGGAGCTCGTGAAGGTGGTGCGCGGGCTTGCCGAGGAGCATCGCGTCGCGGTGCGCGAGATCCGGCGCGACGCGATGAAGCATCTGAAGACCCTCGTCGACAAGGGCGAGGTCGGCGCGGACGACGAGCATCGTGCCGAGGAGCGCGTGCAGAAGCTGACCGACGATCACACGAAGCAGATCGACGACCTGCTGAAGCACAAAGAGGCGGAGGTCATGGAGGTCTGACCTCCGTGTCCGGAACCGATGCGGATCCGGCGGCCGAGCACGGGCTGCCGGAGGTCGCGCGCGCGGTCGCGATCATCATGGACGGCAACGGCCGCTGGGCGGCCGCACACGGGGTGACCGTCGCCGAGGGCCACCGTGCCGGCTCTCGCGCGCTCCGTCCGGTGGTCGAGACTGCGATCGACGCGGGCGTCGAGTCGCTCGCCGTCTACGCGTTCTCGACCGAGAACTGGGCCCGCTCGGGCGACGAGGTCTCGGCGTTGATGGAGATCTTCGGAGAGACGATCGACCGCGAGCTGATCGACCTCGCCGAGCAGGGCGTGCACACGCAGTTCGTCGGGCGCCGCGACCGCGCGCCCGACTGGCTCCAGGTGAAGATGCGCGAGCTGGAGGACGCGACGGCGGGGGAGACGCGGCTGAGTCTCTGGATCGCATTCGACTACGGCGGGCGCGCCGAGCTCGTCGAGGCGGCGCGCCGACTGGCCGAGAGCGGGGAAGACGTCGACGAAGAGACGTTCGCCGGTCACCTCTACGCGCCGGAGATGCCGGACCCCGATCTCGTCATCCGCACCTCGGGAGAGCTGCGCGTCTCGAACTTCCTGCTCTGGCAGTCGGCTTACTCGGAGTTCATCTTCACCGACACGCTCTGGCCCGACTTCGGTCCGGCCGAATTTCGTGCCGCCATCGAGGACTACGCGAGCCGCCGCCGTAGATTCGGCGGCAGATGACCGGACTCGTCTCCCGCATCGTGGTCGGCATCGTCGGCCTGCCGGTCGTGCTCGGGGTCGTGTGGGCCGGCGGCTGGTGGCTCTTCGCGCTCGCGACGCTCGCCGCGCTGATCGCGGTGCACGAGTTCGTGATGATGGCCCGGCCGCTCCGGCCGCTCGCTCCGGCCGCGTACGTCGGCGTCGTGCTGGCGCTCGTCGGCGCCGAGACCGGCGGCGCCGTCTGGCTCCTCGCCGGGTTCCTCGCGACCTTCGTCCTCGCATTCGTCCTGAATGCGTTTGCGACGACCCGTGCACCGGCGACGGCGGCGATCGGAGCGACCGTGCTCTGTGCCGCGTGGATCGGCTTCGGGGTCGGGCACATCCTGCTGCTGCGGGGAATGCAAACGGAGCCCCGGCTGCTCGCTTTCACGGTGCTGCTCGTCGTGTTCGCCGCCGACACGTTCGCGTTCTTCGCAGGCCGCCTCGCCGGTCGGCACAAGCTCGCACCGACGCTCTCGCCCGGCAAGACGTGGGAGGGCCTCGTCGGAGGCTCCCTCGTCGCCCTGTTCGTCGCGTTCGTCGCGCTCTACTCGGACCGGGACACGTATCTCGCGATCTGGCAGTCGCTCGTGCTCGGTGCCGTGATCGTCGTCGCGGCGCTGGCCGGCGACCTGTTCGAATCGATGTTGAAGCGCGATCTCGACGTGAAGGACACGGGGCGCCTGCTCGGCGGACACGGCGGCATGCTCGACCGCCTCGATGCGCTCCTGTTCGCCGCGCCGGCCGCGTATTACCTGGTGCTCGGCTTTCACTACGGCTGAGTCGGTCGCTGAACCTACACTTGGAGCCGTGAAACGGGTCGCCCTCCTGGGCGCGACGGGGTCGATCGGCCGCCAGGCGGTCGAGATCGTCGAAGCGCACCCCGAGCTCGAGCTCTGTGCGGCCGCCTCCGGCTCGAGCTCGCTCGACGGCGTCGACGCGCCCTTGAAGCAGGTCGGAGGAGACCTCACGAAGCTCCTCGAGCGCGCCGAGCCGGATGTGGTGCTGAACGCGGTCGTCGGGTTCGCCGGGATCCACGCCACGTTGTGGTCGCTCGAACGCGGCGTCGATCTCGCGCTCGCGAACAAGGAGAGCCTCGTCGCCGCCGGCGAGCTCGCGCTCGCTGCGCGGGCGCGCGGCGGCGGCCGGGTGCTTCCCGTCGACAGCGAGCACTCCGCGCTCCACCAGTGCCTCGAAGGACGCGGGGCGGAGCAGGTCGACTCGCTCGTCCTGACCGGATCCGGCGGGCCGTTCCGAGGCCGGGCCCGCGACGAGCTCGTCGATGCGACACCGGAGGAGGCGCTCGCGCATCCGACCTGGCGCATGGGCCCGAAGATCACCGTCGACTCCGCGACGCTCGCCAACAAGGGGCTCGAGCTGATCGAGGCGCACTTCCTGTTCGACGTCCCCTACGAACGCATCGAGGTGGTGCTGCAGCCGACCTCGATCGTGCACTCGCTCGTGCGTTTCCGGGACGGTGCGGCCCTCGCCCATCTCGGGTACCCGGACATGCGCGTGCCGATCTCGTACGCGCTGACCTATCCCGAACGCGCCCCGACGCCGCTGCGGCCTCTCGATCTGACCTCGCTCGTCCTCGCCTTCGAGGCGCCGGACGTCGAGACGTTCCCGATGCTCGCGCTCGCGCGAGCCGCGGGCGAGCGCGGCGGCACGTATCCCTGTGTGTACAACGCCGCCAACGAGATCGCCGTTGCTGCGTTCCTCGCGGGCAGGCTGCCGTTCCTCGGTGTCGCCGAGCTTGTCGCGGACGCGCTCGAGCGCGCCGACGGAGCGCCGGCGCGCGATCTCGGCGAGCTCGTCGAGGTCGACGCGCGAACGCGTGCGCTCGCCGACGAGAGGCTGGCGGTCGCGTGACCTGGCTCGTCGTCGCGATCGGCCTGCTCCTGCTCGTGTTCCTCCACGAGCTCGGTCACTTCGCGGTCTCCCTGGCGGTCGGGATCCGCCCGCGCAGCTTCTACGTCGGCTTCCCGCCCGCGATCGCGAAGATCAAGCGCAACGGGATCGAGTACGGGATCGGCGCGATCCCGCTCGGCGGGATGGTGCGCATCCCCGGCATGCATCGGCCGTCTCCGCACGACCTCGAGGCGTTCATGGGGCCCGCGATGAGGGAGCAGCCCGGCCTGACGACCCACGTGCAGCGGGTGCGCCGTCTGCTCGAGGCCGGTGACCTGGCCGGTGCGCACGCCGCGCTGCCCGAGCTGCAGCAGCAGGTCGAGCAGGCAAAGCTCGGCGCCGCCGCGCGCCGGTCCGCACGGCGCGTGCTCCGCGACGTCGACGAGGGCTCGAGCACCGACGCGTACTGGAGCGCCCCGACGTGGAAGCGCGTCGCGGTGATCGCGGCCGGACCGCTCATGAACATCCTCGTCGCCTTCGTGATCTTCTTCGCCGTGTACGCCACCGACGCGCCGACCGGGAATCCGACGAACGGCGTCGCCTCGATCGAGGCCCACACGCCGGCGGCCGCGGCCGGATTGCGGCCCGGTGACCGGATCGTCGCCGTGAACGGCGAGGCCGCGCGGACGTTCGCAGCCGTGTCAAGCCGGATTCGAGCGAGCCACGGCCGGCCGATCACCGTGACGGTCGAGCGCAGCGGGCGGCGCGTGACGCTCGGGCCGAGGGCGACGATCCTCTCGCACGGCAGGTACATCTGGGGCTTCTCGCCGGAGTTCCGGTCGGTCTCGTACTCGGCCGGCACGAGTGCGCGTCGCGCCGCGGAGGACTGCTGGCGCGTCGTCACGGGCACCGGCACGGCGTTGAAGGGGCTCTTCAGCTCCGGGCAGCGAGCCCAGATCTCGGGGCCCGTCGGAATCGTGCGGACGTCGCAGCAGGCGCTTCAGATCGGCTTCAACTGGTACCTGCAGCTGCTCGGCCTGATCAGCATGTCCCTCGCGCTCCTCAACCTGCTGCCGCTGCTGCCGCTCGACGGCGGGCACATCCTGTTCTCGCTGATCGAGTCGGTGCGGCGCCGCTCGCTCGCCCGCGAGGTGTACGAGCGGGTCTCCGTCGTCGGGATGGCGCTGATCGTGATCCTCATGTACATCGCGCTCCACAACGACGTCACCGGCGCCGGGCCCCGCTAGCAACCTCAACATCCGCTGAGGCTCCAGCCTGCGAAGGGAGCCGGGCTAGACTGGCTTTCCGGTGGCCAGCGAGCGTCAGATCACGGTGGGCGGGGTCGCGATCGGCGGCGGCGCGCCCGTCGTCGTCCAGTCGATGACGCTCACGAAGACGCACGACGTCGAGGCCACGACGGCCCAGATCGCGGCGCTCGCCTCGGCGGGCTGCGAGATCGTGCGGGTCGCCGTGCCGAAGCTCGAAGACGCGGAGGCCCTGCCGCGCATCGTCCGGCTCTCGCCGATCCCGGTGATCGCCGACATCCACTTCAACGCGAGCCTCGCCCTGAAGGCGATCGAGGCAGGCGTCGCCGCGGTTCGCATCAACCCGGGCAACATCGGCGGCCCCGACAAGGTCGCGCTCGTCGTGAAGGCCGCCAAGCACGCGGGGCTCCCGATGCGGATCGGCGCGAACTCCGGCTCGCTGCCGAAGCATCTGCTCGAGCTCGCACAGCAGGACCAGGCGGAGGCGCTCGTCGAGGCGGCGCTCGAGGAGGTGCGGCTGCTCGAGAGCCTCGGCTTCTACGACTTCAAGATCTCGGTCAAGTCGAGTCACGTGCCGACGATGATCCGCGCGTACCGGCGTCTCTCCGAGCGAGTCCCGTATCCGCTGCACCTCGGCGTCACCGAGGCGGGCACGCCGTTCGCCGGCTCGATCAAGTCGGCGGTCGGCATGGGCGCGCTGCTCGTCGACGGGATCGGCGACACGCTCCGCGTGTCGCTCACCGCGGATCCCGTCGAAGAGGTGAAGACCGCCTTCGAGATCCTGAAGGCGCTCGGCCTGCGCGAGCGCGGTCCCGTGATGATCGCGTGCCCGAGCTGCGGCCGCGACAACGTCGGCGTGCAGACGCTCGCAGAGAAGGTCGAGGAGCGCCTGCGGGCGTATCCGCAGCACTTCGAGGTTGCCGTGCTCGGCTGTGCGGTCAACGGCCCCGGCGAAGCGGGGGACGCCGACTTCGGGATCGCGGGCGGCCGCGACGTCGGCTTCGTCTATGCGCACGGCCGCGTGCTGAAGAAGGTGAGCTCCGACATCCTGATCGAAGAGCTCTTCTTCGAGATCGACCGGTGGATCGCCGGAGGGATGAACCGGCCGAAGCGCTTGAAGATGGCAAAGCCGGCGGCGCTCGCGATGGCCGAGGCGTCGCTGATCCCCCTCGAGTAGCCTGCCCGGACAACGCCGATGATCGCCCGGGCCTCACAGCTCTATCTCCCGACGCTGCGCGACGACCCCGCCGACGCGGAGGCGGCGTCGCACAAGCTGCTCGTGCGGGGCGGCTACATCCGGCAGGTGACCGCAGGGCTCTGGACGTTTCTGCCGCTCGGCTGGCGCGTCCATCGGAAGGTCGAGCAGATCATCCGCGAGGAGCTGACCGCGATCGGCGCGCAGGAGATGTTCGCGCCCGTGCTGACGCCTGCCGAGCTCTGGCAGCGCTCCGGCCGCTACTCGTCGCCGGAGGTGTTCAAGCTGCAGGACCGCAGCGGCCGTCAGTTCGTCCTTTCGCTCTCCCACGAGGAGACGTTCACCTTCCACGCGGCGGAGATCCAGTCGTACAGGCAGCTGCCGCAGTCCTGGTACCACTTCCAGACGAAGGATCGCGACGAGCCGCGGCCGAAGGCCGGCCTCCTGCGCGTGCGCGAGTTCGTCATGAAGGACTCGTACTCCTTCGACCGCGACGAGGCCGGGCTCGACGTCAGCTACCAGGCGCACGGCGACGCGTACGCGCGGATGTTCGAGCGGTGCGGGCTCGAGTTCTACCGCGTTCAGGCGGAGTCCGGCCTGATGGGGGGCACGGAGAGCGAGGACTACCTTGCGCCCGCGGGCGCGGGCGAGAACATGCTCGTGACGTGCGAGAACGGCGACTACGCGGCGGACATGGATGCTGCGAGAGGAGTGCCGCGCGTCCCGGAGTTCCCGCCGCGACTCGATGCACCCGCGGAGGTCGAGACGCCGGGTGTGACGACCATCGAAGGCCTCGCCGAGTTCCTCTCGATCGACGCTGCCGCGACCTCGAAGGCGATGCCCGTGGTCACGGCCGACGGCACGCTCGTCCTCGCACTCGTTCGCGGCGACGACCGCCTCGCGGAGGAGAAGCTGATGGGCGAGCTGAAGAGCGACTTTCGGCCGGCGACCGACGAGGAGATCCGAGAGGCGTTCAAGGCGGGCGGCGGCTCCCTCGGCCCGATCGGCTTCGCGGGACCCGTCGTGGCCGACGAGGCCCTGCGCGAGGGCCAGTTCGTCGCGGGTGCGAACCGGGACGGGTGGCACCTCCGCGGCGTCGAGGCCGGCCGCGACTACGAGCCGCGATTCGCCGACATCCGCGCGACGAAGGACGATGACACGTGCCCGTTCTGCGGCGGCCGCCTCCACGTGCAGACGGCGATCGAGCTCGGCCACATCTTCAAGCTCGGTACGCGCTACTCGGCGCCACTCGGCGCCTCGTTCCTCGACGAGGACGGCTCCGAGAAGCCGATGATCATGGGGTGCTACGGGATCGGCCCCGGGCGCGTGCTGGCCGCGATCGTCGAGCAGCACCACGACGACAGGGGAATCCTGTGGCCGCGCTCGGTCGCGCCGTACGACGCGCATGTCGTCGCGCTGCCCGGCGCCGAGCAGATCGCCGAGCAGGCCGCCGAGGCGCTCTCGGCCGCGGGGCTCGAGGTGCTCCTCGACGACCGCGAGCTGCGGGCGGGGGAGAAGTTCGCCGACGCGGACCTGATCGGCGCCCCGCTCCGGGTGACCGCGGGCAAGAAGAGCCTCGAGGACGGCAAGGTCGACGTGCGCGACGGGGCGAGCGGCGAGGAGAGGCGGTTAGCCGTTGCCGAGCTGGGCAAGGAAGGCCTCTGATGGCACGGCGGCGGCGGTTCAGCGAGGAGTCATTCGGCTCGACGATCGAAAGCCTGATGACCGAGGCGGGCGCGACCTACCGCGAGCTCGCCGCTCGCACCGGCCTCTCCGCCGGCTACCTCAACCACCTCGTGCACGGCAACAGGCCGGTGCCCTCGAACGAGGTCGTGCGGACGCTCGCCGAGGCGCTCGGCGTCGAGCCCGAGCACTTCCGCGAGTTCC
>Ga0310811_10010826_pt1 | contig 11800 bp, 3 predicted proteins | sample YCmetagenome_FD_207642 | JGI IMG/M metagenome (GOLD analysis project Ga0310811, IMG submission 207642) | Soil microbial communities from experimental microcosm in Duke University, North Carolina, United States - YC | ecosystem: Engineered > Artificial ecosystem > Soil microcosm > Unclassified ...
CTTCCGGCGGTGGGCTCGGGCCTGGTCTGGCTTCCCGCAGCGGTGATTCTCCTCGGGATGGGCCACGTCGTGAAGGGCATCATCCTGATCGCGGCTGGCGTTCTGATCATCGGTCTGGTCGACAATGTGCTCCGCCCCGTCCTTGTCGGTCGCGCCACCCAGATGCCGGACTATCTCGTGCTCCTCGCAACGCTGGGTGGCATCGCCGTCTTCGGTGTCTCGGGGTTTGTCGTCGGACCCGTCATTGCGGCATTTTTCATCGTCGTGTGGGAGATGTTCGCGCAAGAGTACGCGGAGCGGACCGCCCCCCATGGTGAACGATCGACCGCCGAAGCGGATGACTCGATCGTTTGACCGCGAGCCAGGCGCGGGAACGCTGATCATCAGCAATGGCGGCACGCGTCGTCGCTGACCGTTCTGGCACCCGGGGCTACCATGTCCTCGTGAACGCGCGATACGCCATCGGCTGCGCGGCGGTGTTGATGTGGCTCACGGCGACCGCCTGCACGAGCGCGGTACCACAGAAGTACCTCCCGTATCCGCTCACCAACGAGACCTTCGAGGATCCCGTGAAGGTGGTCAACATCCCGTTGCCGGTGATCAAGACTGACCCGAACGAGGGCGTATCCCTGGGCGCGCTGTCGGCGTTCCTGCTCCACAACCGGAAGGACGAGATCGGCACGATGATCGTGCCCCAGGTGAACTACAACGACAACTTCGGCACCACGGCGAGTATCTTCGGAGCGTTCTATCCCGCGCCCGATCGGCAGTGGGAGCTCCATCTCTCCAAGTCCGAGCATGTCAACGAAGACTACGGCTTCAAGTTCGAGGACCGGACCCTCCTCGATCGGAAACTGGACGCCGCGGGGGAGCTGTTCGCCTTCACCGACGGGTCGGCGAGGTTCTTCGGCTTCCAGTCGCGCAGCGCCGCCAGCAACGAGACGAACTACGCCGACCAGGAGGTGGGATTCGTGTTGTCGGGCGCGTACAGCCTCATGCCGGGGCTCCGGCTCGTGGTCGGCGACCGGTTCCGGCAGGTGGACATCCGCCGCGGCGCGGTGACGTCGCTGCCCTCCATCCAGCAGCGATTCAGCAGGGCCGAGGTTCCCGGCATCGAAGGCTTCACCACGCATGCCCAGCAGTTCGGCCTGACATACAGCTCGCTCGACGATGCCGACATGCCGACGCAGGGGCTATACGGCAGGGCCGTCTTCGAGCTGAGCACGTCGGCCCTGGGGAGCAGTGCGACGTATCGACACTACACGGTGGAGCTCAAGACCTTCCTGCCCCTGGCTGACTCCCGCTATGTCACCGCGGTCAGAGCGGCCTACAACCAGACGCTCGGCGACGACGTCCCCTTTCTGGAGCGGAGTATCCTCGGGGGCAAGAACACGCTCCGGGGACATGGCGACAACCGCTTCGTCGACAGCAGCTACGTCCTCCTGAACATCGAAGAGCGAGTCCGCCTCTTTCGCTACAAGCTGTTCAACGTGAACACCGACTGGGAGATCGCCCCGTTCCTGGACCTCGGGGCCGTGGCGAATAACCTGCTCGACGTGACCACCAAGAACTTCGTCGTGAATCCCGGTGTCGGCTTCCGGGCGGTCGTCCGCCCGAACGTCGTGGGCCGGGTGGACATCGGCTTCGGCAAGGAAGGGCCGGCTATCTTCGCCACGCTCGGCTACCCGTTCTAGGCGGGCGACGGTGCCGCGACAGTGCGGCAGCCGAAGGACATGTGGGGCGCAGATGCCGCGCCCGGCCTATCCGGACCAGACGTCCGCATCGCCCGCGTGCTCAGGAACCGCGGTTAGATGCCGTATTCGGCGGGTCGGCCGCATGGGCTTTCTCTGGCACCACCCTTGCTGAGAAGTACGATCCCTGGTTGGAGGATGCGGGATGCCTTCGAACGCGAGCTCGCAGTCGGTACAGGGAACCTTCGCGGCCCCGATGACCGGAGAACAAGAGGCCGGATGCGCCGGGCTCGGCATCCGCCATGTCCTCGTGCCGCTGGATGGGTCCGCCCTCGCCGAGGGCGCGCTGCCCTGGGCGGTTGCCGTGGCGCAGGCTCTCCCCGCGCGGGTGACGCTTCTGCGCGTCCTCGAGAAACCGTCGATCTCCTGCTCAAGCAGCCATCACCACGACGCGGTGGACTGGGAGATGCGCCGGGTGGAGGCCCAGAGCGAGCTCACCAGCATCGATCGGGAGCTGAAGGCACGAGACCTCACGTCGTCGATCGAGCTGCTCGAGGGACGCCCTGCCGAGCAGATCACCAACTTCGCCAGGGCCCAGCATGTCGATCTCATCGTGCTGTCGAGCCACGGTGAGGGTGGACTGACGGGATGGGCTCTCAGCAGCACGGTCTCGATGGTCATCGCCCGGACGCACAATTCGGTGTTGCTCGTCCCCGCCGGCACGACCGAAGGCCGGCGGGTCGGTGAGGTGCCGATACGCCGGCTCCTCGTGCCGCTCGACTGCTCGCCCCGGGCGGAGTGCATCCTGCCGCTCGCGACAGCGCTCGCGCGGGCGCATGGCGCCGAGATCATCCTCGCGCACGTCGTGCCCGAACCGGAGATGCCGCGGCGGCTGCCGCCGTCGGGTGACGATGTGGCGGTCGCCGCGGCGCTCACCGAACGCAACCGGGTCGAGGCCGAGCGCTATCTCGGGGAGCTGCGAGACCGGCTCGTGGAGCAGCACCTTCGCGTCCGAATCCGTATCGTGGTCTCATCGCACCGAGCCCGAGCCATCCGGGCGATGGCCGAGGAGGCCGGCGTCGACCTCGTGATGGTCAGTGCCCACGGGCGGACCGGCGACCCGAATGAACGCTACGGCAGCGTGACGGCACGACTGCTGGAGCATGACCGCCGGCCGATCCTCGTGCTCCAGGATCTCGGGTCCGCCCGCGAGCCGACGCCCGAAGAGGTGGCAGCACGGAATCGGCCGGGGCACTGAAGCCCGGCCGCCCGACGCGACCATCGCTGCCGTGAACGACCGCGACGCCTTCGAGCGCGTTCGCCGCCTGGCGTCGAGCGCCAGCGCGGCATTCCGTGACGATGGCGTCCGGCTCGCCGAACGCCTGGACGGCCCGCAGCGCGTCCTCGATGCCACCTATCGACGGCTCGCCGGCGGCGCCGCGGACGGGGATCGCCCGGCTGCCGAGTGGCTGCTCGACAACTACTACATCGTCGAGCGGGCGTTCCAGCTGGCTCGCGAGGAGTTCCCGCAGGCGTTCGAGCGGCGTCTGCCACGCAGCGCCACCGGTCAGTTCCGCGGTCTCCCCGTGGCCTACGCACTGGCCCAGGAGATCATCACCGCCGAAGCCCAGCACGTCGAGATCGAGGCCACCGTACGCCTCGTCGAGGCATTCCAGACCGTCCGCCCGCTCTCGGTGGCGGAGCTCTGGGCCCTGCCCATGCTCCTCCGCATCGTCCTGCTCGAGGCCCTGGCATCCGCCGTCACCATCGCCCTCCCCGAGCAGGGCTCCGGGGAGGAATCGGACGCCGACCGGATCGTCGCGGCCGGCATCCGAGGTCTGCGCACCCTCGACACGACCGACTGGAACACCTTCTTCGAAGGGGTGAGCGACATCGAACGGATCCTCCGCCAGGATCCGGCCGGCGTCTATGCCCGCATGGATTTCGACACGCGCGATCGCTACCGCAAGGTCGTGGAGGAGCTGGCGGCGCGCAGCGACCGGTCCGAGGGGGCCGTCGCGCGCGAGGCTGTCGAGCGATCCCGGCAGGGTGTGGGCAGCCGTCACGGTCATGTTGGCTACCACCTCATCGGCGACGGCTTCGAGGCGCTGGGCCGCGCGGTTGGCTATCGTCGCCGCTGGGGAACGCGATCGGTCCGGTTCCTGCTGCGTCACCCGACCCCGTGGTACCTCGGCGCGATCGCCGGGGTCGCGGTGCTGCATGTGCTGGCGCTCGGCATGACACTCCTGGCCGCGGGAACCCCGTTCGTCGTCATCGCGGCCGGGCTGATGCTCGCGGTGGTGCCGGCCGTGACCATCGCCGTGAGCGTGGTGAACCGTCTCGCGACGCGTATCGCCCCGGTGCGGGTGCTTCCCAAGATGGACTTCCGCAAGGGCCTTCCCGACGATTGCCGAACGGTGATCGCCGTGCACACCATCCTCTCGGCTGACGAGGACGTCTTCCCGCTCCTGTCGCGGCTCGAAGATCACCACCTCGCCAGCGCCGACGCCAACGTCCATGTCGCCCTGCTCGTCTCGCTCGCCGACGCGCCCGAGGAGGTGATGCCGGGTGACGCCGATCTGCTCCGCCAGCTGGAAGACGGCGTGCGCGCCCTGAATGCGAAGAGCGGGCTCGCCGCCGGCCCATTTCACCTGCTTCATCGCCGGCGACTGTGGAATGCCGACGAAGGATGCTGGATGAGCTGGGAGCGCAAGCGCGGGCAGCTGACCGAGTTCAACCGCCTGCTCGCCGGGGAGAAGGAGACCACCTTCGTCGGGCCCGTGGGCGAGGCCGGCTTTCTCCAGGCCACGCGGTTCGTGATCACGCTCGATGCCGACACGACGGTCCCCCACGGTGCCGCCCGCCGCCTCGTGGCGGCGCTCGCGCATCCTCTCAACCGGGCGGAGATCGAGAGCGGGACGGGTCGCGTGACCGCCGGCTACACGGTCCTGCAGCCCCGGATGGAAGTGACGCCCTCGGGCGCGGCCGCCTCGTCGTTCTCGCGCCTCTTCGCGGGAGACCCCGGCCTCGATCTGTACGCTCGCGCGTCACCGGACGTGTACCAGGACCTCTTCGGCGAAGGCGTCTACGTGGGCAAGGGGATCTATGACCCGGTGGCGTTCGAGGCGAGCCTGCGCGGGCGTGTGCCGGACAACGCGATCCTCAGCCACGACCTGTTCGAGGGCATCCACGGACGAGCCGGGTTGGTGACGGACATCGTCCTCTTCGAGAACTATCCCGCCGACTACCGCAGCTACTGGCGGCGGCTCCACCGCTGGGCCCGGGGAGACTGGCAGCTGCTTCCCTGGCTCCGCCGCCGGGTGCCCCTCGCGGCCGGCGGTCGCGCACCGAACCGACTGTCGCTGATCTCGCGCTGGAAGATCATCGACAACCTTCGCCGCACCCTGCTCCCGCCGACGCTGCTCGCCCTGCTCCTCCTGGCGTGGGTGGCGTTCCCCGGCTCGCCCGCCGTGTGGACGGCGCTCGGCGTCCTCGTGCTCGCGGCACCGTTGCTCACGGAGGCGATGGAAGGTCTGCTCTCGGCAAATCGGGTGGCGGCCGTGTCTCCGGCCGTCCGGGGCGTCGCGCTGCGGCTGCGACCGGCAGCGGCACTCTGGGTCCTGCACGTCGCCCTGCTTCCCCATCGCGCCGTCCTCCTGGCTGATGCCATTCTCCGCACGCTCGTCCGCCTGCGCCGCGGCCGCCGCCTCCTGGAATGGACCTCGGCGGCGCGGGTCACGCGCTTGCTGGTGGGCACGGACTCCCGCCGACCGTTCTGGCGCGAGATGGTCGCGGCGCCGGCCATCGCCATCGGCACGCTGGCGCTCCTCGCGATCTGTCGGCCGGCCGCGCTCCTGGCCGCGCTGCCGCTGGCCGCGCTCTGGCTCTTCGCGCCCGAGATCGCCGCTGCCCTCAGCCGGCCACGATCTCGCCGCGTGCCGGCCCTGTCGGAGGGCGATGCTCGCCGCCTCCGTCTGCTGGCCCGCCGCACCTGGCTCTTCTTCGACAGGTTCGTGGGACCGGACGACCAGTGGCTGCCTCCCGATCACTTCCAGGAGGAGCCGCGGGGTGAGGTCGCGCGGCGAACCTCGCCGACCAACATCGGACTCCTGCAGCTCGCCACGCTGTCCGCGCACGATCTCGGTCACGCCGGCCTGCTCTCCGTGATCCTGCGTCTGCGGAACACGTTCGAGACGCTCGCCCGCATGGAGCGCCACCGCGGGCACTTCTACAACTGGTATGACACCCGCGATCTCTCGACCCTGCTGCCCCGTTACGTCTCCACGGTGGACAGCGGGAACCTCGCCGCCTGCCTGCTGGTCGTGAAGCGGGCCTCCCGGGAGCTCCGCGAGGCGCCGATCATCGGATCGGCCCGATGGAACGGACTGATCGACACGCTCGACATCCTGCCCCAGATCCTCGAGCGCGGCGCTTCACGTGAGCACGCCGCGCGGATCACCACCCTCCGCACGTGCGTGGAGAAGATGCGGGCGGAGGCGGTCGCGGTGAAGGCGACGCCGTCGGGGTGGGGGCCCGGCATCGCCTCGCTCCTCGAGCGCGGCGGCACCGAGCTCGATCAGGCCGTTCTGGCGGCGATCGCCCAGGACGGCCACGCCCTCGATCCGGATCTCCTCTCCGAGCTGCGCGTGTGGTCCGCCGAAGTGCCGCAGCACCTCGAGGCCATGTGGCGTGACATCGAGCTCTGTGTTCCGTGGGCGGCACCCGGTGCCCGGCCCCCCGTCGTGGGGCCGGGGGACGTTCGCGAGGCGCTGGCGGAGACGTGGACCGCGTTCGAGCGAGGCCTCCCTGTCGAGTGCACGCTCGACGAGCTGGGCTCGACGTGCGAGACCGCGAGCACCGGGCTGTCCCGGCTCGCCAAGCAGCTCGACGGCTTGTCCAGCGACGCGGAGGGCCTGGGGGAAGCCCAGGCGTGGACCGAGCGCCTCCAGAAGGCGATCGCCCGGGCCGGCGAGACCGCGCGCAGCATGCTGTCCACGCTCGATGCGCTCGCGGACCATGCCGGGGCGCTCTTCCAGGCGATGGACTTCACGTTCCTCTACGACGAGGGACGACGCCTCTTCTACATCGGCCACGATGTCACCGCTGATCGGCGTGACGCTCACCACTATGACCTGCTCGCCTCCGAGGCGCGGGTGGCCAGCTTCATCGCCATCGCCAAGGGCGATGTTCCTGAAGAGCACTGGCTCCAGCTGGGCCGGCCGCTGGCGCGCGTGGTCGGTGGCACCACGCTCCTGTCCTGGAGCGGCACGATGTTCGAGTACCTGATGCCGACGCTGCTCCTGTACGAGGCACCCGACAGCCTCATGGGCCAGGCGTGCGCCACCGCCGTGCGCAATCAGATCGCGTACGCGGATCGTCGCGGAGTCCCGTGGGGCATTTCGGAGTCTGGCTACTACCGCTTCGACGCGCAGCGCAACTATCAGTACCGCGCCTTCGGCGTCCCCGATCTCGGGTTCAAGCGCGGGTTGGCGGACGACCTCGTCGTCACGCCGTATGCCTCCCTGCTCGCGTTGCCCTTCGCGCCGGCCGCGGTGATGGCGAACCTCGACCGCCTCGTCGAACTCGGCGTCCTGGGACGCTATGGGCTCTACGAGGCCGTGGATTTCACGGCCTCCCGTCTGGAGGCCGGGACGCCGCATGCCATCGTCCGCTCCTTCATGGCCCACCACCAGGGAATGATCCTCACGGCGATCAACAACGTGCTTCACGGGGCGACCATGGTGCGACGCTTCCAGGCCGATGCCCTCGTGAGGACCACGGAGATGCTCCTCTTCGAACGTTCGGCCGGCGCGGCGCCGAAGACGCGGACGCGTGCGCTGCGCGCGATGCGCGGTCCCGCTGTGCCACCGCGGACACCGCTGACACCGTGGCCGGCCCGGGCCGGGGCCGGCGCCCCGCAGACCCACGTGCTGTCGAACGGTCGCTATCGCCTCCTCATGTCCGACGGCGGCGGCGGCAGCAGCTGGGGGCCGGTCGCGCTCACCCGCTGGCGGGCTGACCCGACGCTGGATGGCCCCGGCTTCCGTCTGTATCTGCGCGACCTCGACCGCGGGGTCTCGTGGTCCCTGGCGCCGGGGGACGGCGAGACCGTGTTCCACGCGCACATGGTCGAGCGGCGTCAGCGGATCCACGATGTCGCGCTCCACCAGCAGGTCTGCGTGGCGCCCGGCGATGACGTCGAAGTGAGACTGGTCACCCTGAGAAACCACACCGCGTCGCGGCGGCGGCTCCTCGTGACGAGCTACGCGGAGGTGGTGATCGGGGACGCCGCCGAGGATGACCGACATCCGGCGTTCAGCAAGCTGTTCGTGGAGAGCGAGTACCTCGACGACCTGGGAGCGCTCGTGTTCCATCGGCGCCCTCGCTCCGGGCGACCGCCCGAGGCCTGGCTGGCCCACCTGCTGGTGCTGCCCTCGGCGCGGGCCCGGCCGGCTGGCTACGAAAGCTCCCGCGAGCGCTTCGTGGGCCGCGGTCGGACGGTACGGCGGCCGGGCGCGCTCGACCGAGAACAGCCGGGCGGCGCGGGAATGACGGGCGCAACGCTCGATCCGATCATGGCGCTGTCCGCCGAGATCGAGCTCCCGCCGTATCGCACGGCCAGGATCGGCTATGTCGTCCTGGCTGCCAGCTCGCGCGAGGACGTCCTCGCCCTCGTGCGCCGCTATCGCGCGCTTCCCGCCCTCGAGTGGAGCTTCGAGGTGGCGCGTCAGCACAGCGAAGCCGAAGTGGCCGCGCTGGCCCTGGAACCGCATGATCTGCCGGCGGCGGCGACGCTCCTGTCGCTTCTCCTCTATTCGCATGACGCGCGACGCGCTCCCGCGTCAGTCCTCGCCGCCAACGTTCTCGGGCAGCGCTCGTTGTGGAAGCACGCCATCTCCGGGGACCTCCCGATCCTCCTCGTGCGCATCGGCTCGCCGGAGGACACCGCGATCCTGTCGCTCCTGCTGCGCATACACCGGTTCTGGCGGGGCCGGGGCGTCTCTCTCGACGTGGTCGTGCTGAATGAACGAGCCGAAGGCTACCTGACCGAGGCCAACGATCACATCAACCGCGCCATTGCCCAGGCCGGGGCCGATGCCTGGGTCGATCGGCCGGGTGGCGTGTTCGTCGTTCCGTCCGCTCGGCTCGCGGACGCCGATCGCCTCCTGCTCCTGTCGGCGGCGCGCGTCGTGCTGGACGGCGCTCAGGGAAGCATCGCCCAGCAGATCGCGGGGCTGGGAGGCGAGCCGGCGCGACTGCCGCGCTTCCTCCCGACCGTGGCCCAGCCGCCGGCGGCGGAGAGCCTCCCGCGACCCGACGGCCTCGTGTTCGACAACGGGCTTGGAGGATTCAGCCCCGACGGCCACGAGTACGTGCTTCATCTCGAGCCGGGCGCGTCCACGCCGGCGCCGTGGGTGAACGTGGTGGCGAATACCCAGGTGGGCTTCGTCGTGTCGGAGTCGGGCGGCGGCTACACGTGGGCGGGGAACAGCGGCGAGAATCGGCTGACGCCGTGGCGGAACGATCCGGTCGCGGACGAACCGGGCGAGGTGCTGTACCTCCGCGACGAGGAGACCGGGATCGTGTGGACGCCGACGCCGCGGCCGGCCCCGGCCGATGGTGCCTACCAGATCCGCTACGGAGCCGGGTACGCCGTCTTCCGGCACCAGAGCCACGGCCTGGAGCAGACGCTGCGCTCGTGGGTTCCTGCCCACGATCCGCTCAAGCTCGTCGAGCTCACGTTGACCAACCGGCTGGACCGGACTCGCCGCGTGACGGTGACGTACTACGTGGAATGGGTGCTCGGGGTCACGCCCGATCGATCGCAGGCATTCCTGGTCCCGGAGTTCGATCCGGCCTCGGAGGCCCTGCTTGTGCGCAACCCGTGGAACGAGGACTTCGCAGGCCGCGTGGCCTTCGCCGCGGCGAGCGACAGGCTCCACGGCCTGACGGCCGATCGCACGGAATTCCTCGGGCGCCATGGCAGCTACGCCGCGCCGGCTGCGATGGGGCGCATCGGTCTCGCGGGTGCCGTGCGCCCCGGGCTGGATCCCTGCGCCGCGCTGCAGCTTCATCTCGACCTGCCTCCCGGCGCGACGGCTCACGTCCACTTCATGCTCGGCCAGGCCGCGGGCCGCCCCGAGGCGCTGGGCCTCGTGGCCAGGTACCGCGAGCGCGCCACGCTCGAGGCGGCGTGGAGGGATCTGCAGCGGCACTGGGAGGGGCTGCTGGGCGCGATCACCGTGCGCACGCCGGATCCCGCGCTCGACGTGATGCTCAATCGCTGGCTCCTCTACCAGGTGCTCTCGAGCCGGATCTGGGGCCGGACCGGGTACTTCCAGTCCAGCGGAGCGTTCGGCTTTCGCGATCAGCTGCAGGACGTCGCCGCGCTGATCCATGCCGCCCCGGCGATATGCCGGGACCACATCCTCGAGGCGGCGCGTCACCAGTTCGAAGCTGGGGACGTGCTGCACTGGTGGCATCCACCGGCGGGGGCAGGGGTACGGACACGGTGCTCCGATGACCTGCTGTGGCTACCCTTCATCACGGCGCACTACGTCGAGGCGACCGGGGACGACACGATCCTGTCCGAGGAGCTGCCGTTCCTCGCCGGGGCGCCGCTCGAGCCGAACGAGGTCGAGCGCTACGCGCGCTTCGAATCCGGAGACCGCCGAGCGACGCTCTACCGTCACTGCGTGGCGGCCCTCGAACGCGGCCGCACGGTGGGCCCGCATGGCCTGCCGCTCTTCGGAAGCGGCGACTGGAACGACGGGATGAACCGCGTCGGGATCGGCGGTCGTGGGGAGAGCGTGTGGCTCGGCTGGTTCCTCCACGCGACGCTCACGCGCTTCGCCGGCATGAGCGAGCGCATGAACGACACGGATCGAGCACGGGCGCTACGAGGGCAGGCCGACGAGCTACGCAGCGCGCTCGAGGCATCCGCGTGGGACGGGGCCTGGTACCGGCGCGGCTACTACGACGACGGCACCCCGCTGGGATCAGCCGGGCGCGCGGAGGCCCGGATCGACTCGCTCGCGCAATCCTGGGCGGTGCTCTCGTCGGCGGCGGAGAGGCCGCGAGCCGTGGCGGCCATGGACGCTGTGAGGGAGCACCTCGTGCGCGAGCAGGATGGACTGATCCTGCTCCTCGCGCCACCATTCGCGGGCGTCGAACAGGATCCGGGCTACATCCGGGGCTACCCACCAGGCATCCGGGAAAACGGTGGCCAGTACACCCACGCGGCCATGTGGGTTCTGTGGGCCCTGGCTGAGCTCGGCGACGTCGAGCGCGCGGTCGGTCTGCTCCAGCGCCTGCTGCCGATCCGTCACGCGCTCACGGGCGATGCGGTGGCGCGCTACCGCATCGAGCCGTACGTGCTCGCCTCCGACGTCTACGCGGCGGCGCCCTGGATCGGCCGGGGAGGCTGGACCTGGTACACGGGCGCGGCGGCCTGGGCGTATCGCCTCGGCGTCGAGGCCATCCTCGGGCTGCGCCCCTCGCATGGAGGGTGGCGCCTCGATCCACGCATTCCCGCGAGCTGGCCTGAATTCGAGGTCGTCGTACGCGACGGACTCACGGTCGTCCATATCCGCGTCGAGAACCCGCGCCGCGTGAACTCGGGGGTGGAGCAGATGCTGCTGGACGGTGAGCCCATCGATCCGCCGATTCTGCCGCGCCTGAGTGACGGGCGTCCTCATGAAGTGCGCGTCACGATGGGATAGACCTCGTTGTCGATCCTTCGTCGCCACGACGTAGCCCGCGGGTGGCATCCCTCTGGACAGGCACCCTGCTCCAGCAGAGAATTCCGGGACACGCTGGTTGTCCGCGCTGTGCCGGGGGGAGGAGCGGCGGCGGGGTGGGGGTGCCGGGAACGGCGGTTGCGTCAGCTGGGCCCTCATACCGCCTGTGCTCGTCAGTACGTGCGAGCACTCCTGCTGCTGATCACGTTGGTCGCGTGGTCGACGATATTTCTGGCGGTCGGGATGCGATACGCTCTCGTCCTCGCGGCGATCGGAGGCGCTCTGCAGTTCATCCTCCCGATCGGTCCTCTGGCCGCCTCCAGGTTCGGAGCTTCCCCCGGTGGACGGCCAGGAACTCGAGTCGCCGGC
>Ga0310811_10010827_pt1 | contig 11800 bp, 15 predicted proteins | sample YCmetagenome_FD_207642 | JGI IMG/M metagenome (GOLD analysis project Ga0310811, IMG submission 207642) | Soil microbial communities from experimental microcosm in Duke University, North Carolina, United States - YC | ecosystem: Engineered > Artificial ecosystem > Soil microcosm > Unclassified ...
ATGTGGTAGTACATATAGTAAATGTCGAGTGTACACAGTTTACGAAGCCCCAATGATACGTGTCACACTGCCTTGAAGTAAGAGGAAAAGTTCTGATACAGTGCCCGACTGAAGAGCATGCATGAACGTGTTCACGAGCACGCAGATAATTGCAAACCAAAGCAGCTGGAAGGCATGTGAAGATCCCGCTGAGGGTAACTTCTGGGTCTCGTTGTCCTCCGTCGATGTCTATAGTAAGTGATGAGCAATTGCCTCAATACATATTCAACAACACATACCAATTCGCCCTCCGCCCAGACCTTCACACTACTGTGCCCATCAAAGCAGCTGCCGGTAACAGCAATGCACCCAGTGCGCCCTTCGTACGACTACCTCCGTCTTGTTAGATAGAGCGAGATACATGCTAGAACCGTACTTACAGCAACAGGTATGATCTGATCGCCCCGATTGGCGTGTTCCAACTGACCTCGGAATGCACCAGTACTATAATTGAATATGCGAGCGAAACCATCGTCGCCCCCGATGAAAATGAGCCCTGCTTGTCGAGCAACGGAAATTTGCAAAGGCACATTGCGCAGGATCACATGGCTGTAAGACTGGACGCGTTGAAGGCTAGGCACAGAATATTTGTCGACCCCGTCTTTAAGATTGCTTACAAGGAGGAAATTGCCCTCGAGGGTAGTATTCCCACTTGCAGCTTAAGGATCAATGACTGTATGGACAGAGTGAACACCAACTCACATCCTTCCCTGGACTTTCTTGCGCCACTTTAAATCCCAGGGTTCGATGGAATAGCAGAAACTAGACTCACAGTCAGAGTAAGATCACAATTTTTATGGTGCACGTACATTTCACCGCTTTCAAGATACGATACTAGTATTGAAGCACCATTATCGTAGAAGTGTACTGTGCGCGCCACATATGGCTGCTTATCGAGCTTTGAGGTGATAGAAACAAGAGTTTCTAATACAAAGTCAATGCGACATAAGTACTATGATTTGGTAACACACTTTCTGGTGTGAAATTCCAAACGTGGGGCCGACCGTCACCGGCACTCGCCAGTCGATGATGCACGGGATCCCAAGCAAGCGACTCTACCGGGCCCGAGTGACCGATCGTAGTACTGCAAAATACGAAAAGTGCCTGACGGGATCGAACATTATCAGTCACCTAGAGGTGCTACTACCATCACACTTACATCGGTTCTTTCATAGATTTGGACGTTGCCATCCGACGCCCCGAATGCAAAGGTCGTCTCTCCACGATCGTCGACATCAATCCAAGTGATCGCACTAATATATCCTGCCGCTGGTGAAACAATTTCTTGAATCATTTCACCGGATGTGAGGCTCCATACCACGACTCTACTATCATTGCCTATCTCAGCTGTCAACATGAGCGGGCAAGGAAAACGGATGATTAGCTACCTCCCGTAAGGAGCAATGCTCCATGCATGCTCACAGCCAATACATTGACTGTCTTGGTATGGCGAGTAAGGATAAATTTGTTGGCAAACTAAATCTGCGTCAGTGAACCTAGAGCTCCCCTGGATTTCGCCACTTACATCCATGATTGACTTTTGAGACACCAGCGAAAAGCCGAGTGTATTTAACCTGGTGGGTTGGCATCAAGATGGATTTCATATTTGCTGACAAAAAACTTGCAAGAAAAGCACCGGGATGCAACACTGATAATGGTGCCAATGGTGCCATCAATGAATAGATGGCGAACGGATGGAGACGATGGAGACGAAGACAAGGAATGGAGACAAAGCGGTGGAATATGTATTAAACCAAAAAAAAAACTGTTCAAATGCACTCTATTGTTATTGCGAAATGAAGAGTGCCTGGCGCGCTTTGCTTTAAGTTCATGAACGAAATCAGTAAATTGCACCAGTCATGGAATCAGCATTACCTTCTCGCAAAAACAGCTCTGTAAAAACACGATTCAATCCATATGGCAGACCGTCAGCGCGCGCGCTCAGGGGAAATCTACAGGCGTACGAGATGCAGGAGCTGCAATGGGGAATAAATGCCTCGTTGATGTCCTATGAGCGTGAACTTCAGCGAAGCTCAGACAATGTGAGTATAGCACTTACGTATAATTGGGTATTGAACATCTTCAGGATATGTATATGGGATCCGCTATGGATCTTGACCTGCCCATCAGTGCGGGTAACGGGACAAACGGGACATATGGTTGCACAGATGCCCTTATGGCATATGACGAAGTAATTAGTCTCACTTGTCACCAAGAAAAGCCAAAACTTACTTCATTTCAAAGGTTGGACCCCTCGCCATCGTTCCGGTACCCTTTCACTCCAGTTACCAGACGCCGAAGAAAAGAAATCTCATCCGAGGCCTACACAAAGGCATGAATAAGTACATAGAGCGTCACTGCAAAAGGACGCATCCTGTCACAGAACGGTTACGGGAGCGCATGTACATAGCGCTCCAAACAGCAATGTTGGGCGTTGATGTCGATGACATTGTGCTGCCTGAAGCGCGTTATAACGGAGAGCCGACCACTGAGGTGGAAAACCAGAACGTAATGCAGATCATTCATTCTACGCCGATCAATGTAAATGACACCACCATAGGACTATCTTATCTCACCTGCTATAGCACGACAAATTTTCGACCAAGTCGAAAATCTCATTCCCAAAGTGAAACGTGGGTTGCAGTCTCTCGGGGCTGCACTAAGCACTAAACCATCAGCTCCAACGGGTGGCCGTCTGACAGGTAAGTTAGCATACATACCTTTACGTTCAAGTCCCTTCTGATGAAGATTAGGATATCCTGCCACAATGCCAGGAGAGTTTGCAGAGAGTTGACCGAAGTTGTAAATAGCCCATGTCTATAAATAAATCAGCTTAATTTGAACTCAAAGTTCATGGAGTCACTGAACCGTGGTGGGTCGGGCACAAGTCCATCATTTTCATGTGACATTAGGCCGTAATCACGGCCCTATGTAATGCTCTATGTAATACATCATATATATTGAGACGAATTATACTCTATGCGTAAAGGACTATCTATACATGACAAAAGAAAGAAAGAGAGAAACATACAGAAGATCTGGAACCTAAATAGTGAATGAGACGAATTGAACTCCGACGGCGATACCCGAAAGTGGGCTTGCGGCGGAGTCTGATTAATCCAAAGTGGGCCGAGTGGATTACTCTGTTTGACTTGTGGCAAACGCCGGCGGAGTTTGATTAATCCCACTCACTACATATGGTTCCAAACCTTCATTCTTTCGTCTTCCTTTCCTCCATCTTTCAGTTGTTCAATTGGTTAGATTTGCATAGGCTTTCCGTGATTGTGTCATAGCATAGTCTAGACTTGTTATTGTGTTGTGGTATAGACTGGTAATCGCTTCTGATGTTGCGTCAATGTAGTCTAGACTTGTTATAGATCGTTAGACTTTTGAATGCTACTGCTGAACGGTGACACTTGAGTAATTTCCGCGCTGGTTACGACGTTCATTGACTGTAAGTCAGCTCTACCTACACAACAAGCAAAACAATCACTCATTGTTCTTGGCAGTGTTGAGGCCGAATCGAGCTTCTTGGCTGCTTGCTCGGGATGGATTGTTGTTCAATTCTGCGAAGTGGTTTAATCTCCCCCTATGGTGCTTTGTGAGGTTGATACCTCATTTCACCTGAGTCGTCCATCCGTAGACAAGTTTATTGTTGGCAAGGATCCGCCCACGTTCAAGATACGTGTATAAATATGTCGGATATATTCAGTTATGCTCAATCCAATAGTCATAGTCATGGCCTTCACACAAATTTCCACTCGGTCCTATGTGATTGACGACATAACTGTGAGCCTTTCCTTATGTCAGTCTTCTTCCGACATTAAGTATAGTTTCGTTACAGGCAGACTCTCGACCTCAAATACTTCAAGAGCGTTTGAAACGCAAATTAGACTTGGAGAAACCGGATGACTCCCTCCCTCCCAGTTTCAAGCGGCGTGCCCTCGTCCGATCCTATGCGATTTCTGACCTCGCAGTGAGTCTTTACTAACATCAATTTTCTTCCGACATTAAGTATAATTTCATTACAGGCAGACTCTCGACCTCAAACACTTCAAGAGCGTTTGAAACGCAAATCAAACTTGGAGACACCGGATGACTCCCTCCCTCCCAGTTTCAAGCGGCGTACCCGCGCCCAATCCTATGCGATTTCTGACCTCGCAGTGAGTCTTTCCTTTCATCAGTCCTCCGCCCGCGTTTTATTTTTGTCATCAGGCTCAGCCAATATCTGCAGTGTACTACCACAGCACAGACCGTGCCTCTTTGCAAGTAAGCCAGCCCCATCATTGTCAAAAAATTTCATTAATCGTGCCTCAGGTCGCCATTCCGGCTGACTTCTCTGGATGCGGCATACTGACTTCGTGTTGGCCCTTTCCAAATGAGCTGACATTGATGATCTTCGAACAGCTGCCTATGGCAGACCTGAGGACAGTCACACAAGTCTGCCGCCTGTCAAGGGACATCGCTGCATCCCTATATTTTCCTTCCATGGGCCTCCACATTGAGCAGATATGGCTGCGAGTCAATGCCCAAGGCTGCCTAGCCCTTCCGTTGTATGCTCGCACGGCTTTCTTCTGCATTCCTCGGGTTCTCCGATGTGATTTCCTTGGTATCGGTGACCATAACTTGACAGCCCTCAAGGTTTTCTTGGAAGCGTTGAGAGGTAGTAAGCCAATCTCATCGGTTATATGCTTTGACGCGCCCCCGGGAGTTGATCTGGCGTCTCTGTTACAACTCATCAAGGACCTAGGTTGCTCTAATTTTCGGTATTCAAGCACCGATGTAGAGCACCCTTGTACAATGGTACCTGATTTTGTTCCCCATTCAGGTCCAAGCGAAGTATGCAATCTCCGGAGTTTGTCAATAGACTCGCCCACATTTTTCTCCTCAAGTGTCGCCCAGCTCACTCTCGCAACCTTGCGTGATTCCCCAATCACCGATCTTTCACTCACTCACGTAGCCTTGAGCGGCATCCAGTGGGCCACACTGCTGACAAATGTCCACCTTCCGCTACTTCATATGTTCAGCGTCGATGTTGAGTGTCCCCCTGCTGCTCTAGGTGATTTTCTGGCACGGCATCCGAATATTGGTCAAGTCTGGATTATGCCAGGACATACTCCTTCCCTCATTACCAATGACTCCTCACATCAGCGGCATGTCATTCCTGATTACCGCCTGCAAAATTTGGGCGTTCTTGGTGGTCCACCTTGGTACCTGCTTGCCCTCCTAGCCAAAGTTCATCCAGCGCACTCTATCCGACACCTGAGCGTGCGGTTTGAGGAAGATTCGACCCCGTTCAATCCTAATTACCTGTCCATCATTCTGGGCATTACTCAACACTTTATCAGCATCCAGGAGTTGCAGTTAAGCTTTTATGGCACAGCTCATTCTGCTGAGCACTTTGAGGTCCTGGATAATGAATGCCGCACGGTGCCTGCAAAGAATCTAGCGATTTCTACTCATTGCGGAGATGATATCTTTGTGAGTTTTCCTTGATACCAAGCATAATTAGTACTTATCGTCGTGTAAGCTTCACTGTCATCCTTGGCTTGACACCGCCTTTCAGGAGCTGCAAAACGTCGAGCTTCAGACTCGGAACACTGTATCTGAGAAGTTGAAAGCGGCCTTTTCTTGTCCGGATATTTTTAGACTAAAGTTCTGCGGTCATTGATATCATCCTCATGTCGCATTATATACCATTAGTTATATTACTTATACTTACACCTCCTCTCCTGGACCTCAAAATTTGTAGTAGTAGACGTCTTGTATTGTCTCGGATTGTTCTTTCCCACGCCCCCATTTATGGTCAAATCACACGGTCCACAGTCCAAATTGGGATTCACTACAAAATGGCTCGTCCTCGTGTAATGCTTCTTCTTTTCTACTTCACTACTCTCTACTCGTGCTACGTGCTTGACAATCATAGAATATAAAGATAGATTACGATATCAGAAGGAAATTATCATCGATGTCAAAACGAGCTTCAACGTCTGGAATCGATTCGGACAAGCTCAGAAAACGGGCCAAGGTGAGTCAAGATATCATTATCTGTTCATGCGGCTAACTTATGTCGAAGATGTATCTCGATCTCGATGCCGAATCTAGCGATGAGCACGATGACGCGCATGATGATCGAGATGATACGGAAGGTGATATGGAAGGTGAGTCGTTTCGTCACTAATAGCTATCTTTTATCACGCATTTCATTCCTTACTAGATGAGTCGTTCCTAATATCTGATCACGATGACGATGATCTCGCGTTACCGACACCATTGCAGGATGAGGCAGCATGGAACATTTTTGAGGAGTATCTCACCACTAACATGACCTTCCCTCAAATGGAGGCGAAGCTTACGTCGCACCTGGGCGATCGTTATGTTGAACCAGATTGGGCCGAGGCAAGGAATGCATTGTTCTCAGCCGATGAAGACACTGTATCAGCCTTAGAAAATCTTCGCGCCGTCAAGGCTCAGCACATGTCATCGCTCGCAAGAGTTACGGTGCCCTCGAGTAGGTCACAGCTCCACCCTGGACGTGCTTGGATAGACAAGATGGACATCCTTGGTGAAAAGTTCGCCCTAGCCTACGATTCGCCATGACAAGTTCTTTCGTCAAATGACTACGCACACGACATTTTGAATCAGTTTATTGACGGTAAAATCACCTCTAGCTATGCGTACGACCGTTTGGAGGTAGAGTTTAGTGATGACCCAAAGTCATACACTCATTGGGAATCTGTGTTGGACGACATCACAGAAGCCGACTCTCTCGACGAAAAACGCGAAGTATTTCGGAAGCGGACATCTGATGCACCGGTCGAATCCACGCCAAACGCGTTGCTTCTAGAGGACTCTGATGGAGGAGTAGTTGACCAAACGACGTCAATTGTGCAGAGCGCCGGGGTGGTGCCAGCGTCTGCCCTCCCAACATGGCTGATCACTGTTCCCTGTGAGTATAACTTCAGAACATGCCATATCACCATCTAAACCGAATTACAGCCTCAAAAACGTCTTATTTGGCAACACATTTGAAAACCAAGGGGTTCCAAGTTTACATGCATTCAACCCTTCCAGGCCGCTTATGTGTCAAGGCCGAAAATACTTTGATCATCAGAGAAGCTTGGCCTTCCTCGCATGTCAAGTGTTTTTTCGATGTCGTCTTTCTCCCCACAGCAGCAGATCGATCCTCCAGTCCCGACATAAAAATTCCTGGCTGGTATCGTCCCACCCGTGGGCGTTATCGGTCCGACGTGGGATATGGACATTCATATGATCCCGAATCCAATACCATCACACTCCTAGTTCCCTCAAGGTCGCTCCACGTCCGGAAGAGCGATATTGGGCAGGACCCTTGTACGCCGCGCCTATTCAACTCCCCCGGCGGCGAGATCATCTATAAGGATGGCAGACACACTTACATCCATGGTCTTCTGTCGTTGAAACTCTCCAGGACCGCAGTCGTTGAGATTGCCATTCCCACCCCACAGGACATCCTGATTTACAAGGAGTCGGGCTGCAATCCTGCATTGGTGCAATCAACTTGGCATGCATATGCTGCACAGCACTGGATGCAAGATGACTTAGTACGAATTACGGCGGGGGAGCTGCGTAATTGCCTGGGGAAGATTATCTGTGTCGACATGGCAACTCGTTCAGCATCGATTGACATGGAGGAATCGCTTCATGTAGGAAAGGTCTCTTCGACACCGCTCATGTTCCCCATCGCCAATCTGGAGAGGAAATTCCGTGTGGGAGACAATGTTTGTGTGCTCCCAGATAGCATAGAGGCCTTGGACCTCAAAGGAAAAATTGGAATTGTTGTTGAAGTCGGCATCGAAGATAACTCCGTTGTGGTGTACGACCACATCTCTCAGTCTCAAGCAAGTGATTTAATTTATTTCGTATTATATTACTGACACTGTTATCAACAGTTCACTGTCAGAACTTATTGCTTGATAACGTACATTAACGAATCCAGCAATTTGAGCCCGGGTGACGCATCAGTTCATCATCATGACAATCCTATGAAAGGCGATTTTGTCGTTGTAGTCGACGGAGTCTATCGTCTTCAATTCGGGGAGATAACCGAGGTTGATCTAGTGACGCAGTCACTCACGTTCCTCTCGAGCGAGCTGGGGATGCTGTCGGTTCCGATAAGGGAAACGGCATTTAATCCCAATCCAACAGCCCTTCGATATACTAATGAGCGCGGATATGATGTTGTAGCTGGAGATACTGTTCAAGTCGTTAGAGGTGAACGACTCCACCTATCGGGCACGGTACTGGACGTGAATTTAGAAAAAAAGACGTTAACCATCCAAGTCACGCCTTACACAAAGGTTTGTCTCCATAAATTCCATTTGATTCACTTTTAATTGTATGGAGTATAGTTCACTACGTCCATCACGTATGTTGCAAGAATTGGCGGACGGAGTGATCGAGATCCGATGCAGAGCGTTGTCGGTCAAGAGGTTTTCGTCATCCGTGGTCCCATGAAATCCTACAGAGGCACTCTGCACTCGCTCTCCCAGGACACATGCGTAGTGGCGGTTGTTCAAGGTTCAAGAAGGGTTTTCCGTCGAGAACATGTTGTCAGGTGAGATAACTGTTTCTCCTGTTCTGTTTGATACTTACCCACATCCAGCCGGACAGGAATTCTCCTTAGCGGTGTTCGTTTGCCTCTGAATCTGCACATCGATTTCAACAATTTAATTCGAGCATCATTTATCCCAGCCCCGCATGTCGAGCCCCCTCGAACTCCCCGTCCCTCACCTCCCCCTGTTGTTTCGTGCTCTGATCAGCCTGCTAATCCTGTCGTCGGATCATCCTGGGATGCACCCGCTGAGTCAGTCTTGCATCACTTGAGCAGCGAGCGTACTGGAACTGGTGAGATTCTTCACACATTGTTTACCTCATCTCACTCCACGTAGCCCCTCCAGACTGTTGGACCGTCGACGAAGAGGACTTGACAGAACCTCGAACCATTCCTCCCAGTGGGGGGTTATCAACAAGTCCTGGTATGGTGACATCTTATTTCTTTTTTTTCTGTTTCTCACATTAGATCGCAGCAGACAGCCTTGCCGCAGCCTTACACGATCCCCGCATCGTTAAGTTGTTCTTTAATTGGCATATGAAGTTCAGGATAGTAAAGACACACGCTGCTGTGTGGTACTCGTCGTACCTTGATCGCCTCATTGACACGCTCGTCCCGAATCCGTTTGTACCTCCTCAAGGACCAGTCAAAGAGGGAGAAATTGCCATCAGGTATTCCTCCCGAACGAGTAACAAGGGGATGAAAGTGGACACGATTCCTGTTGAAGTTCTTGTTCCAGAACCACCAACGGGACCAAACAAGACATTCACTTTGATACGAGGTGATCATGCTGGGACTATTTTTAAAACGAAGTCTGCTCCGAAAAAATCAACGGAGATAATCACGACGGAAGGGAAGAGATTCGCTCGTGCTGATACATGTATAGTCATCAAAAGGGATGTATAGCTTACAAGACTATTATACTACTTACAAGACTACTACTTACAAGACTACTATACCACTACACGCTATGATATACCACATGGGCGCGACCCATTTTGCATGATCTTGTAACTTTCGATCAGGCGGACATATAAATATTTCACACCCGCTGAGCACCGCCTGCGATAGTGGGTTAGCCACTTAGTGCGATAAGGTCAGGCACTTTCGGATATCCCCGTCTGAGTTCTAATTTCCCATTCACTACTTAGGAGCTCGAAACCTTGAAATTTCTCTTTTCCTTTTAAATATTTTCAAGCCTTTAATCAGTTCGACATTCGACTTGCGAGTCTTGCGCCGAGAACGCCATATAGGAGGAGCGCGATACTCTCAGCAGCGCGATACTCTCAGCAGCGCGATACTCTCAGCAGCGCGACACTCTCAGCAGCGCGACACTCTCAGCACTAAAGCTCGAGAGTGTCCGCCGAAAAACAAATGTATTTGACAAGCCCGGTGTTCCCAGCTGCAAACTCGAGTTCATGGTGAGTACTCAAGCATGTGAGTGGGTTTAGAGTACTCAAGCATGCGAGTGGGTCTAGTGGGCCCAATACGTCATTACACCGTACCAGTACACGTACGGTTAATTAGTATAGTCGCTGACTTATCGGCAATATCCGATGAATTCCCATTCACTACATAATCTGTTCGATCATAATGTTTGAACTCTTTCCTGCCATCATCATACCCCCATCCCACTGTCCCTTACTCTGTACATACTGCATTTCAACGTATACCATGACCTTGATACCCACTTTATTGCTCCCTGCTGGTTCTTCCCCCGCAGAGCCAAGCACACCTCAGAGCCCCCATCAGACGCTACCTGCACCGCCTACCATACAGGAATCCGAGCTTCTTGACACTCCCGTCAAGCGAGGCTGCTCGACGATGTTGACTCACACGACCAACGCACGCTATCGGATCCCGACTATCAATGCTATGGGCAAGGAGATGCAAGGTTTCCTTGTTGGCCCGATGGACGCCGAGGATTTTCTCCAGGAGTTCCTACCGGTTACCAAGATTCCAGACAACACCTTCACTTCTGGCGCATTCGACAGCACAATCTCTTCTAGAGAAGAAGCGCAGGCTTATGAACCGTTTGTGGGTGCTTTCTGATTGTTTTTCTTTATATGAATACACTCCGACTCTGACGCGCAGATTAACACCATGAACACATTTACACCTGATCTATCTTTTGTGGACTCTCACCTCTACCCAGACACGAATAATTGCAAGAAATTCCCCTTCCAAGTCAAGCCGGATGTCTGTGTATACTCCAATGGAACATTGGTGGGATGCAACATGGCAACCGCTGAAGTCGTCGTTGAATTCAAGTGGTCCCAAACTCACGATGCATTTTGTGAATGCGACAACAGAACATCCTTTATATCTCAGACCGAGAAGGGCATAGATACCTTGGGGCAAATTACAAGCTACACAGCAGCTCAACTTACCACTCAATACTGTACCCACACATTCTCTGTCTTGATTATACAAGATAAAGCACGTATTATCAGATGGGACAGCAAGAGCGTTGTTGTCACTTCTCCCATACATTATAACACAGAGCCACACTTAGTTGATTTTTTTTATTGTTACTCAAAAGCATCTCCTGAAATGCATGGAGTTGATACTTCTGTGATGCCCGCTAGTGATGAGGAGAGTAACCGTGCCAGGCAAAGGCTCAACCTTGACACATGCTCAAAGTGCACGTCCCCACCGAGGACTCTAGCCTCGTAGCATTGATAATTCATGCACCTGTTGCAATGGGTTTTCTGCCTGTTGGCCGTGGTACACACACATGTCCTGCATATGATTCCGATAAAGACAGGATCATCATGTTCAAGGACTCTTGGTGGGTGTCATTGCCCCATATCCTACCAGAAGGAGAAACATACAAGCAATTGAAAGAAGCCAATGTTGTCAATGTCACAACGTGTATTGCATGCCATGATGTACCCTCCATTCCTCAACAACTCCCGCAGAGCATCAAATTTTCAAGCGCTGCCTGGGCCTGTCACCATGACACACTCACTCCACACAGCCATTACCGCCTGGTTCTTGATGTTGTAGGCGAGGTGTTGACGAACTTTCCAAGGTCTCACCGGCTTGTTGAAGCGGTGCGGTGTCTTAATAATCGAGGGTCTTAAATTAAAGCGTGTAAAAATGTAATGACACCACAATTACACTTGAATAAGACTTCTTGCCAGTCCTCGATTAACACGGTCTACG
>Ga0310811_10010828_pt1 | contig 11799 bp, 8 predicted proteins | sample YCmetagenome_FD_207642 | JGI IMG/M metagenome (GOLD analysis project Ga0310811, IMG submission 207642) | Soil microbial communities from experimental microcosm in Duke University, North Carolina, United States - YC | ecosystem: Engineered > Artificial ecosystem > Soil microcosm > Unclassified ...
CCTGCGCGCAGAAAGGACTCACCCCGAAATGCCCACCTCCGCGCGCCGGTTCGCGATCGGCGAAGAGGACTTCCTGCTCGACGGCGAGCCGTTGCGCATCCTGTCCGGTGCCCTGCACTACTTCCGGGTCCACCCGGACCAGTGGGCGGATCGGATCGCCAAGGCCCGGGACATGGGCCTGAACACCATCGAGACCTACGTCGCGTGGAACGCGCACAGCCCGCGCCGCGGCCGCTTCGAGACCGGGGGCCGGCTCGACCTCGGCCGGTTCCTGGACGAGGTGGCGGCCCAGGGCATGCACGCGATCGTGCGGCCCGGGCCGTACATCTGCGCCGAGTGGGACAACGGCGGCCTGCCGGCCTGGCTGTTCCAGAAGCCGGGCACCGGGATCCGCAGCAGCGAGCCGACGTACCTGGCGGCTGTGGAGGAGTACTACGAGCAGCTCGCGCCGATCATCGTTCCGCGGCAGATCGACCGCGGCGGCCCGATCATCCTGGTGCAGGTGGAGAACGAGTACGGCGCCTACGGCAGCGACAAGGAATATCTCAGGGCCCTGACCATGCTGACCCGGCGGATCGGCGTGACCGTGCCGCTGACCACGGTGGACCAGCCGCTGGACGGCATGCTCGAGGACGGCAGCCTGCCCGAGCTGCACAAGACCGCGTCCTTCGGCTCCCGGGTCGGCGAGCGGCTCGACGCGCTGCGCCGGCACCAGCCGGCCGGCCCGCTGATGTGCTCGGAGTTCTGGCTCGGCTGGTTCGACAGCTGGGGCGGGCACCACCACGTCACCGACGTGGCAGAGACCGCCCGCAACCTCGACGAACTGCTGGCCCGCGGCGCGTCGGTGAACATCTACATGTTCCACGGCGGGACCAACTTCGGCTTCACCAACGGGGCCAACGACAAGGGCACCTACGTGCCGATCGTCACCAGCTACGACTACGACGCGCCGTTGGACGAGGCGGGCAACCCGACGGCCAAGTACTGGGCGCTGCGCGAAGTGATCGCGAAGCACGCCCACCCGGGTCCGGCGGGCCGCCGCACCGGCTCGCCGGATCCGGCGCCGACGCCGAAGACCCGCTTCACCGCGGCCGTGCCGCTCTGGCAGATCACCGACGAGCTCGGCAGCTGGAGCACGCACGAGCAGCCGCCGACCACCGACGCTCTCGGCCACTACAGCGGCTTCACGCTCTACCGCACCGAGACTGCATATCAGGGTGCGGCGATCCTCCAGTTCCAGGAGGTGCGCGACCGGGCGCAGGTCTTCCTCGACCGCAGCGCGGTGGGTGTGCTCGCGCGCGACCACCGGGACCGGGCGCTGGCGCTGCCGGAGGGCGACGGCGCGCCCCGCGTGCTCGACCTGCTGGTCGAGGACCAGGGCCGGGTCGACTACGGCCGGCGCATCGGCGAACCCAAGGGGCTGATCGGGCCGGCCGCCGTGGGCGGCGCCGCGCTCACCGGCTGGCGGGTGCTGCCGCTGGAGCTGGACGACATCGAGCCCGCGGCACGGGCGCTGCGGACCGCCGCGGCCGAGGACGGCGGCGCCGCACCCGGGCTGGTGGCCGGCCCGGCGTTCGCCCGCGCCGTCTTCGACCTCGACGAAGCCGCCGACCTGTTCCTGGACACGGCCGACTGGGGAAAGGGTGTCGCCTGGATCAACGGCTTCTGCCTCGGCCGCTACTGGTCCCGCGGCCCGCAGCGCACGCTGTACGTGCCCGGCCCGGTGCTGCGTCAGCGGGACAACGAGCTGATCGTGTTCGAGCTGCACGCCGTCCGCAGCCCGGTCGTCACCTTCGCCCCGGCGCACGAACTCGGCCACACCGAGTTCTGACCCGCCCGCGACCTGGAGAGCTGCACGGCCAGCTGTCAAGCCGGCCATGCGCCCGCCCGATCAGGGTCCTGACACGGCCGCCGTAGTCCCACGGCGGCGGCGTGCTCTCGACGCGTCCTTCCAACCAGGAGAAGTCCCAGCCCGTGCGTTGGGCATGCCAGGCTTCATCGACCGCTGACATCATCTGGGCCTCCGAGCCAGGCCAGCGCCGCCACGACGAGCGCCTCGACTCCGGTGCCGAGCGTGGGCTCGATCAGCGGCGCGAAGACGGGGCTGTGGTTGGCCGGCAGCGCGTCGATCTCGCCCGCGGCCAGGGCCTGGATGACCACCTCCGGTTCCAGCCCGCCCCAGAACCAGAAGAAGGTCGGCACCCCCAGCGTTTCGCCGAACACGCCGACGTCCTCGCTCGCGTTCACCTGCGGCATCGGCAGGATGCGCGCCGTGCCGAAGTGGGCGGTGAACGCGGCGAGGGTGGCCTCGGCCGCGCCCAGGTCGTTGACCAGAGCCGGCAATGTATGCAGCCATTCGAATTCGGGTTCACGCACGGCGTTGCCTGCCAAGGACTCACCTCGCACGATCCGCTCCACGGCCGTGCGCACCAGCTCGCGCGTGCGCGGCGTGTATGAACGGATGTTGATTCCCAGCTCGGCGGTGTCCGGGATGATGTTCTCCTTCGTGCCGGCCTGCAGCCGGCCGACCGTCACCACCGCGGTCTCCGCGGGCGGCACTTCGCGGGCGACGATGGACTGCAGCCGGGTGACGACGTTCGCCGCCATCAGCACCGGGTCCACAGCCGCCTCCGGGCGTGCGCCGTGCCCGCCGCGTCCGTGCAGGGTCACGTTGACCGAATCCGAGGCCGCCATCACCGGACCGGCGGCGTGCCCGAGGAACCCGGCGGGCAGCGGCGCGACGTGCTGCCCGAGCACGATCTCCGGCCGTGGGAAGCGCTCGAAGAGCCCGTCGGCGACCATGTCGCGCGCGCCGCAGCCGAGCTCCTCCGCGGGCTGGAAGACCACCAGCAACGTGCCGCGCCACCGGTTGCGCGCCCGGGCCAGCAGGGTCGCCGCGCCGACCAGGCAGGCGGCGTGCATGTCGTGTCCGCAGGCGTGCATCACCGGCACGTTCGAGCCGTGCTGGTCGACGCCGCGGGACGCGCTGGCGTAGGGCAGACCGGTCTTCTCCTCGACCGGCAGCGCGTCGATGTCCGCCCGCAGCATCACAACAGGGCCCTGACCGCTGCGCAGCACGCCGACGACGCCGGTGCCGCCCACACCCTCGGCCACCTCGTCGAAGCCGAGCGCCCGCAGCCGTTGCGCCAGCAGTCCCGCGGTGCGGGTCTCCTGCAATGAGAGCTCGGGGTGCTGATGCAGATCGCGGTACAGGACGGCCAGATCCGCGCGGATCTCCTCGAGCCCGTCGAGCACGCTCGTCTGCGCCATGCGTCAGCCTCCTCCGGCCGGCCCCCGCCGGTTTCCCCGGCCGGAGTCGATGTTGCTTCAAGGTGGTTGCAGCGTATCGTCGGCGCATCGGTGTATGGGGAGTGTCGGAGCGTCCGTCCGCGTTCGGGCTCTCTATTCCGCGAGCGTGCGCCGCAGGCCGAACCAGGGCAGCAGCGCGGGCTCGAATCGGGTCATGGCGCAGATCTGTTCGCCCGCCAGGCCGAGCACGAGCACGCCGTTTCCGTGGCAGGGGCCGTCGTCCGCGGACACGTAGATGCCGAAGGCCGGCTGGCCGTTGGCCCGTGTCGGCACCAACTCGATGGTCCGGCCTGCGCCGAACAGGCCCGCACAGAACCGTGCTACGACGTCGCGTCCCTCGTACTCCAGCGGCATCGGCGGCATCGACATGAACACGTCGTCAGTCAACAGGGCCACAAGCGCGTCGAGATCAGCAGACTCATAAGCGCTGACGAACTTGGCTACCAGCACCGCTTCTGTCGTCGAGCCTGCGGCCGGCGCCGGTGCCGCAGCCTGGTCACGCGACGGGCGTCGTCGCTCGAGCGCGGCGCGAGCCCGCTTGAGGGTGCCGGTGACGGCGTCGACTGTGGTCTCGAGCATCTCGGCCACCTCGTTGGCGCGGAAGCCGAGGACATCGCGCAGCAGCAGCACGGCGACCTGCCGCGGAGCGAGAACCTGAAGCGCCGTCACGAACGCGAGGGAGACCGTTTCCTGCTGCTCGTAGCGGGCCTCCGGCCCCGGCGGCACCGCGAACGCCCCGTCGAGCAAGGTGTCCGGGAACGGTTCGAGCCATACGGCCTCGCCGAGGCTCGTCGGCTCCGGTGGTGTGTAGCCGGGTACGTCCCACGCCTTGGCAGGCCTCCTTCCGGCCGCACGGCGTGCGTTGAGGCAGCGGTTGGTGGCGATCCGGTAGAGCCAGGTGCGGATCGAGGCGCGCCCGGCGTACCCGGAGATGCCTTGCCAGGCCGCGAGCATCGTCTCCTGCAGCGCGTCCTCGGCGTCCTGGAGCGAGCCGAGCATGCGGTAGCAGTGCACGTGCAACTCGCGGCGGTGCGGCTCGGTCAACGACCGGAACGCCTCGCCGTCGCCCGCCCGCGCCCTCTCGACCAGGTCGACGAGTCCCGTCGGTCCGACCGAATCGGCCGCCGTCTCCGACATCCGTGCCGTCTCCGCCCTCGCCGCCGTCGCAGTTCTCGTCGTTGCTGCCGTTCTCGTCGTTGCTGCCGTTCTCGCTGTCACTGCGGTCCTCGCCGTCACTGCCGTCATCGCTTCCAATTCCGGGTCACCTTCCGGGTCCGCCGCCGTTCACGGTCATCCTCGGTACGGACACCGGCCGGGCCGCGAACTGGTCGGGGCGGAGGCGACGGATTCTCCGGACGGACGGTGTCTACCTCGCCGAGTGGACAGACACCGGATCCGGAAAGGGACTGGAAGAAATGTTGCTGCAGAACAAGGTAGCGGTGATCTACGGGGCGGGCGGCGCGATCGGCGGGGCCGTCGCCCGCGCCTTCGCGGCAGAGGGCGCGAGGGTGCACGTCACCGGGCGCGGCCGCGCGGCCGTCGACGTGGTCGCGAAGGAGATCAACGCGGGCGGCGGTTTCGCGCTCGCGGCGGAGGTCGACGCTCTCGACGGGCAGGCGATCCGCGGCCACCTGGAGTCCGTGATGGGTGCGGAGGGCCGCGTCGACATCTCGTTCAACGCGATCGGCGTTCCGGACGGGGAGGTGGTCGGCGAGCCGCTGGCCGAACTCGACGTCGCAAAGTTCTCCCACGTGGTCGCGAGCTATACGAGGTCGTATTTCCTGACCGCGCAGCACGCCGCGCGGCACATGATCCCGGCCGGTTCCGGCGTGATCATGACCGTCAGTGCTCTGCCGGCGCGGACGGGCACGCGCCTCAACGGCGGCTACGGCGCGGCGAACGCGGCCAAGGAGGCGCTCACCCGCGATCTGTCCGCCGAGCTCGCCGCGAGTGGAATCCGCGTCGTCGGCCTGTGCCCGCACGGCATGCCGGAGACATCCACCATGCGGGAGCTCGCCGAGCTGAAGCTGGACGCGACGGGAGTGACCTGGGACAAGTTCCAGGGATACCTCGCCGCCTCCACCCATCCGCAGCGTGCCATGCGCCTGGCGGAGCTCGCGGACGCCGCGGTCTACGCGGCCTCCGACCGGGCGAGCGCGCTCACCGGCACCACGGTCAACCTGACCATGGGCACCCTGGGCGACTGACCGGGGACCTGAACTCCGTCCAGCTCCTGAGCGCGGTGCGGGCACGGCGGCCGGGCCCGCAACCGTTCACTCACGGCCGGGCCGGCTCCACGTCCCGCGTTCCGGCCGTCAGGGCTATGCGATCAGCTGCGCGTGCGACGGCCGCACGCTCGAGCACGGCGCGTTCGACGGCCGCGCGTTCGATCACCAGATCGGTCGCGCGTTCCAGCGCGGGCCGCTCCACCGCACCCTCGGCGACGGTGTGTTCCAGCCGCCGCGCCGTGCGCGGCAGGCCCAGCGCACCCGCGTACGTCACCGGACGCGCCCCCGCGCGGATCGCGTCGTCGATCGCCCGCAGCGCCGCCTCGCGCAGCCCCGGACGCGACAGGTCGTCCGGGTGCAGCGCGATCCGCAGTGCCCGGCCCTCGCCCGCCAGCCGCGGCGCCGCCTGCGCCATCAGCCGCGCGCCCCACTGCTCGCCGACCGCGCCCGGCCGGTGCGAGAGCGCGGGCGCGGGCAGGCGCAGCTCGCCGGCCGCGGCCTTCAGCGTGGCCGCCGCCGGACGGGCCGGGTGCTGCGCCGCGCGGCCGCGGCATCCGTTGTGCGCCAGCGTGTGCAGGCCCAGCTGCGTCGAGTAGTAGCGCAGACCGCTGCATCGCAGGGCACGCACACAGTCGGGGTTGATCAGCCAGCCCGGCGGGTGGAAGCCCACCGGCTCGACGCCGATCGACGCCAGTTCGTCCAGGCCCGCCTCGATCCGCGCCCGCGCCTCGTCCTGCGAGAGCATCGCGAACTCCGCCGCGCCGTGCGCCACCACCCGGGCGACCCCGCGCCGCCACAGCGCGCCCGCGCCGTGCGTGCTGCGGTGGTAGTACCCGTGCAGGGCCAGTTCATGGCCGCGCGACTCCGCCTCCAGCAGCAGATCGGCCAGCGGCCCGTCGGTCGAGAGCATCGGACCCTGCCACGGTCCCGGCACCAGCAGCAGCGTCGCCGGGACGCCGCGCCGGTCGAGTTCCGCGAGCCAGCGCCTGCTCTGCGCGGAGGTCGCCGGGGCGACATCGTGCACTGAGACCATCAGCGGCGCGCCGCCGCCGGGTATGCCGCCGCCCGGTATGCCGATAGTCACGCTGCCGCCGCCTCTCGGCCGCGGTGCGCGTCCGGCGAAGGCACGCCGTCGAACCGCCCGGCGGCCACCGCCGCCGCGGCGTCGGCCACGTCGGCAGCCTCGAGCGCGCCGTGCGCCTCGCGCACCTCCCGGTAGTGCCGCAGCAGTTCGTCGCCCACCGCGGTCCAGCTGCGGTGCTCGACCGCCGCGCGCCCCGCCGCGCCCCACACCGCCCGCAGTTCCGGATCCGCCGCCAGGCGCACCACGCAGCCGCGCAGCTCCTCGCCCGAATCAGGGGTGAACAACAGTCCGGTGCGCTCCGGCGCCACCAGATCCACCGGCCCGCCCGCCGCCGAGGCGACCACCGGCACGCCCGAGGCCATCGCCTCCTGCACCGCCTGGCAGAACGTCTCGTCCGCACCGGTGTGCACGAACACGTCCAGGCTCGCGTACGCCTCCGACAGCCGCGCCCCGTCCAGGAAGCCCGGGAACGCCGCTCCGGGCAGCAGCCCGCGCAACCGCTTCTCGGCCGGCCCCTCGCCGACCACCACCAGCTTCACCCCGGGCAGGTCCGCGAGGGCGGCGAGCAGCTCCACCCGCTTCTCCCCGGCGAGCCGGCCGACGTAGCCGACCAGCACCTCGCCGTTCGGCGCGAGCTCGCGGCGCAGCTGCTCGCTGCGGTGCTCCGGCCGGAACCGCTCGGAGTCCACGCCGCGCCGCCACATCGCCAGACCCGGGAAGCCGCGCTCCTCGAGCTGCCGGTGCGTCGCCGAGGACGGCACCAGCGTGCGCGTCGCCTGCCGGTGCACGTGCCGCAGCCAGGACCAGATCGTCTTGTCGGTGCCGCGGAAGCCGTACCGGCGGGCGAAGCCGGCCAGATCCGTCTGGAACACCGCGACGCTCGGCACGCCCATCTTCCGCGCCGCCCGCGCGCCGGCCGCGCCCAGCGCCACCGGCGAGGCGAGGTGCACCACGTCGGGCGCGAAGGCGCGCAACTGCCGCTCCACCGCCTTCGTCGGCAGGCCGAGTACGAAGGACTGATATCCGGGCAGCCCGACGCCCGGTACGACCACCACCCGGTGCCCGGCGTACGACTCGGGTCCGGGCCCGGGCGCGATGATCAACGCCTCGTGGCCCCGGCGCTCAAGGTGCTCGAGCACCCTGCAGACCGAGTTCGTCACCCCGTTCACCCGGGGGAGGAAGGATTCCGTGACCACTGCCACCCTCACACCGTCATCGTCACCGCCCCGGATGCAATCCAGACCGCGATTCCGCGTGTTTCCGGCGAACGGAGAGTGACGGATTCACCGTGCGGGCCCACCTCTTCCCCGAATGCGGCCACATGGTGAACCGTGGATTTCCCGGCCGTTATCGGGTTCCGGCTTCATGGTGGTGAACGAGGCGCATCCCGTCTGCTCGCGGCCGTGGCGCACCCGTGGGCCGAGATGCGGCCTTGCTTGATCGAATTACCGGACTCGGTGAACGCCGCCCGGTGCCGAGGAATGCGATCGCTCGTTCAAGAACGCGGTTGCCGCGGTCCGGAGGGCCATTCCGGATTCCGCAACACTATGCGGCGGATTCCGTGCAATGCGGCCCGGCGGACCGGGCAGGCCGTATCTCAGTTATCCGGGTCGGCACCCCGTGGAGCGAGCCGCAGTCGCGGTCGTGGCTGCGGTCGTGGCTGCAGTGGCGGTAGGAGTAGCAGCCGCGGTCCGGCGCGAGCGGACGGCAAGCGGCCCGCTGTGCACGCGCGAGCGCACCCGCCGTTTGCTGCCGGACGCTGTGGCAGGGCCCTGGTTCCCCGTCCGCCGGTTCCGGGACGCGCCGCCCTGGTGAAGCAACCGCTGCCACCAGTGCAGGTGATCCGGGTGCAGCCGCATGCCGAACATCCGGCCCAGCGGCACGTATCCGACGCAGGCCCCGAGCGCCGCCAGGATGATGTCGTCCACGTCGAACGCCCGCCCGCGCACGAACATCCACTGCGCGAGCTCGATCAGCGTCACGAACGCGCAGGTGACCAGGATGACGCGGAGCAGCCCGCGCAGCCGCGGCGTGATCTGCGGCAGCAGGAAGCCCAGCGGCACGCCGATCGCCGCGTTCCCGCCGATCTGAAGCGCCTGCTGCCGCAGCGAGCCGTAGCGCAGATACAGGCGGACCGTGGCGAACGGATGCAGGTTCGCGTGCGCGATCCCGACCGAGAGCGGCGACGGAGTGAGAGTCAGCCGCAGGATCTCCACGGCGCACAGCGACAGCAGCAGCGTCGCCAGGCTGCGCACGAGCAGTTGCGCGGCCCGTCCGCGGCGCGTGCTCCACTGCCGGATGGCCGCAGTCCGTCTCGCTCCCTTCGTCATCGGTGCATTGTCGGATGCCTCGGCCGTCTTGCCTGACGTCTTGGCGGATGCGTTGCCCGGCGCCTTGCCTGGGCCCTTGGTCGTCGGCTTGGTCGACGGCTTGGCGGTGGCCTTGGCCGTCGTGCCCTTGCCGGACGCCTTGGCGGGCTCCTTGTCAGTGGCTTTCGCGGATTTTCCGGCAGGGGCGACGCCCGCCTTCTTGGGCGCGGTGCCCTTCGTCGCCTTGCTTGTCGTCTTGCGGGCTCTGTCGCTGGGTTTGCCGTCGTTCGCGGACGTGCCTCGTGCCATGTACTGCCTCCCGGCTGGTTCGGCCGGCACCCTGCAGCAGGGTGCTCGCCGCCCGGATACCCGGCAGTGCCGGGCTCACACCCGGCGCGCGCCGCCGTCGCGGGCGCGTCCATGGCCTGAGACAATACGAGGTGCCGGAGTACGGGCACGAGGAGGCGCCGATGAGCGGGGAGGCCGACGCGGCGGGGGTCTCCGCCGACGTGGAGCGCCTGATCACCGATCCCGCGCTGGTGGTGATCGTGATCGGCGTGTCCGGCAGCGGCAAGAGCTTCGTCGGCCGGGAGCTGGCGCGCGCCCTCGGCCTGCCCTTCCTGGACGGAGACGACCTGCACTCCGCCGCGAACGTCGCCAAGATGACCGCCGGCCACCCGCTCGACGAGGAGGACCGGCTGCCCTGGCTGGCCGCGCTCGCCGCCCGCGTCGGCGCGATGGCCTCGGCCAACGGCGGCGTGATCGCCTGTTCGGCGCTCAGGCGCCGGTACCGCGACGCGCTGCTCGCCGCCGCGCCGACCGTCCGCTTCCTGCAACTGTCCCTCGACGCCGACGAGGCGCGGGCGCGGGTGTCGGGGCGCGCCGACCACTTCATGCCGTCCTCGCTCGTCGACTCCCAGTTCGACGAATACGAACCCTTGGAGCCCGGCGAACCGGGCGTCTCGATGGACGCGACCCGCGAGCTCAAGGACAAACTCGCCGCCTTCCGCGAATACCTCGGCCGGCACCGGGGCGACCGCCACACCCCGCACGGCCCGCGGTGACCCGGGGCGCCGCCCGGTCCCCGCGCCCCACGCCACGCTCCCCGCTCCCCGCTCCCCGCCCCAGTCCTCGTCACCCTAGTCACCCTCGTCACCCGCGCGGACCACCCAGGGCGCGCCCGCCGCGGCGGCCGCACAGGCTTGAGGGGCCCGGGGCCACCGAGCACGGCCGAGCACGGCCGTGGAGGGAGCGCACAGATGCCCGCGAACCGGATGGGCTGCCTGGTCGTGTTCGGCGCGACCGGCGACCTGGCCAAGCTGGAGACCTTCCCGGCTCTCGTCGGGCTCGTCGAACGCGAGGTGCTCGACGTCCCGATCATCGGCGTGTCCAACGCCGGCTGGACGCTCGAGCAGTTCCGCGACTACGCCGTCGAGTCGCTCGTGCACAACGAGCTGGACCCGCACTCGCCCGCGGCCAAGCGCATGGTCGATCTGCTCGAGTACGTCGACGGCGACCTCAACGACCAGCAGACGTACGACACGGTCGCGGCCGCGATGAAGCCCGCCGATCACGCGCTGTTCTACCTCGCGGTGCCGCCGGTCCTGTTCGGCCGGATCGCCGGCGGGATCGCGACGGCCGGGCTCGCCCGCGGCTCGCGCGTCATGGTGGAGAAGCCCTTCGGTTTCGACCTGCGCAGCGCCCGCGAGCTCAACCACACGATGCACGAGCACTTCGCCGAGAGCTCGATCTACCGTGTCGACCACTGGCTCGGCCTCGAGTCGGTCGGCAACGTGCAGTTCGCCCGGTTCGCGAACGCGATCATCGAACCCATGCTCAACCGCGACTTCGTGGAGAGCATCCAGATCACCATGGCCGAGGACTTCGGCGTCGACGACCGCGGCCGCTTCTACGACCAGACCGGCGCGGTGCGCGACGTGCTGCAGAACCACATGCTCGAGGTGCTCGCCACGATCCTCGCCGACCCGCCGCACGGCCGCGACCTGGAGTCCTGGCGGGAGGAGAAGGCGCAGGTGGTGAGCTCGCTGCGGCCGCTGACACCGGGCAACGCGGTGTTCGGTCAGTACGAGGGCTACCGCCGGATCGACGGGGTCGCCCCCGACTCGGACGTGGAGACGTACGCCGCGATCCGGCTGGCGTGCGACTCCTGGCGGTGGGCCGACGTGCCGATCGCGATCCGCGCCGGCAAGCGGCTGCCGGTGACCGCGACCGACGTCACCGTCCAGTTCCGCCGCCCGCCGTACGACGCGATCGGGCTGCCTGAGCCTGTCCCGATGAACCGGCTGCGCTTCCGGATCTGGCCCGACACCGAGGTCGCGCTGACCGTCGCGGGCAAGAGGCCCGGTCCCGACTGGCAGCCCGAGCCGCAGGAGCTGTCCTTCAACCAGGCGCCCGGCCTCGACACCCGGCCGTACGACCGGCTGATCGCGGCGGCCCTGACGGGCGAGCAGTGGCTGTTCGCGAAGCAGGGCACGGTCGAGGCGGCCTGGGCCGTCGTCGACCCGATCCTCACCGGCGAGGTGCCCGTGCACCCCTACGACCAGGGCACCTGGGGCCCGCCGCAGGCCGCGGCGCTCGTCCCCTCGGACACGGGCTGGATCGACCCCATCGCGTGATCGCGATTCACTCGCCTCGCGTGGGGACGGGCACCTTGACGGAGCCCATCACCCGGCGCACTTGGATCTCGATCGCCACGCGCCGCGGGTTCGGGCGGGGCTGGGCGTAGCGCTCGGCGTAGCGGCGCACCGCTTCCGCCACGGCTTCGGGCTCGCGGCGCACCACGGCGGGTCCCTCCAGCGTGGTCCAGCGGGCGCGGTCGGCCTGGCTGACGGAGACCCAGGCGGGCCGG
>Ga0310811_10010829_pt1 | contig 11799 bp, 12 predicted proteins | sample YCmetagenome_FD_207642 | JGI IMG/M metagenome (GOLD analysis project Ga0310811, IMG submission 207642) | Soil microbial communities from experimental microcosm in Duke University, North Carolina, United States - YC | ecosystem: Engineered > Artificial ecosystem > Soil microcosm > Unclassified ...
CTGGCGGCTGACGGCCGATTGCGACAGGCCCAGCGACTGGCCGGCATGGGTGAAACTGCCGGCCGAAGCGACGGCATGAAAAATACGAAGCTTGTCCCAGTCCATTTGGCTCTCCGCCCTCATGCTTCGACAAGCTCAGCATGAGAATTTTGATTTCCCCTTCCTCACCCTGAGCTTGTCGAAGGGTGAGGCATTCAAGCCGTAAGTGAAAGGTCTCCGCCATGGCCGGCCGCCAGGAAGCGCTCGGCTTCCAGCGCCGCCATGCAGCCCATGCCGGCGGCGGTCACCGCCTGGCGGAAAATCTTGTCCTTGACGTCGCCCGCGGCGAAGACGCCGGCCACACTGGTATGCGTGGAATCGGGCGCGGTCTTGATATAGCCGCTTTCGTCCATGTCCAGCTTGCCCGCGAAAAGGGCGGTGGCGGGAGAATGGCCGATGGCGATGAAGACTCCATCCACCGCGATCTCGCGGGTCGAGCCGGTGATGGTGTTGCGGATGCGCGCGCCGGTGACGCTTTTGGGCGCCTCGCTGCCCAGCACCTCGGCGATCTCGCTATCGTAGAGGATTTCGATCTTCTTGTTGGCGGCAAGTCTCATCTGATTGGTCTTGTCGCAGCGCAGCGTGTCGCGGCGATGGATCAGCGTCACCTTGTCGGCGAAGTTGGTGAGGAACAACGCTTCCTCCGCCGCCGTGTTGCCGCCGCCGACCACGGCGACGGTCTTGCCCTTGTAGAAGAAGCCGTCGCAGGTGGCGCAGGCCGAAACGCCGAAGCCCTGAAACTTGCTTTCGCTGGGCAGGCCAAGCCAGTTGGCCGAGGCGCCGGTGGCGATGATCAGCGTGTCGCAGGTGTAGAGGTCGCCGCCATCGCCGGTCAGGGTGAAGGGCCGGCGCGACAGATCGACGGACGCGATCATGTCGGAGACGAATTTCGTGCCCAGATGCTCGGCCTGTTGCTGCATCTGGTCCATCAGCCAGGGTCCCTGAATGGCGTCGGCGAAGCCCGGGTAATTCTCCACTTCGGTGGTGATGGTGAGCTGGCCGCCGGGCTGCAGCCCTGCGATCAGGGTCGGCTCCAGCATGGCGCGGGCGGCATAGATCGCCGCGGTGCAGCCGGCCGGGCCGCTGCCGAGAATGATGACTTTGGAGTGTTGCGGAGTGGACATGGCTTGCCCTGAGAAAATCGGATGCCTGATATCGGAACTGCACCGGCTTTGGTCAAGCGGTCAGGCCCTCACAGCCGGTGTATAAAAGCCAGCCGGATGCCGTTTTGCGAAATATTATTGCGCGGCCCGCCGCCCAGGGCGTATAAGCCGCCGTTTCCACGGAACCTCGGCCTTGTCCCATCCCAAGCTCGACGCCATCGACCGCCGTATCCTCGCCGAGCTGCAGGCCGACGGACGCATCACCAATGTCGAACTGTCGCGCCGGGCCAAGATCACGGCGCCTCCCTGCCTGCGCCGCATGCGCGGCCTGGAAAAGGCGGGTTACATCAAAGGCTATCACGCCGATCTCGATGCCAGGGCGCTGGGCTATGAGGTGACGGGCTTCGTCTTTGTCGGCCTGGCCGGCCAGAAGGAGGCCGACCTCAAGGCCTTCGAGGAAAGCGTCCGGCGCTGGCCACAGGTGCGCGAGTGTCACATGCTGTCGGGAGAAGTGGATTTTCTGCTCAAATGCGTGGCGGAAGACCTCTCCGCTTTTCAGGTGCTTATCAGCACGCTGACCGCCGAGAAGAATGTCGACAGCGTGAAAAGCTCGCTGGTCATTCATGCCTCCAAGGTCGAACCCGGCGTTCCAGTCGAGGTTTAGTCGGGGATGCACCCGGCGGCGGAGTGGGCTAAGGTTCGCCACCTTTCAGGGAGGACACAATGAACCGCCATATCGGTCCCGCGCTTGCCGCGCTTCTGCTCTTTGCCGCCGTCCCCGCATCCGCCGCGCCGTCCGCCGCCATCCAGGCCGCGGTTTCCGATCCCGGCCGCCCGGCGGGCGATGTTGCCGCCGACGCCGCCCGCAAGCCGGCCGAGATGCTGGACTTCGCCGGCGTGAAGTCCGGCGACAAGATCGCCGAACTGGCGCCGGGCGCCGGCTACTTTACCCGTGTTTTCGCCAAGGCTGTCGGTCCCAGCGGCAAGGTTTACACTTACGCCCCGCCGCCACGGAATCCGCCGCCGGCCGGTGCCGTGCCGCTCAGCGCCACCTATCCCAACATCACGGCGCTACAGGGCGCCTATGCCGATTTCGCGGTGCCGGAGCCGGTCGATATCGTCTGGACCTCGCGCAACTATCACGACTTCCAGAACGCCATGCCCGATATGACGGCTTTCAACAGGAAGGTTTTCGCCGCGCTGAAGCCGGGCGGTGTCTATGTCATCCTGGATCATGCCGCCGCCGCCGATGCGCCGGACGATGTGCACCGGACCCTGCACCGTTCCAAGGAAGCGGTGGCGCGCCGCGAGGCTGAGGCGGCAGGCTTCCACTTCGTCGCCTCCAGCAATGCGCTGCGCAATCCTGCGGACGACAAGACCAAGCGCGTCTTCGATTCTGGTGAGCACAACGCTACCGACCAGTACATCCTGAAGTTCGAGAAGCCGCGCTGATGCGTCGCGCGGCTCTCGCAATCCTGATGCTGGCGACGGCGTCCGCCCCGGCTTCTGTCGCCTGGGCGGCGCCGTCCGGCATCGAAATGGCGGTCAAGGATTCCAACCGTCCCGCCAGCGATGTCAGCCGCGACGCGGGCCGCAAGCCAGCCGCGCTGCTGGCCTTCGCCGGCATCCGGCCGGGCATGGTGGTGGTGGACATGCTGCCGGGGCTGGGCGCCAGCGGTGGCTATTTCACCCGCCTCTTCGCCAAGGCTGTGGGGCCAAAAGGCCAAGTCTATGCCTATTTCGGCACCCAGTATGACGCACGCCTCAAAGGCCAGGGCCAGGATCCGGACAACCAGTTCGCGGCCCTGAAGCGTACCTATCCCAACCTCGGCGTCATCCACGGCCCGCTGGAAGATTTCGTGACGCCGCAGAAGGTCGATCTGGTCTGGACCAGCGACAATTATCACGACATGCACAACAAGGCTTATGCGATGGACCCCGCCAAGGTGAACAAGGCCGTGTTTGCCTCGCTGAAGCCCGGCGGCATCTACATGGTGGTCGATCATCGTGCCGCCAAAGGCGCGGGCGCCGGCGTCACCGAAACCCTGCACCGCATGGACGAAGACATCGCCAAGAAAGAGATCGAGGCGGCTGGGTTCAAGCTGGCGGCGGAATCGCAAATCCTCGCCAACCCGTCCGACGACAAAGCCAAGCGGGTCTTCGAGCAGGGCGAGCACGACCACACCGATCAGTTCGTCTTGAAATTCGTCAAACCGCGCTGATCTGCTCGTCTCATGACTCGCATCATTCTCGCTTTTCTGATGATCGTGTTGGTGCTTCCCGCCGTGGCGCAGCCACTGCCGCGGGTCAAGGGCAAGATCGTCGATTTCGATGGGCTGACTTTCCATCTGGCGCCGGAAAAAGGCGCGACGCTGGCGATCCGGCTGCAGGCCCGCACCCAGTTCATGACATTGCAGAAGCGACCCTTCTCGGCCCTCAAGGTGGGCGCTTATGCCGGCGCCACGGTGACGGATACGGACGGCACGCTCACCGCCGAGGAGGTACATCTCTATCCCGACCCGATGCGTGGCTCCAGCGAGGGGCGCATCGGCCTGGACGGCGGACACTTCGTCATTACCGGCACCGTCAAGGCCGCCGCGTCCGGCAATCTCACCTTATCCTATCGTGGCGGGGCCATGACGGATGGCGTCTGCCAGGGCCGCGCCGATCCGAAGGCCACAAGCCCCGCCTGTACCGCGGACGCCGTCATCCAGGTCCCCGCCGAGGCGCGGATCGCCGCCCTCACACCCGCCGACCGCCGTCAACTGGTGCCGGGCGCCATCGCCACCGTCACCGTTCAGACCGACGCCAAGGGGGCCCGCTCCACGCCCGGCCTGATCTTGGAAAAACCGTAGCTTTCCCCCTAGATTGGGTCGGGCCCTCACGCCTTTTTCGGAGATTTTCCGCATGCGCAAATCCACGCTTCCCCTGTTCTGCGCCGGTCTGCTCGGCCTTGGCATGTTCGCGGCGCTGGCGCAGGACGCGCCGCGCTTCGGCACCTGGGGTGTGGACTTGAGCGCGATGGACAAGAGCGTGCGTCCCGGCGACAATTTCTCCGACTATGTCACCGGCACCTGGGCCAAGAGCGCCGTCATTCCGCCGGATCGTTCCCGCATCGGCGGCTTCACCGACCTGCAGATTCTCAGTGAAAAGCGCCTGCGCGCCATCATCGACGAACTGCACACACGGCCCGCCAACCGGCTCACCGTCGATGAGCGCAAGCTGCGCGACTTCTACGATTCCTGGATGGATACAGCGGCGATCGAGGCCAAAGGCCTGACCCCGCTGAAGGCGGACCTGGCCCAGATCGCGGCGCTGAAGACGCCGGAAGACGTGGCGCGGATGATGGCAAGCCCGCGCATTTCCGCCGGCGCCATCTATGGCTATGGCATCGGCATCGACGACAAGCATCCCGACAACTACTCGCTCAACCTGATGCAGGCGGGCCTGGGGTTGCCGGATCGCGACTATTACCTCTCCGATAACCCGGAGTTGGTGAAGACGCGCGAAGCCTATCGCAAATATCTCGCCGACATGATGACGCTGGGCGGTCTCAGCGATGCGCCGGCGCGCGCCGACCGCGTCATGGCGCTGGAGACCGAGATCGCCAAGGTGCAGTGGAACCGTGCCGACCGCCGCGACGCCGACAAGATTTACAATCCCATGCTGGTGGCGGACCTGAAGAAGCTGGCGCCGGAATTTCCCTGGGACGCCTTCCTCAAGGAAACCGGTGTGCCCCTGACCACGCCCAGCGGCGCCCGCTATGTCATCGTGGCGGAGAAGACCGCGTTCGAGCCCCTGGCCAAGGTGTTCGCCGCCACGCCGGTTTCGACCTGGCGCGATTATCTCACCGTGCATTACCTGCACAGCATGGCGTCCTATCTGCCCAAGCGGTTCGACGACCTCGACTTCGCCCTGTACGGCACGGTGCTGAGCGGGCGCACGCAGCAGCTCGACCGCGCCACTCGCGGCGTCCACCTGCTGGACGGCATGATGGGCGAGGCGCTGGGCAAGGTCTATGTCGCCCGGTATTTTCCGCCCGAAGCCAAGGCCAAGGCCGACACGCTGGTTGCCAACCTGCTCAAGGCGATGGCGCAGGACATTCAGACCCTGGACTGGATGAGCCCGGCGACCAAGGCCAAGGCGCTGGAGAAGGTGCGCGAGTTCACGCCCAAGATCGGCTATCCCTCGAAGTGGCGCGACTACACCGCGCTGAAGATCGTGCCAGGCGATCTGGTCGGCAACGTCCAGCGTGCCAACCTGTTCGAATATGACCGCGAGGTTGCACGCATCAACAAGCCGGTGGACCGCACCGAATGGGGCATGACGCCGTCCACCATCAACGCCTATTACAATCCGTCCTTCAACGAGATCGTTTTTCCGGCCGCCATCCTGCAGCCGCCCTTCTTCGATCCCAAGGCCGATGACGCCGTGAATTACGGTGCCATCGGCGCGGTGATCGGTCATGAGATCAGTCATGGTTTTGACGACCAGGGCAGCAAATATGATGGCAAGGGCGTCTTCCAGGATTGGTGGACCGCGGCAGACCGCGCCGCTTTCGACAAGCGCACCGCCATGCTGGTGGCCCAGTATGACGCTTTCGAGCCGCTGCCCGGCCTGCACGTCATCGGCAAGAACACGCTGGGCGAGAACATCGCCGACAATGCCGGCCTGGCCATCGCGCTCAAGGCCTATCACCTGTCGCTGAACGGCAAGCCTGCTCCGGTGCTGGACGGCTATACCGGTGACCAGCGCTTCTTCCTGGGTTTCGGCCAGGTTTGGCGCAGCAAGATGCGCGACAGCGCCATCCGCACCTTGACGCTGTCGAACGAGCATACGGTGGACACGTTCCGGGCCATCGGCGCCACCCGCAACCAGGATGCCTGGTACGACGCCTTCCACGTCACGCCGGACCAGAAATACTATCTGCCGCCCGGTCAGCGCGTTCATCTTTGGTAGGGGTGGTTACAGAACCTTGAGGGCGGCGACGCCGTCGGCGACATATTGCACCGCCAGCGCCGCCAGCAGCACGCCCAGCAGGCGCCCCAGCACGTTCTGTGCGCGCTCGCCCATCACCCGCTCGATCGGTCCCGACAGCAGGAAGACGCACAGGCACAGCACCAGCACGGCGGCGATGACGCCGGCGAACAGGCCGCGCAGAAGCCAATCGTTACCGGCCTGACCGCCCAGCAGCACTGCGGCGGTCAGCGCGCCGGGCCCGGCCATCAGCGGGATGGCCAGGGGAAAGACCGCCGGACTGGGCCGTGGCACCGCGGCGCTGTTCTTTCGTTCCTGGCGGCGCTCGAACACCATCTCGAAGGCGATGGCGAACAGCAGCAATCCGCCGGCGATGCGGAAGGCCGCCAGGCTGATCCCCAGCATGGCCAGCACGGCCTGGCCGAAGAACAGCGCGCCCACCAGCACGGCGAAGGTGATCAGGGTGGCTTCCACCGCGATGGTGCGTTTGGCCGTGGGCGCCATGCCGCCGGTGAGGGCGATGAAGGTGGGCGCCAGGCCGGGCGGGTCCAGCACCACGAACAGCGTGACGAAGGCGGAACTCAGCAGCGCGGACATGGCGAAAATCTAGCGGCGGCGTCCCGGCTTGGAAAGCTTTACGGCTTCTTCACCACCAGGCGCAAAACCATGCGGTCCCACGCGCTGTTTCCGGCATGATGGCACCATGACCCAGGCCATCAGCACCAACCACATCAGCTATGTGGCGAACCTGTTGCGCACCTCGGCCCCCGCCATGCCGGCGGCGCAGGACCGGCGCCTGTTTCTGCGCGCCGCCGAGGCGCTGGAGAACCGTGCCGCGACGCTGACCACCGGCCTGCCGGCCACCAGTGCCGGCAGGCTCGATATCCTGGTCTGAAGCAGATCAGGCCACCTTGTGGTTGGCCATGCGCTCCAGCGCCGTCACCATGGCGCTGTGATCCTTCTGGCCGTCGCCATTGGCGGCGCAGCTATTGAACAATTCCTGCGCCGTGGCGGTGTTGGGCAGTGAAATGCCCAGCTTGCGCGCGCCGGACAAGGCGAGGTTGAGGTCCTTCTGGTGCAGGGCGATGCGAAAGCCCGGATCGAAGGTGCGCTTGATGATGCGTTCGCCATGGACTTCCAGGATGCGGCTGGAGGCGAAGCCGCCCATCAGCGCCTGGCGCACGCGCGCCGGATCGGCGCCGGCCTTGGACGCGAACAGCAGGGCTTCCGATACCGCCTCGATGTTCAGCGCCACGATGATCTGGTTGGCGACCTTGGTGGTTTGGCCCGCACCGGCATCGCCCACCAGCGTGATGTTCTTGCCCATCAGGTCGAGCAGCGGCTTGATCTTGTTGAAGACGGCTTCCTTGCCACCGCACATGATGGTGAGCGACGCCGCCTTGGCGCCGACATCACCGCCCGACACCGGCGCATCGATATAGTCGCAGCCCAGCGCCTCGATCTTCCTGGCGAATTCCTGGGTCTCGATCGGGCTGATCGAGCTCATGTCGATGACGATCTTGCCCTTGGACAAGCCCTCGGCGATGCCGTCCTTGCCGAACAGCGCCTTTTCCACGTCCGGCGTGTCCGGCACCATGGTGATGATGACTTCGCATTTGGCGGCCAGTTCCTTCAGGGACTTGATCTCGACGGCGCCGGCGCTCGCCAGCTCTTCCGGCAGCGGCTTGTTGTTCTGGATCAGGAACAGATCGTTGGCGAAAAGCTGGTGGCCGCCTTTCAGTAGATGGCCCGCCATCGGGCGCCCCATAAGACCCAGACCCACAAAACCAATGATCATTACCGTTCCTCCATGAAAGCGCGCGGGACTATTCCCCACGCCCGTGTGATCTGCAACCGTCCAGTGCCGGGATGCTCGTTTAACGCGGTCCTGTATCGGGGCCGCCGTCAAACGGGAAGCCGTAGGTCGGCAGCTTTTCCGGCAGCTTGAACTTGGAATAATAAATCCGGCTGTTGACGCTGACCAGTTGCAGGATTTCCTGGCCGTCGCCCAGCGGGATCATGGTCTGGCTGTAAGCGTCGTTGTTGATCTCGTAGGTGATCGGAGTTTCGATCAGGGTCCAGAGGCCTTCGCCGCCATTGCGGTTGATGAACATACCCTGGCCGACGCGACCGAGATTGTCGCGCACGATCGAGCGGGCGCTCGCCACCAGCGTGCCGTTGGGGCCGCCCCAGGGTGTCCAGATAATGTAAGGCGTGCCATTGGCGAACTGGCGCCAGCGGTCCTGGATCAGCGTGCCCGGGGTCTTGGGATCGCCCCAGTTGAGACCGTCCATCGAGGTGCGGAAATGCATGGCATTGGTGCGCGGCTCCAGCGGATAGCCGGGGGCGCTCACCAGTTCGTAGCTCATATAGTATTTGCCCTTGCCGTCACGGGCGACGATGGCCATGCCCGGCCGTGACAGGCCATCGGGAATAGCCACGTCGTAGACCACCGGCCCCCAGCTCTTGCCGCCGTCTTCCGACACGACATGGTCGAGCAGTTGGTTGAAACCATTCTTCTTGTCGCGCTCGTCCGAAAGATAAGCGACCAGCTTTCCGTGACTATCGGCCCCCAAGAAGGGTTCCCAGATCGGTGCCGCAGCATCGCGGGCAAGGCCGGCGCGGGTGGCGGCGTTATAGGGGCCGGGGCGGCCCGTGACGATGGTGCTGAGATAATTCCAGGTCTTGCCGGCATCGCGGCTCACCGCCACATCGAGTTGGCTGGTGTTCGGCGCGGTGCGGCCGGTGCCGATGCCGCATGCCATCACCGTGCCGGCAGGAAATTCGCCCATTTGCGCAGGCAACTCGTAAAGGCAAGGCTGCCCGCTCAACTGTGGTACTTCCGAGAACAAGGTCCAGGTTTCGCCATTGTCGGTGCTGCGCCAGATCGGCAGGGTGCCGCGATGGCCATAGGTCGCCAGCAGCGTGCCTTTGTTGGCACCGATCTTGAGCTGGATCACACGGGGATAGGAGGCGCCGGGATCGCGCTCCGCCGTGAAGAAGCCGATCTTGGAAGTGAAGGTGGTAGCGACCGGCAGGGAAAGCCGCGCCGCCGGGTCGGCGGAGGGACCGCGCCCGGCCGCGGGCCGCGGCGCGGCAGTGGGTGCAGGCGCCGCCGGTTGCGCCAGGACCTGATGTGCTCCCAGCGCCAGAAGCGCCGCAACGGCGGCCAGCGCCCTATCTCTCATTCTGCGGTTCATTTCCCCCACCCTGCCTGTTCAGCCTGTTGTCGGTTCTTGGGACGATGCTGTATCCAATCGTTTACAAGGGTCAAGGTGGCCTTCGGTTGCAGGCTGGTGACGCTTCGGCGAAGCTGCCACAAAACTGCGGAAACGACAGAATTAAGGGGCTGTATGAGAGGTCCGGTGGCTTTGGGAATTGGCCTTCTGGCGCTGGCGGCGGGCATGATGCCGGCCGCGGCGGCGCCTCGTTACAGCATCCAGCGCCAGGGCGATGTCGTACATCTGCGGGACGGCACCAGCGACACGGTGGTGTCGGTGCTGCTGCCGGTCAACAACGCCTATGAGATGGTGGTCAAGGGCAAGAACGTCATCCGCATGGCGATCCGGTCGGTGGACCAGATGCGGGCCAATCCCGGCCTCAACGGCATTCCTTTCCTGGCACCCTTCGCCAACCGTTTGGACCAGGACGCTTTCTACGCCAACGGTAAGAAATACAATTTCGACATGGAGTTGGGCAATGTCCGCGGCGCGGTGCCGATCCATGGCTTTCTCAGCGGTACCAACCACTGGCAATTGGTCGAAGCCAAGGCTGACGGCAAGAGCGCCTGGGTGACCAGCAAGCTCGAATTCACCAAATATCCCGACTACATGAAGCAGTTTCCCTTCGCCCACACCATCACCATGACCTACCGGCTGGCGAACGGCGCGCTGGAGGTTCATACCCGTCTCGACAATCTCAGCGCCGAGCCGATGCCGGTGGCGATCGGTTTTCATCCCTATTTCGCGCTGACGGATTCAGTGCGCCATGACTGGACGCTGAGCGCGCCGGTGAGGACCCATTGGCTGCTCAACGATGCCAAGATCCCGACCGGCCAGACCGAACCGGCAGAGACGTTCTTTGGTGGCGATCCGCACGCCGTGCCGATGAGCCGCTTCGACGACAAGCTGTTGGACGACGTCTTCAGCGACATCGAGCGTGACGCCAGGGGACGCGGTACCATCAGCTTCAAGGGGCCCGATGGCCAGTCCATCAGCCTGACCGCGGGGCCGAACTTCAAGGGCTTCGTGCTCTATTCCACCGTGCCGGTGGAACCCAATGCGGCCGCCAATGCCGGACGCGGCGCTGGCCGTGGCACCGCGCGCCCCGCGCCTCCGCCGGTGAGCGTGGGACCGGCGATCCCGCTCAGCGCCACCGATACCGGCCCCGGACCCTGGAATCGCGGCTTCCTTGCTATCGAGCCTTATGCCGGCATTACGGACTCCATGAACCTGGCGCAGAAGGGCCTCTATCACGACCTGCAGAGCATCGCGCCGGGCGGTCATTGGGAAGAGAGTTTCTGGGTCACGCCCTCCGGTTACTGAAAAACGCGAAGGAGAATGCACAATGCGTCTGGTTTTCTTGGCGGCGTTGTTTCTGGGCACCGTCGTCGCCGCGTCTGCCCAAGCCGCTCCGCCCGCGGGCGCGATGCAGACCTATGACATCCCGACGACCGGCAAGCCGCAGACCTTCTACATGCTGCGCCGCGTCCTCAAGCCGAACGAGGTCCTGCCCATGCATACCCATCGGGGCGTGGAGATTACCTGGGTGGTGCGCGGCACTATCCGCCTGACGATCGGCGGAAAATCCCGCATCTACCATGCCGGCGAAAGCTTCCTGATCCCGCGCGGCGCGGCCCACAGCCCCGCCAACGCCGGCAGCGACGAGGCGGAAGTCGCGGTCAATTACATCCTCGACAAGGGTGCGCCGTTGAGCGATCCGGCACCCGCCGCGCATTAGGTCATTCCGGCGGCGCCGTATTGGGCGGCAGCTTCCGGTAATACTCCAGCGGATATTTCGGCTTGTAGCCGCCGGTGAAAGGCCGTTTGGCGAAGGTCTGGAAATAGGCCAGCGAGGCATCGCGGAACCAGACCGCGTCGCGATGCTGCATGACGAGATACTGCTTCACCGCCGTGAAGCGTTCGCCGTCGATTTTTCCTTCCAACCCATTCCAATCCTTTTGTATCGCCTCCACGCCTTTGACGCCGCGGCTGTAGGTGAATTGCAGTTCTTCCCACATGGTGCGCCCCGACTTCATGCGCCAGTCCCAGGGCACGTGGTGGAACCAGAGCAGGAATTCCTCGGGCGTGGTCCTGATGTCGTCGAACTGCTCCTTCAGCGGGGAATTATACTGCGCCGCCGTGTTGTAGCCGGTATGGGAGCGGTCCACGCCAAGGCCTGTCGTGTCGGCACGGTTGAAATAGACATCGGCCCAGTCAGAGCGGCGCGGGCTGTCCAGCCAGGGCCAGGGACCATAATGGGTGTTGGCGCTGTCCAGCTCCTGGAACGTCAGGCCGATCGGCGCCTGATAGTCCATCATGGCGGGCCATGAGGCCATCAGCATGCCTACCACTGATGACACCACCTTCGGGTCGTTGCCGAAGGTTTGCCGCGCCCATTCCTCGCCCACGGCGCGGGCGCTGCTTTGCGGATTCCAGGCGAAGCGGCCATAGGCGTACCA
>Ga0310811_10010830_pt1 | contig 11798 bp, 9 predicted proteins | sample YCmetagenome_FD_207642 | JGI IMG/M metagenome (GOLD analysis project Ga0310811, IMG submission 207642) | Soil microbial communities from experimental microcosm in Duke University, North Carolina, United States - YC | ecosystem: Engineered > Artificial ecosystem > Soil microcosm > Unclassified ...
CTCGGGGTGAACCTGTCCCTGGACGACTTCGGCACGGGCTACTCGTCGCTGGTGCTGCTGCGCAGCGTCCCGGTGCGCGAGATCAAGATCGACAAGTCCTTCGTCGCGCGGCTCGCGCACGACGCGGAGGACGCCGCCATCGTCCGCTCGACCGTGGACCTCGCCCACTCCCTCGGCCTGAAGGTGGTGGCCGAGGGGGTCGAGGACGAGATCACCTGGCAGCGCCTGGCCGAGCTCGGCTGCGACGTGGCGCAAGGCTGGCTGCTGGCCAAGGCGCTGCCCGCGCACGAGGCCACCGCCTGGCTCAACCGCAGGGCCCTGTCACTCCCGCCGGGCCGCTCCGCCGCGCTGCCCGCGCCCAAGCCGAAGCCGCCGCTGCGCACCGTCCAGCCCTGACCGGGGCCGGACGGCGGCACGCGGCTGTAAGTCAGTCTGCGGGACCGTTCGAGACCACTACCGTCACCGGGGTGTCCGTCGATACGACCCGGCCCGCGACCGATCGGCCATGCCAATCGACGACGTCGACGACATTGTTCTTCGGAACCGTGTCGCTCGTCCTGAACGAGACGCTCACGTTCTTGAAGCCGTGGCTGTGGAGTTCCGACAGCACAGCGCCCGACGCAGCAGCATGCAGATCTTCCGTCCCCGGCATGGTGACAAGGACCACCGTCGAGGTCGGTGTGGCGGTCGCGGTCGGCGCGTGGCTCGTTCGCACGCTGGAGCCTGCCGACGCCGTGTCCGACGCACTCGAGCCCGCGTACAGCGCGGTCGTGCCCGGCCCGTGTCCCGAACCGTTCAGCGCGAGTCCCGCCCCGACGGCGGCCACCACGGCCAGCGCGCCGGTGCCCAGCGCGATCTGCCCGCCCCGGCGCCGCCTGGTCCGCCGCGCACCCAGGGCCCTGATCCGTTCCGGGGCGCCGAGCGCCGTGCCGCGCCGTGCGAAGTCGGACAACCGGGCGAACTCGCTCCGGGCCGGCCGCGGGTTCGGGCGGTGATCGTCCTGCTCACGCATAGTTGAAGTCCTTCCTCGGCGATCCGCCGTTGTCTCCGTGGTCTCCGTGGTCTCCGTGGTCTCCGTGTCCGTCCGGCTCGTCGCTGAACTCGGACACCAGCGGCGCCAGCGCCGCCCGTCCGCGCTTGAGGTGCGACTTGACCGTTCCCGAGGCCATGCCCGTCTCCCGGGCGATCTGCTCCACCGACAGGTCGGCCACGTAGTGCAGCACCAGCACCCGGCGCGGCCGGTCCGGCAGCCGCCGCAGCGCCTGCACCAGCGCCGTCAGATCCGGGCCCAGCTCCCCGGGATCCGCCTCCTGCCGCGGTGCCGCGCGCCGGTGCGCGGTGAGCCGGTTGCGGGCCTTCCACCACGCGTTGACGCACAGCTTGAAGGCGACCGACCGCACCCAGCCCTCGGGGTTCTCGTACGCGCTGATCCGCGGCCAGTGCTGCCAGGCGCGGATGTACGCCTCCTGCAGCGCGTCCTCGGCCTCGCCGAGGTCGCCGGTCATGGCGAACAGCTGCCCGACCAACCTGTGCGAGGTGGCCGTGTAGAACGCGTCGAACTCCGCCGTCTCCCGCATGCACCCTCCTCTCGTCGTCCGGGACGCGCCACCGTGCGGCCCGTCCCCTACACCCACAGCCGGCGGGCGTCTCCGGTTGCACCTGGGCCCGTGTCCCGGCGGGACAGGCGTGACCGCAGGCGCGGCCGTGTCGTGGTACGTGTTCTGATACCCTTGCTGGCTTCGGTCGGCGGTCACTCGCCCGAAGGCCGCGACACGCTGCGGGAAACCTGTGAGACCCCCGCGGGACCGGAGCCGCCGGATACCCGCCGGTGACTCGCGGACCCGACCGGTTATACTCGGCCGGGCGCGATGACCAGCGCCGATGCCAAGGGGGTGTCGGGCGGTCGAGGGGTGGCGCCGGGCGGTTGAAACTCAACGTCTGGGGATGAATCCATGGGTGCTCATTCGCCGCGCCGGGCGCCGCTGGCGCTGCGCCGGATGCGGGTCCATCGCACCGTGCTCGCCGCGGTGGTCCTGACCGTGGCACTCACCACGTCGTTCGCCGCGGCGCTGATCACCTACAGCAGCAAGGCCGGGGACGCCGCGGTGCGCAGCGCGCTGCGGAGTGCGAGCGGCACGGCGATCACGTTCAGCGGGGCCGCGCCCGCGGAGCCCGAGGACCGGGCCACCGCGGCGATCAAGGACGGTGTGAGCGGCGCGCTCGGCGGCGTGGACGTGACCGTCTACGCGGCCCCCGAGCTCGACCTCACCCTGTCCGGTTCGACGCAGACGGCCCACAGAGCAGGCACGCTGATCGCGCCGCAGGATCTCGCCGCGCACGCAAGGCTCGTCGCCGGTTCGTGGCCCCGTGCCGGGGCCGCAGGCGGGGTTGTGCCGATCGCGCTGAATCAGGCCGCCGCGACGGTGATGGGCGTCGGCCCGGGCAGCCGCTTCACCACCACGACCGACGACGACACCACCGCCACGGTCGTGGTGAGCGGCGTCTTCGCGCCGATCGATGCGGCGGGAGCGTACTGGGGGCTCGATCCGCTGGCGGGGGCGGGCAGCCAGGCGAGCAGCGGCTTCACGTCGGTCGGCCCGTTCTTCACCGACGCCTCGTATCTCGCTCACGGGTCGCTCGCGGCCGAGCAGATGGAGTGGGAGGCGGTCCCCGACACGCAGGCGATCGGCTCCTCCGACCTGGCCGCGCACGCGGCGGCGCTGAGTACGGCGCTGTCCGGCTTCGGCTCCGCCTCCGTCCTCGGCCAGCCCGGCGCGACCACCCGCCTGCCGCAGCTGCTCGCGAGCCTCGCGCCGGCCGCCCTGGCCGCGCAGTCTCTGGTGTACGCCGAACTGCTCGAACTGCTCGTCGTGGCCATCGCAGCCCTCTTCATCGTCGTCCGGCTGCTCTCGGAGGTGCGCGAGACGGAGGCGGCGCTGCTGTGGGCCCGCGGCGGCTCCGGACCGCAGCTGATCCGTTTGCGCGCGGTGGAATCCGTGCTGCTCGCCACGCCGGCGGTCGTCGCCGCGCCGTTCGTCGCGGGACCGCTGGCGGGGCTGATCGCCGGACTGGGCTCGGGAACCGGTGTCACCCTGCCGCACACGGCCGTCCCTGCGACGGCCTGGGCGGGGGTGATCGGCTGCGCGCTCGCCGCGGTCTCCGTGATCCTGGCTCCCGCCTTCGGCTCGGCGATCTCGCCGACGGCGCTGCGGGCGCGGCGCAGCAGGCAGGCGGCGGTCACGGCCGTCGGCCGGGCGGGCTTCGACCTCGCCCTGCTCGCGCTGGCCGGATTGGCCTGCTGGCAGCTGCTCTCCACGAACTCGATCGTGGGCACCGACCAGTCGGGGAACGCGACCTACTCGCCCGTCGCGATCGCGGCGCCCGCGCTGGCCCTGGCGGCGGGCGCGGCGCTCGCGCTGCGGCTGCTGCCGCTGGCCGCGCGGCTCGGAGACCGGCTCAGTCGGCGCTCGCGCGCGCTGGCCGTGCCGCTGGCGTTCTGGCAGACCGGACGCAGACCGCTGAAGCTCGCCGGCCCGGTGCTGCTCACGATGCTCGCCGTCGCCACCGGCGTGCTCTCGCTGACCGAATACGCCAGCGCCCAGCGTTCCGCCGCCGACCAGGCCGCGTTCACCGTCGGCGCGGACGCGGACGCGCGGACGGCGACGGGCTCCTTCACCGCGTCCGACCTGGCCGCGCTCGCCGCGTCGCCGGGGGTGCACGGGGTGAGCCCGCTGTCCCGCTCCACGTTCGTCCCGGACAGCGGCGATCTGCAGACCACGCTGCTGGCGCTCGACCCGGCCGGCGCCGCCCGCATCCTGACGATGCGCCCCGACCTCTCGCCCGTTCCGCTCAGCGCACTGGTGAAGGACCTGAGCGGCCCGGTCGACGGGACCGGCGCCGTCCCGGCCGTGGCGACCGAGGATCTCGTGCACGCGCTCCAGCTCGGCGTCGGCGACCTCACCTCCGTGCCCGTCGGCTCGAACACCGTCAAGGTGCGGATCGCGGCGGTCGTGGCCGGATTCCCGACGATCTCGGCCGCGGGTGGCGGGTTGGTCGTCAGTGACGCGGCGCTGAAGCTCCCGCCGAACGAGGCGTGGCTCAGCGACTCGTCGACCGCGACACCGCACGGTCTGCCCGCGGGCGCCGTCATCACCTTCCGCAGCAGAGTCCAGCAGCAGCTGTACTCGGCGCCGCTGACCGAGGATTCGCTGCGCGCGCTGCTCGCGGTGGCGCTGGCGACGACGCTGCTGGCGCTGTGCGGACTGATCGTCAGCGTCCTGAGCACGGGCGCGGAACGCGCGGAGGAGTTCGCGCTCCTGGAAGCGCTGGGGTTCTCCTGGCGCGGCCGGATCGGCACGCTGTGCCTCGAACAGGCGTTGCTCGCCGGTCCCGGCGCGCTCGCGGGGATCGCGCTCGGGCTCCTGCTCGGGCGGGTGGTGATTCCGGTGGCCACCCTGACCGCCGCCGCGGCCAAGCCACAGCCGCCGGTGACGGTGCTCACGCCGTGGCCGCAGGTGCTGGCCGGCGTGGTGGCGCTGCTCGCCGTGCCGCTGATCGCCTTCGCGATCGCCGGGGCCCGCCGCCGGGAGACGGCCTCCGTACTGAGGGAAGGAGCGGGCAGGTGAGTCGGCCTGGTCTCAGGGGACGGCGCTATCCGGGCGTCGTGCTGCTGATCGTTCTCAGCTTTCTGACGGCGTTGTTCGCCGCCGGAGTGCCGGGTCTGGTGGAGAAACAGCTGACGAGCTCGCTGCAGCAACGGCTCGACGCGACCGGTTCGGCCAATCGCGCCGCCACGGCGCTGGGGCCGGCTTTGCCGAGTGCCCCCGCCCTCAAGGACGCGTTGGACACCTTCGCCAAGGGGGCGCCCGCGGGGATCCGTCCGCTGACCGGCCAGGCATGGGACGGCGCGCGCCTCCTGGAACGGCTCGGAGTGCCCGGCCGGCCCGTCGCGACGAACATAGACCTGGAATACCGCAGTGCGCTCGAGTCGAATCTGCGGCTGCTGAGCGGCTCGCTTCCCGCCGCCGCGGACGACGTCGGCGGGCGCGAGGTCTTCGACGTCGCGCTCACCGCTGCGAACGCGAAGTTCTACGGTGTTCACGTGGGCAGCCTGATCTCGGGCCGGACCGTCGTGTACCGCGTCACCGGGATCGTCCAGCCGGCGGATCCGTCGTCGGCGTTCTGGAACTTCGACCCGGAGCTTGCGGCACCCGCGCAGATCGTCCAACAGGGCGGGAGCATCCTCTGGGAGACGGCGGCGCTCATCGGGCCGGGCGAGCTGTCCGCGCTGGACTCGGTGCTCGAGGACAACGGGGACCATGATCCGGTCACCTCGATGTACTGCGTCCCGCTGGACACCGGCGGTTACACCGCGCGCAACGCCGGGACGCTGCTGAACGAGATGGCCGGGTTCGAGTCCGGCACCGTCGCCGCCGTGCTCAACGCTCAGATCACGGCGGGCCCCAAGGAGACCGTCACCGACTTCCAGTCCCAGCGCGAGGCGGTCGACTCCATCCTCAGCCTGATCATGCTGGGAGTGGCGACGGTCGGGTCGGTCACCGTCCTGCTCTGCGCCCGGCTGGTGGTCGCCCGGCGCCGCGTGCACTTCGCGCTGCTCCGTGCCCGTGGTCAGTCGCTGCCGCAGCTCGCCCTCCGGGTGCTCGGCGACCTCGGACCGGCGAGCGCGGTCGCACTCGCCGCGGCCGGGGCGGCGGCCGTGGCGGTGGCCCGCGGAACGAACACGCAGTCCACGACCCTGTTCGCCGCGGTCGCCGTCGTCGTGCTCGGCGGACCGCCGCTGCTCGCCGTGCTCGAGCACCGCGGCACCGCCCGCCTGCACGCCGACCAGGCCGACCAGGTGCGCCGCCGGCCCAAGGCCCGGCTGCGCGTCTTCGAGCTCGTCGTCGTGCTCGTCGCCGTCGGGGCCGTGGCCGCGCTGCGGCAGAGCGGTCTCGGCGGAACCGCCGGCGGCTCGAACACGCTCGGCGCGTTCGCACCGATCCTGATCGCCGCGGTCGCCACCGCCGTCGCGGTGCGCTGCTACCCCCTGGTGCTGGCGCCCGCCGCGCGCGCCGCCCGGCGCCGCAACGGTGCCACCGCCTTCCTCGGCCTGACCGGCGCGGTGCGCTCCCCGCTCAGCCTCGCGCTGCCCACCTTCGGCATCGTCCTCGCACTCACCCTCGCCGCGCTCGGCGGCCTGGCCTACCGCAACATCGAGTCGGGCCGGGCCGACGAGTCCTGGCTGCAGACCGGGACCGACGTCTCGATCTCCCTGGGCAGCGGGACCGACCCGGCACGGGCGGCCGCGGCCGTCGCGGCGCTCGAGAAGATCCCCGGCGTCACGCACGCCACGGCCGTCTCCGACCAGACGATCAACGGCTCCACCCAGGACAGCGCGGCCTACGCGGTCGATCCGAGTGCGTACACCGACGTCACCGCGGACTCGCCCTGGCCGTTCGCCGGCGCCCTGCCGGAGCACAGCGTGCCGGGGCCTGTCCCCGTGGTGGTATCGGCGGACAGCGGACACGCGGTCGGCGCGGTGTTCAAGCTCTACCCCGGCGCCGCGCCGCCGTTCGACGTGCGCGTCGTGGGCGTGCAGGCGCAGAGCCCGGTGCGGCCCGCGTACGGGCCGAGCGAGCCGTTCATCCTGGTGCCCGCCTGGGCCACCGGGGCGGACAAGCGGTGGTGGCTCGCGTCCGAGATCCTGGTGTCCGGCAACGGGATCGACGAGGCGAAGGTAAAGGCCGCACTGGCCCGCACCGTGCCGGGGGAGGACCGTGTCCTCTACCGCGCCGACGCCCTCGACCACCTCACGCACCAGCCGCTCGAGGGCCTCGCCGAGTTCGGGTACGGGCTCGGGCTGGCGGCGGCCGGCTGCTTCGGGATCTGCGGCATCCTGCTGGCGCTGGCACTGACCGCGGCGCCGCGCGCCCGCCGCCTGATGCTGCTCGGCACCCTCGGCCTCAGCCCGCGACAGGCCCGCGCGATCGCGCTGACCGAGGCCGCGCCGCTGGCCGCGAGCAGCGCGGTCGGCGGGCTGCTGGCCGCAGCGGCGCTGCCCGCCGTCTTCGGCAGCGCGCTGAACCTGACCGAGTTCACCGGACTGGCCACCGAGACCGCGCTGCGGCTCGACGCGGCCACTCCGCTGCTGACCGTGGCCGCCGCCCTGGGACTGACCGGCTTCGGCGTGCTGCTGCAGGCCGCGATCGCCCGGCGGCGCAACGTCCCCGCGCAGCTGAGGATGGGAGAGGACGCATGACCGACACGAAAACGCCCGAAGCCGGCCTGGCGAGCCTGGAACGCGAAGCGGCGAGCGCCGCGCGGGCGCGCGCGGGCTACGGCGCCGACGCGCTTATCCTGTGCGACCGGCTGGTCCGGGTCTACGAGGCGGACGGTGTCGAGGTGCAGGCGCTGCAGGGCCTCGACCTGCTGATCCGGCCGGGCGAGCTGACCGCGATCGTCGGCGCCTCGGGCTCCGGCAAGTCGACGCTGCTCAACATCCTCTCCGGCCTCGACCGGCCGACCGCGGGCCGGGCCAGGGTCGCGGACCACGACCTGCTGACCATGAAGGGCCGCGAGCGGTTGCGCTACCGCCGCGAGACCGTCGGGTTCATCTGGCAGCAGACGGGCCGCAACCTGCTGCCGTATCTCGACGCGCAGGAGAACGTGGAGATACCGCTGCGGCTCGCCGGGGTGCGCCGGGCCGAGCGCCGCAAGCGCGCGCGGGACCTGCTGGAGCTGCTGGGCATCGGCTACTGCGCCGACCGCCGGCCCGGCCAGCTCTCCGGCGGCGAGCAGCAGCGGGTGGCGATCGGCGTGGCGCTGGCCAACCGACCGAAGGTGGTGCTCGCCGACGAGCCCACCGGCGAGCTCGACACCGCTTCCGCGGACACGGTCTTCCAGGCGCTGCGCACCGCCAACGAGGAGCTCGGCGTCGCCGTGCTCGTGGTGACGCACGACGAGCTCGTCTCCGGCCAGGTGCCCCGCACCGTCCAGATCAGGGACGGCCGCACCAGCAGCGAGGTCCTGCGCACGGAGTTCGGCGAACTGGCCGCGGCCCAGGAGTACGCGCTGCTCGACCGCGCAGGGCGGATCCAGCTGCCCGCCGAGTACATCGAGGCGCTCGACCTGCGCGACCGCGTGCGGCTCGGCCTCGAACCGGAACAGATCACCGTCCGCGCGGACCGCGAGGAGCCGACGATATGAGCGACGCGACGATCGTGCGCGCCGAAGGACTGCGGCGCAGCTACGGCAGCGGAACGGCGAAGGTGGAGGCGCTGCGCGGGGTCAGTTTCACCATCGGCGCCGGGGAACTGGTCGTCCTGCGCGGGCGTTCGGGCTCCGGCAAGACCACGCTGCTCAACCTCCTCGGCGGCCTCGACCGCCCGAGCGACGGCACGGTCACCGTCGCCGGCCGGCGGCTGGACACGATCTCCAGCGCGCAGCTGCTGGAACTGCGCCGCGAGAAGGTGTCGTACATCTTCCAGTCCTTCGGCCTGATCCCGATCCTGAGCGCCGCCGAGAACGTCGGCGTTCCGCTGCGCCTGCTCGGCGTCCCGGCCGTGCAGCGCGAGGAGCGTGTCAAGGTGCTGCTTCAGCTGGTCGGCCTCGGCGACCACATGCGCCAGCGCGCCCACGAGCTGTCCGGCGGCCAGCAGCAACGCGTCGCGATCGCCCGCGCCCTCGCCGCCAAGCCCACGCTGCTGCTCGCCGACGAGCCGACCGGCCAGCTCGACTCGCGCACCGGCGCCCAGATCATGAACCTGCTGCGCACCCTCGTCCACTCCGAGGGCGTCACTGCCCTGATCGCCACCCACGACACGTCCCTCATGGAGATCGCGGACCGGGTGCTGACGATCTCCGACGGCGTGCTGACCGAGGGCGCCGCGGAGACACCGGGGGCCGCGGAGACGCCGGGGGCTGCGGAGTCGGCGGTGCCCGCGCAGGTGACGGGTGCGGCAGAGGCGGCGGGCTAGTCCGAGGCTGCGGGCGAAGCGGAGACTCGCTGAACGACCGGTCGGTCGACCGGCGAGCGGACGTCGCGCACGGGCGGAAAAGCGGAACTGGTCTCCTTCCGCCCGCATTAGGATGGAGCGGTCCGAGTGCGCAGGCTCGCAGGCCCGCCCGAGCAGAGAAAGCAGGACCGATGTCCGCGATCACCCGCGAGGAGGTGGCCCACCTCGCCCGGCTGTCCCGGCTGGAGCTGAGCGAGGCCGAACTCGACCACTTCGCCGAGCAGCTCGACGCCATCGTGGGCGCGGTCGCCCGCGTCGGCGAGCTGCCCACCGAGGATGTGCCGCCGACCTCGCACGCGCTGCCGCTGACGAACGTCTACCGCCCGGACGTGGTGCGCCCGGCCGGCACCCCGATCCTGGACCGGGCCGAGGTGCTCGCGCAGGCCCCCGCCGCCGAGGACGACCGCTTCCGTGTTCCGCGCATCCTCGGGGAGGACTGAGCCGTGACCGACCTGACCAGGCAGACCGCCGCCGAGACCGCCGCCGCCATCGCCGGCGGCGAGGTCTCCGCCGTCGAGGTCGCCCAGGCGCACCTGGACCGGATCGCGAAGGTGGACGACCGGATCAACGCCTTCCTGCACATCGACACCGAGGGCGCGCTCGCCGCGGCCCGCGCCGTGGACGCCAAGCGCGCCGCGGGGGAGCGGCTCGGCCCGCTGGCCGGCGTCCCGCTCGCGCTCAAGGACCTGTTCACCACCCACGGCGTGCCGACCACCTGCGGGTCGAAGATCCTCGAGGGCTGGCTGCCGCCGTACGACGCCACCGTCACCCGGCGGCTGCGCGACGCCGACGTGGTCATCCTCGGCAAGTCGAACATGGACGAGTTCGCGATGGGCTCGTCCACGGAGAACTCCGCGTACGGCCCCACCCGCAACCCGTGGGACCTCGAGCGCATCCCGGGCGGCTCGGGCGGCGGTTCCGCCGCCGCGATCGCCAGCTTTCAGGCGACGCTGGCCATAGGCACCGACACCGGCGGCTCGATCCGCCAGCCCGGCGCGGTCACCGGCACGGTGGGCGTCAAGCCGACCTACGGCGCGGTCTCCCGCTACGGCATGGTCGCCTTCTCCTCCTCGCTCGACCAGGGCGGCCCGTGCGCCCGCACGGTGCTCGACGCGGCGCTGCTGCACGAGGTGATCGCCGGCCACGACCCGCTCGACTCGACCTCGATCGCCGAGCCGGTGCCCGGCGTGGTCGAGGCGGCCCGGCGCGGCGCGGCCGACGGCATCGCGGGCCTGCGCGTCGGCGTGGTCAAGCAGTTCTCCGGCGAGGGCTACCAGGCCGGCGTGATGCAGCGGTTCCAGGAGAGCGTGGAGCTGATGCGCTCGCTCGGCGCCGACGTCGTCGAGGTCGACTGCCCGTCGTTCACCTACGCGCTGCCCGCCTACTACCTGATCGCGCCGAGCGAGTGCTCCTCGAACCTGGCCCGCTTCGACGCGATGCGCTACGGGCTGCGGGTGGGCGACGACGGCTCGCACAGCTCCGAGGAGGTCACCGCGCTCACCCGCGAGGCGGGCTTCGGCGCCGAGGTCAAGCGGCGCATCATGCTCGGCACGTACGCGCTGAGCTCCGGCTACTACGACGCCTACTACGGCCAGGCGCAGAAGGTGCGCACGCTCATCATCCGCGACTTCGAGGCCGCGTTCGCGAAGGTGGACGTGCTCGTCTCGCCGACCACCCCGACCACCGCGTTCCGGATCGGCGAGCGGGCGGACGACCCGATGGCGATGTACCTCGCGGACCTGTGCACCATTCCGACCAACCTGGCCGGCAACGCGGGCATGTCCCTGCCCTGCGGCCTCGCGCCGGAGGACGGGCTGCCGGTCGGCCTGCAGATCCTCGCGCCCGCCATGGCCGACGACCGGCTCTACCGCGTGGGCGCGGCCGTGGAGGCCGCGTTGCTGCAACAGTGGGGTCGTCCGATCCTGGACTCGGTACCGGCGCTCTGAGCAGCGCCGGCGGCCACCCAGGTCCCGGTCCGTGAGGGACCGGCCGCGCGCACCGAAGGAGACAGAGGCGAGATGGGCAGCAAGGCGATGGGCAAGAAGGACCGTCCCCTGGTGAAGGTCCCCCGGGGCCGGATCGGCCGCATGGTGTTCGCCGGCGGCCAGGTCGCCGCCGGTCTCGCCGCGGTGCGCGCGGCCAGGGACGCCAGGGAGAAGGGCGACCGGCTCGCCCTGGTGCACGCCGTGCTGACCGGCGCCGTGGTCGCGGTGACCGCGGCCGTCGCCCTGCGCACCGTCCGCGAGTCCGCCGGCGAGGTCGTCGACGGCGAGATCGTCGAGCCCAGGATGCTCACCGCCGGCCCAGGTGCCCGTTAGCCGCCGCGTCCCCCCCCGCCCCCGTCCCCGCCTTGCCCGCAAGACCCGACACAGCGTCACACAGCGTTGAAGGAGCTGAACTTCCGATGAGCACCGCGACGATCGACGAGCTCATGGACCTCGACGAGGCGCTCGAGCGCTTCGACCCGGTGATGGGGCTCGAGGTGCACGTCGAGCTGGGTACGAGCACGAAGATGTTCTGCTCCTGCCCGACCGAGTTCGGCGCCGAGCCCAACACCCAGGTCTGCCCGACCTGCCTGGGCCTGCCCGGCGCGCTGCCGGTGGTCAACGCGGTGGGCGTGGAGTCGGCCATCCGCATCGGCCTCGCGCTCAACTGCGAGATCGCCGAGTGGTGCCGGTTCGCCCGGAAGAACTACTTCTACCCGGACATGCCGAAGAACTTCCAGACCTCGCAGTACGACGAGCCGATCTCGTTCGACGGCTACCTGGACGTGGAGGTCGAGGG
>Ga0310811_10010832_pt1 | contig 11797 bp, 8 predicted proteins | sample YCmetagenome_FD_207642 | JGI IMG/M metagenome (GOLD analysis project Ga0310811, IMG submission 207642) | Soil microbial communities from experimental microcosm in Duke University, North Carolina, United States - YC | ecosystem: Engineered > Artificial ecosystem > Soil microcosm > Unclassified ...
TCGGTAATATTTCTGTTTCTCTTATTATTCGAGTGTTTTTACGCATAGTAAATCCATTCCAAACTATTAAATTTGTATCCGATCAAATCTCTGTATTCAGAGAGCTTCTTCAATAGACTTCCTTCCTTCCTGATCCCGGTACCCACAATCAGTTTTGCCCGGTAACCATCGCATTCTATAACAATTAAATCTTTAGTCATGAACCTTCTTGACAGGAGTAAATTCTCCCGGGACCAGGTGATGATGACGCTATCCGCCATTGCCTACACACCCTTTCGCTCGATCGTCGCGCTTCAGGACTGTTTGAACGGTGCAGAAGCACTGGAACAGGCCTATACCGCCATCTGGTGGGGGAAAACAGGCTCAATCGCCCTCTTCGCTGTTAAAAACAAATTGACGGAAGAATATGTCGTGATCATAAGGGGGCCTGTCTTCAGACCAGGACTCGCCTTCTTACTCAACTTGTATGAAAGTTTTAATATGGGGCGTCAGATATCTTTACCATATAGCCGCCTGGGAAGCGCGAAAGTTGCTGCTGGCATCCTGCAAGCCATTCTGGAAATCAATGATATGATCTATAGCGGAAGGACCATAAAACAGGTGTTGAACAATTTCCCGGTACGAACAAAAGTCTTTATAACCGGTCATAGCCTCGGCGGATCGCTTGCTGCGGCCTACGCCGCAAAAGTAGTCTGCAGCAATTCCCGCGAACTGGATATCATTCCCTACACCTTCGGAGCGCCTGCCATGGGTAATGATTTGTTTGCCAATCTGTTCGATCCGGGAAATCCAAATTCTCTGTTTAATCATTCCTCACGATGCGCCAACGTGCGGGACATCATACCAGACCTCTGGAACGACCTGCCCGCCATGACAACAGTTGACTATGGAGATTCCAAATGCCCCGTTGATTTCAGCCTGTGTATCGAATACATGGAAAGATTACTCATCGTTTCAAAGGTATTTTATGTACAGCCTCCTCTGCAGCTGGAACTAAAAGGGGACCTTGGACTCAATGAGAGCTTCTTCCAAGAGGCCCTGTTTCAGCACCAGCCCAATACATATCTGTCACTTCTTGGTCTTGGCCCGATCGATAATGCAAACTTCTCTTACAATGACCAAAAAGTATCTACGCTTGTCAATTCCTTGTGAATGACCCGCGGAGGGCACGGTCATACCCTTGCCCCTTTTGTCCGAAACCGTTAATTCTACTACAATACTTCCGAAAGGGTGCCTACACCCGGTTCATAGGATAATCTATAGTCTGCCTCTGCAGAAAATAGTCAATTTGTTACAGCATATGAACAAGTCATTATCATCCAAAATCAACATTTTCATCTCGGTAGACCAGGAAAGTGTCAATGACTTCTTTAATGCGCATGACCCGGCCCGATATACAAAAGGCAACTAAGCCATGCTATATTAACGTATAAAAGATCTATTATGAAAATGTCTTATTTTGTTTGTTTGGGCTTGGGAGCTTCCTTCTTTTTCCTGCTGATCTATTCCGGCCGGCTGGCATTGGCAGCTGTAGGCGGTGCTATGCTCTTCAGTGCATATCACTTTTATATGACTCGCCTTCAGGGAGCGGAATTGCGCAATGTTGCCTTGCGGCAGGAAGTGCAGGAACTACAGGTCCGGCTCGATACTTCTATCGTAAAGGAGCAAAAAGCCTGCAAGGAAGCCGAGACCGCAAACCACATCAAACGACATTTACTGGCTACAGTGAATCACGAGATCCGTACGCCGATGAACGGCATGCCTGGCATGACAACTTTGTTTACGAATAGTCCTTTGAACAAGAACCAGCGTGAATATATCGATACGATCAGATATTGTGGCGAAAGCCTGCTGACCAGCGTCAACGGCATTCTGGTCGATGATCTTCTGAATTTTTCGAAGTCTGATCAGGCCGGAGATGAGCTTGAAAAGCGTGACTTTGATTTGCTTAATTGCGTGAAAGAGTCTCTCATGCTCTTTGCCGGCAGAATTAAAGACGGTGGTCCTGAACTGGCCTATTGTATTGATGCAAAAGTGCCTGTTCAGATCAATGGAGACCGGAAAAGACTTAGCCAGGTGTTGATGAACCTATTGGAAAATGCAGTCAGGCACACGACTCAGGGTGAGATTCTCCTGGCTATTCGCTTCCGGGGATCCCAAAAGGATAACAGGATCGAACTGGTTTTTGAAATAAGGGACACCGGCTCCGGGATTCCTGCAAATAAAATAGATCAATTGTTTAAAAGGATCACTTCGCAGACAGCGAATGGAGATGCCGATAAGAAACCCGCAGGCCGGGGCCTTGTCGTCTGTAAAAAGCTGGTAGAATTGATGGGGGGAGAAATTGGCGTGCTAAGCCAGCCAGGTCGCGGTGCGACGTTTACCTTCAATATCTTTTGCGCTCCGGCACTCAGGCCAAAACATTCGCCGGTTCATCCCGGCTTTTCCAAGGGCGGCAAAAGAATAGTCATAAGCATTGTCAAAGGAAAAAAGGAGAATGGAAAAAGGGAATTATCGGAAAATTTCGGGGCCGAATTCCCGCTGCGGATCCTTGTTGCCGAAGACAATACGATCAACCAGAAGCTGATCATCACCGTATTGGCAAAATTAGGATACCAGGCGACACTGGCCTGCAATGGCAAGGAAGTGTTGGAAATGGTCGACCATGAGCATTATGATTTAATCCTGATGGACGTGCAGATGCCCGGGAGCGAACAGTCGTCTTCAAATATCTTGTAGACCCTTATAAATACACCCAACAGCGTCCAGGCAACATCAACAATGCCTGGCACAACTTTTTATGTATTCTATTTCAGAAGCTTCCCAAAAGGGGTGGTCTGACAAAAAAGATCTGAGAACATACCCTTGTACCTGATCTGGACAATGCCAGCGTAGGAAAGAAAGAAGCAACGAGGACTCCGGGCAACGCCGGAGTCTTTTTATTAGAATAATAAAACCCGGGTTGCTTTTACCGCTTTTCATCCAACCGGAAGGACACTTTGCAGATCAGCCCATACGTACTGATCTTCCCTTCCTTTACATGTACTTTAATATCCTTCACGAACACGGAATCAATGTTGTGAATGGTCTTGGAGACTTCCGCTACTGCATTTTGCAGGGCATCTTCGATGCTCTTTTCCGAAGAAGCTATGACCTCAATTACTTTTACAATAGCCATAATTCATGAGTTTATAGTATTAAGCCAGTTTCACCTGCATGGCGAAACTCCCGACCTTCCGTTTTACAGGTAGAAGATCCAGATGTCTGTCAAACCAATCCGCCGCCATCTGAGTAATCTTCCGTGCGTTTCTGCCCTTTTCAAACGATCGCGGTCCTCCTTCCAGCGTCACCAGTTCCTTTTCACAAGTGAGCCCCTTATACCCCTGCCAGTTCAGCTCTGTCAGGTATACGTTATCAGAGCTGGTAATGAGCATAGTAGCCGCTTTCACCATTGGCAGGTGAGGGCCAGACAGATCAGGCCGCCCACAATGTGATACAATAGCCTTTACCCTGCTACCTCCTGCAACGGAAGCCTTCAGCGCTGCCGCAGCCGCCGTATTCGCCGCAAAGTAGCCGATCGCCATGCGTTCCATTGAACGCTGTCCGCCTATCCATTCCGTCACATCCTGCAGATGTTGGCTCATTATGTCTATATCAAAAGGAATATCGTACTCCTGCTCTCCGGGCGGATCCAGTAGATAGGTAAAGAGTGTGGCCATATTTTTTCTTCTCAAGGCCTTGAACAGATGTTCATTTTCCACTTTCAACTGCTTGCAGTCTTCACCTTCCGCCACGATCACCAGCCCCTTAGGTTCCGGAGGACTGTACAACTTTGCCGTCAAACAGGCATCGTTCAATCGGATCTGGATGATTTCTGCTTCCATAAAATTAAATGCACAATTTGCATACCAGCACTAATTGCTGAGGCTGGAATTTCTGCCCATTTGACTCCAGGGGAAGATATTGCCCATGGGGAATTATTTTCCTGTTCGTAAAACGCCAGCCAGGACCGGGATCTGAATTGCTGCAAATGCCCCCGATCGGTTTTTAGTCATTCAGATAATTATCATAGAACTCGTAGTTCTCTTTCGTAACGATGTCGATAGGCATAAAAGAAATCTTCGGGAAACTGGTTCCCAGCACAAAATGCTGATACAGCTTCATGATCCCCTTATACCCCTGTTCAGCAGGTTTATGACAAATTAAAATGTCAATGACATCCTTTTTAAGATATTCAATATTATCTTCCAGAAAATCAAACCCGATCAAAAGGGTATGCTTTTTCCCGGCGTTCTCAAGATAACGTGCCACCGTAGACACCCTTGAATTGGTAACATAAATCGCCTTTATCCCGGGATGTTTATCAAAAAAAGCAGACAGCTCCTTTTCTACCGACAGATAATCTATCTGGGTAATATCCAGCTTTAAAATAGTATGGTAGAGGTTGTGATATTTAAAATAGGCCCTGAACCCATCCTCGATCTGCATGAGATAATTATGGTCATCCACTTCCTTTGAAATATTGATCACAAGGATCTCCCCTTTATTGCCAAGCGTGAAATTCATAAGCTGAGCAGATAAATAACCGCTGCGGAACAGATGCGGTCCGATATAACAGAGGCCCTCCTGGTTCGGAATATTTGAATCAATTAATACATAGGGTAAATTTCGTTCCCGGCAGGCGGTGGTAAATTCTATGGCCTCATTGATAAAAGAAGGCGCGAGCAGAATGCCGTCAGGAGCATTTTTTAAGATCAGCTTACTTTGCACTTCAAATGATTTCCGGTCGTTGATATCAAAAAAGTACAGATCGATCTTGATCCCATACTCCGAAATGGAGGCCTCCGCCCGCTTGATCCCATTGAGAGGAGCCTGCCAGAAATCTGTTTCAGCCGATACTTTCGGGATAAGAACAGCAAAATTGAATACATCCCTGCTGGCCAGCCTTCTGGCGAGAATATTGGGCTGATAATTCAACTCTTTTATAATAGCATGGATCTTCTTCTGCGTTGCAGCCGAAACGCCAGTCCTGTTATGAAGCACTCTGTCAACAGTGGCAATAGAGACATTCGCTCTCCTGGCAATCTCTTTCACACCATTTTGTTCCGTTTTGTTCTTTTTACTCCCTTTCATACTTTAGGTTACGTACCCGCAAAAATAAGCCTCCCGCCCCTAGATACGCAGAAAAGTCTGTTTTTTATATAAGAAATATAAAAATGCCCATTGGACAGCCAGTATCCCGAGCCCCAAAATCAGGCGATCACAAGGCGTACCCACCAGTTGCATCAGCCATTTAAAAAAGCCATTCGTCGTATATTTCCAATTGATAAACTTACCCGAGATATAAATAAGGATGGAATTCATGCCGATCACCCGGAAGAAAAAAGTCCATCGCTGATATCCCCGGACATCTATAACATAATAAAACAGCGCCAGCAGCAATAGACTTATCCCACCCGTCAGCAGGACAAATGAACTCGACCACATATTTTTGTTAAAAGGAAAGTCCAGGTTCCAGATAAAAGCCAGCGCCATCGATATTATGCCGGCGACAACCAGTGTCTTTGCCTTACCCGTTGGCGTAAACCGGTTCCCCTTCAACATTCTGCCGGCGAAGATCCCCAGCAATACATTGCAGATCCCCGGTATGGTGCAAACCAGCCCTACCGTATCATGTATGCCCCTGGCCAGCTTGCCGGGCAGAACGGTCCTGTCGATGTATGACGCAAAGTTGCCAGGCTCAGTGAGATCACCCCTTGGGAATCCCGGCGCCGAGGTAACTTTCAGCATCAGCCAGTATCCTATCAGCAAGGCTCCAAACCATACCCATTGCATTTTTTCTCTGGCATATAAATAAATAATGTTAGCGAAAATATACGTGGCCCCTATCTTGCCCAGCACGCTGGGAAAACGAAAATCAGCGATAGGCCGGATCTCCAATCCATTATTATATACCATTCCCAGTAATATCAGGATCACCCCCCGCTTTATCACCTTGAACAGCAGTTCACTCCTGCTCTTTCCTTTCTCCAATTCCCTTCCGATCGAATAAGGAGTAGACACCCCAGCCATAAACATGAAGAGAGGGAATATTAAGTCCCAGAATGTAAATCCATTCCATATAGGATGCTCGAACTGATCCGAGAAGGCCCTCCAGAATGGTGAGGCCGAATCCTTCGTCAGGTCCTGTAAAAGAGGTCCGAGGCCCATGATCCAAAGCATGTCGAAACCACGCAATGTATCCAGGGAATAAAGCCGCTGTGGTTTGGAAGGTAAGGTTTCCGTATTCATTTCCGAATGTTGAAAAATGATTTAATAAAATACTCAGTTAAGCCGCCTGACCTTGATACTCCTGAAATAACAGGCGTCGCCATCATGATCCGTCAGCATGATATGTCCCTGCGGCAGCTCCCCATACTTATCATAGACATTAAATTTTGTAGCCGCCATTCGCTGCCGGAAATCGGCAGTCCCCCTTTCACAGCTGACTACCTTTACCCCATTCAGCCAATGCTCGATATGGCTTCCTTTAACGATTATCCTTCCTGTATTCCATTCTCCTGCCGGGTGCAGCTGTTTATGTTCTGGGGCATAACAGAGATAGAGAGACGCAGTGGACCCTTTCTCATGCTTATGATCCTTCACCTCCGGATGATTGTAATCATCGATGATCTGGTACTCCATACCATTCCATTCCTTTTTTCCCGTACTATTGTTCCTGATCTCATCGACCAGGTATTTTATACCGCTGTTCGCGCCATAAGTCAACTTGAAATCGAATACAAGCTCAAAGTTCCCATATGTCTCTTTCGTGATAATGTCCTGCCCCTTTGCATGCTCTTTGACACAAAGAGTCCCGTCTTTAACGACCCAGCCACCGGAAGGACCTCGATTACCATTAATGCCCACCCACTTATCCGTATTCCTGCCGTCGAATAAAACCTCCCAGCTTCCCGGTTTTTCCGGTCCGGGCTGCGCCTTTATGTCGGGATAACCATGAAGCAGCCAGAGTACTAACAATAGTATGTAACGCATATTTGTATATTTATTAAAATGATCCTCAGTAGCCAGGGTTCTGACCGAGCGCAGCATCCTTATTCAATTGTATTTCTGTCTCAGGGATCGGCAACAACAATTGATTCTGAGTAAGTCCAGTTATCCCCTGCCCCCGGCTGCTCGCCCTTTCCACCAGGGTTCCTGTACGCATCAGGGTCATGCGGCGGTTCTCTTCTGCGATCAGTTCCCTCGCCCGTTCATCGAGAATGAAATCCATCGTTACGTCACTGCCTGAGATCGGAGAAGCCCCCGCCCTCGCGCGTAAGATATTCAGCGTAGCAGCCGCACCGCCGGTATTACCCTGCTTGAACTGCGCTTCCGCCTTTAACAGGTAGGTCTCGCCCAGCCGCATGATGATGATATCCTTGATCATATGGCTGGGTCCCCGGGCAAGGTGATTGTACTGCGCCCACTTCATCGTGATAGGAACTATTGCCTCGACCGTATCGATACCCGGCCCCGGCACCACCGGTTGTCCATACAAAGGAAATGAAGGATCGTTATAATACCAAACCCTCCGGATATTGTATTGTGAATTACGCATATCATTAGCTCCATACAGATTATTCAGCACCCAATAGGTCAGTGACAATCTGCTGATCCCCCTTCCTCCCAGCGAATCGCATAATACCATGCCTTTCTGATTGTAATACCTCGTTCCCCATACCCGCAACTGCTGTGGATCGCCGAAGACATAACCGGGAAAATTGCTGGATGATAATAATCCCGCTCCGCCGACAACCGTGGTCGGGTCCTCCATTTCATATACCCAGATAGCTTCTTTGTTCCCCTGTCCTCTGCGTTCGTTGCCATAGATGAACATATCGGAAAATGCATCCCCGGGCTGGGTGGCCTTAATACCATAACGACTGGTGATCAGACTGAAGTCGCCGCTGTTGATGACCGCATCACATTCTGCTTCCGCCAGGGCATCGTTTCCGCCGATCCGCAAATAAGCTTCTGCCAGCAGCTGCGAAGCCATCGATCTGTTGGGACGTGCATACATCTTGCCCGCCGAATTGGTCTTGACATTTTCAATAGAAGGCAGGTTCGTTTTGGCAAAGGTCAGATCATCCACGATCAGCTTGTTCACGTCTGCCAGCTCCGCTCTCACAAAATCCGTTTTAGGTCCGGTGGAAGGAGCCGTAATGATCGGCACTTTTCCAAAGAGAGTAGCGAGAACATTGTAAGCGACAGCCCTGTAAAAAGAGGCTTCTGCCTTGATGCTGTTCTTATTCTGCTGACCCATTTCCAGATTGGGATTATTGATATTCGCGATGACGACATTGCAATTATTGATGACGTTATATGCCCATTTCCAGGAAAACAATGCAGCCGGATCGGTAGAAGTTAAACTCTCATAATTCGTATATGGAATGGCAAAAGGATCCTGGTCGGCGATGGCTTTGTTATAGGCAACATCCGTCCCTATCTGCCAGACGCATAACCACCCCTCGGAATCGTAAGGATCCCCTTCCTGGGTGTGCCAGAGTGCATATTGACTTTGAATGCCCACGATGGCCGCTTCGAATGCCAGGGAGTCAACGAGTACCTCCGGAGTAAAAGTGGAGTAGACCTTTTCAGCCAGAAAACTTTTTTTGCAGCCAGATAAGGCTAACAAAAGCACAGCTGTTATATGCAGGATATATTTTTTCATGATGCAGATTGTTTAATATTAACGAAGTGTAATGCTGGCGCCCAAAACAAACGAGCGGACCAATGGATAATTATTGGCGGAAGTAATGTCATAATTGACCTCCGGATCCCATCCGACCCACTTCGTGAAAGTCACCAGGTTCCTTCCACTCAGATAGAAAGTCAACCCTCCTATTTTTAATCTATCCAACAGATCTCTTGGCGCCGTATAACTAAGCGTTACGTCCTTGATCCTGATAAAGCTTGCATTGGTCGGATAACCATACAACAGGTAATTATCATAAGTAAGCCCCGGCCTGGTGTTACTGTGATTCTCCGGTGTCCAGTAACCAAGTTTGGAAGGCAGGTTCTGTCTTCCGCCATAATCCCTGAAGTTCATCCAGGAATTATCCTTGGTTACGCCCTCCACGAACTGGACAAATGCATTCAAATGAAAATTTTTGTAATGGAAGGTATTGGTGATCCCACCTGTCCATTTGGGCGTGCTTTGCCCCACAATCGTCCGGTCATCAGCCGTGATCGACTGACTTCCGTTCCTGTCGGCAAATTTCAGATCGCCCGGATGGGCATTGGGATCCTGGTGAGAGGGATCTTCGCCAGTCTGCCATACTCCCTGCAACTGGTAGTCATAAATAACATTGATAGGTTTGCCGATGAACCATCTGTTGCCGACATCATCCTTCTTATCCCCATAGAGATCGATGATCTTATTTTTGTTGGCAGAGAAATTCAGGGAAGTTTCCCATTTAAAATCTCTCTCGCTTATATTTCTTGTGTTTAAAGTAAACTCTATTCCCCTGTTGGAAACCTTACCCAGGTTATCCAGCACATTGGAATAACCGGTCACTGTGGGAATGGAACGGTAAAGCAGAAGATTCTTTGTCCTTGTACTGTAAGCTTCGATCGTACCGCTTATCCGGCTGTTGAACAGCGCGAAATCGATCCCTACATTACTGCCATAGGTGCTCTCCCATTTCAGGTTCTCATTGCCAAGCACATTTCCTACCACGCCGACCGTGCTCAACCCGTTATAGGGAAGTACGATCGTGGAAGAAGTAGAAGTAGTGGCGTTGGCACTGATGGCCTGATTGCCCGACAGGCCGTAAGACCCCCGGAGTTTTAAGTTATTAAAGATGGCAAGATTTTTAATAAATGTCTCATTACCCATATTCCAGCCCAATGCAACGGAGGGGAACAGGCCATACTTATCCGTATTGGCGCCAAAAGCGGAATAGCCGTCCCTCCTTGCCGTAGCGGTGAATAAATACCGGCTGTCATAAGAATAATTGATACGCAGCATCTGAGACACCAGGTCCGTTTTATAGGCATTGGAACCTCCAGAGGCAGTGGTGGCAGACGAGAGGTTGTTGAAAGTCAGTACGTCATTAATGAATCCGCTGGCCGTCGTACCTGCTGAATCGAATCTGGTTTCCTGGGCGCTGTACAACGCTGTCAGATCCAAATGACTATTGTTCCAGTTCTTCTCGTACGTGAGGATATTTTCGACCAACCAGTTCTTCAATTCAGAATTACTCACTTTCGCAGTACCTACCAGGTCGTTATCCGCCCTGCCGGTATAACTTTGCATCAACTCCGGCACATACGCATAAGCAGCATTGATCCGGTATTTCAGACCTTTGATCCCGGGTCTGAGCTCGGCATAGGCGCTGCCATTGATATTCTTGCTCCGGTCATTCCTGGTCGTCGTAAGGCCCAGCATCGGGTTCAGCAGGGTCGTCTCCGGGTACATGGGATAAATAGTATAAGACCCATCCGGATCCTTAAAGGTCCCGTAAGGACTGATCGTGGATGCATCTGCCAGGCTGGCCCTTCCTCCATCGGTATTATTAGCTGTCAGGAACAGATTGACGCCTGCGGTTAAATAATCGGTAATAGCAGCATCGATATTGGAGCGGATGCTGGCCCGGTTGTACTGGTAACCTTTAATAAGACCATTCTGTTTCTGGTATTCCCCCGAAACATAATACTTTACATCTTTATTCCCCCCGGCAAAACTGAGGTTGTGATCCTGGATAAATCCATTCTGCGAGATCTTCTTCAGCCAGTCCGTAGACTTCCCTGCGTTGTAGTTAGCGATCTCTGAGGCATTCGGCAGGACTCCCGGATTGGTAGAACCGGATTCAGCTTTCCAGTCTGCATATTTCTGAACATACTGGGAGGGGCTCATTGGTTTCTCCGTATGGGAGAAATCCTCCACACCGGCATAGGCATTATAGGAGATAGCTGCTTTACCGGGTTTACCGCGTTTGGTTGTAACCAATATGATGCCATTCGATCCCCTGGTTCCATAGATCGCCACCGCGCTGACATCCTTCAGGATATCGATCGACGCGATATCCGCCGAATTGATGTCATTTATTGACCCGCCGACGAAGGGTATGCCATCTACGACAATTAAAGGACTCGTAGAAGCACTGATGGAATTGACACCCCTGATCGTGGCCGAAGGAGCATCGCCTGGCACGGAAGAGCTTTGCGTAATATTTACCCCGGCTACGGTACCTTCAATAGCCGAAAGTACATTGGTCACCGGTAATTCCGACAGACGCGATTTGGGAACAGATGCCACAGACCCGGTAACATCACTGCGTTTCTCTTTACCATAACCCACTACCACCACATCACTCAGCTCCTTGTTGACAGCCAGCAGTTTCACCTGGATCGGGGCGCCAGGATCCGTTCTTATATCGATCCCCTTATAACCGACACTCGATATCTCCAATATGGCGTGCTCCGGTACATTGATGGTGAAGACACCTCTCGAATCCGTAAACACACCTTTGGAACTGCCTTTCAACCGGACGGAGGCCCCATTGATGCCTTCATTGCTCAGGCTGTCCGTTATCGTACCCGTTACAGACCTGCTTTGTGACATCCCCGTCCTTACAGTGAAAAACAACAATAGAAAAAGGACAGTTTTCAGGGCAATGTTCTCATAGCCGGGTAAATATCCTTTCAAAGGACAGATCACGGACGTCGCTGGCTTATACGTCCGTTCATACACCCTTTTCACATCATTTGAAAAGGATGGCTCAGGAGCCTGTTGTTTTTTCATGCATTTCGA
>Ga0310811_10010833_pt1 | contig 11794 bp, 11 predicted proteins | sample YCmetagenome_FD_207642 | JGI IMG/M metagenome (GOLD analysis project Ga0310811, IMG submission 207642) | Soil microbial communities from experimental microcosm in Duke University, North Carolina, United States - YC | ecosystem: Engineered > Artificial ecosystem > Soil microcosm > Unclassified ...
GTGATTGGCTCCAGTTCCTGCAAGGGATTGGTCATACCAGGTACGGCCTGCGCCAGGCCAAGCCTGGCAGCGCTCGTGATAGGAAGGCTGGACGTACTGGCCGACAGCAGTGACGCCAGCCCGGCCGACGCGCCGCCGACACCGCAAGCTTTTGCGCCATGACACAGAACCATCGACAGGCCGAGCGCGCTCAACGCGACGACTGCGTGCATACGAGTATTCATGATGTTTCCCTCAGTGGCTGATCGGGCGACACCGCCGGTGCGCCCTGGGAATAAACTGCGCGTCGACAGGGGCTGGAGTCATGATGGTCCGGTGAGGGAATCGCGAGAATTGCAGCCCTCGCGATCGTGGCGACTTGGCCTATACGGCGCTCGATGACATGGGGAACGACAAGATCGCTACGCACCGGGAGGCGCCCGCCGGATTCGCCTTCGCAGACGTTGTGGTCGATACGGTTGCCCATCGGCTGACGCGCGACAGACGCGAAGTCGCCATCGAACCGAAAGCCTTCGCCGTACTGCTGGAGTTCCTTGCACATCCGGGCCAGTTGCGCAGCCGCGACGAATTGCTGGACGCTGTCTGGGGGCACACTTACGTCACACCGGGCACGCTCAACCGTCTCATCGCACAGTTGCGGCGGGCGCTGGGTGACGACAGCGAAAACCCGCATTGCATCCAGACCGTGCATGGATTGGGTTACCGCTTTATCGCGCCCTTGCGGGATTCGCACGCGCAGCCCCAACTCGCGTTGCGGTTCACCCCGCCCACCCAGGCTCGCCTGCCGGAACGGACCGGACTGCTGATAGGGCGCGAGCGTGACATCGAGGAGCTGGTGCAGGCATTGCGTGCGAACCGGTTGCTGACGGTCGCCGGCCCCGGCGGCATCGGCAAAACCCAGGCGGCGCTGGAAACCGCACGGGTATGCGCGGCGGATTTCCCCGACGGCGTCTGGCTGTTCGATTGCACGTCACTCGCCACGAGCGATGCGCTGGTGCAGCGGGTGACCAGCATGTTCGACATCCGCGGCACCCTCGACACAAACGAATTGATTGCACGGCTCTGTGAATTGCTGCTGCAGCGCAAGGCGCTGTTGCTGTTCGACAACGCGGAACGGATTGCGGAACCGCTCGCAACGCTGGCCGACGCCCTGCTGGCTGCGTGCGCATCACTGCACGTGCTGGTGACCAGCCAGCGCCGCCTGAATAGTCGTGGCGAGTCGCTGTATTGGCTGGAGCCACTGGCAGTTCCGCCACCCGGCGAATGGAGCACCTGCGACGAAATCGTCGAACTGGCGCAGGTACCGGCCGTGCAATTGCTTCTGCTGCGCCTGCGTGCGGTTGCCACGAAGTTTGCATTGACGCCGTCGAATGCCTCGGCGATCGCCGACATCTGCCGTCGCCTCGATGGCCTGCCCCTTGCGCTGGAACTGGCCGCGGCGCGTCTGCGCATGCTCAGCCCCGAACAATTGTTGGCGCGCCTTGACGATCATCTGCTCGGCCTGGCCGAAACCAACTCGAACCGCCCCGCCCGGCATCAAACCCTGCACGCGCTGATCGAATGGAGCTACGCGCTGCTTTCCGGGGATGAGCAATCCCTGTTGCGCGGATTGGGCGTCTTCGCCGGAGGTTGCACGCTGGGCGGCGCGAACGCGATCGGCGCAGCGTTCGGGCTGGACGATGCGCGGACGCTTGATCTGCTCGGCGGCCTGATCGACAAATCCCTGCTCGTCTTCGACGCGAGCGCCAATCCGCCGCGTTACACGCTGCTCGACAGCGTGCGACTGTTCGCGCTGGAGCGACTCGCCGAAAGCGGCGACGAAGCGTGCGCACGCGATGCGCATCTAGTGCATTTCGTCGGTTTCACCGAGCGCGTGAACGCCGGAATCCTGAGCGACCTCCATAAACTCTGGATCGATCGCGTCAGGCGCGAAGGGGCAAACCTGCATGCCGCCTTCGACCACGCGTCGGCGCGGCCCGATCTGGCCAAAGCTGCGCTCGCGCTGGTCGGCAACCTCTGCTGGCACTTCCGCAGCAGCGGCGACTATCTGCAATCGGCGCATTGGCTGGAACAGGCATTGCAGAAAGACTCTTCACCCACCTTGTACCGCGCCCGCGCCTCGATAGCCCTCGGCATGGTGTTGCACCAGTCGCTGGATCACGCACATGCCGGGGCGCGCTTGCGCGAAGGCATTGCGCTCGCTTCCCGCCTGGGGGATGCGTTCCTGGCCGGCGGAGGCCAGGCGATCCTGGCCTTCGAACTTGCGACCTGCGGGGATTTCGCGGGCGCCGAAACCTGTGTGCAGGCGGCACTGGAAATTGCGCGAGCGCAAAGCGATGCCTGGCTGCGTTCGAATGCCTTGCTCAGCCGGGGCATCGTCCAGACCTTGAACGATCGCCATCGCGAAGCGGAAGCAAGCATGTGCGAGGCGGTGGATTGCCTGCCCACGCAGAACGATGCTTTCCAGCGGGCCTATACGTTGATCAATCGTGCCCTGCAGCGTCTTTATCTAGGAAATTGGCAGGGCGCCGCGCAGGACTGGCTGTCCGATCTGGACGTATTCATCCCGATCCATCACTGGCGCGGCGCGGCAGGTTGTGTGGAAGGCGCGGCCTATCTTGCCGCCGAATCCGGCCAATTCGAGCAGACCGCACGATTCCTGGCCGCCGCCACGCGGGTGCGCGACTGGACCGGCGCGCCGCTGATGCCGCAATGGCTGAAGGCGCAACGAATCGCCGTGCGGAAAGCGCGGCAAGCACTGAGTGCCACTGAATTCGAACGCGTGCAGCAGGCAGGCGCCGCAACGCGCTTCGAGGATGTCGTGGCCGAGGCGCGCGTGATGCTGGCGGAAATCGTGGCGACTCAAGCGCCGTGCAGCGGAGCAAGCAATCCATACGGGTCGTAATGCGCGCGCAACGCGGAAAGCTTCACCCGCGTGGCGGCATCATGCGCGAGGTTGCCCAGGTCGGCTGTTTCGCCGGCGAAATTCGGCTGCATGCCGGCGCTTGCGTGGGGCGCGAGTGCGGCGCGCAGCCCGCGCGTCCAGTCGCGCGTGGCGGCAAAGCGTTCCGCGACACTGGCGTGTCCGATCACGTTGATGAAGAACGGCGCCTTGCGCTGCGTGAACGCGGTGGCGTCGTTCGCTATCCGCGCGACCGCGCCGCCGAGATGGTGCACGTGGACCTCGCTCGCGGGGTCGGCAGGCATCGCGGCCAGCGGAACCAAGGCATCTATCAGTGCATCATCGAGCGCATCGACCTGCGAGGTCGTCCAGTAGTAATGATCGCCCGGTGGTGCGGCCGGATCGAAGGCCTGTTGCCAGGCCGCGTAGGGCGCCACGCCTTCGTGGCGGCCCAATGGCTCGGCCTGTTCCGAAATCGGTGCGGCGATCTGCGCACCCTGGGCGGGATCGCCGCTCCAGCAATAGGCGAACGCCACCACGCGTTTCCCGTGCGCGCAGGCCGGCAGGAACGGCAGCGGCGGCGCGGTGGTGAAAACCAGCATCGCGGTGAATGCATCCGGCGCGGTGGGCGTGTACGCACGGAATGCGCGCAACAGGGCCGGCGCGGCATCGACCGGATAGAACACGACGCCGGCATGCACTTCGCCTGCCCGGTGCAACCGGTAGGTGAAGCGCGTGACCACGCCGAGGCCACCCGCGCCGCCGCGCAAGCCCCAGAACAGGTCGGCGTGTTCGAGGTCGCTTGCGACGACGCTGCGCCCGTCCGCCAGCACGACATCGGCTTCGACCAGGTTGTCCACGGCCAGGCCACATCGGCGCATCAACCAGCCCACGCCGCCGCCCAGCGTGTAACCGCCGACGCCGGTGGTAGAAACGAAGCCGCCCGTGGTAGCCAGTCCGTGCGGCTGCGTCGCCGCATCCACGTCACGCCACAGGGCGCCGCCTTCGACACGGGCGATGCGTGCGGGCGCATCCACCTCGACATGGTTCATTGCGCCAAGATCCAGCATCAGCGCATCCTCGCGCACCGCCAATCCGGCCACGTTGTGGCCGCCGCCGCGCACCGTCATGGGCAGATGCGCAGCGGCGGCAAACTTGACCGCAGCAATGACGTCGTCGGCATCCTCGCATTGGGCAATGGCCAGCGGACACCGGTCGATCGCACCGTTCCATACCCGGCGCCGCGACTCGTAATCGGCATCGCCCCGCTGCAACAACCTGCCTCGCAGCGCCCCGGCCAGGTCCTGCCAGGCGAACGCGGTTGTGCGACCAGACTCGACGGACATGCTGCCTCCTTCCCCACACTATGTTGCGGCATACATGAGGCCGGGCGCGCCGATGGGCGCCCGGCGGTCAGCATCATGCGCCCGACCGATGCCCCCGTCATGATGGAAGTGTTGGGCTTCGGCGATGGCGCCGGCAGGCCGCCTCAGTCGGCGGCTAGAGTAAAGGCGTCGGCATCCATCCATGCCGGGAAGCGTTCGCGATGGGCGAGCAACGGCGCGGGATCGAGGGTGAGCGTGGCGACCTGCTCCAGTGCGCCGCACTCCACCAGCGGTTCGCCCACCGGGTCGATCACCGCGCTGTCGCCGGCGTAGGGCAGCTCGTTGCCGTCCACGCCCACGCGGTTCACGCCGATCACGCAGGCCAGGTTCTCGATGGCGCGGGCGCGCAGCAGGGTGCGCCAGGGCTGGCGGCGCGGTGCAGGCCAGTTCGCCACGAAGATGGCGAGGTCGTAGTCCATGCCGCCGGCCGCGCTTTCCAGCCGGCGGTTGCGCAGCCACACCGGGAAGCGCAGGTCGTAGCAGACCTGGGGCAGGATGCGCCAACCCCTCAGCTCCACGATCAAGCGCTGGTTGCCGCCTCCGTAGCGGGTGTGTTCGCCGGCCATGCGGAAGAGATGGCGCTTGTCGTATTGCTCGAACGTGCCGTCCGGTCGCATCCACAGCAGGCGGTTGTAGACGGTGCCGCCCTCGCGGATCGCGAGGCTGCCGCAGATCACCGCATCCACCTCGGCGGCCAGCGCGCGCAGCCAGGCCACGCCTTCGCCGTCCATGGTGTCGGCACTGGCACCCGTGTCGTTGCTGAAACCGGAGAGGAAGGTTTCCGGCAGCACGATCAGGTCGCTGCCGCGCGCGCGGCGCACCAGTGCGCCGTAGTAGTCGCGGTTGGCCGGCGCGTCGTGCCAGCGGGTGGCGCCCTGCACCAGCGACACGGTCAGCGGCTGCAGGCTCACAGCTTGCACAGCCGCTCGGCGGCCGCTTCCATGGTGGCGTCGCTCTTGGCGAAGCACAGGCGCAGCAGGCGCGTGCCCGGCGCGGTTTCGCAGAACGGCGTCAGCGGGATCGCCGCCACCCCGCCCTGCTCCACCAGCCAGCGGCTGAAGGCGAGATCGTCCTCGTCGCGGATCGCCGAGTAGTCCACCAGCTGGAAGTAGCCGCCCGGCACGTCCAGCAGCTTGAAGCGCGAGGGCGCCAGCAGCGCGCGGAAGCTGTCACGCTTGGCCTGATAGAACGCGGGCAGCTCCAGGTAATGCTGCGGGTCGCTGGCGAGGAATTCGGCGAACGCCACCTGCGCGGGATGGAAGCTGCAGAACGTGAGGTACTGGTGCACCTTGCGGAACTCCGCGGTGAGCGCGCGGGGCGCCACCGCGTAGCCCAGCTTCCAGCCGGTGCAGTGGTAGGTCTTGCCGAAGGACGAGACCACGATGCTGCGCGCGGCAAGCTCCGGATGGCGCAGCACGCTCTCGTGCTGCCGGCCGTCGTAGACGATGTGCTCGTACACCTCGTCGGACAGCACCACGATGTCCGTGTCGCGCACGATCGCCGCCAGTTCCTCGAGGTCGGCCGACGACAGCACCGCGCCGGACGGGTTGTGCGGGCTGTTGATCAGGATCATGCGCGTGCGCGGCGTCACCGCGTCGCGCACGCGCTGCCAGTCCACCGAGAAAGCCGGGGCGACCAGCGGGATATGCACCGCCTTCGCGCCCTGCAGCTCGATCGCCGGCTCGTAGCTGTCGTAGGCGGGATCGAACACGATCACTTCCTCGCCCGCGCGCACCACCGCGGCGATCGCCGCGAACAGCGCCTCGGTGGCGCCGGAGGTGACGGTGATCTCGGCATCCACGTCGGGGCGGTGGCCGTACATGCGCCCAGTCTTGGCCGCGATCTGCTCGCGCAACGGCGCAGTGCCGTGCATCGGCGCGTACTGGTTGCGCCCCTCGTCCATGGCGCGCGCGAGCGCATCGCGCAGGCCCTGCGGCGGCTCGAAATCCGGGAAACCCTGCCCCAGGTTCACTGCCTTGTGCTCCAGCGCGAGCTGGCTCATCACGCTGAAAATGGTGGTGCCGACCTTGGGGAGCTTGGTGTCGATCTTCATCGTTCCGCCATATGGAAGTCCAAACGAAAGCGTAGCATGCGCATGCATCTCCTGTAGGGGCGCGCCCTGCGCGCGAATGCCCTGCCATTCGACCGAAGCCAAGAGCCATCGCGCGCAGGGTGCGCTCTACAGGTCGGGCAAGGCTCGCGTCTTGCACTCCTCGTGCTTGCGCAGGGTGGTGGCGGGCAGGCGCTCTGCGAGGAAATCCACCAGCGCGCGCACGCCCGGCAGCATGCCGCGGCGGCTGGGGTAGATGAAGTGCATGGTGCCTTCCGGCGCGCTCCACTCCGGCAGCAGCACCTCCAGCTCGCCGCGAGTCACCGCCGGAGCACAGACGAATTCCGGCAGCAGGGTCACGCCGATGCCGCGGCGCGCAGCCTCCAGCAGCACGGCGAAGTCGCCGCAGATCAATCTTGCCTGCACTTCCACGCTGACGCGTTCGCCCGCCGCGTCGATCAGCTCCCAGGTCTGCGGGCCTTCGTGCTCCTGCATCGACAGCGCCGGCAGCTTCGCCAGTTCGTCGGGATGCTGCGGTCGGCCCAGTGCATCGAGCAGCCCCGGGCTGGCCACCGGCAGCACGCGCGACTGGCCGAAGCTGCGCACCACCATGTTGGCATCGGTATCGAGCTTGCTGCGCACGCGGATCGCCAAGTCGTAGCCCTCGCCGAGCAGGTCCACGCGGCGGTCGCTGGAAAGCACGCGCACCTGCAGTCGCGGGTATTGCACCAGGAAGTCCGGCAGCACGTACGCCAGGATGGTCTGGCTGAGCGATACCGGACAGCTCAGCCGCACCACGCCACGCGGCTCGGCGCGCAACTCGTCCACCGCCTCCTGCGCGGCGCGCGCCTCCTCCAGCACCGCGCGGCAATGCGCGTAGAAACGCTCGCCCACCTCGGTGACCACGAAACGACGGGTGGTCCGCTGCAGCAGACGCACCCCGAGGCGATCCTCCAGCTGCGCCACCCGCTTGCTGAGCCGCGACTTGGGCACGCCCAGCGCCCGCCCCGCCGCGGAGAAGCCGCCGTGCTCGACCACCGCAGCGAAGAAGTACAAGTCGTTGAGATCCTGCAGTGCCCCATTCAACAGCGTCATGACCGTTTCCTTTTCCGAACGACGAGGCAAGTGACCGCCGCGTATCGCCCGATTGTTCCAGATGAAGCTGCATCGAGTCACTCGATTCGGCTTCCTTTCTCGGAAGCAGTCGTTCAGCACAGCCCCCTGCCATCAGTCATGTTGCCAAACCGGCATGTTCTGCTTGACGGGCTCAATTTCAGTGTTATAGTTCACTACAACACCAGTCAACGAGCTCACTAGAGGAGGCCGACATGAACGCGAAGCACGAGTCCAGCACGAACCGCCCCGCCGTCGTCGCCGACGACGTCTTCGTCTCCACCCTGATCCCGGCCCGGCACTGGATCGCCTCCGCCGCCGCCCTGGTGATGACCAGCCTGACCCTGGCGCTGGTGAACCTGCCCGTCCGCACGCCCGAGTTGGCGTGGATCAACGGCATCCACGTGACCAACCTGGCGCCGGTAGAGGTGACTCCCACGGCCGCCGAACGGAAGGCCGCGGCCCTGCTGGGACACGCCGCGGTGGGCATCGCCACCCTGCCCGACGGCGGCAGCGCCGCGCAGCTCGGGGCGCAGTTGGCCATGCCCTACTATTCGTTTGGCTCTTCGACGGCCGGCATCGCCAGCAGCAAGGAATAATCCATGACCATCACCTGGAACGACAGCATCCCGATCTATCGCCAGCTGCATCAACGCGTGGTGGCGATGATCCTGGATGGCGCCTTGAACGAGGGCGACCCGCTGCCGTCGGTGCGCCAGGTGGCCGCGGATTTCCAGATCAATCCGCTGACCGTGTCGAAGGCGTACCAGGAGCTGGTCGACGAACGCTTGGTTGAGAAAAGGAGGGGCTTGGGCATGTTTGTCATCGAAGGAGCGCGCGAAGAACTCTTGAAATCCGAGCGCGAACGTTTCCTGCGCGAGGAATGGCCCGCGCTGTACGCCCGCCTGCAACGGCTGGGCCTGGACCTGAAGACCCTGCTGCGCGAAACGCAGGCCGACCCGGAGAAGCCCGCATGAACGTTGTCGTCGCCAGTGGCCTCACCAAGCGCTACAAGAACACCGCGGCGCTGGACAACGCCAGTTTCCGCATCGAGGCCGGCCGCATCGTGGGCCTGATCGGCCCCAACGGCGCGGGCAAGACCACCGCGCTGAAGGCCATCCTGGGCCTCACCGATTTCCAGGGCGAGCTTTCCGTGCTGGGCCTCGACCCGCGCAAGCAGCGCAACAAGCTGATGGAACAGGTCTGCTTCATCGCCGACGTGGCGGTGCTGCCGCGCTGGATCCGGGTGAGCGAGGCGGTCGACTTCGTCGCCAACACGCATCCGCGCTTCGACCGCAAGAAGTGCGAAGCCTTCCTCGCGCGCACCAAGCTCACGCCCGACCAGCGCGTCAAGCAGATGTCCAAGGGCATGATCGTGCAACTGCACCTGTCCCTGGTGATGGCGATCGACGCGCGCCTGCTGGTGCTGGACGAGCCCACGCTCGGCCTGGACATCCTCTACCGCAAGCAGTTCTACCAGAGCCTGCTGGAGGACTACTTCGACGAGAACAAGACCATCATCGTCACCACCCACCAGGTGGAGGAAGTCGAGCACATCCTCACCGACCTGATGTTCATCCGCGACGGAAAAATCGTGCTGGATGCCGACATGGACGCGGTGGGCGAACGCTTCGCCGAAGTGATGGTCGGCGCCGACAAAGCCGCCGCCGCCCGCGCGCTGAAGCCGCTGGACGAGCGCCAGGTATTCGGCAAGAGCATCTTCCTGTTCGACGGCGTCAACCGGGCACAACTGGAGGCGCTGGGCGAGATCCGCCGCCCCTCCGTCAGCGACCTGTTCGTCGCCACCATGAAAGGGACCTACGCATGAAAACCCCGGCTCTGAACGAAATGTACTGGCTGGTGAAACGTGAATTCTGGGAACACCGCGGCGGCTTCCTGTGGGCGCCGGTGATCACCGGCGGCGTGTTCCTGCTGCTGAACCTGATGGGCATCATTGCCGGCGAGGTGATCGGTGCGCAGCACGGCGTCCACTTCTTGTTCAGCGACAGGATCCACATCCTCGACCACGCGCTGAGCGCGGACGAGGTGGCCAGGGCCGGCGCGCTGATGGACATGGTGATGTACTCGACGTCGTTCATCATCAGTATCGTGCTGGGCTTCGTGGTGTTCTTCTACTGCCTCGGCGCGCTGTACGACGACCGCCGCGACCGCAGCCTGCTGTTCTGGAAGTCGCTGCCGCTGTCGGACTCCGCCACCGTGCTCTCCAAGGTGGTGGCCGGCACCCTGCTGGCGCCGGTGATCGCGGTGGTCTGCGGCGTGGTCACCGGCATCGCGATGCTGCTGCTGTTCGTGGTCGCACTGTCCTTCCACGGTGTCGGCGCCTGGCACCTGCTGGCCTACGCGCATCCGTTCCGTGTCATCGCCAACCTGATCGGCACCATCCCGCTGTACGCGCTGTGGGCCTTGCCTGCCACGGGCTGGCTGCTGCTCTGCTCCGCCTGGGCGCGCAGCAAGCCGTTCCTGTGGGCCGCGGTACTGCCGGCGGCAGTAGGCGCGATGCTGAGCTGGTTCAACCTGATAGGGCCGCGAGTGGGCACCGGCTGGTACTGGAGCGACGTCTGCGGCCGCATCCTGCTCAGCGTGTTCCCGGGCAGTTGGCTGAGTGCGGGCAACTACCAGAACGTGAGCAATGGCGCGGCCCTGAACGTGCTGAACCTCGGCAGCGCCTACAGCGTGATGGGCACGCCCGGCTTCTGGATCGGCACGGTCGCCGGCCTCGCCCTGCTCGGCGGCGCCATCTGGCTGCGCCGCTGGCGCGACGACAACTGACATCCGCTCGAATCCAAACGGGGAGAACCATCATGAAAGGCAACGCGATCACCGGCAGCATCCTTGCGCTGGCCCTGCTGCTGCCGCTGTCGGCCTGCAGCCAATCGGCCGGCAACAGCTCCAGTAGCGATGCGACGCAGGCCGTGAAGGAGGCGCAGCAGCAGACCTCCTCGTCCACCATCGCCACGGAAGTCCGCAAAGGGATGGCCCAGGCCAAGCAGGAACTGCTCACGCAAGACATTGACGTCGGCAGCGTGCACGTCAACGGCAAGGGCCGGCACGACGGCGACGACAGCAGCAAACTCCCCAAGGCCGTCATCACCCCACAAGGCAACTTGGTCATCGACGGCAAGCCGGTGGATGCCACGCCGGAACAGCACACCATGCTGGTGGACTACCGCCAGCAGATCATCGGCATCGCCGATGCCGGCATGGATATCGGCGCCAGCGGCGCAGACCTGGGCGTCAACGCGGCCCGCGAGGCGATCCTCGGCGCGCTCGCCGGCAAGAGCGACAAGGAGATCGAAGCCAGCATCAAGCCGCAGACGGACAAGATCCAGGCGGCCGCCCTGCGCTTGTGCAAGAAGCTGCCCGACCTGCTCGTCTCGCAGCAGAAGCTGGCCGCCGCCATGCCTGAGTTCCGGCCCTACGCCACCATGACGCAGAAGGACGTCGACGACTGCGGCAAGGACATGACGGACAAGAACGGCAAGAAGGGCTTCGCCGTGTTCTCCGACTGATCCCGACCTGCGTCAACGTCGACGGAACCCAACGATGAAATCTCGCTTCCTCGCCTGCACCGCCCTGCTCTGCACTTTGCTCGCCGCCTGCGGCCGCGACAGCGGCACCACCATCGCCGGCGACAACGGCAGCATCCATCTGCGGGATGGCGTGGCGGTGATCCACGTCACCGGCCAGCCCGACGCACGTGTGACCGGCGATGGCACGCTCAGCATCGACGGCAAGCCGGTGACGCTGAGCTCCGACCAGCGCGACCTGCTCAAGCAGTACTACGTGGGCGTCTACAAGATCCGCAGCGAGGGCATCGCCACCGGCAAGGCCGGCGCCGCGTTGGCCGGCCAGGCCATGGGCAGCGTGATGTCGGGACTGGCGCACGGCGACACCGACCGGATCGGCAAGGACATCCAGGCGCAGGCCGGCAAGGTCACCGCCCAGGCCGCCGCGATTTGCGACGGCCTCGAACAGCTGCGCGCCGCGCAGGACGCCGTGGCCGCCCAGGTCGCCGCGTTCAAGCCCTACGCCACGCTGGACAAGGACAAGGTGGCGAAGTGCAAGCAAGGGATGGACGAGGCGAACCGTTCGCTGGCGACACACTGAGGTAACCCGGTGGTTTCTCCACGACTATCCTCGCGCCGCCGCTGGCGCTTCCAATTATCCGGGAAGCAGAAAGGAGCGCTCGTGAAAGCTCTCGTTCGTCCGCTATTTCTCACCGCCCTGGTTGGCACCCTCGCCGCCTGCAACGCACCCGACACCGTCATGGAAAACGGCGCCATCATGCTTTACGGGAACAAGGTGGCGTTGCGTGTCATCGGT
>Ga0310811_10010834_pt1 | contig 11794 bp, 15 predicted proteins | sample YCmetagenome_FD_207642 | JGI IMG/M metagenome (GOLD analysis project Ga0310811, IMG submission 207642) | Soil microbial communities from experimental microcosm in Duke University, North Carolina, United States - YC | ecosystem: Engineered > Artificial ecosystem > Soil microcosm > Unclassified ...
TCTTCGGCACCACGCGGTCAGCGTGAGCGCGCAGTCTTGTTTAAGTTAGTCCGAATTATTCGGATCACCCACCGAGCCGGCAGAAGGCCTGATCTAAACATTTGTTCCAACCGTTCCAGCTGTTCATCAAAGCATTCCGAATTTTCTTTTCGTCAGGATTCTACAAGCCGTAAACTGTCGAAAGAAAAAACACGTCCTTGATTGACAGTCGGCGAGCGCAAATGTAACTCTCAGATCGCCGGGTGCCGAGTGAAAATCTTTAGCTCGAAAACGAGACGGAGAATCTATGCAGGATCTCAGGAGTTTTATCACCACGGCCGCGAAGGCCGGAGAATTGTTGCGGGTTGACCGCGAGACCGATCCGCTGACCGAAATGGGTGTGCTTTTCGGCGAGACCGAGCATCCGCTGATATTTGAGAACGTGCGCGGTTATCCAGGCTGGCAAGTATGCGGCGAACTCGCAACAACTCGCGCGGCTCAGGCGCTGGCGTTGCAGGTCGAGCGTTCTCAGGTGGTACCCGAGCTGGCGCGGAGAATGCAATCCGCCGTTTTGCCGGGTCGAAGCGTGAACACGGGGCCTGTTAAGGAGCGGATTCTCACCGGCCGTGACTTGGATTTGCGAAAGCTACCGGTGGTCGTGCATTCCCAAGAGGATGGCGGTCCGTATATTGGTTCGGCAATGTGCGTGACCAAAGACCCGGACACCGGCATTCAGAACGTCGCGATGCTGCGAATGCAAATTCAGGATCGTAACCGCACCGGTACCGCTTTCGCGCCGAGACATTCCTGGATGCACTACCAGAAGTACGAAGCGAGAAACGAACCCATGCCCATGGCCGCGGTGATCGGACATCACCCCATACTCGATCTCGCTACCAACAGCAGCGTCCCTTATGGTGTCGATGAGTTTCAAGTGGCCGGCTCATTACTTCAGGAACCGCTTGAAATGGTGCGTTGCGAAACCGTCGATCTTATGGTGCCGGCCCATGCCGAAATCGTTATCGAAGGCGTGATCCCTCCGGGGGTCCGTGAAGACGAGGGTCCTTTCGGAGAGTTTCAGTGCTACTATCTTACCCGAACGCGCAAGTGTCCTGTCTTCGACGTAAAAGCCATCACGATGCGGCGCGACGCCCTTTACCGGCACATCCAGGCGACACCTTCAACGGTCGAGCATCAGGCTTTGGTCGCGGTGCCGATGGAGGCTCATCTCTGGCAGCGCATCAAGGACGTTGACGGATATATCGACTTGAAAGATGTTCACGTTCCTCCCTGGGGTGCCTGCTTTGTGGTGCTGGTCAAATTCACGCCGCGCCTCGAAGAACAGGCAAAGAGCGTTTTAATGGCGGCGCTTTCCAGCTCCTACTCTCATCCCAAAATCGCCATCGCTCTGGATGATGACATTGATTTGACCGATGCGCGTGATGTCTTCTGGGCTATCGCAACCAGAGTTGATCCGGCGCGCGACCTGCTCCAGATACCGCATGCGCGAATGCATTCTCTCGATCCGTCGGGGAAACTGGTGACTGCGCCGGGAGCAGGCCACCAAAGGGTCGGAGGAAAGTTGGGCATCGATGCCACCAAGCCGCCCACATGCCGCCCGAAAGATCGCTATGATTGGGAGCGTGTTCTGCCGATGGGTCACGGCCAGATCAGTCTTCAAGAAGTCCTGGGCGCTCTCGCGTCAAAAGGAAGACGATGATGAAGCGGTTTGTTCGCTGTCTTTTAGTGGCGCTCTGTTTCAGCGCCACTTCGGGCGACGCCATTGCGCGTGATTTTGTCGTCGGCTACAGCGTGCTTTCAGCCAGCGCGGCTCAGCTTTGGGTCGCTCAAGATGCGGGCATTTTCGATAAGCATGGTTTGAAGGTCAAACCGATTTTCGTACAGGGCGGGACTCGTACCACGCAGGCCTTGCTAGCAGGCGATCTCGACGTCGCCTACGTGGCACCGCCGGGAATTATTAGCGCCGTTGCCGGCGGAGCTCAACTTGTGTTTGTAACGGGAATATACCGAACGCTTCCTTATATGATCTACGGAGCTAAGGGGATCGGCACACCGGCCCAACTCCGTGGCAAGCGCGTGGGAATCACGACATTCGGTGATTTGTCTGATTTTGGCACGCGCTTCGGCCTTAGGCAGTTGGGACTGGACCCGGACAAAGATGTGAGCCTGGTTCAGATGGGCGGGCAGCCCATCCGGATGGCAGCGTTACAGTCCGGCGCCGTCGGGGCAACGATTCTTAACCCGCCGTATACTTTTCAAGCGCGGAATCTCGGTCTGCCACTGCTCATCGACCTGATCGGCAAGGTCGAGTTTGCCAGCACCTCGCACGCGATCCGGAAAGTCGATCTGGACCGACGGCGTGAAGAAATGCAACGCTTCGTAGATGCCGTGGTAGAGGGAAATCGCTACTTCATCACGCACAAGCGGGAGAGCGTAAAATCCATGGCAAGTTATTTGCGGACGTCGGACATTCCGTCTCTGGAAGAAAGCTACGATCTCTACGCTAAGCGAATCATGTCGGACACGCCGATCCCATCTCAATCTGCTTTCCGAGCTGCCATTGAATATGTGGCACGGGATGTTCCCGCAGCGGCGAAGCTTCGGCCGGAAGATGTCTACGATCTTTCTCTTGTGCAGTCCGCAGTCGCCCGCTTGGGCGGATCATAGCGAGTCTCTGAAAATAAAGACCCTAAAGAATCCCTGCTAATACCCGATCCTCGCGATCTTCTTCGATTGCTGTGCCTTGGCTACGACTGGAACGCAAGTAGCATCACTGCAGCCAGGATTGCTGGTTTCGCAGTTCTCTTCCTTGTGCAACTCATTGCGGAGCGCTACTGATCACACCGGATCAAAGCTTTGTCAAATATGAAATGTTTCGCGGCGCAGGATTGAACTGAACGACGCTTCGATTCAATGCCGCGAAGATTGGATGGATGGAGACCGTTGAGACGCCAAACGGTAGTGCGAATTATCGAACGGCGACTCGATCAAGCATTCGGGCTACTTCTGTGGGGACCGTGCCAGTATAACCGCTCGGCGTTCAAGGCTTTCCTTGGGCCACATCTCCGATGCTTTGTAGTACTCAGCCACAGCTGGCACATTGGGCGGAAGTACGACCCAGGTTGCTTTGACGCGGTGAAGATGTGGATGTCCGGAGGCAGACGGTCCGGTTCATCGAGCGTACCGACGCGAATGAAGCGAACAGCGTCACCGCCTCCGGCGTAGTTGCTCCAAACTGCGATCCGGCACCGCGGGCAGCGGGAGATCTTCTGACCCTTGCCACTATTGGACGGCGTGTTGATGATCTCAACTTCTCCCTGGAGCAGTTGCACCTGATCGGCTTCAATCAGGGCGTTCAGGGCAAAGGAGGCTCCGGTTTCTCGCTGACACCAGCGGCAATGGCAGCAATGGACGAACAGCGGCTTCGTCGTCATGCGATAACGCACGAAGCGGCAAGTGCAGCCACCGTCGAAGAGCGTGGATTCGATGCTCATTGCTACATTCTCCTCGCGAACCTAACTGTTAAGTAAGCCGCCGGAAGCCGTGACAAATGTCGGTCGGCTTATCTCCGGCCGCGGCTTGCGTCAAAATCCAAATTGACTGTAACATCCATCGGCTACACGGCTTTGTCAGAGATCTTCCGTGAAAAGCCGATCAGCTCCGCGGCTTATCTCCTAACGATTCGGCCGCTTAGTTGGATCATACTGTCGCTAGAATTTGGCAGGATTGAATTGAACCACGTTTCAGTTCGATGCTGCCTTTATCAAAGTAGTATCTATAATAAGTTGACCACGCATATGAACCGTCTGCGTTCCCGAACGTGGCAGATTGTTGCGGTGCTCGTGATCCTCACGTTTATCGGGACCTACTTTTACTTCAGGTTCATGGGATTGAGCCATCCATTGGCCGAGTTGATCGGTGCCTATAAGCACCGCGTTGCTACACTCGGGGAGTATGTCCGATACAAGCGAAACCCAAGCCGCTTTTACGATGAATACTCTGCGGGAGCCATGAGCTTTGATTGCGAGCGAATCCGCGATGATTTCGTGAAGCTGACCCAATCGATTATCTCACCCGAGCTCTCGACATCAGCAGAGACAATGGTTTGGCGGAAAGGCAGCACTCTTCATCTTGCCGATCCCAGCGTCGCCGGCAATGAAGCGTTCATAGCGTGGAAGAAGCAAGTAATCAATATAGCTACGATCCAGCACCCACGTGAGGCGAGTCACTACGGAACTCTACTGCAAGCCCTGTTCACATCCGTCACGATACACGGAAGCAGTGCGGGTGAAGAATTTAGCGTCGAGACCAAAACAGGCGGTAAGTTCGACGCATGTGGGTGAGTCGCGCTCGCTGCCGGTCCGCTCGGTGACTGTGAGAGTTTTCCACCGATGAAAACGGCCCGACACCAGGATTGACGATCCTCTGGCCAGGGAAATCAGAATCATGGATGTGCATTTGATTCCGAACTCGTGGCAGTCGAATCAAACTGTCATCCGCCAGCACAAACCAACGGGAAATCAGCGCCTCTTCCCCTCTTCTCTGGCATGAATGCGCATGTTTTTGGATGCGCCTAGCACAAATTGACCCATCGCCCCACCTAAAAAAGCGTAGGCATCTTGAAAGCGGCTTTTGTTCATTACAATGATATTACAGCAGACTGCTGTAATGGATTGGCTCACCACAAAATATCAAAAAGCGCAGAAATGGTCTGAGTTCCATACTGCGGTTCTCGAAATATTGGACTCGGCCATAAAGGCGGTTCAAGCGGTGAACGGAAACGTTCAGTTATTCAATCCCAAGAACCATGCACTCCAGATTATCGCCCATTGTGGTTTCGATCACGCGTTTCTGCAACTTTTTGAAAACGTGCATCCAGATGAACCTTCTGCTTGTGGCCGGGCTTTCCAAAATCGGTGTCGAGTGATGATTTCCGACATCACTAAGGACCCATTGTTTTCGCCCTATGTTTCAGTGGCGAGGGCCAACGGGTTTTGCGCTGTTCAATCCACGCCAATCTTTGCACCGGATCGTTCAGCGATCGGCATGCTGTCAACTCATTTTGCCGAAATACATCATTTGTCCGATGAAGAAGAGATTGCACTGGATAACCATGCCGCCAGAATATCGCGCCTGATCATCGACTTATTCGACGTTGCTATCGTCCAACTGCGCAGGCACCCCGGTCTCTCTCTTGGCGGGAAACCAAGTTGGCCTCCCGGCTGGGCCAATTCGAACAGACACGTGCGGAGCAATGTTTGGGGGGAACTTGGCGTTCTAATGAAGGCGTATACGACGGATCAACTCAGCAAGACCTGCTATCTCGTCATGGAACATGAATCAGAAACTTATATCGGTGCTCTGCTATTGGAAAATGCGGTGTTGTGTCAGCACCTCTGCTCTGTATTCCAACGAAATATTGGCCGAACAATCTCTGAAATTGGCAGCTTGGATTTAGCATACACTCTCTAGGGCCACTCCCTACAATCACCGCGCTCGACTGCACAAATAAACAGAGGCAATGAATCGACCGGCCGGAGCCTATTAGTCGGCGAATGGCAATTCTGGAGAGATCTGAAACGTGGCTCGTACAGCGCAGAGAAAATCTTGAGGTAGGGCAACTCTGACGCCTATTATCACACTAGCCAAATCACAGCCGTACCGAATAGCCCGAACGAGAGGCACTTCGGCATCGGCTGCGATCTATGCTGATTTCGGCGACGCCACTGAGGTGCGGGGCCTTTGCTCCGGCTTCCCGCTCGCAATGGCATCGGCGATTCGTGTTTGATGCAGCCGAGGGCCCGGACGCTCGCTCGTATCGCCGGCGACGTCAAAGATCTGGGTTGCCCGAGGTCGCGCGTCCGAAGCGCATTGAGGCGCTTCCCGAGCGCCAAGAAGCTGCTCGATCGCGAGAAGAAGTGCATGAACGGTTTGGCAAGACAGCAATGACGCGGTGTCATTGTTCATTTCGTTTCCGCTAACACCTGGCGCAGCAACGTGAAGTCGATGACAGCGTCGACTTTCACATCCTTTCCCGTGGTCTGTTTGATCAGGCCAAGTTGGGTCTTGATCGCGCTCTCTTTGCCCAACCCATCGGGACTGACCGATTTGATCGAGCGCGCGTAGGCATTTTCGGCGATCGCTTTCGACAGTTTGAGCCAGTTCATATAGAGCGCCACCGATTCATCGTGATGACTGAGAAAGTATCGGCCGGCTTTCACCATCGCGCGGATAAAGCGCTTCACTTCGTCGGAGTTGTCGCGCAATTTTCTTTCGGTGACGGTGACGCCGCTAAACGGCACTTCGAACTTGCCTTCGATATCGGCGAGCAGGCTCATGCCTTTTTCTTCCGCGATGGCGTGCAGCGGCACAGGCAGCGGGCTGGCATCGATGCTGCCGGCGAGCAGTGCCTGCAGGCGAATCGGTTCGCGGCCCATCGGAATCATCACGACATCTTTGTCGGGATCCAATCCGCCGGCAGCGAGCATGGCGCGCGTGGAGCTGTAGACCGCGCCGGAAAAGCTGCTGACAGCAACTTTTTTGCCGCGCAGTTGAGCGACTGTTTTAAATTCCGGTCGCGCGACCAAAGTGAGATCGGCGAATTTATGCGGCAGATGTACGACCCTGATCGGCAAGCCCTGCGCTGCGGCGACCATGCCCGTGCCGCCGCCAAAGAGCGTGTAATCGATCTCGCCCGCCACCTGGCTCTTCAAAGCCAAATCGCTGGCGATCACAAGCAGGGTGAGATTGAGTCCCTGCTCCTCGAAAAATTTCTGCTTGATGCCCGTCATCAAGGTCACCGACGCCATCGACGGCGGATAGGCAACTCTGACTTCCTTCAGTTCGCGCTGCGCCGCCTGGGCGACTCCAACTAGCATCGATATCGCCAGCAGCGCGATCGTTGAGCACGACCTACTGAAGCAAGTTTTTCGAGACATCATTGAGACCTCCCGGTCGGCTGGCCGAACGGCGACGGAACATTTGGCATCGATAATCAGACTCTGGTAATCGCCGTAAGCGCTGGAGCGTCGTTCTACAGATATCGGAGTCCCTCGAGTGTGGCGCGGTCCCATTTCGCCAAGTTGGCCGCCGCTTCATAGGTTGTCTGGAGGAAATCGAGAAGAACATCGTCCGGTGATTGGGCACTGCGAACTTCGTCGTAGGGGAAAACAAACTCCCGCAGATCGCTGCTGTAGAACGCGGCCGCCGGCCGGACCGGCGCTTGAGCGAACCCTTCCGGTTCAGGATAAGCGTAGGAATAATACACGGGATAGGCGATCGGGCCGCCGCCGGGCCAAAAGCCGCAGCTGCTGACCTCGTGCGAATAAGCTTCGCGCGCGACTCGATCCGGCAGATTGGGAACGCCGCCGGGATGGGGCGGAGCGAGGCGGCCGGAGAATCGCGTGACCGCCAAATCCGGAGCGCCCCAGAAAAAATGGACCGGGCTGCATTTGCCGACGAAGCGTGCGCGAAAAATCTTGAAAACACGATCGCTTTGCAAGAGCACGCGCCAAAAACGATTGGCGTACTCCGGATCGTAGGACGAGTGGACGTCGTCTTGGTCGAATGGGATGGGATTCGCAATCTCGTTCGGCCTCGGATCGATCGGGACTTTCAGATCGAGCTTTTTCATTTCGCCCATGAGACGCCGGTAAAACATCGCGACCGACTGCCGCTCGAGCGGAAAAGTCGCTCCGGCGCCGCGATCGTGCTCGATCCTGAGCTCGTGCTCGACAAAGTCGAAGTCGATCTGAAAGGCGTGGCTGCCGTACGGAATCGATCCCGTCGTCAGCCCTCTTGGCGTCACATACAACGTGACGTGCCAGGAATGATTCGTCCACGGGCTCTTGGCGAGGCGGATCTTGCCGACGATCTGCGTCCATAGATGAAGCGTCGCATAAGTATCGCTCCACGCCTCGAGCGGAAGACTCGGCCACGTCTCGCCGGCCGTTGGGTTCGATACGGTCATGATTCTCTCCTGCGCAGAAATATTGCGCGTTCGCATTTCATAGATATTTCCGCAAGCGAAGATCCATTAAACCTACAGTGACTATTTGCAATATCACCATCCAGGTGCCGTCCGCGATAGCCGATGAGCTGTTGCAGCCCGGCCGAAAAAACGGCGAGAAGAAAAACGTCGAGCCGGCGAGCTCCGTGTCGACAACATCGCGCCTTCGGCTTATTGTATAAAACCCGACGCTTCAGTATTAAAGGGCAGTCTGTGGTGTTTCACCTGCCAGGAGGAAACGTGAAACGGGAAGTCGCGGCAGAGATCGTCGATTCTCTTAAAGAGGCCGGGGTTGATTTCGTAGCGAGCTTGACCGAAGCCAATCTCCATGACTTGGTGATCGCCTTAGGCGAAGATTCAGGTATTCATCACGTCCCGGTGACCCGCGAGGAAGAAGGCATAGGGATCTGTGCCGGCGCGTATCTGGGCGGAAAAAAGCCGGCCATGGTGATGATGAACGCTGGCTTTCTCTTGTCCGCAAATGCGTTAGCGACCGTCTGTCTTCATCCCGGCATACCGGTCTTGCTGTTGATCGGGCACAGCGGCGGGGTCGGCGAGGAAAACGCCGGCCACGCCACCGTCGGCAGTCTGACCGAACCGATATTGCAGGCAATGCACATTGTCTACGAGAAAGTCGGCCGCTTCGAAGATATTCGTCCAACCATTCGCGATAGTCAGATCCTTGCGCTCTCCTCACGCCGGCCCACCGCCATTGTCCTGAACAAACAAGCGTTGAGGTAGTGCGATGAAAAGATACGATTGTCTTAAAGCGATTGCGCCGCACTTCGGGGAAGAACTGGTGGTTACGAATCTCGGCGCGGTACGCCACGAATGGCAAGCGCTGCGGCGTCACCCCGGCAATTACCACTTGCAGAACCTCGGCCTCACTTCTTCCATGGCGCTTGGGTTAGCTCTGGCGCTGCCCCACCGCAAAGTGGTCGCTTTCGACGGCGACGGCTCGTTACTGCTAAATCTCGGCAGCCTCGCAACCATCGCGAACCAGCATCCGAGAAATCTCATCCATGTCGTCTTCGACAATGAATGCTACGAGTCCTCGCGGGGCGCGCCTACGGCAACGGCCGGCCAGGCTGATCTTGCGGCGATCGCGCGGGGAGCCGGTTTTGCCAATGTCACCACGGCGACCACCGTGGCCGAATTCGAACAGGGATTCTTGCGCGCTCTGAAGAGCAACGATCTTTGCTTCATCTTGGCAAAGGTCGAGGTCGGAGCAGGCGATGTTCCGGCGGCTGCCTTGGACTCGGCGGAGAACAAATACCTGTTCGTGCGCTACATCGAAAAGTCCGAGAAGCTGAAAATTCTCACCTCGACCCTGTCCCGCGCCAGCGAGCCGCGTCGCTAGGGAGAAAAAGGGCTCAGGAGTCCTGAACTCAAGGACTCCCGACTCTTATCACGTCGTTAGTCGATCGTGCGCTCCTTAATCCTTTGAGCAGCATTCGACAATCCATGGACCGAGCTCCGGGACCAGGAATAACGCGCGGGCTGGTTCAAAAGATAGAATTTAAAACTGATAGGCTACTTTTCCGAAGGGATACAAACGCTAGAGTTAGATTCCTTCGGCACCGTCCAGTTTGGCGAGATTTTTGTCGAAAGTTCCTAAAGGAAGGTGCCCAGCTTTGCGCGCTGTTTCCAGAATCAAACAATCGGAGAACCCCAATGCTGGACGCTTCCGATACTGCTCGAGGGCCGCGGCCACCGTATCGGAATCTTGAAAGTTAAGATTTCGATGATGCAGAAGCATATCGATGACAGTGACGATTTCCGTATGAGCCAGGTCGTACACCGCCGTAAGAACCCATGCCGCCTCCATGAGAACCAGCGTGGACACCCATGCCCCTTTGCTCACAAACGATTCCGCAACAGCAGTCTGTCTCCGGTCGTCGCGTGTGATCAGCCGAACGAGGACGTTGGTATCAACGGCGCGCATGTTTTTTCTGTATGTGCTGCCGCACGCCTTTGTCGAACTCCTCCAGCTTTTTCACAGCGGGTTTTTCTTGAGGAAAGATCGCGCGGTGAATGTCTTCCGACGAATACCGGCCGGCTTTGCGAACGACAACGGCATCCCCTTCCTCGTCCCATTCCAAAACGGAGCCCGGGCCGATGCCGAGTTTTCGCCGCACTTCCGCTGGAACCGAAATTTGCCCCTGAGCGGTAACTTTCGATTGTGCCAACGCCATGCCCTTACATTACCACGGTAATGGACCTACGTTCAACCGGAGAGAACGCAAATGCCGTCAAAGCCGAGGAAGCTTCATGGGGACAAAAAAGGGCTCGGAATCCTAGACTCAAAGAGTCCTGGGGTAGCGCGGGTTTGACGGACACCATCGGTAAATTATTTTTTATACAAGTTGCTGATAAATCCGCTCTGGTCGAGCCGTCGGACGAACGAGGGATCGACGATAAGACTCGGATCGGTTTGTTTTGCTTGAGGGTAATGAGCTGAAATCATATCGAGCGCACTGGCAATCACCTGGACGGAAGGTGTCGGCACCGACTCCATTGCCGCGATCGTGTGCTGGTAGGTCTCCTCGAGAAACTCCTCGCTCGCGCCGCGCATGTATTTTCGCCAGACCGAGAAACTCTTTTGCTTGTTGCTTTTAAAAATCGCCACGGACTCGATCAGCGTCTTCAAAACTCTCTCGATCATCTGTGGATTCTTCGCAATTGTTGCTCTGAGCGTCGTGACAGCGTGCTGCGGATAGGTGAGTCCCAGGGCATCGTAATCGACGAGCTCGAAAAATCCCTTGCTCTTGGCCAGAAAGCTCGCCGGAACCGACAACGAAGTTGCGTCGACAACGCCACGTTCCAAAGCTTGCAGCATGAGTGGCGGCTCTCCGATCGGCATCAGCTTTACGTCGCGATCGGGAGAGAGTCCCCATTTGCGCGTCATCACATAACGAACCAGAATGTCGTTAAGAGCGCCTGGCCGTCCGGTAGCGATGAGCTTGCCCTTCAGATCTTCGGGTCTTTTGATTTCGCTTTTGGAGAAAATGCCGCCGCCCAGCTTATTGGAGAGCAGCGCCACGATCACCTGATCCTTCACGCCGAGAACGTGCGAAGTCACGGCGCCGCTTCCCGAGGCGATCACCAAGGGGGTTTCGCCGCTGGCGAGCAGTTGCTGGGGACGGACTCGGCCTGCGTAAACGGCTCTCAAGTCGACTCCGTACTTTTTACCCACACCCTCTTCAACGGCGAGCCACAACGGCCCGTAGAATCCGGAGAAGGAAGAGAATCCGATCGTGACGCTGTCGAGCTGTGGGGCGGCGAATGTAACCGACGCGCAAGTCACCCAACCCAGAAGCAAGCTCAAAGCGAGGCTCTTTTTCTTGAACGGCATGCTGTTTCTTCGAGCGTTATTCATACATCGTCCTTATCAGAAAAATCACTTCCGGCAATCGTGTAAGCGAAGAAGTTGTGAATCTGCCTCGATGCACAAGTGACTGTCCATGCGAGGCCCAAGATGGCCGGCGACTATGTGGAAATCAAGACTCCGAGTTACAATCCCCACTTTGTGCACTGGCGGTTTGAGTCCAAACCCACAATTTTTTGCGCGATCGCCGAGTCCGGAATCGATTTAAAGAAAAATAGAAATCTGAGATAGCCCGGATTTGACGGTCGCAGTGAAAGCGCCTAAGAAATCAGAAAGTGTTCGAGAGGAAAGCAGAAGCGATTTAGCGCTGGTTTAAAAGTCCAGCCATGCGACCAATGGAAATTTTATCGTTTGGGGCAAGATCGGAGGAAGGAAAATGGAAGAGGGAGTGACGATCG
>Ga0310811_10010835_pt1 | contig 11794 bp, 7 predicted proteins | sample YCmetagenome_FD_207642 | JGI IMG/M metagenome (GOLD analysis project Ga0310811, IMG submission 207642) | Soil microbial communities from experimental microcosm in Duke University, North Carolina, United States - YC | ecosystem: Engineered > Artificial ecosystem > Soil microcosm > Unclassified ...
GTCTCGTCGAGCAGCTCCCACGTCCAAGCCACTGCGGCCGGCACCGCTGCCGACACCGCCGGGCCGGTACGGGCGAAGTCGCGCAGCCGGATCGACAGCTGGTCCTTCACTTCGCCGAGCGGAATCGTGCGCAACCGGGCCGCGGCCAGCTCGACGGCCAGCGGGAACCCGTCCAGGCTCCGGCAGATTTCGGCGACGTCGTCGCGGGTGGCGGCGGTCGGCACGAAACCGGGAACGGCCGCCACCGCGCGGTCGGTGAACAACCGCGTCGCCGGGCTTTCCGCTCCACCGCCGCGTTCCGGCAACGGCGGCACCTGGTGCAGCGCCTCCCCGAAGATCCTCAGCGGTTGGCGGCTGGTGGCGAGAATCCGCAGTCCGGGGCAGCGGCTCAACAACTCGTCGGCGAGCCGGGCCACGCCGTCCAGCGCGTGCTCGCAGTCGTCCAGCACGATCAGCGTTTCGGTCGAGGCCAGCGCCCCGGCGAGCTGGTCCACCGGATCGTGCGGTCCCTCCGAAAGCCCGATTTCACGGACGTTGAGCACCTCGGCGACGGTGCGCGCCACCTCGTCCGGTCCCACCGCCGGGGAGAGTTCGACCAGCCACACCCCACCGGTCACCCGGCCGGCCAGGTCGGCGGCCACCATGGCGGCCAGGCGGCTCTTCCCGGCCCCGGCCGGACCGGCCAGCGTGACCATCCGCTCCCGCGCCAGCCGCCTGCGGATCCACTTCCGTTCCTGGTCACGGCCGACGAAGCCGGTCCGGGTCGCGCGCAAATTGCCCCGCGGCCCGGTCCCCGGCGCGGCGCGCAGGATCGCCCGCTGGGTCTCCTGGAGTTCCGGTCCGGGCCCGGCGGAGTGCTCCGCGGCCAGCAGGGCGCGGTAATCCTCGAAGGCGCGCAGGGCCTCGGCGTCGCGGCCGTCCGCGTGCAGACACCGCATCAGCAGTTCGCGTGGCCGTTCCCGCAGCGGGTGCGCGGCGATGAGTTCCGTCAGCTCGGTCACGAGCCGGACCGGGGCCGTCCCGCAGGCGAGGTCCGCCTCGATCCGGTCCTCGATCGCGGTCCGGCGCAGCTCGTCCAGCTCGGCCGCGACGGTCACCGCGGAGGCGGCCCCGGCCGCCACGTCGCCACGCCACAGCTCCAGCGCAGACCGCAACCGGCTCCCGGCGAGCTCGGGGTCTCCGTCGCGCAGTGCGCGTTTCCCTTCCCCCGCAAGGCGTTCGAACCGGTGGGCGTCGACCGCGTCGCCCGGCAGGTCGAGCCGGTAACCGCCCTGTCCGGTGCGCAGGCAGGTGGCGTCGGGCAGGGCACGCCGCAGGCGCGAGACCAGGGAACGCAACGCGGCCCTCTGTTTCACCGGGTCCTTGCCCGGCCACAGCGTGCGACACAGGGAAGGCGAGGTGACCACGTGTCCGGCGGCCAAGGCCAGCCTGATCAGCAACGCGCACTGGAGAGGTGCCCGGAGCCGGACCGATGTGTCGTGGTGTTCCACCTTCAGCGGCCCCAACACGGCCACTCGCGTCGCACCGGTTCCGGGCGCCGTCACGCTTCGCTCGGGAGCCACTCTCATCAGGTCAGGCCGGTCACAGTCCTTGGGGGAACGTGTAGTCGGCGAACGGTACCACGGTGCCCAGGTCGAGCTGGATCACGTTGTGCGCGTCCAGTGGGATGTTCCGGGGATCGCCGGTGTACTTCTGCCCGTTGAGGAACGCGGTCACGGTCCCGGTGTCGGGACCGATCTGCGTACCGCTGAGCGGCTGGTGCCAGACATCGAAGAACTCGCCGACCGTGTAGGTGTGCTGGACGGGCGATTCGACGTGGATGACACCGGTCTCGTCATGGGTGTGCAGCCAGTAGTACTTGCTCCCGCCCGCCACGAACGGGCCGTCGGCGGTGTCCTGCAATTGGTAGGGCGGCACGATGCCCACCCCGTACGGGATGAGCTTCTGCGTGCCGTTGATATAGATGGCCAGGTGGGCGTGGATGTGGAAGAGCACCTGCTCCATGTCGTTGCTGGCGACGCCGTCGACGGTGTCGCCGGTGGCCTGGCTCGCGGTGTTGGCGAGCAGCGCGGTGCTCGTGTCGGCGCCGGGGGGCAGGCCGGCGCCGGGGCTCGCCGAGTTCGAGCCGCCGCGGGAGACCACGACGCCCACCACGACCACCACCGCGACGATCACCACCACGGCCGGCAGGATCACCTTGGCCAGCCGGTTTCCGCCGCGGGCGCCGCGGATCGCCCGCTGGGCCGCCGTGCTGTTGCGGGAGGGCCGGCGTGATCCCGCACCGCGCCCCGCCGAGCCCTTGCCCGACGACCGCGGCTTTCCGCCTGGTCGTCCCGAACCACCCTTGGCCATCACTGCGTGTCCCTTGATCCCTTGATGTGAAGTTGTCGTGGTCGTCCCACGGAGCCGCCGCGCCGTCGTTCCCGCGTGCGGATACCGCCCGGGGGGAACACCCGCGCACGCTCGTTCTACCGCCTGGCTCGTCAACTCGCCGTGTGACGCCGAACGATCACCGGCCGGTCATCCGGTAGGGGTTTGTCCGTTCGTGGGCGGGCCCGCGCGAGCGGCCGTGTCCGGTCGGTGCCGATCGCGGGCTTGGGGAGGGGGCGGGTCTTTCGTCTCCCGCGCGGGGAACAGGCCACTTTCGGAGGTTGACAAACGCGATGCCCTTATCCAAGATCCTATAGGATCTACGGTCGACGGGGACCGTGGCCGGGTTCGCGGCGAAGCCGCGCAAGGAGCAGGCATGAGACATGCTGGTCGGATCTTCCGCGGAGCCCTGGCCGGGCTGATCGCGATCGCCGCCACGGTGGTCGCGGCCACGCCACCGGCCGCCGCCCAACCGCCCGGGCCCGCCGCGCAACCAGCCCCGGCGCTGGCGCAGACGCCGTATCTCGGGTGGAGCAGTTGGAGTCTCGAATCCACGAACTACCCCGGGGTTAACCCGAACGGCTCAGCGAGCTGGCTGAACGAACACAATGTTCTCGCGCAGGCCGATGTGCTGGCCGCGAAGCTCAAGCAGCACGGCTATACCTATGTCAACATCGACGCGGGCTGGATGGGCGGGGTCGACGCCTACGGCCGCCCGGTGGTCGACACCACGAAGTTCCCGGACGGCATGGCCTACGTCGCCGATTATGTGCACGGCAAGGGACTCAAGCTCGGTTCCTACCTCGCGGTCGGCCTGGACCCCCGGGCCTACAACGGCGGGAACACGCCGATCTACGGCACGACCGACTGCTTCACCCGCGACATCGTCTATCCCGATCTGCGCACGACCAACGGGTGGGACAGCGCTTACCAGATCAACTACGCCAACCCCTGCGCACAGTCCTATATAGACTCCATCGCGGACCTCCTGGCCGGCTGGGGCGTGGACTTCCTGAAGCTGGACGGGGTCGGCCCGGGCTCCTTCCGGGGCGGGCCCAACTACGACAACACCGCCGACGTGGCCGCGTGGTCGGCCGCGCTCAAGCAGACCGGCCGCCCGATCCAGTTCGTGATCTCCTGGGCCCTGAGCCACACCAAGGCCGACGTCTGGCAGCAGAACACCAACGGCTGGCGGGTCGACACCGACGTCGAGTGCTACTGCAACACGCTGGTGACCTGGAACAACTCGGTGAAACAGCGCTGGAACGACGTGGTGCAGTGGATCCCGGACGCCGGGCCCGGCCACTGGAACAACCTGGACTCGCTCGATGTCGGCAACGGCACGATGGACGGCATCACCGACGCCGAACGCCAGAGCTACATGACGCTGTGGGCGATCTCGGGAGCACCGCTGTACTCCGGCGACGATCTGACCACTTTGGACAGCTACGGGCTTTCGCTGCTGACCAACGACGAGGTCATCGCGGTCGACCAGGCGGGGATACCGGCGCGCCCGCTCAGCCAGTCGTCCGACCAGCAGGTCTGGTACTCGCGCAACCCGGACGGCAGCTACACCGTCGCGCTGTTCAACCTGGGCACCACTGCGGCGAACGTGACGGCCGAATGGCGTGACCTCGGCATCACCAGCCCGGCACAGGTGCGGGATCTGTGGAGCCACAGCGACCTCGGCACGGTGAACGGGAGCTTCGGCGCCCAGCTGCCCGCCCATGGCTCGCGCCTGCTGCGGATCACACCCCACGCTGTCCAGAACGCACCGGCGGTCCCGCTGCGGGTGCACGGCACGGGCGCCACGGCGTCCGGCGTCTCGCTGGCGTGGGACGCCTCCACCTACCGCGACGGTGCGATCAGCGGCTACGAGGTGTCCGTGGACGGTGGCCGGGCGGAGTTCGTGCCCGGCACCACCGCCACCGTGTCCGGACTGCCCGCCTCGACCACCCACCAATTCACGGTGACCGCGGTCGGTGCGGACGGCCGGCGGTCCGCGCCCAGCGCGCCGGTGTCGGTCACCACGACCGGTCCGGGCGGCCCGGTGACCTACGAGGCCGAGGATCCGGGCAACGCGGTCGCGGGCGGAGCCGCCGTGTTCGACTGCGCGGGCTGTTCGGGCGGCAAGAAGGTCGGCTATCTCGGCGGCACCGGCACGCTGACCTTCCCCGCCGTCACCGCGGCACAACCCGGCACCTACCTGATGACGGTGTCCTATGTGGATGGTGACACCAGCAGGGTGCTCGTGGTCACGGTGAACGGGCAGCAGATCCAGGTGCCGGTCGCCGGATCCGGGGACAACGACTGGGGTTCCGCGCAGACCGTGACGGTGCCCGTGCCGTTGCGGGCGGGGGCCAACACCATCCAGTTCGGTAACCCGGGCGATTACGCGCCCGACGTCGACAAGCTCACCGTCTGACCCGGGAAAGGAGAGTGCCGTGGTGACGACTCAGCAAGCCGGCCCGGTTTCCGGCGCCGCGTCCACCATCCCCGCCACCACGGCGCGGTCCCGCCGGCGCGGCCCCGTGGCGCGCCGGCGGGACGCCCCGGTCGCCTGGCTGCTGATCACCCCCGCGGTGGCCGGGTTCCTGGTCTTCTTCGCTTACCCGACACTGCGCGGGATCTACCTCAGCTTCACCGAGTTCCACGTGCTCACGCCGCCGCGGTGGATCGGGTTCGCGAACTTCGGCGAGATGTTCGGCGACGACGTGTTCTGGCACTCCCTCGCCGTGACCGTCTACTTCGTAGTGTTGTCGGTGACCGCGGGCATCGTCGTCTCGCTGGTGACCGCGGTGATCCTGCACCGGCTGACCGGTTCGACGGTGATCCGGGGTCTGCTGATCCTGCCGTTCCTGATCTCCGGCGTGGTCGCCGCGCTGGTCTGGACCTGGATGCTCGATCCGGAACTCGGCGTGGTCAACATCGTGCTGACCAGGCTCACCGGGCATTCGATCATGTTCTTCGGCGACAGCTCCTGGGCGATCCCGTCGCTGGCCGCGATCAGCGTGTGGAAGTCCATGGGGTACAACGCGGTGCTGATCTTCGCCGGCCTGCAGACCATCCCGCCGACCATCTACGAGGCGGGCCGGATCGATGGGGCGAGCGAGCTCCAGATGTTCCGCCGGCTGACCCTGCCGCTGCTGCGACACATCCTGGCGATGGTCGTGGTGCTGACCGTGATCAGCGCGTTCCAGGTGTTCGACATCGTGCAGGTCACCACGAAGGGCGGCCCGGCCAACGCCTCGAACGTGTTGCAGATGTACATCTACGACAAGGCGTTCACCCAGTTCGATTTCGGTTACGCGGCGACCATGTCGCTGGCACTGTTCGTGATGCTGATCGCCATCACCTTCACCCAGCTGCGGCTGACCAGGGCGAACGAAACCGATCTGAGCTAGCCGCCCGCCTTTCCCGTTCTTCCGTTCTTCCGGTCGAGGTGACCCTCGCGCGAGGGTGTCGAGGTCTCGCGCGTCTTTCGTCCTGTCCAGAAAGGAGATCTCGCATGGCGGTCCTCGCCCCCGCACGACGGTCCACCCGCTCGCCGGGCAAGATCGTGGCCTGGGCCTACCTCGTGGTGGTGCTCGTCATCACGGTCTTCCCGTTCTACTGGATCGTGCGCACGGCGCTGTCCAACAACTACGCGCTTTCGACGAACCCGTCGTCGTTCCTGCCGGTCGGTTTCACCATCGGTGCGTTCAAGCGGGTCCTCGGGCTCGCCACGACCGCGGAAGCCCTGGCACAGGGCGGTTCCGGCGCCACCCTGGACATCCCGCTGGCCCTGCGGAACTCGGTCATCTACGCGGGTGTGCTCACGGCGTGCGTCGTCTTCTGCTCGGCGACCGCCGCCTACGCGTTCGCCCGGTTGCGGTGGCGCGGGCGCAACCTCGTGTTCAACGTGCTGCTGACCGCGCTGATGGTGCCGACGGTGCTCACGCTGCTGCCGAACTTCGTGCTCATCAAGGATCTCGGGCTCACCGACACCTTCGCCGGAATGATCCTGCCGGGCGCGTTCTTCTCCGCCTTCAACATCTTCTTCCTGCGGCAGTTCATGCTCGGGCTGAGCACGGAGATCGAGGAGGCGGCGATCATCGACGGCGCCGGGCCGCTGCGGGTGCTCTTCCGGATCATCCTCCCGATGTCGGCCGCCCCGATGGCCACGCTGTCCCTGCTGACCTTCATCAACGCCTGGAACGACTACTTCTGGCCGTTGCTGGTCACCAATGACGAGAGCGTCCGGCCGCTGACCCTCGCGCTGGCGGTGTTCAAACAGTCGTCGCCCCAGTCCGCGCTGGACTGGTCGGGCCTGATGGCCGCGACGCTGGTCGCCGCGCTGCCGATGCTGCTCCTCTTCGTGGTCTTCGGCCGTCGCATCGTCAACTCCATCGGCTTCACGGGGCTCAAATGACGGCGCGGGATCTGGTGCTCGCGTGGCCGGAGCCGGCCGCCTTGTGGGTGGAGGCCGCGCCCGTCGGCAACGGCAGGCTCGGGGCGATGGTGTTCGGGGGAGTGGAGCGCGCGCGCTTCCAGCTCAACGATTCCACGGTGTGGTCCGGTTTTCCCGGTGGTCCGGCCCGCGCGCTCGCCGAGGTGCGGGCGAACGGAGCGGGTCCCGCGCGGTTCGCCGAGGTACGCGATGCCTTGTGCGCCAAGGACTACCGGCGCGCCGAATCGCTGCTGATGTCGTTCGAAGGTCCCTACAGCCAGGAATACCTGCCCTTCGCCGACCTGTGGATGTCGGTGGACGCACGGAGTTCGTCGGAGTATCTCGGGCGAACGTTGAACCTCGATACCGGAGTGGTCGAGGAACGGTTCACTGTGGATGGTCAGGATGTGCGGCGGGCCACCTGGGCGAGCGCGCCGGCCGGAGTGCTGTGTATCTCGATGTCCACCGAGGAGCCGGTGGACCTGGAAATCTCGGTATCGTCGCCGCTGCGCGTGTTGCGGCGGGACGGGCTTTCCCTGGAGCTCGAGGTTCCGGTCGACGGGGCGCCGCTGCACGAACCGCAGGTCGCCGAGCCGTTGCGGTACGCGGGGGGATCGATGGACGGCTACCGGCCGTTCGCCATCCTCGCCGCCGCGCTGGACACCGACGGCGAAGTGTCCGAAAACGACAGTGGCGTCGTGGTAAGGGGCCTGCGCCGGCTGATGGTGACGGTGGCCAGTACGACCAGCGCGTGGTCACCGGACACCGTTCCCGCCGCCCGCCGGGCCGCCGCCGCGCTGGCCAGAGGTGCCGAAAACCTGGCGCGGGAACATGAAGCGGACCTGCGCGCGCTGCTGGGCGCGACCGTACTGCGTGTTGGGCAGCGCCGGGCCGGAACCTTCGACGTCGCCCGGGAGGTGCTGTCCGGAAAGGACGAACGCCTCACCGCGACGGTGCTGTTCCAGTTCGGCCGCTACCTGCTCGCCTCGGCGTCCCGGCCGGACGCCGGGCCGCCGGCGAACCTGCAGGGGATGTGGAACGGCGAACTGCGGCCGGCCTGGTCGTCGAACTACACCATCAACATCAACACGCAGATGAACTACTGGTGTGCCGAGCCGGCCGGGCTGAGCGAGTGTCACCTGCCGCTGTTCGACCTGCTGGACCGGCTCGCGGTCACCGGCCGTGCGGTCGCCCGCGACCTCTACGGCGCCCGGGGCTGGGTCACCCACCACAACACCGACATCTGGGGGTGGTCGCTGCCCGTCGGCATGGGCCACGGTAATCCGTCGTGGGCGATCTGGATGATGGGCGGCGTCTGGCTCGTCCAGCACGTCTGGGACCACTACGACTTCACCCGGGACGCCGCCTTCCTGCGCGAACGGGGCTGGCCGCTGCTGCGCGGCGCGGCCGAGTTCTGTCTGGACTGGCTGGTCGAAGGCGAGGACGGGTACCTGGACACGCTTCCCGGAACGTCGCCGGAAAATCTCTTCACCTCCGCCGAGGGCCGGCCCGAATCCCTGACGGTGTCCCCGGCGATGGACCTGGCCCTGATCCACGCGCTGTTCACCCGCTGCCTCGCCGCTCTCGACGTGCTCGGGCTCGACGATCCGGTGCGCGCCGAGATCGAGCGGGCACTGCCCCGCCTGCGGCCGCCGGGAATCAGCGCCGGGGGATGGCTGCGGGAGTGGGCCGAGGACCTGCCCGAACACGACCCGGCCCACCGGCACCTCTCGCCCTTGGTGGGCGTGTATCCGCTGGGCACGCTCGACGCCGAGCGCACGCCGGACCTCGCGGCGGCCGCGACCCGGCTGCTCGACCGGCGCGGGCCCGGCGCGATGGGGTGGTCGTGGGCGTGGAAGATGGCGCTGCGCGCGCGGCTGGGCGACGGTGAGTCCGCCCGTGCGCTGTTCCGCGAAGCGACCCGGCCCTTCACCGGCGACCCGGCCCGCAACGCCCCGGTCGACGGATCCGAATGGGGCGGCCTGCTCCCGAACCTGTTCAGTACCCACCCACCGTTCCAGATAGACGGAAACTACGGCTTCACCGCGGCGCTGGCGGAGATGCTGGTGGACAGTCACGGCGACGTGATCCGGCTGCTGCCCGCCCTGCCCGCGGCCTGGCCCGACGGTCACCTCGCGGGGCTGCGCTGCCGGGGCGGACTCGAGGTCGATCTGGACTGGCGGAGCGGGGAAATCACCGCGCTCACCGTGCGGCGGCGCGGTGGTGACCCGGCGCGTCCCGTGCGCGTCCGGTACCCGGGAAGAGAGGCCGAGCTGACGGTTTCGCTCGGCGAGGAGGTGAGAGTGTGCTGACCGATTTGGACTCCGGCGCGCTGTGGGAATACCGCAGCGACTATGCCGAGCCCGCGGACTTCGACGCGTTCTGGCGGGACACGCTTTCCGCGGCGCGCGGCCATGATCTCGACATCCGGCTGGAGCCGGTCGAGACCGGACTGCGCACGGTCGAGGTCCACGACCTGACCTTCGCCGGGTTCGGCGGTCATCCCATCCGGGCGTGGCTGCGGCTCCCGCGCCAGCGCAGCGGGCCCCTGCCCGCCATCGTGCAGTTCCACGGCTATGCCAGCGGCCGCGGCGCCGCCATCGAGGATCTGCTGTGGGCATCGGCCGGTTACGCGCACCTGCTGATGGACACGCGGGGCCAGGGCGGCAGCTACGCGGGCGGCGACACCGCCGACCCGGTGGGCAGCGGGCCGTCGTCTCCCGGCTTTCTCACCCGTGGCATCGAGGCTCCGGAATCCTATGTGTACCGTCGGGTCTTCACCGACGCCGTGCGGGCGGTGGACGTGGTGCGGAGCCTGGACTTCGTCGATCCGGACCGGGTCGCGGTGGCCGGGGCCAGCCAGGGCGGCGGCATCGCGCTGGCCGTGGCGGGACTCGTCCCCGACGTCTCCGCGCTGTACGCCCAGGCCCCGTTCCTGTGCGACATCCGTCGAGCGACGCTGATCACGGGCAACGATCCGTATGCGGAACTGGCCGGATACCTTGCCACCAAACGGAATGTTGTCGACCGCGTGTTCGCCACGCTCGGCTACTTCGACGGTGTCGGGTTCGCCCGCCGCGGCCGGGCACCGGCCTGGTTCTCGACCGGGCTGATGGACGGCGCCTGCCCGCCTTCGACGGTTTTCGGTGCCTTCCACGACTACGCCGGTCCCAAGTCGATCAGCGTGTGGGACTACAACGGCCACGAGGCCGGCGGCGCCGAGGACCTGGCGATCGTGCTCGCGGAATTCCGAAAGGTACTCAACCCGGGAAACGAGGAACAATGATGATCCGGAAATGGGCTGCCGCCGCGCTGGCGATGGTCGGCGTGGCCGCGCTGACGGCCTGCTCGGGCGGTGGTTCGAAGTCGAACACGGTGAACTGGTGGACCTGGGACGAAAAGCAGGCCGCCGCCTACCAGCTGTGCGCCAACGCCTTCCAACAGGCCAACCCCGGCGTGACGGTCAAGATCTCCCAGTACAATGTGGACGATTATTTCCCGAAGCTGACCGCGGCCTTCGTCGCCGGGAACGCGCCCGACGCGTTCCAGAACAGCGTCCAGTACTTCCAGGCCTACGCCTCGCAACACCAGCTGCTGCCGCTGGACGACTACATCAGCCGCGACAAGTTCGACCTGAACCGGTTCTCGGTCGGGGTGGACGCGTGGAAGTTCACCGACGGCAAGCAGTACGGCCTGCCCCTGGACTGGGCCACGACCGGCATCTTCTACAACGCCGACGCGCTGGCCAAGGCCGGCTACACGCCCCAGGACGTGGACAACGTGACCTGGAACCCGGACAACGGCGGCACCTTCGACAAGATGGTCGCGCACCTGACCGTCGACGACAAGGGCGTGCGCGGCGATCAGCCCGGCTTCGACAAGAACCACGTCGCCACCTACGGCTTCGGGCAGTTGGCCGCCAAGGACTTCATCGGCCAGACCACGTGGAGCTCGTTCGCGGCGACCACGGGCTGGCGCCAGGGTGACAAACCGTTCTGGCCGACCAAGTTCTCCTATGACGACCCGCGGTTCATCAAGACGATGGACTACGTGCGATCCCTGACCGACCGCGGGTTCGCACCGAAGATCGGTGTCTTCACCACCGCGGGCCAGTCCACCGTCAGCGACGTGGATCTGCTCGGCTCCGGCAAGATCGCGATGGAGACCGCGGGTTCGTGGGAGGCGGCGCAGTTCGCGAAGCTGCCCGGTGTCAAGGTCGGCATCGCGCCCACGGTCCTCGGGCCGGACGGCAAGACCCGTGCGGTGCTGAGCAACTCGAATGGCGACACCGTCTGGGCCGGCACCAAGAACCCGGACCTGGCCTGGAAATGGGTGTCCTACCTGGGTTCGGCGCAGTGCCAGACCATGGCGTCGGCCTCGGGCTCGTTCTTCCCGTCGATTCCGTCCGCAATGGACGCCGCCGCGCAGACGCTGAAGAGTCAGGGCGTGGACCTTTCGGTGTTCACCACGATGATGCACACCGGCGTGCTCTACGCGGCGACGGTCTACGGCAACGGCGCGGCGCTCCAGCAGACGATCGATCCGCTCTTCGAGGCGTATTTCGCGCACCAGCGGGACGACGACGTGTTCGGGGAAATGGCCCAGAAGAGCAAGAGCCTGCTGGCCGGCACCGGTCAGTGACAGCGTAAGTCAGCGGAAGGTGAGGTGTGATGTCCGGGACGCCGGGGCGGATCGTCCAGCTGCGTGCCGCCGGTACCAGCGTGGTCGTGGACCTGACCGGGCCGCTGCCCGCGGTGCTGCACTGGGGCCGCGACCTCGGTGAACTGTCCGAAGAGGACCTGGCCGCGCTGGCGCTGACCGGTGAGCCCGCGGTGCTGAACAACGCGATCGACATCCCGCGGGTGTGCTCGATCTGGCCCGGTGAGGCCGAAGGCTGGTCGGGCACGCCCGCCCTGCGGGGACACCGCGGTGGCGGGGCCACCACGCCGCGGCCCCGTCTCACGCGGGCCGAGCAGCAGGGAGCCGAACTCGTGC
>Ga0310811_10010836_pt1 | contig 11793 bp, 9 predicted proteins | sample YCmetagenome_FD_207642 | JGI IMG/M metagenome (GOLD analysis project Ga0310811, IMG submission 207642) | Soil microbial communities from experimental microcosm in Duke University, North Carolina, United States - YC | ecosystem: Engineered > Artificial ecosystem > Soil microcosm > Unclassified ...
AGCCGTTGCCCGGCAACGCCAGCCCCAGCGCCTCGGTGAGGCAGTTCATCGAATTGGCCGTGAACATGCCGGAGCACGAACCGCAGGTCGGACACGCCGAGCGTTCGATGACCTCGACGTCGGCGTCGCTGACCGTGGTGTCGGCGGCCGCCACCATGGCGTCGATCAGATCGACCGCCCTGATCTTGCCCTTGAGATTGACCTTGCCCGATTCCATCGGCCCGCCCGACACGAACACGGTCGGGATGTTGATCCGCATCGCCGCCATCAGCATGCCGGGGGTGATCTTGTCGCAGTTGGAGATGCAGACCATGGCGTCGGCGCAATGCGCGTTGACCATGTATTCGACGCTGTCGGCGATCAATTCGCGCGACGGCAGGCTGTAGAGCATGCCGTCATGGCCCATCGCGATACCGTCATCCACCGCGATGGTGTTGAACTCCTTGGCGACGCCGCCGGCCTTTTCGATTTCGCGCGCGACCAGCTGGCCGAGATTCTGGAGATGGACGTGCCCCGGCACGAACTGGGTGAACGAATTGACCACGGCAATGATGGGCTTGCCGAAATCCTCGTTCTTCATGCCGGTGGCGCGCCAGAGGCCGCGGGCGCCCGCCATGTTGCGGCCATGGGTCGTGGTTCTCGAGCGATAGGCGGGCATGTCTTTTGTTCCGGCAAATACGAGGCCGGCGCCTTCTAGACGGTGATCGCGGTGAAATGAATGCGCGCCGGCGCAATTCCGCTATGCAGATCGCCCGGCAAGGCCGGGACGGCGCCCTTCCCGTCCGCTCAGACGATCTCGCGCGCCCGCAAATCGGCGATTGCAGCCGCGTCATAGCCGAGCGAGGCCAAAACCTCACCGGTGTGCGCGCCCGGCTCGGGCGCCATGTTGTCGAGCTTGCCGCCGCCATGGGCGAGCTGAAAGCCGCTGCCGGCGAAACGCAGCCGGCCATAGGGCGTATCGATTTCCTGGATGGCGCCACGCGCGACGATCTGCGGATGGTCGATCACTTCCTCGACCTTCCAGATGCTGGCGCAGGGCGCGCCGGCGGCATCGAGAATCTTCTCCCACTCGCGCGGGCTCTTCTTCGCCAGCGCGTCCTCGATGATCGTCCGTAGCGCCGGCTCGTTCTCCTGCCGCGCAAACCAGTCGGCAAAGCGTGGATCGTCGAAGACGTCTTCGCGGCCGAGCGCGGTCATCAGCGCGCGGTATTGCTTTTCGTTGTTGACGGCGAGCAGCAGATGGCCCTCACCCGCCTTGAACAGATTCGCGGTCGCCTTGCGGCTCACGGCCTGATTGCCGGACAATTGCTGGCGATGGCCGGCGACCGAGTAATCCGCAACCTGGCCCGACAGGAAGGCAAGCGACGCCTCCAGCATGGAGACGTCGATCATCTGGCCCTTGCCGGTATGGGTGCGCTGGAACAGCGCGCTGGAGACGCCGAACGCGGCCGTGGAGCCCGACAGCACGTCGCAGACGGCAAAGCCCGCACGCGTCGGCCCGCTCGCCTCATGGCCGGTGATCGCCATGATGCCACTCATCGCCTGGATCTTGCCGTCATAGCCGGCGCCATTGCGTTCGGGCCCGGTCTGGCCAAAGCCCGAGATCGCGCAATAAACCAGCCGCGGATTGATGGCCGAAAGCCCGGCGTAGCCGATGCCGAGCTTGTCCATCACGCCGGGGCGGAAATTCTCCATCACCACGTCGGCCTGTGCAGCAAGTTGCTTGACGATCGCAATCGCGTCGGGCTTCGCAAGATCGAGCGTCAGGCTGCGCTTGTTGCCGTTGACCGCCAGAAAGGCCGGTGCGAGGTTGCGATCGGCCCATTCCCGGCTGAGCGGCGTCCGGCGCATGTCCTCGCCGCCCCGCCGCTCGATCTTGATGACGTCGGCGCCGAGAAGCGCGAGCTGGTAGCTCGCGTAGGGCCCCGCCAGCACCTGCGTGAAGTCGAGAATCTTCACGCCTTCGAACGGTCGGGTCACTTGCGGCTCCTCTTGATTTTTCCCTCTCGCCTTGTGGGAGAGGGTGGATCGACGACGCGAAGCGTCGTCGAGACGGGTGAGGGGTCTGTCTCCGCAAAAACCGAATGCGCCGTGAGAACCCCTCATCCGGCGCTTCGCGCCACCTTCTCCCACAAGGGGAGAAGGGAGACGGCGTCAGGCCGCCCTGTTACCGCGGGCAATCTCTTTCTGCTTGTCGAACTCGGCGCGGCGACGCGCCAGTTCTTCCGGGCTCATCTGCGCGACGTTGTTGTAGTCGAGCTTCCAGGAGGCATCCTCGCTCCACCGCAGCGGCGACTGCATCGTGGTGCGCGCGCCGGACGCGGTTTCCAACAGGCGCAGCGCCAGTTCCAGCGTCTCTGCCTGCGAAGCAATGTCGTGCGGCTTGCCGGCGGAGTTACCCAGCGGAAAATCGGAGAACAGGAAGCGCGGCACGGAAGCGTGCTCGACGATGTCCTTGGCGCAACCCATCACCACGGTGGCAATGCCGTTGGCTTCGAGATGGCGCGCGACCAGCGCAGAAGTCTGGTGGCACACCGGGCAGTTCGGCACGATCACGGCGACATCGACCTTGTCGGCGAGGCAGCGCGCCAGAATTTCCGGAGCGTCGATATCGATGGTAACGCGATGGCTGCGATTGGTCGGTGCGCCAAAGAAGCGCGGCGCGACCTCGCCGATCCGCCCCGCGGCCTTGGCCTTCACGAGCTGCGGCAGCGGAAACCAGGTGCCGCTGTCGGTGGCTGACGTGTGCTTGCGGTCATAGCCGATATGCGAGATCCGCAAATCGTGCGGCTCCGAGGTATCGCCGTCATAAACCTTGTAGAATTTGGCGCTGCCATTATACGCCGCACCCGGGCCCTGATCGCCCTTGGACGGATCATATTGGGCCGCCGTGGTGACGATGGTGACGCGCGATTGCGCCAGCGGCTTCTTCAGCTGATAGAACGGCGCATCGACATAATGCGCCCAGCGATAGGGCGTGGTGTAGCCGATCGCAGCGTAGTAATCGCGGGTCCGCTGCATATAGGGGATCGGGGAATCGTATTCGGGCGCAAAGCCAAGCTGGTCGTCGAGCGGGCCGGACATTGTTGTGTCTCCTGCGTGCCCCCACCGTAAGGGCTTGGCTCAAGCTAATGAGTGTTCGCCCGTTCCTCAACTGCTGATATGCGATACCGCCGGCGCCAATCCTGCACCTCAGACCCCCGCCACCTGCGACCATATCTCCGCGAGCTTGCGCCGGAACGCCTGCCAGCGCGTCGAGGGCACCGTCTCCTCCTCCTCGGGCAACCTGAGGCCGATGACGTTGACCCGGCCGCCGCTGATGCTGCGCGCGACCAGGACGATGGGATCCAGCACCAGCTCCGCGCCCTCTTTTGGCGCGTAGTCGAGATGGACGTCGAAATAATCCGACAGCGTCAGTTTTGCCTGATCCTCGCCGACCGCCACGCCATAGATCTCGGCGAGTTCCCCCAGCGTGTGCTCGCCCGACACCGTGAAATCGCCGAGCAGATGCGGATCGGGCGCCGTGCTTGGCGGCATATCGACGAAAAACCGATCCAGCGCCTCGGCCTTTTCCGGCGGCGCCAGCAAATAGATGTAATCGCCGGGCGTAATCGGATCGGCCTCGATGGGCGAAAGAATCCGCTGCTCGCGGATCACCAGCGTCGGCTTCGACCAGGATGGGATCAGCCCGCGACGGAAATACAGACTTTTCGAGCGAACGGGGTAGCCGACCAGTTGCTGCTCGAGTTGGCCGGGCAGGTCCAGTTCGACGCGGCGCGGGCCGCGATCGGCGCGCGGCAACGCGACATGAAGCCGGCGCGCAGCCGGCGCCAGCGTCCAGCCCTGCAGCAATAGCGAGATGATGACGACGACGAAGGCGACGTCGAAATAGAGATAGGCTTTCGACAGGCCGACCAGCATCGGGATCGACGCCAGGAAGATCGCGACCGCGCCGCGCAAGCCGGTCCAGGCAATGAAGATTTTTTCACGCCAGTTGAAGCGAAATGGCGCCAGACAAAGAAACACCGCCAGCGGCCGCGCGACCAGCATCAGCACGAAAGCGACGATGACGGCGGGAACGACGCTGCTGAGGAGGCGATGCGGCGACACCAGAAGCCCGAGCAGCACGAACATCACGATCTGCGCCAGCCAGGTCGCGGCATCGAGGAATGTCACTACCGAATTATGCGCGCGCGTTGGCCGGTTTCCGATGATGATGCCGGCAAGATAGACCGCGAGAAATCCTGACCCGTGCGCGATCTGGGCTCCGCCGAAAATCACCAGCGCTGCGGTGGTAACGAACGGCGCATGCAGGCCCTGCGGCAGCGCGACGCGGTTGAGCGCCACCACCACCAGCCGGCCGCCGATCACGCCGACGACCGCACCGAGCATGGCCTCGCGGGCAAACTCCAGCGCGATATGCGATAGCGAACTTTGGCCGAGCGAAATGAATTCGACGAGCATCAAGGTGAGGAAGATCGCAAACGGATCGTTGGTGCCGGACTCCGCCTCCAGCGTCGCGCCGACGCGGGGCCGCAGGCGCAGGCCCTGCGTATGCACCAGCAGAAACACGGCAGCGGCGTCCGTCGACGCCACCACCGCACCCACAAGCAGGGCCTCCGTCCAGTTCAGGTCGAGCACGTACTTGGCGACCGGTGCCGTGATCAGCGCGGTCAGCAGCACGCCGATCGTCGCCAGCATCATCGACGGCGCCAGCACCGCGCGGATGCTTTGAAAGCGTGTCTTCAGGCCGCCGTCGAACAGGATCAGCGCCAGCGCTACCGACCCGACCAGATAGGTCGTGCGTACGTCGTCGAACTGCAGCTGGCCGGGTCCGGAATCGCCCGCCAGCATGCCGATCAGCAGGAACACCAGCAGCAGCGGCGCGCCAAAGCGCAGCGCCAGCAGGCTCGACAGGATTCCGGCCATCACCAGAACCGCACCGAGCATGATCGTCAGGCTGACTGAATCGAGAGAAGCCATGTACCTCCGCAAAGTTACGCAAATACTTGCAATTGCATCCTTATCGTCGCCACACTTGGACGCCAACCGATTTTTCGAGAAAGCGACAATGTGCCCGATTTAGCGGCTTAGCTTGCTACGCCGGCGTATTCTACCGATGGTATCCGCCGCCGCCTTGTGGGAATCTGCCAGCACTTCGAATCAATGTTGCCTGATGGGGTATCTTGATATGCAGCCATCCGGCCTCGAACGAGATTTTGCCGATGGATCTGACTGAGACGATCGAGTTCCTGCACACCACCGCCCGCTCGTTCGGCGCCGAGGTCACCTCGCCCTGGTTCTATCTGCAGTTTGGCTTGATCCTCGTCGGCGCAGGCATTGCCTATGCGACCGATGCGGCGATTCGCTCCAAGGTCGACATGACCTCGTTCGCGATGGGATGGCCGCTGCCGCTGCGGCACTTCGCCCGCGTGATGGTCCATAGCGCGTCCACCGCGGTGTTCGCCGTCCTGATGGTCGCGGCCCGCGTCGCGATGTACCATTCGACCTGGCCGAGCCGCAGCTATCTCTTGGCGGTTTCGGCCAAGCTGGCGCTGGCCTGGCTGGTCATTCGCCTCGTGACCTCGGTCATTCGCAACGAATTCATCGTCAGGCTGGTGTCGCTGTCGGCCTGGCTGATCGCCGCGCTCAGCGTGGTCGGCCAGCTCGAGCCGGCCATGGAGATGCTGGATTCGAATTCCGTCTCGGTGGTGCTCGGCGGGCTGCGGCTGACGCCGCTGGTGCTGATCAAGCTCGGCGCCTTGCTGATCCTGGCGCTGTGGCTCACCAACGTCGCCAGCAATTTTGCCGAAGGCCGGATCACCCGTTCCTCCGACCTGACGCCCTCGATCCAGGTGCTGCTGGTGAAGATGATCCGGATGGGGCTGATGGTGCTGGCGATCGCGATTGCGCTCGGCGCCGTCGGCATCAACCTCTCGGCGCTGGCGGTGTTCACGGGTGCTGCCGGCGTCGGCATCGGTCTCGGCCTGCAGAAGATCGTTGCCAATTTCATCTCCGGTCTCATCCTGCTGGTCGATAAATCGGTCAAACCCGGCGATCTCGTCACCATCGGCGACAGTTCTGGCCGCATCAGTGCGATGAAGACGCGCTACATATCCGTCGCCGCCGGCGACGGCCGCGAGTTCCTGATCCCGAACGAGGATCTGGTGACGCAGAAGGTCGTCAACTGGACCTATACCGACAAGAACACGCTGGTGAAGGTCCTGTTCGGCACCAATTACGACGCCGATCCGCGGCTGGTCTGCAAACTCGCTAGCGAGATCGGCGCCGCAGCACCGCGCGCGATCAAGAACAAGCCGCCGAACTGCATCCTGACCGAATTCGCCGAGGCCGGGATGAAATTCTCGCTGACCTTCTGGATCGCCGACCCTGACGGCATGGACGGCGTGAAGAGCGACGTAATGCTGGCGCTGTGGGACGCCTTCAAACGCGAGGGCATCAAGGTTCCTTATCCGGTGCGCGAAATCCGGGTCCGCGGCGGGGCGCTGCCGGTCGAATCCGTGGTGGAGGTTTCAAGCTGAAATCAAGCCTTTGAACGCGCCCCCTGCCCCAACCTTGGCTTGCACTGACCGCGCCGATCACTAAATTAGGCTGCAAATCGGTCGTTGACGTCCGATCCCCTTAAAGCATGACCCGCCCATGAGCTATATCGAAGCAACAGATACTTCCTTGCGAAAAACCGGCCAGATCAAGCTCCATGGCGCGAGCGGCTTTGCCGGCATGCGCAAGGCCGGCGCCCTGGTCGCCAAATGCCTCGACGAGCTCACCGACCTCGTCAAGGAGGGCCTGCCGACCTCGCAGATCGACGAGTTTGTCCGCGAATTCGCCTTCAGCCATGGCGCCTATCCGGCGACGCTGATGTATCGCGGCTACCGCTATTCGACCTGCACCTCGATCAATCACGTGGTCTGCCACGGCATGCCTGGCGACCGCGCGCTGAAAGAGGGCGATATCGTCAATATCGACGTCACCTTCATCGTCGACGGCTGGTACGGCGATTCCAGCCGCATGTATGTGATCGGCCCGATCGCGCGCAAGGCCGAGCGGCTCATCGAGGTCACCTATGAAGCGATGATGCGCGGCATCGCCGCCGTGAAGCCCGGCGCCACCACCGGCGATATCGGTCACGCCATCCAGAGCTTCGTCGAGCCGCAGGGCATGAGCGTGGTGCGCGATTTCTGCGGCCATGGGCTGGGACGCATGTTCCATGACGAGCCGAACATCATCCATATCGGCCGGCCCGGCGAAGGCGTCACCCTGAAGGCCGGCATGTTCTTCACCATCGAGCCGATGATCAATCTCGGCAAGCCGCATGTAAAGATCCTGTCCGACGGCTGGACGGCGGTGACGCGCGACCGCTCGCTGTCGGCGCAGTTCGAGCACTCGGTCGGCGTGACCGCCACCGGCGTCGAGATCTTCACACTGTCGCAGCGCCATGGCGAGAAGCCGGTCGCTACAGCGTAATTGGGCCGGAGCCTGACCTTCCCTGAATAAGAACCGGGCGGATCTCACTTTGGAATCGTAGTCTCGCCCTGGTGCGGCGCCCCGTTCAGAAGACTATCGAACAAGACCACGATCTGCGTCCGATCCGCCGTCACATCGAGAACGGTGACGCCCTCGGCCTTGCCGATCGTCGGCGTGCCATCGACGGGCTGTTTCACTTCCGCCAGCAGCCTGATTGGCTTCACGTTGCCGTCCTCCTTGGCCGGATCGACGACAAACAGCTTGAACGGCACTTCATTGCCATGAGCCGCGCCGGCAAGCACCAGCAGCCGCTTGTCGGGCAACGGCGCGATATCACGAATTCCCCGCCCCTCCAGGGCGACCGGAATGACCCTCGGTGCAGCTTTGCTCGGGACGTTTCCGCCCTTGAACAAGCCGGCCACATCACCCCCGACCAAAAGGGCCGCGCCGTCGATGACGGGCGCGCGCAAGCCGAACCAGATCGTCTTGTCCAGCACGGCAACACCCTCGATGTTCAGCCCGTTCGCCGATTCGAGATCCTTGGCGAAAAACGACGCCGCGGTTTTGGATCGCTTCAGCCAGTCCGAGACTCGATAGGTGGTTTCAACGGCGGCGGCGAAATTTCCGGCCGCGAGCGCAGCACCATCGCTGCCGGCCGGCCGGCCCTGACCGTCCACCCGCACGCGCGCGAGGATGAAGGACGAGAGCCGAAACTTGCCCTTCTTTCGCGAGCAGCCATGCGAGCCGACCACGTAAAAATGGGGTTCGCTATAGGCCACGCCTTCCCCATCCAGATTGTCGAAATCGTCGGCTTTTTCGCAACCTGGTTTTGGCCGGGTGCCTGATGTCTTCGGGTTCGGCGCGTTGCCTATCAGCGCAATCGGCTGTCCCACCGTCATGCGGTCGTTTCGGATGGTCACAAACTGCGCGTTCTTGTTCTCGTCATTGATGACAAGACACGTCCGCTGGCCGTTCGAGGCTGGCATGCATGCCATCCCGCTGATGTCGGTCGCCGCACCCCCATCGCCCAAAAACGCGCCGTCGACCGTCATCGGGACAAGCGCCAGGGGCGAAGCCTGCTGGGCGCAAACACGATCGCCGATACCGCCAAGCAGGCTCACCGCGCCGATCGCACAATACAGAAATCGCATGTTTTCCCCCTTCTGGCAGGGCGAGCGATTCGGACCAAATGCAATCCATAATTGCATCTACCGCAATCCGGTTCAACGACTTCCAGGGCGCCGCCACCGGGTCGGGCAACTCACAATTCCCGATTGCAAAAACCGGCCGGCACGGCATGGTTGGTGCAAATGCCCGCGAAGCCCCGACCCCCTGAGAGCGAGCCCGCCGAAACGCCGCATTACCACGGCCATCGCGAGCGGCTGCGCGAGCGCTTCCACGGCGCCGGACCGGATGCGCTCAGCGATTACGAGCTGCTGGAAATGGCGCTGTTTCCAGCGTTGCCGCGGCGCGACACCAAGCCGCTGGCGAAGGCGCTGTTGAAGAAATTCGGCTCATTTGCCGAGGTCATCCACGCGCCGGTCGCGCGGCTGCGCGAGGTCGGCGGTATCGGCGAGGCCTCGGTCAACCAGATCAAGCTGCTTGCGGCAGCCGCGAGCCGGGTGGCAAAAGGCGAGATCAAGCGCAGCATCGCACTGTCGTCCTGGAACGACGTGATCGGCTATTGCCGGTCCAGCATGGCGTTTGCCGACAAGGAGCAGTTTCGCCTGCTGTTTCTCGACAAGCGCAACCAGTTGATATCAGACGAGGTGCAGCAGACCGGCACCGTCGACCACACTCCGGTCTATCCGCGCGAGGTGATCAAGCGCGCGCTGGAATTATCCGCAACCGCCTTGATCCTGGTGCACAACCATCCCTCCGGCGACCCGACGCCGTCGCAGGCCGATATCCAGATGACGAAAGCCATCGTCGACATCGCCGCGCCGCTCGGCATCTCCGTTCACGACCACATCATCGTCGGCAAGAACGGGCACGCGAGCCTGAAGGGGATGCGGCTGATCTAGCTAGAACTTCATCCCGAAGTGGATTTGCGAAGCGATTTGGTCAAGTGACCATCCCAGTTTCGAACCAATTAACGAAGGCGCGCGCCTTCGTGGTCGGCAATCTGCCGGCGGGGAATACCGCCCACAGGGCGGTTGACGGCAATTCCCACTCGGTCAGCAGCGGCGTCACGACTGCGGACCTGAGTTCAGCCGTCATCATCCACCGCGAAATCATCGCAAGGCCCAGTCCGGCGAGAACAGCCTCACGGACGCCCTCTGCGGCCGTGCATACAAGGCGGCTCGGCACACTGACCGAGACGTCGGACGTACCTTTGCGAAAGCGCCACTGCTCCACGCCGGCGTTTGGCGAATAGGCGACCGCCTCGTGGCCCACAAGTTCGCCGGGTGACCGCGGTGACCCGTGACGCGCAAGATATTGCGGGCTTGCGACGACAAGGCGTTCGGCCTCTCCGATCTTGCGCGCGGTCAGTGAGGAGTCGGAAAGGTCGCCAAGGCGGATCGCAACGTCGACGTTCTCCTCCAGCAGATCCACATTCCGATCGTCCATGACGAGCTCGAGCCGGAGCTTGGGGTGGGCTTCGAGGAAGGGCCCGAGCTTCGGGGTGATATGCAGGCGTGCAAACGTCACCGAGGCACAGACGCGAAGCCGGCCTTCGAGACCTTGGCCAAGTCCCCGGGCGGCTGTCTCCGCCTCGTCGGCGTCGACGACGATCCGTCGCGCCTTCTCGTAATAGGCTTGTCCCGCATCCGTCGGGCTCAGTTGGTGGGTCGAGCGTATCAGCAGGCGAACGCCCAGACGCGCCTCCAGGCCGGCGATGAGTTTCGACACGGCGGGCTGGCCAATTCTCAAGTCGCGGGCAGCGGCGGAAAACGAGCCGGTTTCAATAACTCTGACAAATACCTCGATCGCATGCAGCCGATCCATGATCATTCCCCTCTGGAATGATCATTATCAACATTGGCCACCTTCTGCAATAAATCGGAATGAGCGATGCCTGTTCAATGCCAAGCACAGCACGAACAGAAAGAAGGCTTCTCATGACGACCCACGCGTTCAAGACCATTGTCGCGGGCGGCATCGCCGCAATATTGAGTGGGATTCCGGCCGGCCCCGCGCCGCTCGCCCAGACCGTCCAGGCTGTGGCGGCGTCGCCCGCCTATTTCAGCCAGTATCGCAGCCTGAAGATGTCGCGCGACGCGCACGGCATTCTGGTCGTGGAGTTCAACACTCACGGCGGTCCACTGACCTTCACCGCGCAGGACCACACCGACTTTGTCGACGCCTTTTACCGGATCGCACAGAGCCGCGATAACAAGATCGTCATCCTGACCGGCGCGGGCGGTGACTTCATTCCCGCGATCGACTTCCCGTCGTTCGGCAACGTGGCTGACCCCGACGTGTGGGGCCAAGTCCACGACGAAGGCGTTCAGATCCTAGAAAATCTCGCCAACATCAAGGTGCCGGTGATCGCGGCGGTGGAAGGCCGCGCGTATGTCCATTCCGAATACGCCCTTATGGCCGACATCATCGTCGCCAGCGAGGGCGCGACATTCAACGACCTGCCTCATTTCGCCGGCGGGATCGTGCCGGGCGACGGCATCTTTACCACGTGGAGCTATCGCGCCGGCGCCGGCCGCGCCGAGACGTTCCTCCTCAATCCGCGGCCGCTGTCCGCCAACATTGCGCAGAGCTGGGGCGTGGTCTCGGAGGTCGTGCCGAACGGCCGGGCTCTCGCGCGGGCCAAGGAACTTGCCGAGCTCTACCTCAAGGCGCCGGAAATAACCCGCCGCAACACCCGGGCGCATTTCATCCAGCCGCTCAAGGAGCGGATCGTGCATGACGTCGGCTACGGACTGTCGCTGGAAGGCGCGTCGGCCGCCGCCCTGGTCAAGACTCTCACCGCAAAGAAGTGAACCCCTCGGGCGTCGTCGCGGCTGCGGCGACGCCCCTTTCTAAAGGAGCGATCGTGATGTCCCTCAAGACCGAACTTGAACAATTCCGGGCCGAATTCATCGGCAAGGCTGCGCCGGAAACCTGGGCCGCGATGACCCGGGCCGACCTCGACCTGGCCGCATCCGGGATCCTCGAGAAGGCGCTGAAAGCGGGTGACCTGGCGCCCGACTTCACGCTCGCCGACGCGCGGGGCGGGGAGGTTTGCCTGTCGACGTTGCTGGCGAAGGGGCCCGTGGTCCTCAGCTTCTATCGCGGCGGCTGGTGCCCCTATTGCAACCTCGAGCTTCGGGCCCTGCAAAAGGCGTTGCCGGACTTTTTGCGATTGGGCGC
>Ga0310811_10010837_pt1 | contig 11793 bp, 9 predicted proteins | sample YCmetagenome_FD_207642 | JGI IMG/M metagenome (GOLD analysis project Ga0310811, IMG submission 207642) | Soil microbial communities from experimental microcosm in Duke University, North Carolina, United States - YC | ecosystem: Engineered > Artificial ecosystem > Soil microcosm > Unclassified ...
AAACAACGCTGTCTGCTGATGTTCGGCCCAAGGGTTTCAAGTCGTAAATAAAGACTGATACGTTTTGTTGATTCAAATCATTGGTCATGTACTAGGTGTCTGGATTATGTGTCGATTCTTCGTTAGTAAAATAGATACTTTTGCTCGTGCCGTGTGTTTTAATATCGAAAATCAATGTCCAGATCAATGTCCCCCATCGCCTTCGCTTTCAACATCTTCGCCAGCGCCGTTGATGCCATTCTTGTCTGGATGATATGGATCATCGATGATCGACTCCAGATGCTCGAGAGCCGCCTGCGTGAGGTGTCTAGTACGGTGCATAACGACTGTTGTTGACGAAATCACTGCGCACCCGGCCAACCTCACTGAGCTCATCACCCTCCTCGCCCGTAAACGTCTCAAAAGCGCTCTCATCCATAAATGCGTCGTCCAAGTCGTCCTCATCTGAAATGTTTAGATCTGGGTGGAGGGAAGCACAGAGAGACATTGCCTCAAATATCGATTCCACTGATCAGATAACTGCTATCAGCATGTATGATGCGTGCCGATCTCGGAAAAAAACTTACGAGAAGTAGGGTTTGACGGGATGATGCTCAGCTCTCGCATGTCAGAGGCTTCATCATTCTCAGGTGACTCAGCTGCTCCAGGTTCTCCAGCGAGTTCATCTAGCTGACAATATATTGACGGCCCAGATTCTGGACGCGCAATTGCATGCAGGGTGATGGCAGGGTACGGGACTTGAAATCCGACCCCGGTCGATGACATGAAAACAAGAGCGCTGTGAGGGGCAAACTATCAGAATGAAAGGATGATCGGCGATTTATCAATATAACTACCTCTCGATCACGAATAATGTTCCATTCGCGCCATCTTGGTCGGTGAATGTATGGAGGGGAGGATCCAGTGTAACGCGTACGTTGTCCTCTTTGTGGCGCAGCACGGGAGGGATGTCGGTGAATGATGTAGGAGTCGAACCTACGATATTTCTGTGCTCTTCAGCGGAGACATATTGTGGGACAGATGAGATTAACGTCGTGGAGACCATCGTGTATGCCAGTAGATCTGATTCACTAACTTGAATCTTCATAGGCTTGTGAAAACTCGGAGACTGCCGTTTATGATCTTATTTATAGTCCTTGGCAGACCCACGCTCCTTTTTCCTTTGGTCGCTGGATCATCATCCAGTAGGAGGACATGAAATTCCAGTGCCGGTCAGGGTGATAAACAGGAGCAAGAGGGGGGAGCCTCAGCTGACAGTGGTTCCTTCTTCCATCCCGGCACCTGCTGCGATGTCTCGAGCAACCACTTCTAATGGTCGATTGAGACATAGCAGCGGAACACCTGGATCTCCGCTACCTGAATCTCGACGTACCACTTCCTTACCACCCCCACCTAAATCATCCTTTTTGCCGAGCGGAGCAGCAGTGAAACGAGCCTAATGCATACTGTCACTTTTACCCTCCTTCCTAGTACCTGAGTTCATCACCCCATTTCAGTCCCTCTCTCCGACGCGTAGTACTCGACCTTCGAACAGATGCTTTTGCACCTAATCAACTGTACACAGCTCTCGATTGTGCGGAATCATTATGACATTTAGACATTTTTCTCATGCCATTTACTCTTTGCTACTACGATAAGAAATAAACGAGGACAATATTTTTCCATCTGCAGGCGACCACGGTGCTCGTTATATTTGTAACAATATCCAACTGGTCTCAGCCCGTACTCGAGCAATTCTTCCATCCGGCGCGTGTCCTCCTGCTGGCCAGACCCCTTGATGTGCTTCCGAGTCGGCACATCATCCGTATGGTCCAGCCCCAAGTTACCATACCTCATTTTACCACACCCACCCCAAAACTTTTATACCCGACGAGCCAGAGAGAGAAATCGCTGCCGTCACATGTTCGCTGCAACAAGTAAAGGATCTCAGTAAAGGCAATTTACCATCGTGGGATGAGGCAAATTCGACAGGCCCGACATTAACCCCATTACGAATCTCGACCTAGTTGATCATGGACATTACTTCCCGTCGATACAAGGGCATTTCATCGTCGTCTCTGAGAAGGTATGTCCTATTCTACGTGTAATCAACCTATCGAACACGCCCCCAAGAATTCATTCAGAGTTTTCCTTTCTTGTTAGATTCAAAGGCTGTAGTCCTGATTGGTGGCAGACAGTGGTGTGTTAGAGGCCGAGAGAACATGTTTTCACCAGATCTGGAGATATATCGAGGGAAACAATGAGGGCAGTCATAGATCCTTGCAAAGCATGAGTTTTGTACAAGGACATACTGATCGGCGTGAATTCCATCAATTGTCAGGACCCAGTTGTCATTTGCGTCCGTCTCCACACCCCCAAAGCTCTCCTCAGCTTTCACCAAACTCCAACAATGCGAGTGTGGTTTGCTCCAGTCACAGGCATTGGAACCAACAGCTAGGAGACGTAGATATGAAGTCTGAGCTTCCATGAACGAACGTGTTTTTTCTTTTCTTTTCTTTTTTCTTCTTTTTTTGTTTTTAAAAAAAAGAAAAAGAAAAAACGAATGTTAGACTTGTTCGTGATAACTTATGTAGTGCTGCTTATTGAGTTCGACGGGGAATGATTCAGACCATGAGAGAATGGGTGAGGGGAGTTAATTCACTGAAGATACAAAAGTAAGGACCAAGTTTTATATCTAAGTACATAGGGAATCCTATAGCCGGTGTCCGTGGCTAGCGCAGTGATGTCCCTTACCTGCAATCTATGCCGTTCACTTGTACAGACCCCAAATCAGCCGATTTTATTTATTTATTGTACATAAGTGAATAGCACCTATGTAAATCAATCCAGATTGTACACGTATATTTTTGTTAACCAGTCCTTTACCGTCCGTAATTCTGTATGTAAATCAAATGTTGTGGATGTCGAAGACAAATGTTATGAGAAGGCAGGTGTCACATGCGCGTTAATGTGAGAAGTGCTGAGTGGGAATGGAGAGAGAATCGGGGCTTCAAGTCACCGACCACGGTACTCTCGGAAATTACCGGTCTTGGATTGTGCTGCTTAGCAGCTTACCTCCATGATCTGTAAATATTTGTTATTATGCGACATTTTCTGACTCGCTGCCATGCATTGAAATTTTAGCTGGCCAATACTATAAAAATCGCGCGCTATGGTGCACGAGGCATGTTTACTCAGACTTTCTTTGCCTATCTGACGGATCTCACTCTTACAGGACAAAAGTTTACTGAAACATAGTGACCATTAACATGAGCCTGTGCAATCAGAAACCGGGCGCCCAGCGTGTTACAGGCTTATTGTCTCTCATGTACAATTTCTCTTTCGACCTCTGGATAGTGCTGTATAACGGTAATCAACCATGATTCGGGATGTATCTGACAGTGTGCTTTGTTTTGGATTCGCTCTATACTTGATCATCATTTTGATGTAATAGCCTGATGATTCAAGCATACGAGGTGACAGATAAGGTGAGTTATATTTGGACCGCTTCGACCCAACCAGTGTCATACAGTTTTTTCTGACTTCTCTGGTGCTGTACCGCAGAATGGCCCTTGTTCCATAAGAGTAATCGGAGGAGCTGTAACATATCAGGCTCGGCCAGCAAGGCCGAAGAGTGTGCATGTGCTTGTTTCAGTCACGACATGTTCCCTGTGTTAGATCAATCAATGTATGGTTTTCACATGGAGCTGCTCGATCTATGCAAACATGCAGCATGAACACCCGAAAATGGCGTTGGAAAACAGCGACACCGTGTGACAGATTTTGGCTTCAAACCTACATGGTTGATTCGAGGTGTACCTAGGAAGCCATTAGAGTAGCCAATGTGGTCTCTGAATGGACTTGTCGCTGATGGCCCTTCTCCACGATATCATGGCACATGAGTCGTTCCTTTAAATGACTGGATAACTCAGAGTGGAATCGGCCAGTAGTAAAGAATCGTGCGTGAAGGATGGAAGTAGGTGCGATATTTTGGGACTTCAAGTCAGAAGGTATCGAGTGCACCTGTCAAAGTATTAGTAAGACACTGACCACCATACGTACTTTCTTCACCTGGAGTAAGCACTCGGAAATCACCGGTCTTGGATTGTACTGCTTAGCAGCTTACTTCCATGATCTGCAAATCCTTATTACTATGCGACATTTTCTGACTCGCCGCCATGCATTGAAGTTTTAGCTAGCCAGTACTACAAAAATCGCGCGCTATGGTACACGTGGGATGTTCACTCGGACTCGAACTATAACGAAGTGGGAAACATCAAAATACGTGTAACTTTTGTAGTCTGCCCATGGGTTCTTTGCCTATCTGACGGATCTCACTCTCACAGGACAAAATTTTACTGAAACATAACATAGTGACCATCAACACGAGCCTGTACAATCAGAAACTGGGTATCCAGTGTGTTACAGGCTTTTTGTCTCCCATGTGCGATTTCTCTTTCGACCTCTGGATAGTGCTGTATAACAGCAATCAATCATGATTCAGGATGTATCTGACAATGCAATACATCACCATCGCATCAAGCGCACGATCATGATGCATTGGATACAGTGCACTTGGTCTATACTTACCATATCTTTGTTCATTATTTTGGTGTAATAGCCCGATGACTCAAGCATATGGGGTGAGTTATATTTGGACTGCTTCGACCCACCCTGTGTCACAGTTTCTTCTCTGACTTCCCTGGTCTGACTTCTCTGGTGCTATGCCATAGAATGACCCTTGTTCCATAAGAGTAATCGGAGGAGCTGTGACGCATTGGGCTCAGCCAGCAAGGTCGAAGAGTGTGCATGTGCTTGCTCCAATGACATCACGCTTCCAGTGTTAGATCAATGAATATGTGGTTTTATATGGAACTACTCGATTAATGCAAACATACGACAAGAATACCCCAAAGATGGAGTTGGAAATAAGTTGCCGATGTCACCAACGACTGTAGCCTTCCTTGTGTTCAAGTAGCCGTGTGCTTGATACTGGTTTGCAAACCAGAATTGCCTTTGATTCGATCGAGGGCTTCCACTTTTGTTTGATTTGGTACCGCAATACTTCACCCAATCAAGGGTCTTGAGGTGAGATCATTTATCCATCTCCATCGTGCCAATTTTGGCGACAGAAATACTGAACGGTGGTCTATATAGCATGAACGCTATTATCATACACCCAAACATTCCCCACTCGCTCACAGACATCCCTCGAATATGACCGTGGTCTCAAATGATCCCAGTTGGTGGCCGCAGATCATTCTTTCGCTTTTCTACAGCTATTGGTCAGGTTCGTCGTCAGTTTGGTGATGTCTCGATCTAACCCTGACTTGCGTTTTGCAGCTGCCGCCGGCATCGTGGTGATATACGACTGGGGTGAGCAGTTCATTGTTTGGGAGCTTCTGACATTCTTATGATGTCTCCAGTATTAACACTCGGACAAGAGGTAAGTCGATGTTATTGCCGCAGCGGCAAATTCACTAAAAATGATGTCAGATTGAACTGATCTGGGTGAGTGACAGAATCCCATATCAGAAAGGAAAACACGAAAATTCAATGGATTTGACAGAGGCAACGCTGGTCTCTCATGACTGTGCTGTATTTGGTTGTTCGTACCTAATGTCATATACGACGGTGTGATTGGTTATCATGCTGACTCCAAAATGTTCTAGATACGCTATATTGGAATACCATATTCTGTGTATGTTTTGGAGGCCGACATATTGACGCTGCGCTAATACCTCATCCTATGATCAGTATCAATGCTTTGCGTATGTCTCATATGCGCTGTGTTTGATTCTTCTGACCGGCGGCACACAGCAAATATGACAACGATCTCGATGACAGATGCAGTGAGTATTCCGTAACCATCTTATTCCCATCCAATGAATACACTCCTATGTAGGAGTGAGTTTCTGAACATTGAACGTAGCTTAACATAATGTCTCAATAGATGTGAGTCGGAGCGCTTGATCCTGGTACAAGAGTGATTGCTGATTGGGTGTTGCAGGCAATATCATGAACTATGTAACAAATGTGACAAATGTAGTCGTGGCTGCCATGTTGGGTGGTGAGTTACCCAGCTGCAATACCTTGGTGATATTGACTCAACTGAAACATGATACAAGTCATAATGATTGCTCGGTTACATGCCATGTATCAGGGATCTAGGATGATTCTGGTCTTCCTTGTTATAATCTTCCTGGTCGTCAATATCGCTTGCGTAGTAATCACGTTAATAGGACTCGACTATGTTGTAGGGGGTAAGCTTTACTTTTTGACTTCAAGAACACAGCTTATTGGGCAAACCAGAGGAGGTGATAATCTCTGGCACATACATGTGCAATTATGACGTGGAGGGGGATGCCCAGCTTTTTGCCTCAATGACTTGGATGCTCAACACCGTTTGGGAGGTTCTCGCACTGTGTCTTGCAGTCTGGATTGCTGTGAAACACTTCCGTGACCTGCGACGACTTGGCCCATCGACAGGATCGACCATTGGGGACTGTTTCATGGTGCTGATAACATCTCACGTGCTTTACTTTGCAAGGTGAGCTTGTAATGCAAATTTGGCTATATTTTTCTGCTCAAGTTCTGCACGTGCTAGCTTTGTCGGTGTCTCTTGCCTTGAGCTTGGTTCTCTATCTCCAGAGCTCTTGGTGCGCCGACCTGTCGCTGACATCTGCTTGTAACCATTGCTCACCATTCCCGTAGAATTCACAGTCTATGGGGGTCCAGATACTCCATAGTGCTCTTCAAATTTTGTCGGTCGTGCAGATGTTTGTGCTGGGACCGCGCCTCATCCTTAGTGTTCGAGAATATCATGCAAAGCTTGTGGCCCAGTCCGACGCAGACATTAGCATGTCTTCAATTGTCTTCGAGGAGCGTGTACATGTACCAACTAGCAGTACTGTATAGGGAAATACTTGTTGAGTGGTCAGGAGAAATTTGGTCGAGGATCCATCATAGTATTTATTTAAGTTAAAAATTTTTAAAGTATATTTAAGACGAGGTTTATGTAGATGCAAGCTCCTGTATTAGAGTTTGCAGATCAACATGGGTGTTTTATGTGCGAGCATTTATGGCAAGAAGTCATTACAAGTCCGTTCAGAAGTGCGCATCTATGGGTGAAAATCAGTGTGCTGGTGAGGGGTGCATCTGAAATACCTACATGGTATGTCTTAACAGATTTGAATCTACTGCATGACCGGTAAGAAGTTACTCCTGGTATTCAATGCGATGATTTCGGAACAGGAAGACAAGTGCTGTAAAATTGGTAAGAGGTGGGTTCAGGGCCTGTGCGCAGATGGACATTCATATGTTGATCATTAATACGAGTGAGGGCTTATAGGATTCAAAGTGTTTGGAATTCATTTCAAGCGATATAAGATGGTGTTTGAACATGATCTGTACCCTGAGAGTGCGTGAACACAGTACGGGGTCACGTCAATTACATAAATTAAATTTCACCTGGAGTAAGCAGGGTGCTCGGAAATTACCGGTCTTGGACTGCTTAGCGGCTTACCTCCATGATCTACATCCGTCACTAACCCAACTCCCGTTCTGCCTTTGGCAGAGGTTTAAAAAGAAGTGTGAAATGTGCAGTCAATAAATAAAGAAAAATTGAATGAGAAAACGGGGCAACGGGGAAACAGGTCAAAGGAGCGCAAGCTTGCGAGTGCTCTTTGGCCTGTTCCCCCGTTGCCCCATTTTCTCATTCAATTTTTCTTTATTTATTTACTTACCCAAATCTGTGCTTCACTCGAACAGGCAACAATATTGAGTCGGTGATCGAAAACATGTGACAAAACCACGCGAGATTTCCAAAAAGAGGTTAAGCGAGCTAAGTGCAAACCATGTGGCCTTTAGCAAAAGCCACGCGAGCTAGCAAGACATTCCCACCCATTGCAACTTACTTCTTAGATGTCAGACAATATTTACTGACCATGTAACCCACACAGATTTTGTTTCCTTCATTCCCGTCTTAAATTTGTGAGACTATCATGAACTTCACAGGCGAATCATTTCATGGGTGACTGAAGGCTGTAAGCTGCAAATACTTACCATGTGACATTCTCTGACTCGCTGCCATATGTTGAAGTTTTAGCTGTCCAATACTACAAAATTTGTGCGCTATGATGCACGTGGGATGTTTACTCATCAGACTTGAGCTACAATGAGGTAGAAACATCAAACTATGTGTAAATTTTATAGTCTGCCCATGGGTTCTTTGACTATCTGACGGACCTCTCTTACAGGACAGGAGTTTACTGAAACATAGTGACCATCAACAAAAGTTTGTACCATCTGAAACTGGGCATCTGGCATGTTACAGACTTCTTGTCTCCCATGTATGATTTCTCTTTTTACCTGTAGATGGTGTTGTATAATGGTATTCAAAATATCAATGATCACTCAGGATGTACTTATCTGGCAGTGCAATGCATCATGATCACATCAAGTGTGATCATGATGCATTTGATATAGTGCACTTTGCATCATAATCACTCTATGCTAACCATATCTTTCTTCATCATTGTAACATAATAGCTCAGTGACTCGAGTGTACGAGGCAATGGGTTATATCTGCTCCACTTTGACCCACTGTGTCAAGGCCTTTGCTCCATAAGAAGATTCAGAGGATGCCTGGCTGAAGAGGCTGTACACACATGTTTCACTGGCATCATGCTTAGACCTGTATTGGACTGATGACTACATTGATTCATAATGGACTCTATTTTTGCAAGTATGCATCAGGATGACCCCAAAAATAGTATTGGAAGTAAGTTGCCAACATCACCAATGACTGAAAATTTTCTGATGTTCAAATAGCTGTGTGCTTAGTGCTGGTATTCAAATCAAGATCTTCTTTGATTCAATCGAGGGCTTCCACTTTTTGCTTGATTTTGCACTGTGATATGTACTTCGCCCAATCAAAAGTTTTGAGGCAGGATCAAATATCCATCTCCATCATGCCAATTTTGGCAATAGAAGCGCTGAGTGATGGTATATCTAGCATGCACACTATTTTTATATACTGCAACATTCTCCACTTGTTCACACCAATCCTGCGAATATGACCATAGTCTCAAATGACCCCAGTTGGTGGCTGGTAATCTATTCAAATATTTTTTTTGGCTATTGGTCGTGTTCATCATCACTTTGGTGATGACTCTTGATTTAGCATTGACATTTGGTTTTGCAGTTGCCACTGGCATTGTAGTGGTATCTGATTGGGGTGAGGAGGACATTGTTTGTAAAATTCTGACATTCTTATGATATCACCAATTTTAACACTCAGACAAGAGGTAGGTTGATGTTATTGTTGGAGCAACAAACTCACTAAACATAGTGAGATAGATTGAATTGATTTGGGTGAGTGACAAAGTCCCATATGAGAAGAAAATTAATGAATTCACAACAGAGGCAACATTGGTCTCTCATGACTGTTTGTACCTCTTGTTATACCACGGGTTGGTTGGTGGTTGTGCTGACTTAAAATGTTCTAGATACGTTATGTTGGAATACCATATTCTGTGTATGTTTCTGAAGCCGGCATATTGATGCTGTGCTAATACCTCATCTTGTGATCAGTAGCATCACTTTGCATATGTCTCATATGTGCTGTGTTAGATTCTTCTGACCGGCAGCACACAGAAAGTATGACATCAGTCTCAATGACAGATGCAGTGAGTATTCCGTAACCATCTTATGACTATCCAATGAATACACTCCTATGTAGGAGTGAGTGATTTCAAACATTGAATATAGCTCAACATAATGACCCAATAGATGTGAGTTGGAATGTTTGATCCTAGCAATTGCTAATTGGGTGTTGCAGGCAATATCATGAGCTATGTACTGAATATGACAGATGTGGTCATGGCTGCCATATTGGGTGGTGAGTTACCCAGCTGGATACCTTGGTGATATTGACTCACCTGAAACATGATGCAAGTCATCATGATTGCTTGGTTACATGCCATGTATCAGAGATCTAGGATGATGCTTCTTTTTCTTGTTATTGTCTTCCTGGCTGTAAACATCACCTGTGGAGTAATTGTGGTAATAGTACTCAAGGATATTGTAGTTGGTAAGCTTTACTTGTCAACTTGAAGAACACCCCTCATTGGACAAACACTAGAGGAGCTGATACTGTCTGGCATGTATATATGCAATTATGACTGGAGGGGGATGCCCAGTTTCTGACCTTGATGATTTGGATGCTCAACACTGTTTGGGAGGTCCTCACATTGTGTCTTTCAGTCTGGATGGCTGTGAAGCACTTCAATGACCTGCAATGACTTGGCCCATTGACAGGATCAATCATCGGGGATTGTTTCAAGGTGCTGATAACATCTCACATGCTTTACTTTGCAAGGTGAGCTTGTAATGTGAATGTGACTATCATTTCCTGCTCAAGTTCTGCATGTGCTAGCTTTGTTGGTGTCTCTTGCCTCCAGTTTGGTTCTATGTCCCCAGAGCTTTTGGTGTGCTGATCTGTTGCTGACATCTGCTTGTAACCATTTCTCACTCTTTCTGTAGAATTCACAGTCTTTGGGAGCTCTGATACTCAATAGTGCTCTTCAAATTTTCTCTAGCATGCAGATGTTTGTGCTGGGACCACACCTCATCCTTAGTGTTCAAGAATATCACATGAAACTTGTGGCTGAATTCGCTGCAGAAATTAGCATATCTTTGATCGTCTTCGAGGAGCATGTACATGTACCAAATAGCAGTACTGTGTAGGGAAATACTTGCCGAGTGGTCAGGAGAAAATTGGTTGAGGATCCATCATGGTATTTAAAATTTTCAAAGTATTTTAAGATGAGGTTTATGTAGACAAACCTATTTCTTGTCTTATCACTACTAGAACTCAGTGAACTGCCTGTCCCACATGCACTAAGTGGCAACCTAAAACCATCTGGAGAGTCTAGCAACCAACCCAGTCCTTGATGTGAACATGTTACAGTTGCATTGTGGTAGTGTTTACCAATGCGAATGTGAAACACATGTCAGAATTGCATCAGGGTCCTTGCTCTGCTCTGTTTGATGGAGTCTATCCTGCTCAGCATGACCATTAGAGTGAAGTGTTGAACGAGATACAGAAATGCATACCTGTTAGTATCCATCACTTGATTGAAGTATCTGATAGGAGGTCGAAGATGGGATACATTCAAATTTTGCAGGAACATGAAAGGGTACCATCATGTCTCCCACATGTGCTGTTGGGGCAACCAAAAAGGCAAACAACATGCAATTATGGGTGACAGTGATCATCAATCAGTGGTGACCAGTGATATATTGACCAAATCAAGGCATGGGATGATTGCAGGGATAATAAAGTTCCAGAGAGCAGTTATGATCAAGTATTGATGGAGATGAGAGGTACGTTGATGGCGGGAAGTTGTCTTTTATGGAAGGAAGGCTTGTATATGAAGTGGGGGAATTCAATTATGGACATTAATATTCCCCATGACAGACAACATCCAATGTTAGCCAGTACTGCATTCATGGAAGCATGATGGATCAGAAGAACTAGTACTGGATGATAGAATAGATGCCGGACTAGATAAGGCTTTGACTAGACAAATTGGAATGTCAAAGATGATATCATACATTGCAATCATGGAATGACACCACAAGTATCATGCCACTATTATATAAATTATAAAGTGGTGTCATTATGTTATTTGATGACTATATCTAACTATATAAACCAGAATATCTTATGTATCATAGTCATAATCACCATGAAAGCCATCTCCTCTGCTCAAAGAGATAATATCCTCTCTCTGTCTTATGCTGGCCTCT
>Ga0310811_10010838_pt1 | contig 11792 bp, 9 predicted proteins | sample YCmetagenome_FD_207642 | JGI IMG/M metagenome (GOLD analysis project Ga0310811, IMG submission 207642) | Soil microbial communities from experimental microcosm in Duke University, North Carolina, United States - YC | ecosystem: Engineered > Artificial ecosystem > Soil microcosm > Unclassified ...
GGCGGCGTCGAAGCCCTCTCCAATCAGATCGGCATGGGCATCCGTGAGAACAAGATCCACGGAAATATCCGGGTAGGTGCGAAAGAACTCGGGCAGCAGCGGGGCGACCCAGCGAGCGCCGAAAGAGAGCGGTGCAGCGAGCTTTACCAGACCGCGCGGCCGGCTCGAGGTCTCACGTGCGAAGTCCTCGGCCTCCTCGGCGTCCGCGTAGATTTTTGCCGCTCGCTCGGCAAGCATATGGCCATAGTCGGTGAGTGCAAGTCGTCGGGAGGTGCGGTTAAAAAGCCTGCCCCCCAGTCGCGCCTCCAGGCGGGTGACCGCCCGGGAAACGGTAGCGACAGAAACGCCCATTGCCGTCGCCGCGGCAGCGAACGAGCCTTCTTCGGCGACCTTCGCGAACATCGCGAATCCTTCAAAGTCCGGCAGTTTTGACATCGACAATTTTGCAACGATGGTTTTCAATCATTTCTATTTCGAAAAATAGCACGCTACCTTAGATTTGTCTCATCGCATAGGAGATAGATCATGGTACGCAAGCTGGAAGGAAAGATTGCCGTCGTCACCGGCGGCACGAGCGGCATCGGTCTCGCCACCGCCAGGCGCTTTGCGTCGGAGGGCGCGCGGGTCTTTGTGACCGGCCGTCGTCAAGCCGAACTCGATGCCGCTGTTGCTGCGATCGGGCCGGCGGCGACTGGCGTGCAGGCGGACTCCGCCAGTCTCAACGACCTGAATCGGCTCTACGAACGCGTGAAGACAGAGGCAGGTCGGATCGATGTGCTCTTCGTCAACGCAGGAGGCGGCTCGATGCTGCCCCTGGGGTCGATCACCGAAGAGCAGTATGAGGACACGTTCGGCCGCAACGTGAAGGGTGTGCTCTTTACGGTGCAGAAAGCCTTGCCCCTCCTCGTCGACGGTGCCTCGGTGGTGCTCACCGCGTCCAATGTCAGTATCAAAGGCACACCGGCGTTCAGCGTCTATAGCGCCTCGAAGGCTGCAGTGCGCAACTTTGCCCGAAGCTGGACGCTTGACCTGAAGTCTCGCGGCATCCGCGTGAACGTCATCAGCCCAGGGCCGATCAGGACTCCAGGGCTGGTCGATCTGGCCGGCCCCGATGCCGCGCAACAACAAAGCATGCTCGATTACATGGCATCGACCATCCCGCTTGGACGCGTCGGTGATCCCGACGAAGTCGCAAGTGCCGCCCTTTTTCTCGCTTCCTCCGATTCGAGCTTCATAGCGGGCACCGAGATCTTCATCGACGGCGGACAAGCCCAGATTTGACGAAAAGTCCGTGGCTCAGTCTGTAGTCAATTAGCAAGGAGAATCCCAATGAACGACCGTACTCATGAACTGCTCTATCGCAACCTTCAGGAGGTCTTTGGCGAGGGTGACGCAGAGCGTCGTCGCGCCGCCATCAAGGAACTGTATACGGAAGACTGTGTGCTGTACGCGCCTCCGGGTACATTCTCCGGGCACGACGCACTCGACAAATTCGCAGGAGAGCTTAGAGCAACGCACCCGCATTTTGCGTATGCGCCGCACGGTGAAGCCCAGGCTCTCCACAATGCTGGTCGACTGGCCTGGGGTTCGGGTCCGCGTGGCGAGGCACCACACTATACCGGCGTGGACGTCATCATCGTTCGCGACGGAAGGATTGAAGCACTCTACGTCTTTCTGGATTCAATGCCGTCATAGCCGCGTCGGCACCTCTCTGGTTTTCCGGTGCGAAAGCATCCCCCAGCCTGCTTTAGATGGAAGCTGCGGACGACGCCTCGCCTTGCGCCTGACCGTGCGTGCGCGTACGCACGAAGGCCCAGGCCAGCGCGGAGGCCATTACCGCCGCCATGGCCCCCAGCAGGAAAGCCAGGTGGTAGCCGTTATTGAGCGCAGTAGCGGCATCGGTACCCGCAGCGGCGAGGCCATCGGTGCGCGCTGCCGCCAGGCTCGCCAGGATAGCCAGGCCCAGCGCGCCGCCCATCATGAACGACGTGTTGACCACACCCGAGGCCAGACCCGACTCATCTGGCGCTACGTCGCTCATCGCGGCCAGCAACACCGGGTTGAAGGTCACCCCCGCGCCCAGGCCCATCAACACCATGCCCGGTAGCACGTCCAGCACGAAACTGCCCCCGGCCGGCGCACGCGCAAACAGCACCAGCCCGACCGCCGCCACCGGCAAACCCAGCGACAACGGCGCGCGAATCCCGAAGCGCATCACCAGCCTGGCCGACAGCCCCAGCGAGAACACCTCCATGATGATGTTGGCAGGCAGGAACGCCAGCCCCACCAGCATCGCGCCATAGTTCAGTATGCGCTGCATGTAAAGCGCCGAGATGAAGAACCACGCGAACAGCGCAGCCGCCCACAGCATGCCCACCCCGTTGGCCGTGGCCACGTTGCGGAGCGCAAACATGTGCAGCGGCATGAGCGGATGCGACACGCGCGATTCGATGACGAGGAACGCGATCATGAGCGCGATGGCAATACCCAGTTGGGCAAGCGTTTGTGCAGACGTCCAGCCGATTTCGTTGCCGTGCACGATGGCGTACACCGCCAGCATCAGCGATGCAGTAACGGTGATGGCGCCCGCCACATCCAACCTGGCGCGATCTGCCGGCGGCTTGCCCATCGGCAGCGGCGCCACACACCCGGCATACACCGCAACGCCGATCGGCAGGTTGACCAGGAAGATCCAGTGCCAGCTCAATGCGCTGGTCAGCAGCACGCCCAGCAGCACGCCGATGCTGCCGCCGCCCCCGCCCACGAACCCGTAGATGCCCATTGCTTTAGCGCGGTCCGCCGGCGAGGTGAACAGATTCATGATGAGCGACAGCGACACGGCAGACACCACTGCACCGCCCAGCCCCTGAACAGCGCGCGCCGTGATCAGCAGTTCTTGCGAACTCGCCAGTCCGCAGGCCGCCGAGGCCAGCGTAAATAACGTGATACCCAGCAGAAACAACCGCCGATGGCCAAACAGGTCGCCGAGCCGCCCGCTCAGCAGCAGGAAGCCGCCAAAGGTCAGCATGTAGGCGTTGACCACCCACACGAGCGCGGTTTCGGTAAAGCCCAGGTCCGCCCGGATCGACGGCAGTGCGACGTTCACGATGGTCGTCGGATGGCGACTGACAGCCGGACAGCCTCGAGGTCGCCGGCGCACGCCATCAGGGTGAACCGATCGCCGGGACGGCAAACAGCCGCGAATTAACCTGCCCGCCGGCAGCCTGGAAACGGCCGTCTCCTGTGCGACACCTCAAGTATGGGGATCAAAGGAGCTTCACACTAGATGGAAAAATAGGATTTGATTAATCCATTTATGGAGAAATGTCATGCTCGATCTGAATGATCTCGCGATGGTTCGTCCAGGTCGTCCGTTCCGGCAGCTTTTCCGATGCGGCGCGGTGTCTGCGCATGCCGGCTAATACGCTGAGCCGACGCATCGATCAACTCGAAGGGCAACTCGGCACACGTCTGCGGTATCTCTCGACTCGCAAACTTGCGCCGGGCACGGAAGGTCAGGCGCTGTTCGAGCGCTATGCGCCGGCGCTTGATCAGATCCTCGAGATCGGGCGACTCCATGCAGATGAGCAGGCACCGTCGGGCTCGGTTCGCGTCACCGCGATGCGTCCGGCCACAGAAGCCGGGCTCAAGTGCTTTGGCAGAAGAGACCGCGAAATCAGGCGGTGGTCTTTGAACGACCGGACACGCGCGGCTGCTTCACGGTACGGCTCGAACGCGGCTCAACCGGCGCGGACCGGCTCGGGCGCGTCTCCCGATGAAAGATGAGTTCCTCAACCGTTTGCCAGTATGAATCCACCACCTTGGGATCCGACGAGGAAATATTGGCGGTTGCCTTCATCTCCGGACCGAAGCCTGAAAGGGTTGACGTCAGGCTGATCAACAAATAGTGGAAGATGATGGGCTCGCATTGGGGCAACGCGCCTTCTTCCTGTGCAGCACGAATCTGCGGCAGCAGCCAGTTAAGCAGAGGCTTGAGCACCGTATCTGCGAGCCATTGCAGCCTCGGGCTATAGCTCAGGAATTCCTGAAGCATGAAGCGATGGAACTCGGGATAGTCGACCGTGAATTTAAACAGGGTCTTGTACATCCCTTTCACGTGGTCTGCGGCGCTGACAGCGGGCGTCTCCGCCAGATAGGCGTCCCACTCGTGAAGAATATGCTCGAAGACGTATTCGGCTACCGCCTGCCAAAGAACGTCTTTCGAACGGTAGTGGTAGGTGATGAGCGGGTGCTGCAATCCGACCCGGTCCGCGATACTGCGTATGCTCGCAGCCTCAAAGCCCTTCGCGGCGAACTCCGAAAGCGCGGCATTCAGGATGGCGGAACGCGTCTCCTGCGCACGTTGCTGCTCCGCACGCCGAAGCTCTGTCGGACGTCCCTTTCTGGCAGTGTTCTTGCTGGAAACTGTACGTTGCACCATATGGCTTCTCGAATAGGAATCTGGTTGCCGGACCGCACTTTCGCAGGGGCCTGGCGTGACGACGGCGTTCGATGCCGCTTTCGGCTGCCGGTCTTAAGTGCCGCGCCGTGGGAGCAATCGCAAAAACTGTACGAAAGTATAATACATTGGATCCCGTGTTCTGCTTACTCCTCCGGGCGGCCACGCGCGTGTTTCCCAACCTCTGTTTGCGGTAAGTCTTCCGCACAGAAGTCGCGCTTTTAAATTGAACGATAGTAAAATATAATGACATCGTGGGCGCGGGAAGATTCCGAATGACGCACCAGGTCCAAGTGATGTGTTAAGAAAATGCCGAATTGACGTGCCAACTCAGTGCCGCCTTGGTGGGGTATGCACCTGAACGGATCTCAGTTCCCCACCAGAACACTGTGAACGCAGGCGTCGCCAAATGCAGAGAAACATCACCTTGACCTCCCGTGAAGATCTCGCGGTCATCACTTTGGGAAACGAAGCGCAGGCAAACGCGATCGACCTGGAGTTCTGCACTGATCTATTGAATGCGCTCGCTGACATCGAGGCGTATGGCAGGTACCGCGCGGTCGTTCTGCGATCCACTGGGCGCATATTTTCGGCCGGTGGGAATCTCATCCAGATTCTCGACGGGCTGCAAAGATCCGACGGCTTTCTCGAAGCCCTGATCAGTCTGCTCAACGACTTGATTCTGAAGTTGCGGCGACTACCGATACCTGTGATTGCGAGTGTACAGGGGGCCGCGGCAGGTGCAGGTTTTTCGCTGGTCATGGCGTGCGACCTCGTTGTCGCCTCACGTGCGGCTCAATTTGTCGTCGGGTACGGCAAGCTGGGCACCTCGACCGACGGGGGACTTTCCTTCCATCTGGCGCGGCGCTTAGGGTCGGCACGCGCCCTCGAAATTCTGCTGGCGAGGGATTCGCTGAATGCGGAAGAAGCGAGCTCGCTGGGGCTGGTGCAGGCCGTTGTCGATCCAGCTTCGCTGGAAGAAGCTACATTCGAATTGGCGCGACGTGTAATGGACGTGCCGCCGGCTGCTATCAGCGAGATTAAAGCACTCGTCGGCAACGCATCGGAGTACGGGCTCGAACAACACCTCGAGGACGAAAAGCAGGCGTTTTTGAGGTGTGCCTCGACGGAAGTCTTCAGTCAGCGAGTCGCCGGATTCGTCGGACGATCGAATTCACAAAGAAAATCGCCGAGCTGAATTCTGCCGGCAGCAAGGGATTGACAACCAGGCCAATTCCCAATGCACGCCGCTTTGTCCAGAAATGACTTTGCCAGGGTCGTACTGTCTGGCGCGCTTTGGTGCGCTGCCCAAGTATCATCACCGCGCAGTTGAAATGCATGTGTGCAACCCCCACCGGTATCGCAACTGCCGGGCTTCTTCACCCATCCCCCTAATCATTCCAGGCACGCCCCAGGCGGCGGCGGTCCGTCCGTAAGACCGCGCCCCATAGGGATAGTCCCAGTCTCACAATACTGTACGATCGGAAAGGTTTTAACTAGAATAAACCTGCACGATCGGAAAATATAAAGTTCGGCGACGCGCACGCAGATGACGTATGTCACAAGTACGTCAGTGGCGCTTTTTGATGACTTGAGGCGACGACGTCACTTTCACTCTGGTCGCCTTCGGGAGAGTGAACCGGACATGTTTGATACGACACTTCGGCCCCGCTTCACTGCAGTAGGAAGCTGAAGTGAACCCTGCCTCGCACGCTTCAAGGACAAGTAATGGAACGCAGAGACTACGTTCATCGCGACATACGCGGATTCTTCAATGATCTTCCGATAGGGAAGAAACAGTGGGTGGTGTTTATCCTTTGCTTTGCGGCGACCACGACCGAGGGATTCGATACGATTGTCATGGCGTTCATCGCACCTGCCGTCAGTCACGAGTGGCACCTCCCTCCCGCAGCCCTCGCGTCATTGGTTGCGATTGGGTTGTTTGGGCTGCTGGTCGGGTCAATAGTGGGCGGAGCGATGGCCGATCGGGTAGGGCGTAAGGCGGTGACCATCGCGGCAATCGCATGGTTTGGTGTTGCGGCGATCGTGTCCAGCGAGGCGCAATCGGTAGTGCAGCTCGTTGTATTTCGTTTTGTCACCGGTCTCGGCATTGGCGCCGCCATGCCTGCAACTTCAGCGTTTGCTGCTGAATATAGCCCCGATCGTTCGCGCGCCGCGATGCTCGCCACAATCATGTGTGGAATTCTGTTCGGCTCCGCGGCCGCTGGCTTTGTCACCTCTTTCGGAATCGGTGTGTTGGGCTGGAGAGGAATGCTGGCTTTGAGTGGCGTCCTGCCGCTCTGCGTCGCGAGTCTATTCGTCTGGCAAGTACCCGAATCGCCGCTCTACCTCGTGGCGAGCAATAAGTCTAACGAAGCTGTCAAGCGAGTCTTGACCAGAATCTTCCCGGGGGTTGATTGTTCCGGTTTGCATTTCGTCATCCGGACGCCGGCGGGTTCGAAGAAAGGAAGCCTGGGGCTCGTAGGAAAGGATTATCGGCACGGCACGGTGCTCACCTGGATTACGGAATTTGCCGGATATCTGGTCTTCTTTCTCGTTGGATACTGGCTGCCGACACATTTGAAGCAGACCGGCCTGTCGATGCATGAAGCTTCCCAGGTGTCGTCGATGTTCCAGTTCGGCGCGCTTGCCGGCGCGGTACTCTTCGTGTTCCTGGTGCGCCGCATAAACGTTGCCTCGGTCATTTGCGGCTCCTTCGCCGTAGGGGCGTTGCTCGTCGTCGTACTAGGCCTGTCCGAAGCGACATCATGGCTCGCGGGAATCATCTTCCTGGCCGGATTGGCTACCGGCGGCCCGCTAACCTGCATTAACACTATTCCCGGCATCTTCTATCCAACGGCGCTTCGTGCATCCGGTGCAGGATGGACAGTTGCAGTTGGGCGGGTTGGTTCAATCATTGGCTCATCGCTGATTGGCCTGATAGTCATTTCGGGCTACCCCTTTGTGCTCGTATGCGCGGTGTTGTCGATACCGCTCGTGATAGCCAGCGTCTGCATGGCGGTGATGGCGCGTATTCTCTCGGCGCAGCGCCAGCTGGAAAGCGAACAGCTCGAAGCGATCAGTCCGGCGCCGCCTGACGGCGCGCTACCAGACAGCCCCGTGCATTGATGACGTTGAATCCCAGGCGCACCCATAGTCCGGCGCGCCGGGTTGCCAATACCGCGTCATAAGGAAGACGTAGCAGCAACGACACGAGCATTGCCAATTCCGTGCTCGAGCTCCTGCTCACAGGCGTTGCTCGCCTTGAATACTTTACGTATGTGAAGTATAGTGATTTGCAGAAATCGTATTGCCGTCGGACTTCGCCGAAGGGCAGGCGCGAAGTCCGGCTTCCAAATATCTGTGCCGCCTTCGAATTCGTCAGCGGCCGCCTGTTGAAGTCGAACGTACCTATGTATCTGGAGCAGACATGATTGAAGAACGCGACATCTACGTAACGATGCGGGATGGCACTCGTCTCGCTGTCGACGTCTATCGACCCGAGGGGAGCGGGAAGTATCCGGTGCTCTACGCTTCCGCTTTGCATAACAAGGATCTTCAGGGTCCGGACATTGCCGACGTGTTGCCTCCGCAACCTGCGCACGCTCCGCTGTGGTTTGGGCCGGTGGAAGCGGGGGACACCCGGCGCTTTGTGGCGAACGGCTATGTGCACGTGATCGCGCAGCCGCGGGGTTCGGCCAAGTCCGAAGGCCACTATGGCGAAGAAAACACCGACCACTACGACATGATCGAGTGGATCACGCAACAGCCCTGGTCGGACGGGAAAGTAGGAATGGTCGGCATCTCGGGGTTCGCAGGCGAGCAATGGCGCGCGGCCGCACAAGGGCATCCGGCGCTCAAGGCGATCTTTCCCTACGACGCATGCAGCGCCTACGGTGGCATGTTCGGGTTTCGCGATTTCAATCCTGGCGGCGTCTTGCATACGTTCCCGTATCTGCTCGACGTTTTCAGCACGGTGCATGAGTCGCGTAATGTGCCCGGACCGCTGCCGGATGAGCAGGAAACGCTCTGGCGCGAGGCCATGCGCAATCCCGACTACAAGATGTACATCAACCTCTACAACATTCTGACGCAGAAGGGTCAGCGTACGTGGGTGATGTACCACATCATGACGAACCCCTGGGAGCCAGACGGGACCGTCGAGCGGAGCGAAGAGCTCTTCAGGAAGATCAAGGTGCCGTTCTATACGGGCTCCGGCGCCTATGCATACACCTACAAACTGCATTGGCTGGGCGCCCAGCACTATTTCGCAAACGTCAAGCAACCGCGCAAGCTGGTCTTTACCGGTCCGGCACATCTGGAACGCCCGTTCCACCAGTACCACGACGAAGTCATCCGCTGGTACGACTACTGGCTCAAGGGTGTCGACACCGGCATCATGGACGAGCCCCCGGTCCGTTACTGGGTCATGGGCGCCAACGAATGGCGCACGGGAACCGACTGGCCTTTGCCCGAGACGCAATGGGCCAGGTATTACCTGGGTGGCTGGGAGCGACTTTCCACGGAAGAGCCGCGACCCGCGGCGGAAGTGGGCGATGCGTTGCGCGAGCCGGATGTCTTCACCCAGATGCCGCTCAAGAAAACAAGCAAGGTCGAGCGCCTGCGCTATATGACGGATCCGCTTCCGCACGATGTCCTCGTGGCCGGTCCAATCTCGCTCACGCTCTATGCAGAGATCGACCAGCCGGACACGAACTGGATCGTCGTGCTCAAGGACGTGGGTCCGGACGTGTCGGTCGTTACCGCGCGCGTCGGCGAACGCAACGTTCCCGATACTTTGCCCGAACGCGAGCTGACTCGCGGTTGGTTGAAGGCGTCGTACAGGGCATTGGATGCGGATCGCTCCACGCCTGGGGAACCGTTCTACAAGCTGACGAAGGATTCAATCAAGCCTGTTACTCCGGGCGAGATCGTCAAGTACGAGATCCAGGTGCTGGCGACAGCCAACCAGTTCAAGGCTGGCCATCGCATCTGTGTCGAGATTTGCAGTCTTGACGTGCCGACCGGAACCGGCGCGATGACCGACGTCGAATACATTCCGTATCACGTTTGCAGCAGCAATACGGTGACTCACAAGATTTATCGCGACGCTGACCGGCCATCACATTTGCTGCTCCCCATTATTCCTCTAAATGATTCGTCATCCTGAATTAAAGGGCTTTTAAGGGCGTCGTGCGCGCCCGGTGAATTTGACCGACAACATGAGGTTAGCCAATGAAAAGCATTCGTTTTGAGCGTCGCGGGAAGGAAGGGCATATCGTGCTGGCGAATCCGCCCTACAACCGGCTTGACGCGCGTTTTGCCCAATGCCTCCGGGATGCGGTTCACGAGGCGAGCGAAAGCGATATCCGGGTTCTCGTCGTTCGTGCAGAAGGGCCGCATTTCAGCCTCGGCGGCGAGGTTCGTGAATGGCCGGGCAAGGACCTGAACTGGTTCCGCACATTCGTCGCGGAGGTCAATACGTCGTATCGCGCCATCGAGGCCTTGCGTGTTCCGACCGTTGCGGTCGTGCAGGGACTGGCATTCGGTGGCGGACTGGAGCTTGCTCTCGCCTGCGACTTCATCGTGGCCGCGTCGAACGCCGTGTTCCGATGCGTCGAGGTCACCACCGCCATGCTGCCCATCGCGGGTGCACTGCAGCGGCTGGCCGAGCGCGTGGGGCGTAGCCGTGCTTCGCGTTTTGCCATGCTGGGCGAACCGATTCCAGGAAGCCTTGCCGGGGAGCTTGGGATTGCCACGTACGTGGCAGAACCGGATCAGCTCGAAAGCGTCGCCCAGAGACTGGTGACGCGGCTCGCGGACGGCCCGACGCTGTCGTTTGCGGGGACGCGCACCCTGCTCAAGACGTGGTCGAGTGGCGGTGTGGCAGGTGCAGACGTGGCAATGCTCGATATCACCATGGGCTTGTACGTCACTGAAGACGCCACCCGTGGCTTCGTCAACACGGCCGAAGCGTTCGACCGCGACGAGGAGCCTGGCGATCTGGTGTTTTACGGCAAATAGCGCGGCGGCGGTGACAGCAGACGTATGACCCTGGTTCAGCGCACACCTGAACCGGGATTCACAGCAGCATTGGAGAATGGATTTATGCAAACCTTACCCGGTCCCCTTGCGCTTATCGCACCTGCCGAAGGCATTGCCTATGTGCGCGGTGCCGCGAATGTTCCGTTGACCGAAGCCACCATCGGCGAGTTTCTGAGGGATACGGCGCTACGTTTTCCGGACCGGCCAGCCGTGGTGTTGCGTGACCAGGGCGTGCGCTGGACATGGAAAGAATTTGACGAGCGGGTCGATCGGCTTGCCGCGGGTCTGTTGTCCCTGGGCATAGCAAAGGGTGACCGCGTCGGGATCTGGTCGCCCAATCGATTCGAATGGCTGCTCACGCAGTTCGCCACGGCACGTATCGGGGCAGTGCTGGTTAACATCAACCCCGCCTACCGGGTTTCCGAACTCGAGTACGCCTTGCGCGTGGTGGGATGCAAAGCGCTCGTGACGGCCGAGCAATTCAGAAAATCGAACTACACCTCGATGCTGCTCGACATCGCGCCGGAACTTGCGACGCAGCGTGCCGGCGAGCTGCAATGTGCACGCCTGCCAGAGCTTCGCACCGTGATATCTGTCGGGGACCCCGGCGTACAAGGGATACTGCCGTTTTCTGCCGTGATGCTGGAGGGCGAGGCGATGCTTCGCGCCGAAGGACCAACGACCGTGGTGCTGTCTGCTCGCGACCCAATCAATATCCAGTTCACGAGCGGCACGACGGGAAACCCGAAGGGCGCCACGCTGACGCATCGAAACATCGTCAATAACGGGCGCTTCGTTGCGATGGCGATGAATCTTTCCGAAGTTGATTCGCTCTGCATCCCCGTTCCGCTCTACCACTGCTTTGGGATGGTGCTCGGCGTGCTGGCGTGCGTATCGGTCGGCGCACAGATGGTCTTCCCGGGCGAAGGGTTCGATGCGGGCGCGACCCTCGCGGCGATCGCTGAAGAACGCTGTACGGCACTTCACGGGGTGCCGACGATGTTCATCGCGGAACTCGAGCATCCGGAATTCTCGACGTTCGACCTGAGCAGTTTGCGCACGGGCATCATGGCGGGTTCACCGTGTCCGGTAGAGACCATGAACCAGGTGGTCGCGAAGATGCACATGCGGGAGGTCACCATTGCGTATGGCATGACGGAGACCAGCCCGATATCGTTTCAGAGCGCAACGACAGACCCGCTCGATAAACGCACGACCACCGTCGGGCGAATTCAACCTCACCTCGAGGTGAAGATCGTCGATACCTTTGGCAATACGGTTCCCGTTG
>Ga0310811_10010839_pt1 | contig 11792 bp, 11 predicted proteins | sample YCmetagenome_FD_207642 | JGI IMG/M metagenome (GOLD analysis project Ga0310811, IMG submission 207642) | Soil microbial communities from experimental microcosm in Duke University, North Carolina, United States - YC | ecosystem: Engineered > Artificial ecosystem > Soil microcosm > Unclassified ...
TTGCCTGCCAGCCGTTCGACATTCGCGCGCCGGGCCGGCGGCGCCGCCGGTGCGACGCGGGACAGCGCCTCGCCCACGCGGTCCATGGAGAAGCGCAGCGAATGGGGGAACTCGGCATCGAACACCAGGAACTCGGCAATCTTCTCGGGCCGGACCCGCGCCGTATAGGCTTTGCAATAGGGCTCGAAGGCGGTGCAGAACTTCAGCAGCACCTGCCAGTCGAAGTATTTCGGCGCCGGCACGCCCGGAATGCTGCGGAAATGCAGGTCGAGCAACCGCCCGACAAGCTGCGCGCGCTCCAGATGCCGCCCGAGCTGGATGAAGTGCCAGCCTTCGTTGTGGCTCAGCGTCGAATAGATCACGCCTTCCAGCGTGTGGAAGTCTTCGAGCGCGTCGCGGAAAATGCGCGCCGGATGATGGCCCCAAACCGCCTCCGCCGTGACCGGCTGGAGCCTGAGGTAGAGCTTGTTCAGATGCTCCCACACCTCGGTCGAGAGTTGTTCGCGCACCTGCCGCGCATTGTCGCGCGCGAAACGCAGCGACGATAGCAGGGATGACGTGTTGAAGCGGTTCAGCGTCAGCGCCTGGGTGGCGACATAGGCGTCATGCGCCTTGCCCGCGAACTCCTGGCCCGACAGCGCCTCGACGACGCGATGCCAGGACGCATCGGCATCCTCGCGCGACTGTTCGACCATCGACTCGAGCTTCACCGCGACCAGCCGCGCCGTGTGCTCGCCGCGCTCGATATAGCGCGCCATCCAGTACATGCTGTCGGCGACCCGGCTCAGCATGTTTCGGGGCTCGCCTTCGGCTTGCACCTCGGCATTGTGCCGAAAGTGACCGTCTTCCTGAGGTGCGCGCCGAAGCGCAGCGAAGGCAAGCCCCGAAGGATCATTCGCTCAGCACCCAGGTATCTTTCGACCCGCCCCCCTGGCTCGAATTCACCACGAGGCTGCCCCGCTTCAGCGCCACGCGCGTCAGCGCGCCGGGCACGATAGTCGTCTTCTCGCCGTGCAGGATGAAGGGCCTGAGATCGACATGGCGCGGCTCGACCCCGCCATCGACGAAGGTCGGTGCGGTCGAAAGCTGGATCGTCGGCTGGGCGATGTAGTTGTCGGGCTCGGCCTTGATCTTCTCGGCGAAGGCTTCGCGCTCCGCCTTGCTCGCATGCGGCCCGACCAGCATGCCGTAGCCGCCCGACTCACCGACCGCCTTCACCACGAGTTTGTCGAGATTGGCGAGCACATAGCCGAGCGATTTTTCCTCGCGGCACAAATAGGTCTCGACATTGTTCAGGATCGGCTCCTCCGCGAGGTAGTAGCGGATCAGCCGCGGCACATAGGCATAGACCGCCTTGTCGTCGGCCACGCCGGTGCCGAGCGCATTGGCCACGACCACATTGCCGGCACGATAGGCATTGAACAGCCCCGGCACGCCGAGCGCCGAATCCTCGCGGAAAATAAGCGGGTCGACGAAATCGTCGTCGATGCGGCGGTAGATGACGTCGATGCGCTTCAGCCCCGAGGTCGTGCGGGCATAGACGACGTTGTCGTTGACGAGCAGGTCGCGCCCCTCGACGAGCTCGACGCCCATCTGTCGCGCCAGGAAGGCATGCTCGAAGAAGGCCGAGTTGAACACGCCCGGCGTCAGCACCGCGATCGACACTTCCTCATGGAACGGCACGAGGCTCTGCAGCGTGGACAGAAGCTCGTTCGGATAGTGCTCGATCGCACGCACGCCCATCGAGCGGAACACCGCCGGAAAGGCGCGCCGCACCACGTCGCGGTTGGCAAGCATGTAGGACACGCCCGACGGCACCCGCAGATTGTCCTCGAGGATGACGAACTCGCCGTCCTCGCCGCGGATGAGGTCCGAGCCGCAGACATTCACATAGGCGCCGTGCGGCACCGGCAGCCCGCGCATCTCGCGGCGGTAATGCTTGGAGCCGTAGATCATCGAGCGCGGCACGATGCCGTCCTTCAGCACCCGCCCGTCGCCATAGATGTCGCGCAGGAAAAGATTGAGCGCCTGGATGCGCTGCTTGAGGCCTGCTTCGATCCGCGACCATTCCTTCGCCGTCACGATACGCGGCAGAAGGTCGGTCGGAATGATCCGCTCGGTCGCCTGGTTGTCGCTATAGACCGTGAAGGTAATGCCCTGATGCAGGAAGGACAGCTCGCAGGATTGCTGGCGCCGCAGCAGCTCCTCCGCCGGCAGCGTGGTCAGCCGCCCATCGAGCGCCGCGTAATGCGGCCGCACCTTGCCCGAGGGATCGAACATCTCGTCGAACGCCTTGCCGAGCGCATAGTGCTCATAGGGCGTATCGCGCCCCGGCAGGCAGACGCGACTTGCCACGTGCTGGTCGGGCCCGCCGAAATCCTCCGTATGCGCCAGGGCGTCATGTTGCATCGCGAAATCTGACGGGATTTCACGGCCTTCCGTCAAGCGGGGGCCGGCACGAAGCCTGCCCCGCCCGCGGTCAAATGCGCGCAGCAGACCTTGGCCGGCCTAGCTGTGCTTGTTCTTCACCGGCGCCGGCGCCGGGCCGATGCCGTGGGCGCCGAGGAAGTCGCGAACGTCGCCGGACGACTGGAAGTCGACCTCCTCCATCGGGATATGGCCGGTCGCGGCATAGATCAGCAGCTTCGAGCCCGGGATCGCGTCGCGCCACGCGCCCGCGGCGGCCACCGGGATCAGGTGATCCTGCTCGCCCCAGAGGATGAGCACGGGCATCTTCAGTGCGCCGACATGGTTCTTGATGTAGTCCCGATCGCTGTCGCCATACTGGCCGAAGCGCGCCATGGTCGCGCTGCGCGAGCCTTCCATGAGCTGCATGTCGGTGTAGAGATCGATCATCTCGTTGGTCAGAATCTCCTTGCGCACGATCGCGTCGTTGAGGCCTTCCTTGATCAGCGGCTTGGGATCCAGATGCGTCATCAGCATCCGCGCCACGCCGGAGCGCAGCAGGCGGAAGCCGAGCGGCACGTGATCGCCCTGCGGCGACGGCATGCCGGCGGCATCGACCAGGATGAGCGCGTTCACCCGCTCCGGATGATCCTCGGCGAAGCGCGCCGCGACGCCGCCGCCCATCGAATTGCCGGCCAACGCAAACGTCTTGAGGCCAAGCTTGTCGGCGAAGGCAAGCACGAAATTCGCCATGCCGGCGTTGCTGTAATCGCCGTTCGGCGTCGCGCCGGTGAGGCCATGGCCCGGCAAGTCGACCGAGATCACACGGTAATGATCCGACAGCCGTGCCGACCATTTCTCCCAAGTGAACAGCGAGGCGTTCGAGCCGTGGAGCAGCAGCAGCACCGGCGCGTCGTCGGCGCCGCGGATGCGGTAATGCACGCGCGCCGGCTTGTCATTTGCCGGATCGGCATCGGGCAGCGTCGATTTGTAGGACAGCGCCATGAACTGCGATGGCGACGTCGCGTATTTCGCTTCGAGCGTCGCGCGCGGGATATCGGACTTGCTGAAGGTGATGAACAGACCTGCCAGGATGACGAGAACCGTCACAGCGATACCGGCAAACCAACGCATGGCGAACCTCGTTCAGGAAATCGGACTGATAGAAGTGCGGCAGCGTATAGCCCGCGCCGCCGGAACTCGGAAGGGAAAGAGTCCGTTACAGAAACGTCAGAGTTAATTCTTCGATCCCAGAGAATCGAGCAAAGCCGTTTGATTGGGACGCGCCGCGATGCGTATCTCCTTGAACGGCAACGCCGAAAGCGGCCGCGACGCCGCTTCGCTGATGCACGCGGCAATCAATCCCGCGGGCGAAAAGCCTGCCTTCGCAAGGCAAGCGGCAAACACCTGCGCGCTGCGCGCCGAGAACAGCAGCACCGCATCCGCCGCGCCCACCGCGATGGCCGCGCGCGCGGCTTCCGGCATCTCGTTAACCGCCGGCACGTCGTAAAGCACCTCTGTCCGCACGGAGAACCCCGCAGCGGTCAGAAGCCCAGCCAGCCGGCCTTCCGCTTCAGCCCCCGCCGCATGCAGCAACGCTCCACCCTCCGGCTTCACATGCGCGCGCACCGCATCGGCGAGCGTCTCCACATTGCCATCGGCATCGTGCACGGCGGAGAACCCGGCATCGCGCGCCGCTTGTGCCGTCTGCGAGCCCACGGCGAAGACCGGAAAATCCCGCAGCGAGGTCCGCCGCGCGAATGCGCGCACGCCATTTACGCTCGTGAACAGCAGCGCCTGCACGTCGTCGAGATGCAGCGGCCTGCCGTCGTGATAGTTCACGCCCAGAAGCGGCGCGATGATCGCCTCATGGCCGCGGGCCTTGAGCAGCGCCGCCGTCTCCGCCGCATCGCCTTCAGGCCGCGTCACCAGCACGCGCATCAGAGCGCGAGCCACCGCGCCACGCGCGGCTTGATCGCATCACCGGCCTCGCGTCCCGCGCGCGGCGCGCTCTCGCGCGGATTGGGGCCCAGCGCGATCTCGAACGACGTCTGCACCGCCTCGTTGCCATCCGGCGCCAGCACCTCGCCTGTAAAACGCAGCTGCTCGCCATCCACCCGCGCCAGCCCCGCAATCGGCGTGCGGCACGAACCGTCGAGCGCGGCCTGGAACGCCCGCTCGCAGATCACCGCGATCTCGCTCGGCTTGTGATTGAGCAGCCCGGTGCGCTCCCGCGCCTCGGTATCGGCTTCGCGGATCTCGATTCCCACCACGCCTTGCGCCAGCGACGGCAGCCACACCGCAGGATCGAGCACCTGCGTCGCCCGCTCAGCGAGTCCCAGCCGCTTCAGCCCGGCAAGCGCCAGGAAGATCGCATCCATCTCGCCGTCGTCGAGCTTCTTCAGCCGCGTATCGACATTGCCGCGCAGGAGCACGACCTGAAGATCCGGCCGCGCCCGCAGCACCTGCGCATGGCGCCGCACCGAGCTTGTCCCGACCTTCGCGCCCTTCGGCAGTTCCGCCAGCGAGCCCGCTTTATGAGAGAGGAATGCCTCGCTCGGATCTTCGCGCTCCAGGAACGACGACAGCGACAGCCCCGCGGGCAGCGCCGTCGGCACGTCCTTCATCGAATGCACCGCGAGGTCGATATCCTCGCGCAGCAGAGCATCCTCCAGCTCCTTCACGAACAGCCCCTTGCCGCCGGCATCGGCGAGACTGCGATCCTGGATGCGGTCGCCGGAGGTCTTGAGGATCACGATCTCGCAGGCGGCACCCGCGGCGATCAGCCGGTCGCGCACCATATGGGCCTGGACGAGGGCAAGCTTGGAGCCTCGCGTTCCGAGGCGGAGAATCCGGTTTTGCGGCATGGAGCTGAACGGTTTAGAGGAAGGCTGTGACGCTATCAAACACGACAACGCTTTGCGCCCTCTGACCGTCCTCGGCATCGAAACGAGCTGCGACGAAACCGCCTGCGCAGTGGTGCGCGGCTCCGCGCCGGGTCCGGGCGAGATCCTGTCCAACATCGTCTTCAGCCAGCTCGACGCGCATCGGCCCTATGGCGGCGTCGTCCCCGAGATCGCCGCGCGCGCCCATATCGAGCGCCTCGACGGCATCGTCGAAGAGGCCCTCGCCGCCGCGAAGCTCAGCCTCGCCGAGGTCGATGCCATCGCCGCGACCGCGGGCCCCGGACTGATCGGCGGCGTGATGGTCGGCCTCACGACGGCCAAGGCCCTCGCCCTCGCGGCGCAGAAGCCGCTCGTCGCGGTCAACCATCTCGAAGCCCATGCCCTCACCGCGCGCCTGACCGAGGGCGTCGAATTCCCTTATCTGCTGCTGCTGATCTCCGGCGGTCATTGCCAGCTTCTCGCCGTCGAGGGCGTCGGCAATTTCAAGCTCTACGGCACCACCATCGACGACGCCGTCGGCGAGGCCTTCGACAAGGTCGCAAAGCTGCTGCGCCTGCCCTATCCAGGCGGCCCGCGTCTCGAAGAGGCCGCGCGCGAGGGCAATCCCAGGCGCTACGCCCTGCCTCGCCCGATGCGCGGCCGCGAAGGCTCGGACTTTTCGTTCTCCGGCCTGAAAACAGCGGTCCGGCTGATCGTCGACGAAGGCGATGTCTCGCTGCCCGACATGGCCGCCTCGTTCCAGGCCGCCGTGGTCGACATCCTGCGCGACCGCACCGAAGGCGCGATTCGCCGCTTCAAATCGGAGTATCCGGATGCCGCGCGCCCGGCGCTGGTACTGGCCGGCGGCGTCGCCTCGAATGGCGCGATCCGCACCGCGCTCACGTCACTCGCCGCGCGCGAAGGCTTTCAGACAAAAATACCCCCGCCCAGGCTTTGCACGGACAATGCCGCGATGATCGCCTGGGCGGGGGTTGAGCATGGCCAGCTAGGCCGCTTCGACGGTATTTGGGTAGCGCCGAAAGCCCGCTGGCCGCTTGCCGGCGCGTCGCTCGGGGGGAGATGAGCGCGCCGGCAAACCGGTCTGCGTTTGGCTTAGACGTTCGCGAACTGCGCGAAGGTCAGGATGCCGGCCGCAACGATCATCGCCCCGGTCAGGACGTTGACGACGATGTTCGAGAACACCGAGTGCTGGGCGGGCATGGTTGAATTGATGTTGGTCATGAGAACCTCCTCCTTGAAACCGGCGCCCGGACCCTTGTCCGACCGCCTCCAAATTCCGTGTCGGTGGACTGCCGACAGGGGTGATATGGGCGCCAAAAATGAGATTTCAATGAATGGTTTGAAAAATATTTAGCGTTCAGGAATACGCTTACGATGTATAACTAGTTGAAATACCGACAGTTTTGTGCATTGCAGCGTAAAGCCATGCGTCCGGAGCATGGAAGGGGTACCAAAAAATTGAAGATCGCCACTTGGAATATCAACTCGGTCCGCCTGCGTGCTCCGCTGCTCCAGCGTTTCCTGAAAGAGCATCAGCCGGACGTCGTCGCCCTGCAGGAAACCAAGGTCGAGAACGGCCTTTTCCCCGGCGCGCCTTTCCACCGGATGGGCTATGTCCACCAGGCGATCCACGGCCAGAAGGGCTACAACGGCGTCGCCATCCTCTCGAAGCTGCCCTTCAAAAAGAGCGAGACGCTCGACTTCTGCCGCGAGGGCCATTGCCGCCATCTGGCGGTCACGCTGCAGAACGGCGTCGAGCTGCACGATTTCTACGTCCCCGCCGGCGCCGACATTCCCGATCCCGAGGTGAACCCGAAATTCGCGCACAAGCTCGACTTCCTTGGGCGAATGGCGCGCGACTTCGGCAAGCGCAAGGATGGCGGCCGCAGGCCGGTCGTCCTCGTCGGCGATCTCAACGTCGCTCCGCTCGAGCATGACGTCTGGAGCCACAAGCAGCTGCTCAACGTCGTCAGTCACACGCCCGTCGAAACCAGTCTGCTCGGCGAGGTGAAGGCCGCCTTCGACTGGACCGATGTCACGCGCGAATTCGTGCCCCACGACCGGAAGAGTTATTCCTGGTGGAGCTACCGCGCCGCCGACTGGCAGCTGAGCAACCGCGGCCGCCGCCTCGACCACATCTGGGTCAGCCCTGCGCTCAGAGGCGCGCTGAAGAGCCAGCAAATCGTCACCAAGATGCGCGGCTGGCAGAAGGCTTCCGATCACGTGCCTGTGATCGCGGAGATCGAGGTTTGAAGTCGGAGTGCTTCTCTCACCCCAAACCCATCTGTCATGGCCCGCCGGAGAGCGGGCCACCCAGTTGATGCGCCAACACTTTCGCCGACCGAGACTGCTTCGCACCGCAGGCCGCCAGAGCCGGCCATGACAAATCCGTAGACGGATTGAGGCCGCGCGCCGTCATCTCCTTGCGCGGTTTTCACGAGCACTACTGCGCGCAACGCGCATGATGCCGGCGTCTGATGGGGCTTCGCCATGAAACGCATCCTTCCGCTCGTTGCTGCACTCTTCATCACGGCCGCCGTCGCCGATGCGCCGCCGCCCGACGCGGCCTATCTTGCCGGCGACTTCGCCGCCGCCGAGCGCGCCTATAGCGACACACTCGCCAAGACGCCCGACGATCCCACCGCATTGATCGGCCTCGCCCGGATCCGTCTCTATCAGGAGCGCCGCGCCGAATCGCGCCGGCTCGCCGAGCACGCCCTTGCGCTCGATCCCGCCAACGACAAGGCCAAACGCATCCTCGGCGCCCTCGCCATGCGCGACGCCGCCTTCGCGCCCGGCGTCTACCGCATCGACATCCCAAAGGACGGCGCGACCATCCCCTTCCTCGCCACCGATCCGCTGCCGCTGGTGAAAGTCCGCGTGCAGGGCCATGACGCTGTCTTCGTCATCGATACCGGCGGGCCGGATCTTGTCCTCGACAAGGATTTCGCAGCCGAGCTTGGAATTGCCGCGACCATGAGCGGACCCGGCACCTTCGCCGGCGGCATGCAGGCGATGGTCGCGCATGCGGTGCTCGGCGAATTTGCCGTCGGACCGGTCACGGTGCGCAACATTCCCGTCGGCGTGCTGCCGACGCGCAACTTCGCGCTACGCCCCGGCACACGCATCGATGGCGTGATCGGCACAGGCTTCCTGATGCATTTCCTCTCGACGATCGACTACGAGCACGGAGCGCTTGTGCTTCAGCCGCGAGACGCCTCGGCGAGCTTCGAGCGCAGCGCAGAATCCGCGCATGCCAACATCGTCCCCATGTGGCTGGTCGGCGATCACTTCGTCTTCGCGCGCGCGCATATCGACAATGCTCCCGACGGTCTCTTCAGCATCGACACCGGGCTCGCGGGCGGCGGCATCCAGGCGACGAAGCCCGCCCTGGACGAGGCCGGAATCAAGCCCGACGAGAGCGAGGCCCAGACCGGCATGGGCGGCGGCGGCCCGGTGCGCGTCCTGCCCTTCACCGCCGATGCCACGCTTGGAACGCTGACCGAGAAGAATGTCGCCGGCGCCTTCACACCGGACGGCGATCAGTTCCGCATCTTCCCCTTCGCGATCAAGGGCACGCTTTCGCACGGCTTCTTCCGCGCCCATGCCCTGAGCTTCGATTTCGTCGCGATGAAGCTCGTCATCCACTGAAGAATTGCGCATGATCCCGGAACTGCAATTCGCAATCCGGGGCGCGCCATGGCCGACCTTCTGAAGCTCTCCTCCTCGATCATCGACGGCACCACGGCGATTTCTTCGGACGGCGTCAGCAATGTCCGCGACTTGCCGGTGAACCGCATCACCGGCGAGCTCTCGGAGGTCGCCGACGGCATCGCGATGATCGAGGCCTTCAGCCATGTCGTGCTGTTCAAGACCGATGACGGCCTCGTCCTCTTCGACACCAGTCTCGAAGCCTTCGGCCCGCAGGTCGTGAAAGCGATGCGCGGCTGGAGCGACGCGCCGGTGCGCGCGATCACCTACACCCATGGCCATGTCGATCATGTCGGCGGCGCCGGCGCGATCCTCGCCGAAGCCTCCGAGCGCAAGCGCGCCCGCCCGCAGGTCATCGGCCACGAGAACGTCAAGCCGCGCTTCGACCGTTACAACCTCACCTCGGGCTACAATTCCGCGATCAATGCGCGCCAGTTCGGCGGCGCCGGGCGCAGCCGCATCCAGCTGGGTTCCGCCGATCGCTTCGGCCCAGCCGAATGGGTCGAGCCCGATACCGCCTTCAGCGAGCGCATGGGCTTCGCCGCCGGCAGCACCCGCTTCGACATGCGCCATGCCAAGGGCGAGACCGACGATCATCTCTGGGCCTGGGTGCCGGAGCGCAAGGCCGTCGTGGTCGGCGATTTTCTCATCTGGGTGTTCCCCAATGCCGGCAATCCGCAGAAGGTGCAGCGCTATCCGCTCGACTGGGCCCGCGCCCTGCGCGAGATGGCGGCGCTGGAGCCCGAGCTGCTTCTGCCCGCACACGGCCTCCCCATCGAAGGCCGCGCCCGCATCGGGATGGTGCTTGACGACGTCGCCGGCGCGCTGGAATCGCTTCTGAAGCAGACGCTCGAGATGATGAATGCCGGCGAGCGCCTCAACGCCATCCTCCAGTCGGTGACGCTGCCGAAAGAGGTGCTGGAGAAACCTTATCTCCGCCCGGTCTATGACGAGCCCGAATTCGTCGTGCGCAACATCTGGCGCCTGTATGGCGGCTGGTATGACGGCAATCCGGCCAATCTGAAGCCCGCCTCCGACGCCGCCGTCGCCGCGGAGTTGGCGACGCTCGCCGGCGGCGCCGACAAGCTCGCACGCCGCGCGCAGGAGCTGGCGCAGGCGGGCGATCACCGTCTCGCCTGCCATCTCGCCGAGATGGCCGTCCTCGCCGATCCCGGCTCGCACAGTGCCCACGGCGCCCGCGCCGATGTCTACGAATCGCGGATGAAGACCGAACTCTCCCTCATGTCCCGCGGCATCTACGGCGACGCGGCACGAACCTCGCGGGAGAAATCGGGGAAGAACGGCTAACCTTCCTTCGGTTTCTCCACCCGCTTCATCGGCGCGATCATGATCGTCGCCGTCGCCGTCGCGATCACTTTCCCATCCGCGCGCTGGAGCGTCGCCTCCAGGAAATTGATCTGCCGGCCGCGCTTGATCACCTTGGCTTCGGCGACATGGCGCCCCGCGCCACCCTGGTTGAGATAGCTGACCTTCATCTCCAGCGTCGGCGCGATCTCGCCCCATTGCGCGACGAAGCCCGCGGCGACCGCGAGCACGTCGTCCATCACGCAGGCGATCGCCCCGCCATGCAGCGCGCCGAAGCGGTTGAAATGCGGCTCGCCGAGCGCATAGCCGATCTTGACCCAGCCCTCCTCGACATCGACTTCGAGCAGCTCCTGGTTCAGCCAGGCCGAGCACGGCGCCGCGCGCTTGAAGATGGCCTGGACGTTGGGCGGGAAATCTTCGGGCCTGGTACGGTCGATGACGCGGCGCATGGCAATCCGTTCTTTGCTATCTATGGATCCGCATCGTGCCCGAAACTTCGAGGAAGACAAATTGCGCATCGCATTCCTGCGCCACGGCCCGACCGATTGGAATGAGGAAGGCCGCATCCAGGGCCGTATCGACACGCCGCTCAGCACAGCGGGCCGCGCCAAGATGGCCGCGCTCAGCCCGCCGCCCGGCTTCGCCCTCGCCTATACCAGCCCGCTGCAACGCGCCCGCGAGACCGCCGCACTGCTCGGCTTCGAGAACGCAATCCCCGACGACCGTCTCGGCGAGCACAATTGGGGCGACTGGGAAGGGATGACCCGCGAGGAGATTCTCGCCCGCGACGGCGCCGACGCCTTCGACAAGGCAGGACGCGGCATCGACTTCACGCCCCGGGGCGGCGAGAGCACGCGCGATCTTCTCGCCCGCGTCGCCGATTTCCTGCGCGACCGCGCTCCGGGCGAAGACGCGCTCGCCATCGCCCATCGCGGCATCCTGCGCAGCGCCTACACACTGGCCACCGGCTGGGACATGCTCACCCCGATGCCGGCGAAGCTGGATCTCGGTTGCGCGTTGATCCTGGAGGTCGATGCGAAGGGCCGCGCGGCAATCGCCGCGCTGAACGCGCCGCTCAAGCCCAGAACGGCTTGATTTTCCGGAAGTCGTCCCAGCTCTCCAGCGCATCCTTCGCGAGCTTCTTCTCCCGCGCACCATGCCATCCCGCGACGATTCCTGCCGCATAGCGCAGCTCCGCCGCCGTCCCGAGACGCGCCAGCGCCTTCTCGATCCCGTGCACGTCGTTCACCGCGCCGAACTTGTCGAGCAGCTTCTTCAATGTCTTGATGTAGGGCGCCGTCTTCTTCTCGGGGTATAGCGGCGCGAAGAACTCCGCCGCATAGCGCAGCTTCTTCAGCGCGATGCGCAGGCGGTGCGCCTTTTCGTCGAACTTGCCCCCGACCTTCCTGCCGCGCTTTTTCGCCTTGTCCCAATGTTCCGCCA
>Ga0310811_10010840_pt1 | contig 11792 bp, 9 predicted proteins | sample YCmetagenome_FD_207642 | JGI IMG/M metagenome (GOLD analysis project Ga0310811, IMG submission 207642) | Soil microbial communities from experimental microcosm in Duke University, North Carolina, United States - YC | ecosystem: Engineered > Artificial ecosystem > Soil microcosm > Unclassified ...
GGCTCGGCTCATACCCCGGCACTGACAATCAATTGAAGCATCTCGACGGGCGTGCCCCGTAAGTTAATGGCCGATAACGTCGGCCTTGCGATATGTCGACCAGACAACGAGCCGGTTGAAGCTCAATCTCGAGACGGCAGGGTTCTTGCAAAGGATTGTCAGTTCGAGGCATTTCGGTCAGATCCTGACACGTTTCTGGCGGTGCTCGGGGATGTGCTCCAGGACTATTCCGGAAAGTGAGTCAGCACAGCGTTATGAGCCTACAAATCAGGGAATTAAGTGGCCGCAACCAGACCAGCATGCTGCTCCAATACGCGCGATGCATGCAACTCAATTGCGCGCCAGCTACAGATACCAATTCGTGGCGCCGGCATTGGCCCTCTGTCGTGCGCGGGCTCCGCTCAGTGGCGCTGGTTTTGGGTATTACTACCGCATCTTGGGCTGCCACATTCGGCACGGTGGTGCCCATTCGGGGTCATGTTTCCGATATTGCTCTGGACGAAGGCAGAGGCGTGGTTTACGCGGCCAATTTCACCGCCAACCGGATCGAGGTGATTTCCATGGCCAACCTCTCGCTAGGGACTCCATTCCAGCTCCAGCCCTCACCGCTGGCTTTCTCCCCTTTGGCTTTCTCCACGCTGGCTCTTTCGCCAGACGGACGATATCTGGTGGTCGGTCATCATGCGAGTGTGGCGCCGCCGCTAACGATCATCGATCTGGTTGGGAACACGATCAAAACGGTCGACTTGAACGGTGCGTCGGTTCTGGCCGTGGCGTTTGGGAGCGGCCCGCAGGCGCTCGTGGTCACCAACAGCAGTGTTCAACTTCTAGACCCGGCCGCAGGCCTGTTGCAGCAACTCCAGTTGCTCGGCTTCGATTCCAAGCCCCTGCCTGTGCCCTGGGCGACCTACCCGCCGGAGATTATCAAGGCTTCCGCCGGTGTATCCGGAGATGGCCAGGTAATTTATGTCTTAGCGGGCGACGACAGCGCACCTTCGGTCGTGCGATATGACATATCCACGGGCACGCTAATCCTGACCGGCATTGTCAGCAGTCCGCCGCTCGGTCCCCGCATGATGAGTGTGGACCAAAGCGGCACTACGTTCCTGGCTGGATGGGCCTTGTTTGATTTCAGCCGGTTCGAGCTCCAACAACAACTTGTCGACCTGGCTAATTTTCCTTACCCTACAGGGACACTGAACGTTGGGAGCCACGCGTTCGATTGGAGCCGGAATGTCATTTACGCGCAGGTCCCCACCGGAGCCGCCGGCGAAACGCCCGTGCTCCATATTCTGGATTCCGACAATCTGACCGTACGCGAACGTTTGCAGTTGCGGGAAAATCTCGCTGGAAAGTCGTTGCTGACCAGTAATCATCAAACCATGTACTCCGTGTCGGACAGCGGTGTCACGGTTTTTCCGATCGGCGCTCTGGCAAGCGTCCACCGCGTGACGGCCAAGCAAGAGGATATCGTGTTCCGCGGCAGCGGCTGCGATCAAAAAGTGATCACACAGTTCCTCGATATCGTGGATCCCGGCGGCAACGCGACGGACTTTAAGTTGAGCATGCCGGATGGTGCTTCCGGTATTACGATCTCTCAACCGACGGGTACCACACCGGCGCACGTTCGCATCCAGGTAGACCCGGCCAGCTTCCAAAGCCAGAAGGGCACGACCGCCGTGACGCTGAATGTCACGTCCAGCTCCGGCGTAAATATTCCGACGCCGGTCCGGCTGCTGATCAACACGCGTGATCCGGATCAGAAGGGCACACTGGTAGACGTACCCGGCAAAATTGTGGACGTTCTCGCCGACCCCGCCCGCAACCGGTTCTACCTCATCCGTCAGGACAAGAACCTGGTGCTGGTGTTTGACGGCGCAACTTATAAGCAGATCGGCTCGATGAGGACGGGTAACACGCCTGTCCAGATGGCTATGACGAAGGGTTCGCGATACCTGATTGTCGGGAACGACAACTCGCAGATTGCCAGCGTTCTCGACTTGCAGACGCTACGACGCTCACAACCCATCATCTTCCCGCCGGGCTATTATCCGCGCTCGATCGCGGTTTCAAACAACGCGATACTTGCCACCAGCCGTGGGGCCGGATCTCCGCCCAAGGTGCATCGCATCGACCTCAATGCCCGGCTGGCGACTCCTCCGGATTCGCTTGGCATCTACGACAACACAATCAGCGTGGACGCGGTGATGACGGCGTCACCCTCAGGCAATGTTATTTTTATGCCCATGCCGGATGGCACGGTCGCCCTCTACGAAGCCTCATCGGACACGTTTGTAGCGTCGCGCAAGGACGTGAGCTCACTCGCGGGCTCCTACGCTGCGCTGACAGACGACCTGTTCGTCGTGGATACCAACGTGTTCAACCGGGCGCTGGCGCACGTGGGCCAACTCGATCCCGCAGCCGGCTCGTCTTCGGGCTTCGCAACGATGAATGGCCTTGGGCTTCGCAGTACGACCCCATCCGGTTCCATCAACGGCGTCATCCAACGTTTTAGATTAAGCCAGCTCTCCTCGGTCCGCCCGGTCCGGACCTCGGAGTCCCCATCGACTGCGCAGGCCCTTACTACTCCCCCGGTCGGCCAGATTGGCGAGACCATTCTTCCGTTCACGCGGACGTTGGCGCCGCTGTCGAACGGGGCAATTGCGCAGCTCTCCACATCGGGAGTTATGATTCTAGCCTCCAACTTTGACGCAGTCTCCGGGCCACCATCCATCAAGGCGGTGATGAATTCCGCGGACCAGGGGCCCGGGGTTGCGCCGGGCGGGCTCATCTCGATCACTGGTGCCAACCTCAGTTCTTCCACCGAATCCACCAGCGACGTTCCGCTACCCACGGCGCTGGGTGATGTTTGTCTCTATGTGAACGCGGAGGCCCTGCCTCTGTTTATGGTTTCCTCCGGCCAAGTGAACGCACAATTGCCTTTTGATGTGGTGGGTGGCGCGAATATGGTCCTGAGCACATCTGGCGGCGTGACGAAGCCGTTTAGCTTCAACGTGCAATCGACCGCGCCCGCCATATTTCGTACGGGCGGCGGTGGTCCGGTGATCATTCGGACCGTGGATGGCAAGTTCATCACGAACTCGACCCCGATTCACTTGAATCAAAAGCTGATCATTTACCTGACGGGCCTGGGTGCGACCACGCAGGCTGTCGCTGCCGGCGACGCTTCGCCGTCCAGTCCGCCTGCCGCGGCCGCGGTTACACCCACGATTACGTTGGGTGGAGTTAACATCTGGACGCTCTTTGCGGGGCTGGCTCCGAATCAGGTAGGGGTAAACCAGATCAACGCCCAGGTGCCGTTCCACCACATTCCAACGGGCTCCAGTATTCCGTTCACGATCACGCAGGGCAGCTACTCGACCACCGTGACAGTGAAAGTTCAGGAGTAACCGAAAGGGCCAGTGACTCGGACTTCACGCCCTCGCCTCTTAACCATTTTTCTTTTCACCTATCGCAATGGAGCTGCTAAGGGGCAGCCACGGTCGCGGCGATGGGAATTGTACCGTTCAGATAGACGCGAACTCCAGAGACCTTGCAGAGGACACATTCTCGTCGCCAGCCCCGTGTGATATCGAAGCGTCCAGGCTAAGTAACTTGACCTATGCGGCATCGTCTTCTCGCACCGCCGGTTAAGTACTTTTTTCAGGCACTCTACCCCATATGCCCGATTCCTAGGCAAAACATCCACCAGTACGATTGAGTATGAACAATAGGGTTCAGGCATGCGTGAACCCAGCCGCATATGGAATCGAAAGATGCGAAATCCTTTGAGATCCGAGATGGCGCCGCGATACCCGGGCACCCGTCAATGACCCGCCAGAAGGGCCAGGAGCGGGGCTTCGTGCTGGTCACGATGGCTCTTGCCGCCGTTGCGCTCATCGGTGTCCTCGGCTTGGCCGTCGATATGGGCAGAATGTTTATCGCCAAAAACGAGACGCAAGCCTACTGCGACTCGGCGGCGCTCGCGGCCGCGCTGGCGCTCGATGGAACTACTACAGGCATCACCAACGCGCAATCCGCCGTCACCAATTCAGCCAACACGTGGAATCTCGACACCACAAAAGTCAGCAATCCCACGGTGACTTTCGCGACGGATCTTGCGGGTCCCTGGGCCGCCAGTCCGGATCCGGCGGCAGGGTACATTTATGCACGAGTCACCGCTACCGTGCCGCTGCAGTTGTACTTTCTTCCCGTGGTTGTCGTAAAAACTACGCAGAATGTGGCTTCGAGCGGAACCGCGGGGCAAATTGCCATAACCTCGTTCCCTCGAGGCCTGTCTCCATACACTGCGGTCAGTACGAATACGACAGGGCCGAACTTTGGGCTCGTCGTGGGAGATTCCTACGACATTCAGTGGCCGCAGTACAACAGCGCAAAGAGTGGCTGCGGGGCCAACAGTCCGGACAAGTGCTTCGTTTCGCCTCCGTGCACTGGGGACTCGAAGGCTTCGAAGACGGCGGTGGTTACGAACTGGGGAGCGAATACAAGCGGCTACTGGGGAAGTAATTCCAATAGCATCATTGAGCAAGAAATTCTGGATGTCATTCAGGTGCAGGCGTTGGAGGTGGGCACGAATATTCAGCCTGTCCTTAGCAACGGAACCAAGATGAGCGAGGCGGGCTATCTGGATGAGCGCGCAAGCCAGGACACCAACACTACCGACAACACCGTCAGCGCGTACTTAGCCGGTATTCACAACGGGCGGCGGCTGCTGCCAACGCCAATCGTGGATCCAATGGACCCGACCCACACCAACGTGATCGGCTATGGACAATTCCTCCTTCTCGTGAACGGCCCCGGGACGAGCAACTATTACACGAAAACCACCAACGGCAATGACCCCTTCTGCGCCATTTACGCGGGGCCGTACAACATCGGGAGTACCAGCCCTGGGGCCGGGGGCCCTACAGGTGCATCACGGGTGAAGCTAGTCCAATGAAACGACGGGTTAAGAAAGCGTCGGGGCGGGCGCGCCATCGCGACGGGAACGCCATACTGGAATTCGCCATCGGTTCGGGCATACTGGTAGCGGTATTCATCGGGACTTTTCAGTTCGGCTTCACTTTTCTCCAGTACAACAACCTTCAAAATGCAGTGGCCCGGGGTGCGCGCTATGCGTCGCTGGTGCCGTACGATTCGTTGACTCCGGCCCCGTCCGCCGCGTTTCAGACGGCAGTTCAGAACATGGTTTTGTATGGGAGCCCGACTGCGGGCACCTCGCCGGCTCTGGCCGGCCTGACGGCGGGCAACGCCAACGTGACCGTGACCTTTTTGAATGGGGTACCCAACGCAGTGACGGTCTCCATTAGCGGCTACACGATTAACTCAGTCTTCGCGACCACTACGCTTACGAAGAAACCCCAGGTTACCTATGCCTACCAAGGGATCTGGTCACCGGTATGAGGAAGACTGGGATGGGTGGCATCGCTTCACGGCGGCGGAGAACGAGCAAGGGCAGCGTGTTCGTGGAGACGGCCCTGATCTTCGTCGTGTTTTTCGGCATGCTCATCGGTGCGTTCGATTTCGGGCAGTTCCTGTTCATTCATCAAGCCTTGGTAGAACGGGCGCGTTCTGCAGCGCGGTGGGGCGCAATCAACGATCCGACGGATACCGCCTCCATCACCAACATGGTGCTCTACAATCAGGGAGCCACGCCGCCTGTTGGAACGGCGTCATATTTTAACCTGACCGCAGCTAACGTTACGGTGACGAACCCGGGTTCTGGGACAGACGACTATCGCCTCAACCTGGAACTCTCAGGCTATTCCTACGCTGTATTCTCTCCTTATATCGCGGGCAGTCACACCGGGCCGCGGATCACTGTGTCTGTTCCACTGGGCCTTTACAACTAAAGTCTAGCGTCGGTGTTTACTGGCGCACGCATCATTTTGTTGTGTAAACAGGTCAACTCCTTGGCAGAATCAAGGCAGTGCCCGCATCGAGCATTCCGGCTTCCCCAAGCGCGGGGCGCGCACGGGCTTCTGGAAGGGAGAAACCGGCGGGCTGTCGCAGTTGTTCGCGCTAGAACTGAACGGCTTCCCGCGAAGAGGCGGGGAAATTAACTGTGCCGGCATTCATCCCGGATCCGGCGCCGGGCCAGAACATCGAGATGGCCGATTGAAACGGATAGGTGGCGTCAATCTGAATGCTGCTCCCCACGACGTTGCCCGGGGACTGCGGCCAAACGGTGCCATTCGACAGGCAGGTATTCGCATAGCAGCTAATAGACCCGCTGGCGGAGGTAAACGTCAGCCGGAGCTGATTGGTAGGCAGCCCGATGCCGGCATCCACAATTTTCTGTGTGATCTGCCCAATGGTTACCGAGCAGGAGTTCGGAGACGTGGCGCAATTAACCCCGTGGACACTCGCGTACCGCGTGCCTTCCTTCACGGCATAAGCGATGGTGTGATAGTTCCACATTCCGCGGGCCATCTCAAAAGTCGAGATCAGGACGAAAATGATGGGGATGCCCACCAGGGTGAACTCGAGGGTGGAGGATCCGCGGCGGCGGTTTCTGCGATTCGGTGTCATGGCTGCTGCTTCAACCTCATCTGCGCATTCCGGGTGATCGACAGGCGGCCCGTGAGACCGGGAATGGGAATCATGTTGATGGTCTGATAAGTAACGTCGACTCGCGAGCCGGTGGCGCCGTCGGCGTCGACAAACGTAGTGGCGTTGACGATCACCGGCAGAGCTCCGCAGCTAACCAGGGTGCGCGTATTGGGAAGGACATTGAGCTCCGTCAGGGCATAGTTGCACGCCAGGGTGCTGTTGGTCGCCGTGGTCGGAGTTTGTGATGTCTGCAGCACCGCGATTCGGGCAGCATTTTGAGTGGCGATGATGGCATAGGAGTAAAAACCGAAGTCGATTGTGCCCATGAACAGGAAAAAAATCCAGGGCGCCATAAGAGAGACCTCGATGACTGCGTGTCCGTGTTCCCGCCAGGGTCCGCGTTTGAATTTGGGCATCATGCGAAATCTCCTCGTTTCACTCCACCAGCGACGTGATCTTGATGGGATTGCCGGTGGGAAGGCTGGAGTAATCGTTATTAATGTCTGTCGTACCGTTCATGGCCAACTGGTAGGCAACGATAATCGTGTACGCTGACATGGCTGCGTTTCCATAAAAATTCATCAGCGAGCTTCGGCCATAAATGATGCCTGTAAATGACGAGAGGGAACCGCCGCCGAAGGTGTCAACACAAATGCTGCCGCCACAACTGGTGGGGGTGAGGCGCCGGTCCTCCATAAGCAGAACGCCGGCATAAGTGCCGCTTGTAGGAGCACTAAGCGTGGCCCGGGAATTCGCCACGATGTTGATCGGCCCGTAGGTGTTTATCCAGGCTTTGGGGCTAGTGGGATCATAAGTGTTATAAATGGTTACCCCTGCTCCCGTAATAATCGAGTTCGTATCTTGCGTGCTCAGTCCGCCGCCTTTCAAAATGTACAGGCCGGGAGTGAAATTTGCTATGCCCTTCTTTACGTAAATTCCGCCGCAGTAGACGCCGGGGCTCAAATTAACCGTACCGTTGGTATTGACCTGGTAAGTATTCGCCTGATCGCAGCCCGCCGGCACGGTAGGTTCCGGTAAATTCGCAAGCGGATCGGCCATCACGGCAACGTTCGTACTGGGCGGGTCGGGGTTCAGGGTGCCGTGAAAATCATAGTTGCCGACAATATCGATTTCGCTTGCGCTCAAGTTTACCGTCCCGTCTCCAGTCAACGCCGTCGGGTTGTTCGAGTTCACGTAGAGTCCACAAGAGCTGACGAGACTTGCACTACCGTTCATATGGACGGCGTCGCTTCCGGCCGGGTCCATCACATAGATGCAGTCCCTGGCGGGGTTCAGGGCCGCCGTAGCACGCGCCGCAACTCTTCCCGTGTAATTACCGAGAACGGCGGAAAAAAGTTGCGGGACGGTTTGATTTACCCTGGCGGTTACCCAGTACGCGGAAGATACCACGCCCGGGGCGGTCGGTGGCGCGCCGACGCCAGCTTCCAGGCTCACATATTGATTTCCGGAAGACGAAAAACCGTTCAACTGGGCATAGTCACAACCGCTGTGAAGATAGCTGGCCGGAGCGGGGTTGCAGGAAGTGGGAGCCTGGCAGACTATTCCACCTAGGCCGCACGTAAAGGTAGTGCTGAAATTAGTGGATTGGTACTGCAGCACGGCCGCTAAAGCGGCTGCGTCCGCCGCCGCCTGCGCCGACTTCTTGGTAAACTCCATCCATCCAAGGTCCACGGCGAGTCCGAGAAGACCGAACATGGGAACCAAAGACAGCGTGACCATAATTAACGCTTGGCCGCGATGCTTTTTCGGTGAATCTTTCTTCCGCATGAACCCTCCTAGCCAGTTACGGACGTGGCCGGCAGTGTCACTACGATGCGATGATGGCCGCGTCGACTTTGCCCGTGGCGTGCCTTCCAAGAAATCGGCTTCTTGCACGACTTTTCTCGTCTTCATCAATTGCTTAGTCCGATGCTTGCGTTAATTTTCAGGCAATTCATCCGATTTATCTAGCTCTCTTTGGTATATGCCTTGGTTTACAGACGGTAAGCAGCAAGAGCCCGCAGGGTTTAACGGCATTGCCCCTCCATCGTTGGCGGTTGTGCCAATTCGGCGACAGCACCCTAGCCGCGACCTTTTCTAATTGCTATCAGTGGCTTAGCCAGGCATCAGCTTGGAGGCAGGCGGACACCTGACGATTCTGGTCTAAATGCATTGGATAGGTACGGTAGAAATCATCCGAGTTAGAGCGAAATGTAGCATTGCCGCCAGCCCGGTCCAATAGTAACGTTGCATTGACTGCGGGCAGGTAGGCCGATTGTACCGGAGGATTTCTTCATGGTCGGAAAAGCCATTCTTTCAAGTTTGATTCTGGTGGGGGCCCTTGTCGCACAGGGCCAAGACGTAGGCAATGGAGGGTCGGGGAACAGCGGGTCGCACCCGGCGGCCGGGCAGAATCCCGGCATGGGGGGGCAGAACCCTGGAGCCGGGCACAACGCCGGAAATCCGGGTAACGGGCATGGCCAGTCGAAAAAGTACGGGAGCATTCAGTGGATCACCAACGCAGCCGACGCTGCCGCAGCACTGTTGTCGGCCGGCACGGCGGACGTGCAGTTCCAAAGCAGCCTGGATCTTACGAATATCAACGTGTGGCTCACGCCGTCCCTGGCGAGCCTGACACCCAATCCGAAATCGTTTGACACCATCACCAAAGGCAATACCTACACCATCACCCTGACCCTGGCGAGCAAACCTGCTCACACGCTCGGCGGCACGCTGCAGCTGAAAGCCAGCTCCGATAATTCGCGAACTTACGCATCCCCGCTTCCGTTGAGCATGCACGTAGGCGGCGGCAAACAGGCCGACGACGCCCAAATCTCGGCCGTCACCGGCAGCGCCGATTATCAGCAAGGTTCTGTGGCGCCTGGCCAGCTGATTTCCCTGTTTGGTTCCGGGATTGGGCCGGGCAAGCTGGCGGGACTGCAGAAGGATGCCCAGGGCCGCGTGGCGAGCTACCTCGCCGGCACCCAGGTTTTGTTCAACGGCGTGGCCGCTCCTCTGCTGGCCGCATCTAATGCGCAGGTGAACGCCGTCGTGCCCCAGTCGGTCGCCTCCGACGGTACGGTGGAGGTGGTGGCGACCTTCGAGGGCAAAGTGTCTGCGTCCGTAACCCTCCCGGTCACGGCGTCGGACCCTGCGTTGTTTACCCACGACGGCACCGGCCGGGGACAAAGCGCCGCGCTCAATCAGGATGGCACGGTGAACGGCCGCACCAACCCGGCCCGGCCCGGTAGCGTGGTGGTGCTGTTCGGCTCCGGCTTTGGCGAATGGAAGCAATCCTTGGCGGACGGCGCCATCGTTGGTTCCAGTCTGCCTACTCCCGCACTCCCGGTGAGCGTGACCATCGGTGGCGCCCCCGCCAAGGTCCTCTATGCTGGTGGCGCGCCTGGATTGGTCTCCGGCGTTGTCCAGATCAATGCGCAGGTTCCGGCGGGAACCGCCGCTGGCGACAGTATAGAAGTAGTAGTCACGGTCGGCGGCAAGTCCAGCAGGGCTGACGTAACGGTCGCGGTCCAGTAAAAGGGCCTCACAAACCGACCCTGCGAGGGGCCGCTGACGTAGATAACACTAGAAGTTTGTAATGCTCGTGGCAGGTAGTAGTAGTCTTTTTCCTGATTTAAAAACTAGTATTGATGTGGTAGATTTCTAGTGATTCGGAGGATCGGACTAGTGAAAAAGTCTTTTAGAATGTGTTTGCTAACCTTGGCGGCCTGCACGGTTGCCGGTCTCGCAACGGTTGCCGTCGCACACGCCCAGTCCCACAATGCGGCTAACCCGTTTGTCGATCGTGCAGATTCAGGCGAAGTTGTCCATGTTCTACCCACACCCGCGTCGATTCGTTCGCCGCGGGATACTCAAGCCACCGACGCGCCGGTCGCTAATGGGACCGCGGTCTATCCCGCCAGTTACGGATCGGGCAACCTGCAATATCACGGTGGCCGGATCATATCGAGCGCAAGTTATTACGCTGTCTACTGGAACGCCAGTGTGGCCCTGGCCGTTCAGGATCAAATTCAAGCATTTGTCACGAACTTCCCGGACAATCACAACTGGGACAACAGCCCTACCGATGATTACGAAGTCATCCAGCAGTACGGGGGCTCCAACGGTTCTCCGGCGAACACCTTGCCTTTCCTGGGCACTTTCGTGGACAGCAAACCTGCCCAATCGACGATCAAGGACTCGGCCATTAGAAACTATCTGTCTTCGCTCTTTGCTAACAGAGGACTCCCGGCGAGCGCGAATACCATTTACGGCATCTATTTCCCGTCCGGCATGAAGGTCGTTCTGACGGGCGGCACCTCTTGCAACAGCTTCTGTGGATATCACAGCCATTACGCCTACAATGGCGTTCAGATCAAATATGCCGTCTTCCCGTATCCGGATTGCTCGGGTTGCTCGTTGAGCGGCAAATCGGTTGTGGATATGCTGACCATCGTCAGCAGCCATGAGATTCGTGAGGCGGTGAGCGATCCCGGGGATAATGGGGTTAACGCCTGGTACGATGCGGCCGGTTATGAAGCCGACGACAAGTGCGCCTGGCACAACCTGTACCAGATGGTGAACGGCGGATTCTGGGTGCAGCCCGAGTACTCAAATGGAGGCACGGTCGGGAGCGCCACGTATCCCGGTCCAGGTTGCGTAAGACCGTGAGCCGACAAACAACAATATAAGATCGCTTTTACAGTGATTCGGTTCGGAGCGGGTCCGGATTCGGACATTAACGGACCTGCTTCTTACAGCGTTTTTACGGGCAGCGTGCTCGTATTCGGCAGTTGTCGGGTATTGGCCGCAGACTGCTCGTTTCGCCGGCCAAGTCATTCGCCGCTTGGGCGTTGCGCGCATAGCCGGGCTCCGATTCAGCCGGGAGTGAATTGGGCGGCGTGCGATGTCCGTTCGTTTGACACTTCTGCACCGCGCTCTGTAAACTACCTAAAGCCCTTAAGGTTCCAGAAAAATCAGAGGATGCTGCTCGCCCGAGAATTCGTTAGCTATCTCTCTCGCCAGATCGTTCGCAAGATCACGCCGCAGGTGCTGGAGACTCCGAACCCCCAGGCCGTCGCCGAGATCATTGACCACATCATCACCGAAGAACTGACCATTGAAGACCGCCTAAATGAAGAGGTGCGCGACATCCTGGGGCAGTACAGCGACTACATGCGCCGCGAGGGCGTCAGCTACCAGGATATGTTCCGGCGCAC
>Ga0310811_10010841_pt1 | contig 11791 bp, 12 predicted proteins | sample YCmetagenome_FD_207642 | JGI IMG/M metagenome (GOLD analysis project Ga0310811, IMG submission 207642) | Soil microbial communities from experimental microcosm in Duke University, North Carolina, United States - YC | ecosystem: Engineered > Artificial ecosystem > Soil microcosm > Unclassified ...
GTGATCCCAACCGTACTCGCCGATCAGTGATGCGTACTCGGACGCGGGCTTGGCAGGCTTCGTATTCGCGACAGGCACGATGCTCCCATCGGGCGTCGGCTTCCGCGTGAGCGTATCGGAACCCAGAACGAGCCGGTTCCCATCGAGCAGTCGCGCTCGTTCCCCGAAAGCGAGCGCGTCATCAACGGTGAGCAGCGTGTCGCTCGCCACCCCATTCGAGACGGTGCGACGGAGCTCGCCTCGCGACCCACCGCGCGCGGGCGTCAGATACAAACGACTCTCGTACTCCTCGAGGTCGACGGCCGTGCGAGCATTCTCGTAGCGGCCCATCAACTCGAGCGCGCGTCCCTTGGGCAGCGCCGAGGTCGTATCGATCGAGGCGATCTCTCGATTCTGCCGAGCGTCGAGCAACATCCGGAGTGCGGCCTGAGCGATGTGATCCGTGACCGCATTGGCGCCATCGAGCGTCGCCGTCACGATCACGCCCAACGAGTCATCCGGAAGCGCGAGCAATGTCGTCGCGAAGCCGTAGATAGCACCGTCGTGTCCGATCGAGCGATGGCCGTTCAACCGGCCGACGTCGAACCCGATGCCGAAACCGCTCCTCGCACCGGCAGGGGCGAACTGAGGCGTCCACATCGAGTCGAGGGTCGCGGCCGCGAGGATTCGCTGGCCCTGCGCGGTAGCCCCGCGGGCGAACAGTATCTGAAGGAAGCGGCCGAGATCGAGCACCGTGCTGTACATGCTGCCACACGGACCCATGCCCAGCTGAAAGGTCGGTGCGGGAAAACGGCGGCCGTCGATGGTGAACATGCTCGCTTTGGCGAGCTTTGATTCGAGCTCCGGGAGCGGCTGAAATGCGCTGTGCTCGAGCCCCATCGGCTGAAGCACCGCGCGGCGCAGGTACGGGTAGAACGATTCGTTCTGCGTGCGCTCGAGGACGTAGCCAAGCACGGCAATGCCCGCATTCGAATACTTGGTGTGCGTTCCGGGCTTGTAGACGAGCGAGGTCTTGTTGAGACTCGCCACGGTTGCGGCCAGCGATGGCGCCGTGTCGTCGAAGTAGTTGCCGACAGGCGGCTCTCGCGTGAGTCCGGCCCGGTGCGACGTCAGCTCGCGTAGCGTGATCTCGCCGCCGAACGGATTCGTCGGCTTGAAGTCCGGCAGGTAGCGCTGGACCGGCACGTCGAGGTTGAGCTTTCCCTGCTCGACCAGTCGCATGATGCCGATGTCCGTGAACAGCTTCGAGACGGATCCCACGCGATATACCGTGCTCGCGGTCGCTTGTACGTCAGCCGCCGAATCGGCGAACCCGAATCCCCGCGACCACACCGTCTGCTGGCCGTCGACGATCGCGATGGAGATCGCCGGGATTCCCTTCTGCGCTCGCTCATGTTCCACGAGCGACGACAGAGCGCGAGCTACGGCCGTATAGCGCGTGCCGGCGGCAACCGAGTCCTGGGCGCTCGCGACCGTGGAGCCTGTCGCGATGGCTGCCATCGCCAGCAACGATTTCATCGTCATGTCACCTCGTCGAAGCTTCGAATGATGTGATGTTCGTTCGATACGTGCGGTTCAGCCCCGCGCACACAGAGTGTCGTCTGAAAGCCCACGGCGTCAGCAGCGTCCAGCTCCTCCGGCACGTCGGAGATGAACAACAGCCGGCCAGGCGCCTGTCCGATCGCCGACGCGATGCGGGTGTAGCTGGATGCCTCTCGCTTCGCGCCAACGGTCGTGTCGAAGTATTGAGCGATGCACGGCGTGAGGTCGCCGGCAACACTGTGGCCGAACAATAGTCGTTGAGCGAGAGCGCTTCCCGACGAATAGATCGAGATGCCCACGCCAGCGTTTCGCCAACGCGAGAACGCGCGCGGAACATCATCGAATACCTCGCCGCGCAGCGTGCCATCGCGGAACCCCGCCTCCCAGATTCGGCCCTGAATGGTCTTCAATGCCGTCGATTTTCGATCCCGATCCATCAGCCACACGAGATAGTGCGTGATCGCCGAGGCGGCGCCGCGTGTTGCCGCGGGCCACTCGGGCACGGGCTCGCCGCGCTGCAGATCCTCCGACCATTCCGCGCGGAGCAGTTGCATCGTCTCGGAGACATCGCTGTTCTCGATGTTCGACGCGATGTACCGCCCGACGCGTTCGCGAGCGTAGGGGAACAGGACGTCGGACACGAACGACACGGGCGTCGTGGTCCCCTCTATGTCGAGCACGACGCCCGCGATATCGCGCGACTCGAGACTCGCGCTCACACCGTTATGGCTGGCGCGACACGGGTCGGCGGCAGATACGCCGGTCCGAAGCAGAGTGGCTGGAATTGGCTATCGACGCCGCTGTCCGTGTAGTGGGGCGTCCACCCCGACACATCCTGGAAGAGGCGGATCGCGCGGATCCTGCGCTCGCCGCAGAGGTCGAACCAGTGATGCGTGCCCCGCGGCACTCGAATGAGATCACCCGCGGTGACCTCGAGCGCGAACACGGCCCCGTCGCGCGGATGGATGTGGAAGAGTCCGCGACCGTCGACGATCAACCGCACCTCGTCTTCGTCGTGCCAGTGTTCACTGCTGAACTTCCTCAGCATCGCGTCGAGATTCGGCGTCTCGGGCTTCACGTCGATGACGTCCGCGGTGACGTAGCCGCCGCGCGCCTTCAGCTCATTGATCTTGCCGGCGTACGCTTCGAGCAACGCTTCGCTGGACGCCGCGTTCGATTCGATCGGAGGCGCGCCAAGTCGCTCGTACTCGATCCCACGGTCGGCGAGGTACGCACTGACCTCCGCGTCGTCGGTGAGCGTGCGATTCTCGTCAGGGATCTTCAAAAGCGCCATGATGCACCTCCGTTGCCTTGGTGTTGAACGCCGCCTCTCGTCCGATCGTCTCGAACAGGAACTCCAGTATCTCGACATGGCGCTCCGCTTCGGCGAGCGTCGCGCCCCACGTGTATAGGCCGTGCCGGCGCAACAGGAAGGCGTGCGCCCCCGGTTCGCGATCCAGCGCCTCGCCGACGACGCGCGAGAGCCGGTGCATGTCCTGATCGTTGTCGACGATCGGGATCCATTCACGGTGCTCGTGGGTTCGCACGCCACCGAGGCCCTTGAGCATCTCGAATCCCTCGATGGCGAGCCCGCGTTGATTCGTCGCAGCCCCGGAGAGGATCGTACCCCAGACCGAATGCGTGTGCAACACGGCACCAGCGCCAAGTCGTCGCACGATCGCCAGGTGCAGCAACGTCTCGGCCGACGGTGTGGCGCGGGTGCGTCCGACGGCGTGACCGTCCTCGTCGACCTGCAGAATATCCGACGGGCGCAGCGCGCCCTTGTGGACCGCACTCGCCGTGATCGCGAGTCGCAATGGAGCGATCGCACTCACCGCGCTGAAGTTGCCGCTCGTTCCCACAACCCAGCCGCGCCGATAGAAGCGCCGTCCAATCGCAGTGAGCTCGCGAGCAAGCACTTCGAACGAACGAGTCGTCATGTCCCGCGCATCACTCTCGAAGAAGACCGTGCATGATCGCTGCGAAGTTGGCTCGCGGAGTCCGCTAGAGCAAGAACACACAAGGAAGCGAGCGCGTCATCGCGCTCTGTCGGCGCCCGAAGCCCGCGTGCCGTTCGCGCGGAATCGAGAGTGAGGGTGCGCTTCTTGTTACTCGACCCCCGCGACTTTCTCTCTCTCGCCGGACGATGCTGCTCCGGAACGAGCCGAGATCAACAGGAGACATAATGAAGCGCTTTTCATCATCGCTCGCTGGATCGGCGATCGCAGCCATTGGACTCGCGGTGTTCGCATCGGCGTGTAAGGACAAAGCCACCGGAAACCTCGTCGCCCCAATCGCCAACCGGGGCTTCCTCGTCACCCCCCTCGTGGCGGACGTCGCGACGTTCAACGCGAAGACCGTCGATCCGCTCGTGGTCAACCCGTGGGGCATCGTGTTCGGTTCGACCGGCAATCTCTGGGTCTCGAATAATGGAAGCGGTACGGCGACCGTGTACGACGCAGCGGGCAATAAGCAAAATCTCACGGTTGCCATCCCGACGCCGAACTCGGCGACGGGCGGTTCACCGACGGGAGTCATCGCGAACTCGACGAGCGATTTCCTCATCGGCGCCAACGGCCCCGCGCTGTTCATCTTCGCCGCCGAAGATGGCGTGATCTCGGCGTGGAACTCGGCACTAACCAACGCCCAAGTCGTCGTCGACCGCTCCGACCGTAACGCGGTGTATAAGGGAATCGCAATGGCGTCGGACGGGGGCGCGAACTTCATCTATGCGACCGATTTCCACAACGGGCACGTCGACAAATTCAACAGCAGCTTCGGCTTCGTGACATCGTTCACCGATCCCAACATCCCGGCGGGCTTTGCTCCGTTCGGCATCGCCAACATCGGCGGAAAGCTGTTCGTGTCGTACGCAAAACAGCTCGCGCCGGACAACGTGGATGACGAGAAGGGTGTGGGCAACGGGTTCATCGACATCTTCAATCCTGATGGCACGCTGTCAGGCCGTTTTGTGTCCAACGGCAGTCTGAACTCGCCATGGGGGATGGTCGTCGCGCCGGCAGGCTTCGGCGGCTTCGCAGGCGCAGTGCTCGTTGGCAATTTCGGCGATGGCCGCATCGGCGCATACGACGCGAACAGTGGCGCCTTCCTCGGGTTCCTGAATGATCTCAACGCCATTCCGCTGGTCATCGACGGACTGTGGGGCCTGAGCTTTGGCCCAGGCGCCGCGGCGACGACCCTCTATTTCGCGTCGGGCCCGAACGACGAAGCACACGGATTGGTCGGCACGATCACCCCGCGCTGAACGAGCGGGGGGCACGTAGAAGTTCAAACTGAGCGACGAGCGCCGGCGATCTCGCACGAGTCGCCGGCGCTCCGTTACAGTCGCCCAGGTCATCGACCCACGTAGGAGATTCCATGACCGACAGATTTGCAGATCGATATTCCGACGATGCGCGATTCGACGCGCAGCGAGATCGGGCGGCGCGCGAAGTCGATCTTCGCCCCGGGCACGGCCGCTTCTTCGGACGCGGACCCAAGAACTATCGACGGTCGGACGAACGAATCCACGACGAGATCTGCGACCGACTCACCGTGCACCCCGACGTCGACGCATCGGACCTCGAGGTTCGGGTCTCCGGCGGAATCGTCACGCTATCGGGAACCGTCGAGAGTCGGCACGAGAAGCGAATTGCCGAGCTCATTGCCGACGACGCGCTCGGCGTCGACGACGTGAACAACCAGCTCAAGGTTCGCCATGGTTTCTGGGCCAGCATCACCGGTGAACGCGCCGCCGAGCGGCAGCTTCATCGAGAGCCGGAGCGCGACGGACGCGGGTGACCGCGTACCGTCGCGCAGGGTTGGTCACCGAATTTGAACCTGCTTTGCCTTCTTGTCGGCCTGTTTCGGCGCCGCGAAGCTCACTTCGAGCACGCCGTCGTTGAACGTCGCGTTGCAATCTTCCGCGTTCACGTTTTCCGGAAGGGACACCGAGCGGAAGAACCGGCCATAGGATCGTTCGCTGCGATATACGTCGTCCTTGGTCTCGTCGTGCTCGACGCGGCGCTCGCCCGAAATCGACAGGACACCGTCCTGCACTTCGACCTTCACATCGTCCTTCTTCAGCCCCGGGAGGTCGGCGCGAATCACGTAGTTGTCGCCCCGACGAAATGCGTCGAGCTGTGGCGACCAGACCGCCAACTCGCGGCCGGCCCCGCCCCGCCAGAGGTCACGATCGAATTCGGACGAGAGCCCTAAGCCGCGTGCAAATCCGAAGTCCTGAAAGATCCGATCCATGTCGTCGGCCATTCGGCGCATGAGCGAGAACGGACTCGCGCCCGCACCCAGCCCCGGGGAGATCGACTGCGGCCGGCCGACGCTCGGCGTCTGTCGCGTGCGCTCACGGCCAGTCTCGATCGACCGTTCTCGCTCCGATCGACTCCGGTCCTCGGCGGACGGTTTCCCGAAGCTGTGACTCGCACCTTGGTGCGGATTCTCCTCTCGCTGATTGTACCCTGGATCTCGCGGCATCTGCGTCTCTCCTCTCGCGCGCTGGCGGTGAATCGCTCGCGTCCGATTTGGGCGAGCGAGCCGAGACTCCGCAGCAACGCACGTGCCCGCGGCGTCGCTAGGTGCGCGGCGGGCCGGAGAATCGGGCGCGGATACTTTCGGCGATGAGCGGCGCGATCGAAACAACCTCGGCGAGTGGGCAACGGCGGTCCGAGTTGGCAATCGAGTCGGTGACAAGCACGCGCGTCACGCCGGCACCCGCCATTCGCGCGCACGCGTCGTCGACGAGGACTCCGTGCGTTGCCGCAACGATGAACTCGCCGCGTGAACCCGCGTCGCGCAACGCGTGCACGCTTTCGACGATCGTGCCGCCGGTCGAAATCATATCATCGATGATGAGACACGAACGATCGCGGACGTCGCCGATGACGTGCGTCACCGTCGTCTCATGCGCGCTGCCCCGCCGTTTGTGCAGCACGACGAGCGGCAGCCCGAGGCGACGCGCGTATTCAGTCGCGGACCGCACCCGGCCCGAGTCGGGCGACACCACGACCGTGTCAGGTGTCAACTTTTTCGCCAACGCGTCGCACAACGTTGGGATTGCCGTCAGGTGGTCGACGGGGCCGCGAAAAAACCCCTCGATCTGCGGAGCGTGCACATCGAGCAGCGTCACGTGCCCGATGCCAGCGCATTGCATCAACTCGGCGACCAGACTCGCCGCGATCGGCGCGCGTTGCGAGTCGCGGCGGTCGGAGCGCGCGTACCCGAAGTACGGGACGATCGCCGTGATGTGCTCCGCCGACGCTCGTCGACACGCATCGGCGAAGATCAACAGCTCCATCAGGTTGTCGTTCACCGACGGCGAGGTCGACAGCAGTATGAAAACGTCGAGCCCTCGCACCGGCTCGTCGAGCACCACGCTGGTCTCACCGTCAGGAAAGCGCTCCACCCGCCGCTCGCCAACCTTGATCCCCAACTCGGCAGCAACCGACATAGTGAGAGATGCCGTCCCCGAGCCACCGAACAACACGATACCGTCCATGTCGTCGCGAGGGGCATAGTGCGTGCTACGCCCGAGCTCAGATGGTCGGGACCCGTTCATCGTCCTAGAGAGAGAGAGGGGAGGCGCGGTGCGCACACGTTTTCACGATCGTCGTGTCGCTGGCCAGGCGTTGGCGGCGCAGCTCGGTGCATACGCGCGGCGCCCGGATGTTCTCGTGCTCGCGCTGCCACGCGGCGGCGTGCCCGTCGGAGCCGAAGTCGCGTCCGCGCTGGACGCGCCCCTGGATGTGTTCGTCGTACGAAAGCTGGGTGTTCCCGGACAGGAAGAGCTCGCGATGGGCGCGCTGGCGGGGGGCGGCATCCGCGTTCTCGACGAACAGATCATTCGTGCGGCCGGGGTGACGCAAGCCGACATCGAGCGCGTGTCGACGCTCGAGGCCGCTGAGTTGGCACGACGCGAGCGTCAGTACCGAGATGATCGCCCGCCACCTGAGGTCGACGGCAAGACGGTGATTCTCGTCGACGACGGACTCGCCACCGGCTCGTCGATGCGCGCGGCGGTCACGGCCTTGAGAGCGAAGAACCCGGCGAAGATCGTCGTCGCGGTGCCCGTGGCCGCACCGGAGACGTGTCAAGCCTTCAAGGCGATTGCAGACGAGATCATTTGTGTCGAAACGCCGGATCCATTCGCATCTGTTGGACTCTGGTACGAAGACTTTTCACAGACGACCGACGAAGAAGTCCACGATCTCCTCGAACAACCGCGGAGGCATCATGCCGCATGACGATCATCATGGTGACCGAACAGTCTCGATCGATGCCGACGGTACATCGCTCGAAGGAAACCTCGATCTGCCGCCCGATGCGCTTGGCCTGATTCTCTTCGCTCACGGGAGTGGAAGCAGCCGATTCAGTCCACGCAATCGTTTCGTCGCGCGCGTCCTGCGCGATGCCGGGTTCGGAACGTTGCTACTCGATCTCCTCTCACCGGCCGAGGAAAGCGCGGATGCGGCCACGGGAAAGCATCGGTTCAACATTCCGCTCCTCGCCGATCGGCTCGTCGCGGCAATCGACTGGTTGGAAAACGAGCCGTCGACCACACGTCTCCCCGTCGGATTGTTCGGTGCAAGCACCGGAGGGGGCGCAGCGTTGGTTGCCGCCGCGAAGAAGCCGGATCGAGTCGTGGCGGTGGTGAGCCGAGGCGGCCGCCCGGACCTCGCGGCCGACGCGCTCCCAGTCGTTCAAGCGCCGACGCTGTTGATTGTCGGCGGGAATGACGATGTCGTGATCGGGCTCAACGAACAGGCGCGCGACGAGATGCGCGCAGAGACGCGCATCGAGATCGTTCCTGGAGCAACACACCTCTTTGAAGAGCCGGGCGCATTGGAGCAGGTCGCAGAGCTGGCGCGTGCCTGGTTCGCGTCGCACTTCGCCGACGCGCGCGCCGCGCACGCGCACGGCGCGCACTCATGAATCGGAGATCCGCAGGACCGTAGCGCCTCGAATCGCCGTTGCACTCCGTAGCTTGCGCAGCGCTTCGTTCGCCCGATCCAGGGGCAACTCTTCGACAGTCGGATGCAGCCCGATCGCAACCGCTGCGTCGAGGGTCTCGCGAACGTCGGCACGCGTGACGTTCGCGGCGCTCTTCACGTCGCGCTCCATCCAGAGATCTCTCGCGTAGTCGAGACGGAGCAGCTGGTCCTGGTCGGCCGACGTCTTTCGAATGGCGTTGATGACGAGGCGCCCGCCGGGCAGAATGTGCCGAAGCACGTCGACGATCGGTTTCCACGCCGGCGTCGTGTCGATCACGGCGCCCATGGGAGCCGGAGGCGCGTCGCCGAAATCGCCGGTCCACATCGCTCCGAGCTCGCTGGCAAAATTCCGCTCCTCGGCGTTGCGAGCGAAGACGTAGATTGGCGAAGCCGGGAATCGATGACGTGCAAGTTGGAGCACGAGATGGCCGGACGCACCGAATCCCGCGAGGCCCAGGGCATCGCCATCGCTCAGTTCCGTGAGGCGAAGCGAGCGCCAGCCAATCGCGCCGGCGCAGAGCAAGGGTGCGGTCTCGACATCATTGATCTGCGGCGGGAGTGCGTGGGCGAAGGCCGCGGGAACGGTTACGGATTCGGCATACCCGCCGTTCGCTGCACAGCCCGTGGAGACGAAGCGAGGGCATAGGTTCTCCTGCTTCGCGCGGCACCACCGACAAACGCCGCAAGCCCAGTGAATCCACGCGACGCCCACGCGGTCGCCGATCCGCACATCCGAAACGGCTCGACCGATGGCCGTCACTCGGCCAACGACCTGATGCCCCGGAATCACTGGGTATTCGGGCGCCGTGATACGTCCCTCGACGACGTCGAGATCCGTGCGACAAACTCCACACACGACGACGTGCACGAGGAGCTCGTGTTCGTTTGGCTCGGGCACCGGCACATCGGCCGGTTCCAGCGGCTTGGTGTCGCCTGCCATCGCCGCCGGATGCCTGAGAAGCATGGCGCGCATCGCAGAATCAGGCCTGCCGTGGAAGGCGGAGCGTAAATGTCGTGCCCGCGTCGGCGGATGAACGGACCTCGATGCGGCCACCATGTGCCATCGCGATCGCCTTCGCGATGTGCAGTCCGAGGCCGAGATGACTCGAATCGTGCTTTCGGCCCGCAGGCGGCCCGCCGCTGAACGGATTGAAGATGTGCCGGATCTGTTCGGGCTGAATGGGCGGCCCCTCATTGTGCACGGCGATCGAGACTTCGTCCGGCTCACCTCGGGCTTTCACCTCGATCGGACCTTCGTCCTTCCCGTGATGAATGGCGTTGCCGATCAGATTCGACAACGCCTGGCTGATCCGCTTCGCATCCCACGGGCCGCTAAGAGAACCCTCGATGTCTGCAGTCAAGTTTTGCGTTGGATTCGAAGCCTTCATCTCGTCCACGGTGTCGCGCACCACTTTCTCGAGGTCGACCTCGCTGCGCTCGATTGGAATTCCCTTCCCCAATCGACTCCGTGTGAAATCGAGGAGGTCGCTGACCATCTGATGCATTCGATGCGCGCTGCGTTCGATACGCGCCGCCATCGTGCGATGTCTCTCCTCGAGCCCGTCGGACTCGAGGAGGAACTGTGCGGACATGATGATCGCCGACAGCGGAGTCTTGAGATCGTGTCCCAGGATGCCGAGGAAAGTCTCCTTGGCGTGGTCGAGCTCCTTGATGTAGCGCGTGGCGGACATCGTCAGCGTTTGATGGATTGCTTCGTCGAAACGCTTCAGGTCGTCGAAGTCCGTCGCGCTTACGTCCGGCGAGGATCCGCGCCACAGGCGAAGGACGGTCTCGCGCAGCACGCGAAACTCCGACAACATCTGCTCGAGCGAAAAACCGAACTCGGCGCGTCCCGCCCCGTGCTCCTCGGCCGCTTCCTCGGCGGCGGGCGCGGCGGAATCATCGAGGCCCTTGGAACGCGCTTCCTCTTCCCTCGCCGGTTTTGACTTTTCCAGGTCGTGGGCAATTGCGCGGAGCATCGCATCGGCATGGTCGCGAATCGATTTGACGTCGTTGCCGACTGGAGCGCGCGAGCGGGCGAACGCCTCCCACTCGGATAGGATCTCTTCCAGATGCGAATTGATGAACGCCGAAAGTCTCACCGTACCCATCCACAGATGACTGCGTCGTCGGGGGCCAGCCGCTCGTGTCTATGCATACCGATGACCACTGCTCGCGCGTCACGATGTGTTCGTCAGGAAGGGCTGCCAGGCGCAAACAACCCCGCAAGCATGGCTCGCGGGGTTGTTTGTTTGCCTCGATCGACGCGACGGTTGATCGGAGGGTTTTGCCGTGGTTCAAAGAACCTGACGCAGTCGACTCGTTCAGCGCATTTTGGGGCCGAGTCCTACCCGGGCCCGCAGCCAGTTCGAGATGCGGCGACGAAGAGTGTTCGCTCGCTCATGAGGGCGAGGATAGAAGCTTCGTTCTCGTACATCGTCGATCGACGATGTGGGGGTGGGGATGGCACGCGCACCGCTCGATCGACGGCCGGCGCCAGCGCGCCGGGAGGCACCAGTTGCGTCTTCTATGTTCGTGTCCTGCCCCGCGCTTCGCGGCGCTGGGCCGTTGGATGTTCGCTCTTGACTCATTCTCGTACAACAGAGGGTGAACGTCGGCGACTCGGGCTCGCGCCTGCATCGACGTCGAGGGGCAGGAAAGCGCGAAATGTCTGTTGGGCAACGCGGCGCGCAAGGTCGCTGCGGCAACCAGAATGCGTTGCCACCGAAAATTGCGTCACCGATGCCAGACACCTCCAAATTCCCGCCCACCACCCCGACCCAAACTGCGGAGCCTTCGATGCCAGAACCTCGCAACGAGCCACGTCGAAAAGACAGCCGAGACATCCCTCGGGTCACAGAAGAGGTCGCTAGCCGCCTCCATAGCATCGGCGTAGATGTCCATGACGGCGATTCCCCGGGAGAGCTCGTGCGGCTCCTGGATGCTGTCGAAGAGTTCGAGCGTTTGGTTGAGGCCCGCGGCGGGGATTTGATGGTCGACGAACCCCCGCTCGACACGATCGGTGAACCCGACGATCCGCTGTTCCTGGTGCCCACGCGAGCCGCCGACGAATCGATCGCCGTGTATATCCGCCGGCTCGAGGCCCTGACGAGCGAGATTCGAGGGCGCCGGCGGGATCGGTAAATCGGCTGAACCTTTCGGACGCCTCCTCACGTACGGCGAGCGACCCGACCCGAATATTGGATACACAGATCCTTACGTGAGAACCGCTTACCCCCATACGG
>Ga0310811_10010845_pt1 | contig 11788 bp, 14 predicted proteins | sample YCmetagenome_FD_207642 | JGI IMG/M metagenome (GOLD analysis project Ga0310811, IMG submission 207642) | Soil microbial communities from experimental microcosm in Duke University, North Carolina, United States - YC | ecosystem: Engineered > Artificial ecosystem > Soil microcosm > Unclassified ...
CGAATACGTAGCTTGGGATGCTTAGGTGCCGAGCGTAGTCGAAGATGGAGAGAGCGAGGTGGGGGTCACGGTATTTGTCACGGAAAGAACGCATGAGGTGCGCGATGAGGTAGGGATATGTCGGGTGTTGGAGTTCAGGATGCGTAGACGCGAGTTGCGGTGGATTTGCGCTTGCGTTCGAGCTTGAAGTGACGTCTGGAGCATGCTGTTCCTCGGCTTTAGCAATAGCATGATTTCGCGCACGTTCCTCGTATTTCTGAGACTGCCCGAACACCTCGCGCATAGCCCATTCAAGCAGCTGCTGATCCGTATCACAAAGCTCCATTTCCTCCTTCTTCTTATCAAATTCTTCATCCGCCTGCGTCGTCCATTTCAACCGTTTTGAGTGTTGCCTGAGTTTTCCGAATAAATCTGGCACTGGAGCTTGGCCGAATGGCTTGCGCCCGATTCCACCGAGAACAGCCAGTGGGTCGTTTTGTTTTGAAGAGGAGAGTTTGGCGGAGGGGTCCTTTTGCTCTGAGACTGCGTCGAAAATCATGTTGAACATTTCGTCGAAGGCGTTGATTTCTCGCGCGGTCATTGCTTGCCTGCGTGCGCGGGCGCGTCCAGAGGTTTCTGTACCACCAGCCCGTAAGGGATTGCGGACTGGGGAGGGGAGGATAGGTGGTATGTCATTTATTGAGTCGCTCAATATATGGTCCCAAGGAGATTCTTTGGTAGCGAAAATGGAGTCGGGTTGTGTACTGCTGCTGCTGCTGCTACTCTCTGACAGCGTGGCAGAGGAGGCCAGGCAGCGTGTAGCTGCCCTTGCAAGACTTACACCTGCATAATTGGAGACTCGATGATAGACGAACATGAATGATCAAGGGTGATTTCTAATTTAGCTAAAATTGTTGTTGTTTTGTTCAATGCATCCTTGAAATGTACCTTATAATAATCAAAATGTTTTCTGCTCGACTAACCTATGTATCGCCATGGTATCGGTGGGCTACTACGTATCATGTTGACTTAGGAAGACTGTCAATACAGTCCCGAATCAGACGCAGAGTCTCGACCTTGTCGTACAACACACATGTGCACTCGGTATTAGGGCACTTGGCATCCCAACACGCGATCGCCTCAGGCCATTCCGTCAATCCCACATCAACGACCGTATCTCCTAGCGGCCGTGCGTCCATCTCCATTACAACTCTATACTTGAGCTCTCTCCACGCATGATGATCAATCCTCCATCTGCACCGCGGGCAAGATGCCATCGTGCTTGCCGTCACGAACGGCTGCTCATTCAGTCGTTTCCGAATGCCCTCGCGTCTATCGCGATGCAAGTTGATCAGGTCAAGCGCAGCGCTTGTGTGCAGTTTTCGGAGGATGGGTTGATGTTCCGGTGCGTAAATGTTCAGAGCGAGCGACTGCGCGGATGCACGTTTGGTCTCTTCTTCCCATCCACAACGTGTTGCAGCTGCATAAAGACGTAGAGGCTGGTCTAAGAGTGGGGGCGTCATGGCAAGCATGCGTATGAGCGAGACAGGTCCTGGCATTTCGTATTTTTCTGCTGCGAATAATAATGCATCAACCTCGTCATACGAAGTGAGTGGATTGATCGGTAGACCGCAGATCATAAGTAGCAGGCTCTCTAGTATGTGTGAGTCCTCGTCTAGATTGATAGTTTCGGGGTAATTTGAAGGAGGGCTTTGTTGAGGCATGGAAAAGAGGGATCGAAACCAGCCCGATGTCGTCTTAAGGGTCCACGAGTGGATGCGGAACAGGGTGTGGTCTTTGGCACCGAGTATCACATCGGCATCTGGAGAAGAGAAGGACTTGTGGAATGCGGCTCCGTTTACTGGCACCAGAGCCATACCAAGATTGGACTCCGTTTCCATCATCACGACTGCAATCAAGTGAAATGAGATGCAAGGTAAACTAGAGCAGAACTTCAGCCCGATACCTCACTAATTTCAGTATCAACGACGAGCAAACGGCTTGACTTCTTGGTATCTTGCAGACCTTACAATTAGGCTTGTCAACAGTAGCTGCCAGTGAGACACGCGACTGATGATCACACGTTCACTTATAAGTAGCAGCCCCTGTCTCCAGCACACTTGGTAATTATGTAACTTGGCAACACAACGAAAGAGGACCATGCGATGCAACAATAATCTCAAAGTCGCCAACGACGCTGTATACATCCTGACTGACCGCTATCACAAAGTCGACATCTTGACATCCGCAGCTCATTCGACAAAACGCAATATTTCAAATGCATAGGTAAAGCCTCGTAAAAACAGTACAACTCTCGACTGTTGTGAAATATGTTACAGACAAGTAACTAAGTGAAGCCATTGGTGGATGCTAATCAAAGCAGAGTAAACATTGGGATGCAGACCAAACGTTCAGACGCACTGACGTCGCATTCCTTAATCAACCCTGGACAATCGAGTAATGTCCAGTGGCCATGTCGCGCTTGAGGGTCCAAGTCGTGCTCTCGGCGAGCGCAGCGAGATCCTGAGTCCAGATCGGAGGGGTGTCGATGGCGCCTCGCAAGATTGCGGTCTCTTGATAGTCTGATGTGACATAAACACGCAGGATTGGAGTGAACTGCGCCTTGACAGAGCTCCCATCTCTGCGTTGCGTCCTGTGAGCGCTCTAAAGGAGAAACAGAGGAAAGAGGACATACCCAACGTCGTTGAAGTAGAGTGCGGGAGTGGGCATCAAGTCTCCTTTGTTCATAAAGCCTGGAGGACGATACACTCAGGTCAAATAAGAGCAGATGATGACGGTCACAAACCGACTGCGATATCTTGAACCGCTCCGGTTTTGTTCTCGGCCTGCAGGATACCAGATGTTCCCGCCTGAGGTGCCTACACGATATATTCGTCAGTGGTCGATGTAAACATCAACAAAAGCCAGACTTACAGAGAAATGATAGACATCGTTGGCTTGAGTCAGGGTCGTTTTCTCGCTGTCCTGCATCACGGCTTGCATTAGTGCTAGAAATCGCAGAGTAGATGAGAGCCGCTCACATTGATCTTGACGCAGGTTCCAGCACTGATGAGGTTCCCGTTCACGACCTGGGCTTTGGAGAAAGCAAGTCTACATAATAAATGAGCGACTTTCATTACGATCACTGTTGTGGTCGGTGATCTTACTGGTTCGTGTAGGTCGCTTGAGCCCTGTATGCACCTGGAAGAAGGGGTCACATGTGAGTTGACGAATCAGCAGAAATGAACAGGAATACTCGCCCTCCTTGCCGAATGTGCTGACCCTGAAATTACAAGGTTCGAAATAGTTATGGATGAAAGTGTGAGCACTTACTTCCAAACGATCGGGAAGAAGTCCTCATAGAGGCCTTTCAGGTCGCCATTAATCAATGCGAGCATGATCGTCGCATCCTTGCCGAGGTTGTTGCTGTGAGACGACGGTGAGTCGGGTGAAAAAGTTGTACCAAGTGGTAGCGTAACGACACTCACGACTGGAAAGTCAAATTCCTGATGAAGGGGCGGGACATTGTTTCAGATTGTTAAACACAAAGTGTACTGGTTGAGAATGAGATTGAGTGGATTGAAGAGCTTGAGTTCTGCAGTCAGTCTCAGCAAGGAGGTTTTTATATGTTTCGAATCACATAGGCTGTACCTCTTTCCCTGGTTTGCGATTTAGTCAGCATCCGCTTCATGGCTCGATAACTGCCACTAGAAACCCTGAGTAATCGGACTCATGCATCCTTCTGTTCTACGAGACGGTAGCGCCTGATGACCCTTGACTTGCTGTACAGGGGCTTCTTCATGAACCCATTCCCTGGGCGTGGCGCGCTCGGAAATTGTTGACATCCCCGTTCCAGGGCGCGCTCGTTCTTTATCTTCTCATTGTCCTCCTTCAATTACGTCACTGATGAATGAGGATCAGTACCGAGTACCGAGCACTAATATTTGATCTGCCCGCTAAGGTAGACGACGTCGGGATCGAAACAGTGGGCTCATACTTGTATGGAATTAAGTCACAATTGCTGACGCAGACAGGAGCTCAAACACCACTCGTGAGCCATGCTGCATTTTGCGACGCGTGAATGCAATGCTATAGCACATAAATAGTACTGGCTCCACCGATGGATCAACTGTCAAAGTCAAAGTTCAGTCAGACGAACTGCAAGACGCTGAACCTGCTTCGATCGACCCACGAACTTGGGATGCAAACTCCGCTGATCATCGGTTCACTGATGGGCCGCGTACATTGCAAGTTACAGGATCATTTAGAACGTTCAAGGCGCTTCGCCTGCTCAGCTAGCTTTAGAGCAACGTCACATTCAAGGGGCACCGCTAAACAAAATTAAACAAATAATAATTGCGGGGTGAGCGGGCACGCAAATTATTAACCAGAAAAAAGCACTCCACTGCGAGCACAGAGGGACCCCATGATAGATTCGAATTCCAATATCAACCTTGGTACGTATCGCACAAGGCCGGGGTAGGGAGAAAAATACACTTGGGTGCGCAAATTCAAGAGTGTTCAGCGAGACGAGAAATTCGAGTGCGAAGAGACCTTAAAAAAAGTGAGACGGTGTACTACCTAGTGAGAGAATAAGAAGAGGTAAGGTACCTATTTCCTCGAGTCTCGCCCGGGGCAGAGAGAAACTGTTAGTCTCCCCTAGTCAGACCATATAGAAAAATGACAGTCTTTCCTTCTTGATTATATGGTCTTCTTTGTTGGCACCATCGATACCGTAGTAGCAGCACTAGAAAGCGTGGCATCGAGGACGCGCTACTAGTCATAGCCTAGGAGAACCTTATGTGGTATGTGAAAGATCCCGCCGAACGTTAGAGCGGAGAATATAATAGTACTTATTGCAAATTGCCGGCACGTCGATGCCGTCATGGCCGACTAGTAGTAGTGCTGTATCACTCCACTTACAACGACGTGTTTTTGCCCATCAAATGGTATCCTCAGCAACAATGATCCGGGACTTAATTTTATGGTCGCCATCACTCCTCCCTATACTTACTACTCTCCTCATTTGCGGCTCAGACTAAAGCAAAAGTTTGTTGCGAAGACATCAAGCATGCCGAAATAGCCTTCATGTCTCATCGGATCCCTCAGATTCTCTTCAATCTTCAGATGCAATCGCTACCAGCCTGTATCAAAAGCGCCGAGGCAGAGACACTGTATTTGCCCAGTCCGACTTGTAAGACTTGAAGAGTTTCGACACCATGAGGCATACTGATTTTTACGCCATAGGATTGTGCACGCGCACTGTTTTCTCTAGCATTCTATCATTATACTCATAACCAAGTCCCTGGGATCATTCATTCCGTATGATCTTGTCGTGTAAGACAGCTGCCTCAGTACCTTTCCATCATATCATTCCATTTATAGAGTGCTTCAGATACTTTCTGTTTTGAGCAGCTGACGAGACCCGCTTTCTCGGTCAAACATTCGACAGGAGGAGGTCTTTTTGCCATTGACGATATCCAGAATTACCCAAGGCAGCGTGATTTTCGCATCGGTTGCTCAAATGTCATGAATGTTAGTCTCGCTAGTACCTACACTGAACTGGAGGATATTGATGATCTTGCCTTTGACATGTCCACCAAGAGTCATCTCTCAGAGGAGAACAAGCGGACAACTGCCAGAGCGGAAGTCTTCCCTGATGCCCTCGCCTAGTCTCACATCAATACATTGCCCATACTGCACTGACTCCAGGTGCTCACGAAACATGGTGCAGAGCTCTTGTCGTCCCAAAAACACCTCAGTAAACGAGGTGTGCGACGACGGATTTAAACGATGTCCTTGTGTACTTTTCGGGGCAAATAGGCCAGTCAGCTGAGGAGTTCCAAAACAACTGTTATTCAGCAGCTGCGATGGCTTAACGTACGAGAAGATCTAAAAAATATTTGCAATACAATGAAGACGAGTTTCAGCGGTCCGGAAACCTCAAGCCAGTGCCTGTCATATTTATGCTGCGTCCAACACCAAGTAGGGTTAGTTATTTTTATTTTCACCCCGCAATTATTATGTGTTTAATTTGTTCAGCGGTGCCCCTTATATGTGATGTTGCTCTAATGCTAGCTGAGCAGGCGAAGCGCCTTGAACGTTCTAAATGATCTTGCAATGTAAGCGGCCCATCAGTGAACCGCTGATCAGCGGAGTTTTCATCCCAAGTTTATGGGCCATTCGAAGCACGTTCAGCGTCTTGCAGCTTGTCTGACTGAACTTTGATTTTGACAGTTGATCCACCGCAGAACCGGTGGGACCAGTACTATATATGTGCTATAGCGAGGAGATATTGCATTAGTGCGTCACGAAATGCGCCATGGCCCATGAACTCCCGTCTGCGTACACCTACTGGGAATCGTAACTGTGAATCAACTCCCTACAAGTATAGACCCACCCCTCCGATCCTGATATCGTCTACCTCATCCGGCAGATCAAATATGAGTGCTTGGTGCTCAACACTGATTCCCGTCAATCGGTGACATAATAAAAGGAGCACGATAAGATAGAGGACAGGCATGCCCTGGAACGGGATTATTGACAACTTCCGAGCGCGCGGCGCCCAGGGAATGGGTTCATGGAAAGCCGGCTGTATAGTAAGTCAAGGGCCATCAGGTGCTACCGCCTTGTAGATCAGAAGGATGCATAACTCCGAATACTACTCAGGGTGTCCGGCAGCAGTTATCGAGGCATGAAGGAGACGCTAGCTGAATTGCAAACCGAGGAAGGAGGCACAGCCTGTGCGATCCAAAACATATAAAAACCTCCTTGTTCAGACTCTGACTGCAGAACTCAAGCTCTTCAATCCACACTCAATTTCATTCTCAACTAGTACACTTTGTGTTTAACAATCTGAAACAATGTCCCGCCCCTTCGTCAGGAATTTGACTTTCCAGTCGTGAGTGTCGTTGCGCTACCACTTAGTACAACTTTTTCATCCAACTCACCGTCATCTTGCAGCAACAACCTCGGCAAGGAGGTGACTATCATGCTCGCCCTGATTAATGGCGACCTGAAAGGCCTCTACGAGGACTTCTTCCCGATCGTTTGGAAGTAAGTGCTCACGCTTTTGCCTGTGACAATTTTAAACATTGCGATTCTTCAGGGTCAGCACGTTCGGGAAGGATGGCGAGTGTTCCTGTTCTTTTCTGCCGATTCGTCAACTCATATGTGACCCCTTCTTCCAGGTGCATACAGGGCTCAAGCGACCTACACGAACCAGTAAGATCATCGACCACAACGATCGTAATGAGAGTCGCTCATTTATTATATAGACTTGCTTTCTCCAAAGCCCAGGTCGTGAACGGGAACCTCATCAGCGCTGGAACCTGCGTCAAGATCAATGCGAGCGGCTCTCATCTATTCTGCGATTTCTAGCACTAACGCAAGCCATGATGCAGGACAGCGAGAAAACGACCCTGACTCAAGCCAACGATGTCTATCATTTCTCTGTAAGTCTGGCTTTTGTTAATATTCATATTGACCACTGACGAATATATCGTGTAGGCCCCTCAGGCAGGAACATCTGGTATCCTGCAGGCCGAGAACAAAACCGGAGCGGTTCAAGATATCGCAGTCGGTTTGTGACCGTCATCATCTGCTCTTATTTGACCTGAGCGTATCGTTCTCCAGGTTTTATGAACAAAGGAGACTTGATGCCCACTCCTGCACTCTACTTCAACGACGTTGGGTATATCTTCTTTCCTCTATTTCTTCTTTAGAGCGCTCACAGGACGCAACGCAGAGATGGGAGCTCTGTCAAGGCGCAGTTCACTCCGATCCTGCGTGTTTACGTCACATCGGACTATCAAGAGACCGCAATCTTGCGAGGCGCCATTGACACCCCTGCGATCTGGACTCAGGATCTCGCTGCGCTCGCCGAGAGCACGACTTGGACCCTCAAGCGCGACACGGCCACCGGACGTTACTCAATCGTCCAGGGTTGATTAAGGAACGCGATGTCGGTGCGTCTGAACATCTGTTCTGCGAGGTCTGCATCCCAATGTTCACTCTGTTTTCATAGCATCCACCAATTGCCTCAATTAGTTGCTTGTCTGTCATGTATTTAGCAAGAGTCGAGAGTTGTACCGTTTTTACCTATGCGTTTGAAATGATATATTTTGTTGAAGTTGTCGATGTCAGGATGTCGGCTTTGTGAACCTGTTGACCTGTCAAACATTGATGCTTCACCCGACAACTGTCAGTCACGATGCATCTAGTGTCATCGTTGTATTGATTCAGATAGAACATGAATGAGAGAATAAGTGCTCCACGACTGTATTCATCCATGTAAGATCTGTCTGGGGGACACTGGTCAGAAGCTCCCGCTGGTTCCTCTTCAAAACTCCCAGCTGGTTGTAAAACTTGTAGGGGAAACAAGCGAGAGGATGCGAAATGACCAGGCCATTGCCTTGGTACAGAAAAACATCACAGAACTTCAAAAGGGAAAAACGATCTCTTTCTTGCCTTCATTTTCTTGTGTAGAATCGTCTTTGCCTTTTCGAAACATGTCTTTCTTCAGTCACGGCCCGCCATCATCTGCGCCTTCAAAATCCCCCTTCCAGTCATTTGCAATCTCGACAGTGCAACAGCTATCTTACCCTTTTGCCTCAGCTCTTCATATTCATCGCCGAGCATCTATACGTTGGATCTCGCGGGTGCGGTCGAATGAAAGGGAGGGCATCGAGCCAAGGCCAGATGTACCCTCAACATGCAGGTGCGAGGGATCTTGGTAGAGGAGCGTAGAAAGTGCATTGGGAACAGGTCGTCGTTTAGAACGTTCGTCGGCTGCATCTTCCGTGTATGGCATGAGTGCGAGCTTGGGAGGACGGCATATTCCATCGAGGTCTTCGACATTTGAACGGGTATCTCGGTCTTCGTCAGAGTGTTGCTCGTTGTCGACAGTTTCGAGGATTTGGATGGAAAGCAAGGGGATCTGAGAGGATAAATCGGCTAGGAGATGCCATTACAGCGTAAAAAAAAACACTTTCTTTGCCAGAAATGACCAGCACCAGAGCCCACGCCTCTCGATCAACTGTACTGGAAGGGGAATTGGCTGGTGTTCTTTCTGTTGTCGAGTCTCCAGTTGCTCGGCGTGTAGAGAGCAGGACAATCAACTGCAAGTACGACAGAAGTAGGTGGTGCTTTAGTGAAAGCAAAAAGATCCCATCCTTCATATCCAATATCATCTGTAGTTTTTAATCTGGAAGAATATCAATAAGAGCTGCACTTGTGGGCACAAATTTTACTTTTGTTTGAGGGATTGCATCAACTCTCGAACCGATGTCATACTACTAGTCGTCTCATAGAGCATGCCGCAAACGACTTGTGAGTCCGTCATTTCAAGCAGGATAGTACTATAGTGCAGCCCGTTATTGCTGCATACAACGCGGTCGTTCAACTGCCTGGGGTTAGAAGTCTGAAGATCTGACGGATTCAAATGCTGGATTCAGCTCTGCCGGCGGCATTTCCAAAAAAGGTGTGCGATCTTACTTGATGGTTCAAGCCACGGCATTTCACCATCATTGAGCGTTACTCAACATCCCACATACTTCCCTCCAACATTGATATCCCAGACTCTTGCTGTCCCATCCCATGATCCGCTCAGCAGTTGATTACCGTAATCTGCTCTCCAACACAATTTATCCACAGTATCAGTGTGTCCTACCAATTTGGCGACAACCCTCCTCGTCTCTACCCATTATCTCACGTTGGTATTCATGCCTCCACTGCCATTTGCAATTGTCTTACCATTGGGAGACAATGCCATGACCCGCACTTCTGCCTTAACCTCACCTTGCAAGTCTTCTCCTATTTGAGCGCCACTCTCTAGGTCCCATAGTCGGAGTGAGCCGTCTATCGAATATGTGATGATGTGATGTCCACCATGCAGATGCACAACATCATTTATCCGACAGCGTATTGCCCGGCGTAGCATTACCACTGGCGACTTACTAGCGGAGGAAGACATGGTCGGTCCTCAGGCAATGATATCAATTTCTACTGAATTCAGGGGCATATCCTTTGTCTCGTTACCGCTTGTTAGATGCCAGTCATTACTCATGAAATAACTTAAAGGAATCTAGCCCTCACCTAGGAGACAACTTTGGGACTGTATATATAGCAGTTACTGCGCTGTTATTCGAGAATATACAAGATTCGTGCGGGTCACTGGTGGTCAGCTTTAACCACCTAAAGCACTGTCTAGACGAACCCAGTGCTCGATCACCAGAGATCAAAGGGTATTTGGTTGGCAATTGAGGAAGCTGGGCACACATTCATTCAGGCTGTCTTTTAAGGTGCGTCCCGAGTGTCATCCTCGTGCTCGTTCACAGTTTATTGCTGTGTAGATCGAGCGCTCAGGTCTGCGACCGAGGCCATGTCGATCTTTTTATACGTAAGGACTACGTTCAGGTTGATGCTGCCGCACTTGCTCTCCACTCCGCACGTTTCTTCTTTCCTATGTTTGAACTCAATGTCGTCAATATTTCAGGATATATGCAGGCAGTGCAGCACGCCAATAGTGTCGTCCCCTGGGACGGAGTTGTTGTTTATTAAAGAAGTACTGCATGGTGAATGTCACTACTAGAACGAATTCACTTCGCTTCATTGCGAGAGTCGAAATTTCGTTGTATTACAACTGTTTCATTTTCACCTCCCAGTCCGCAAATTCTGACCCTCGCTCTATTCCGAAGGATATTTTGTCGTTACGTTGATTCAACTGTGATAGCATATAGAAATGTTGCGACTTCAGTATGAAGCTGTCATCTGAAATGAATCAATAACGTCTACGACACGCCTTTGCTTTCGTTTGTGGTATATGTCCATTGTCTCCTCATTGCACATAGAAGAGCTTAATAATAACGTTACTACAGTGATATACAACAGTTGAAGGAAAGTCACTCGTCACTGGAGGTGGGTCATCTTGAGTCCAAGCATCATTCCAGCGGCGGATTTCCTCGACTTGCACCTGGCTGGCAATTATGTTGGCTGCTGAACCAACCTCATTAATACAGCTCTCAACTCTTGCGAAATACATGACAGGCAAGCAACATTATGAAAAGAAAGCAATAAAGTGAGACCATCAATGGATGGCACGAAAGCAGAGTGGACATTGAGATGCAGAGCTCACAGTACAGAGCGCCGATGTCGCATTCCTTGATCAAGCTCGAATAAGTGTGTAACGTCCCGAGAACGCTTCGCGCTTGAGATTCCAAGTCGTGTGCTCGGCAAGCCCAGTGAGGTCTTGCGTCCAGATCGCGGGTATTTCGATGGGATCTCGTAAAATCTTGGTTCCTTGATAGTCCGACATGATGTAAACACGTAGGACTGGGATGAACTGTGCCGTGATATAACTGCCATCTCTGCGTTTTGTACTGTGAGCGCTCTGAAGGAGAAATAAGGCAAATATGACATACCCAACATCGTCGAAGTAGAGTGTAGGCGTGGGCATGAAGTCTCCTTTGTTAAGAAAGCCTGGAGGTGGATATATGCTCGGGTGAAAGAAGAGCAGACGATGATGGTCACAAACCAACTACGATATCTTGAATGATCCCAGTGTTGTTCACGGCCTGCACGAAGCCAGGGAATCCCGGCTGAGGGGGCTACACGAGATATTCGTCGGCGGACAAGATGGATATCAAAGAAAGCCAGACTTACAGAGAAATGATAGACATCGTAGTTTTGGGTAAGGGTTGTTTTCTGGCCAATCTGCATCATGACTTGTGTCGGTGCTAGGATTCACAAAATAGATGAGAACCGCTCACATTGACCTGGACGCTGGTTTCAGCGCTGATGAAGGTCCCAT
>Ga0310811_10010846_pt1 | contig 11788 bp, 10 predicted proteins | sample YCmetagenome_FD_207642 | JGI IMG/M metagenome (GOLD analysis project Ga0310811, IMG submission 207642) | Soil microbial communities from experimental microcosm in Duke University, North Carolina, United States - YC | ecosystem: Engineered > Artificial ecosystem > Soil microcosm > Unclassified ...
TTCGAGAAGAGGTTTGGACATGGGGGCTGACCTCTGTTAAACAATGTTCAATAGAGGCTATCTAGCATTGTCTTGAACAATGTTCAATAGGGGATTTTAAAATGCCGGGACGCGGTCAGCGAGAGCCAGCGGGTTTGATTAATTCGGCCGCCGCCGGGGAGGCGCTCACGTTGACAAGCCTGCAGGCCAAGCTCGTCGATGCCGCTGCGGAATGTATCAGGGAGGAGGGTATTCACGCCGTCCGGGCCCGCGCCGTGGCGACCCGGGCGGGCTACTCGGTGGGCATGATTTATCACGGCTTCGGCGATCTCTACGATCTGCTCTTTACCCTTAACCAACGCACCTGCCACCAGCTTGATCAGGCGTTACAGCAGGTCGAAGTCGAGGATCCGCGCCAATGCCTTGAGCAGATGGCCATCGCTTACTTGCGGTTTGCGCATGATAACAAGCAGCTTTGGCGGGCCATGTTCGAGCTGCGGGTTGGGCCTGAGAAGACCATCCCGGAAACCTACAAGGCAAATGTCATGGCAACATTTGCTCGCATTCCGGCAGCACTTGGCCGCCTCTTCCCAACGCTTCCACCCGCCGAGATCGACATCCTTTCACGCGTGATGTTTTCGTCGGTACATGGCATCGTCACGATGGGCCTCGACGAGACGTTCGTGGCTGTGCCTTTGGCCGACCTTGAGGCGCAGCTATGCCGGTTCGTGGAGATTTTCGTGGCCGGCCTCGAGCCGAATAAGGCGCAGCGTTTCGTGCCTGCTCAGTAGGGCGGCGGCTGTGTATTCGTCTCATTGGCTTGAACACACGCAAAGGTTCGATTGAGCACATCGTTGGAGCCGGACGCGACGAAGATCGAGCGTTTGGCGGCCGCTTCGCAGGATTGCATCGATTTGAAATTTCCAACGTGAAGAGCCGTCGTCGGTGCGTTGGCACTCAGACTGGCGAATAAAATAAGCCAATAAACCATCGAAGCCTCCTCTCTCGCTGTAATCAAAGGACGGAAAGCTTCCACATACCTCCCAATGTGCAGCGGGCTGCCCAAAAGATTAGGCTTTCCTGAGAAGTCGGTACACAATTCGCCGGATGTTCGAGCTCATTTTTCTTGGCACGTCGGCAAGCGTGCCCTCCGCTGACCGAAACCAGCCCGGGCTTCTTATCTCTGCAAACGGTACCCGCATCTTGGTCGATTGCGGGGAGGGAACTCAGCGGCAGTTGCTGCGAAGCGGTTTGGGCTTTCGGCAACTCGGGCGGTTACTCCTGACCCACGGCCACTTGGATCATGTGCTCGGAATCACGGGTCTCTTGTCAACGCTCGGGCTCCAGCAAAGCTCCGAAGGCATGATCATCAACGGCGGCGCGCGCACGCTGGAAACCGTCTCCAGAATCCTCGCCGGCCACTGGGGAGAAGGTCGATCACCCATTCCGCTTACCCTCGCGCCGATTTCTCAAGGGCAAGTGGCGCAAGAGAACGGCTTCACTATCACGGCATTTCCCGTCCGTCACCGCGATACGGATAGCTACGGCTATTCTTTTCAGCCGATTGCGCGGCGCCACCTGCAACGCGATCGCCTCGTCGCATTGGATGTCCCAGATGGGGCAATTCGTCGAGAGCTGGCCGCCGGGCGCTCGGCGCGACTTGCGGATGGGCGGACCATCGAACCTGCCGATGTGCTTGGTCCTTTGGAGAACGGTCGAAAGCTTGTCGTTGTTGGAGATACGGAGACCACCGATGGACTTCGCGATTTTGTCCAGGATGCCGCTATCCTCGTCATAGAGGCGACCTTCATTCGCAAGGACAGGGCGATGGCCAAAGACTACGGTCATCTGACCGCTGAACAGGCGGCAATGCTTGCTGCGTCTAGCGGCGTGGATCAGCTTATTCTGACACATATCTCGGGGCGATATGCTGCGGAGGATATACTGGCAGAAGCCCGAGAGATATTTCCCTCCACGCATATCGCAAACGACTTGGACCGCTTTAAAGTTTGAGCGATCAGCATAATGTGTAGGCCGGGTGTATCGGTCGATTTCTTGCGAGAGGCGATCCCTTTTACTAGCTCGATCCCGTCTCTGGACGATGTGCCCATCGAAAATTATCGACAAAGAAATAAGCGCTGGCCACAAGAACCCAAAATGGAAATAGGAGAAAACTCCAATCGACGTAGGCGCTGCCGAAGAACAGGACGAGCGATAGCGCATAGCCAAGCAAAGCCAGCCACCGCGGCACAAATCCCGTGTAGAGGGCAACGGTCGAGGTGCTGAACATGAACACCGCGCCCATCTTCATCATGTAGATGTTTACGAGATTATCGATGGCTGCGCGGGCGAACCGGAAGGTCGTCGAATCTGCCGCGGAAGGATATGCATGAAAGGCCATGATCACTGCGCCGATCAGCGCCGCTGCTGCGAAGAGCATCGCGAGATAGAGAAGTCCACTGCCAAGGAACACTGAAGCGAAGAACTTGTCTTCGATCGGGCCGAGGCGATCGCGCAAAACGCCGAGGAACCAGAGAAATGCGATGCCGGCCAGCGGTATGAGATTGAGGGCAATCTCGACGCGATCAGTGCTCCGATCGAGCCATGCCCCGGCTTCGTTGGGGTCGGCGGGCACCGAGATGCGCAGAAGCCAAAAAACAAGGATGAGCAAGACCGAAAAGACGATGCCCGCGATGGCCGCAGCTTTTGGCGTCTTTAAACGCGCACGTGTGAGACTGTCGCTCTGCATCACCGCCTCTTAGAAGATCGGCGGCGTTGTTAGTCGATGAGGTGATGCCTGCCGTCGATGTAAATCGTCACCGGCCTTACGGCGCCGTGGCTTTAGACGGCTTTGCCAGTGGCTGCATCTGGGAGACATGTTGCGCTCCCTTTATCACGTGTTTCAATCTAGAAATGGCTAAGCTAAAGTAACGCGTCGCGCATAAGACTTTTTGATTATAAAACCCGCGGAGTAGTAGATGTTTTGTGTCGACTAAGCTTGGAGAATATCGCTTGGTTCAGCTGAATGATCGCGTCTAATCTTCATTTCGATCAAACAATATTTGATGCAAAAATCCGGTCAAGGGTTAGTCTGGAAAGGGGTTCCTAAAAATTAGGAGCGGTCCATGTCTGCGACTGAAATCAATCTTCTGAGCGCGAAGGATGTGATGAAGCAGCTGGCAGTTGCCGAGGCAAAGAAGGCAACAGACGAAGCGGCGAGGCGCAAAGCCGCAGAGGCCGAAAAAGCCGATCTCATCGAACATCTCCGCAAACCTTCCGGCGTCTCCCAGGAAGAAGCGATTAAACGAGTCACGCGGATTATCAACAACGCCGTGTCAAACGGCTGGACGGAAGTGCGCGTCTATCGGTTCCCAAACGAGCTCTGCACGGATCGAGGTCGGGCCATCAACCAGCAAGAATCGGGGTGGGAACAAACTCTGACAGGATTGCCGAAGGAAATGTACGAGTTCTGGAAGAAGGTCTTGCAGCCGCAAGGCTACAAGCTGCGTTATGAAGTCATCGATTTTCCCGGCGGAATGCCCGGCGACATTGGCATCACATTGCAATGGGGCTGAGGCATTGACGGCCGACCTATTATTTTTGAAAAGCGCGGAGCGGTCTCATGTTCGAATCCGCACGGCTGACGCATACGCTCGATAAGGACAAATTTCACGAGATCGAGCCGAGGCTGCGAGAAGACCTTCTGAACGCTCAATTCGACCTCGTCGAATCGAAGGCGCGCGCGATACTTTTACTGGTGAATGGACCGGATGGCGCCGGCAAAGGCGAGGTCACCCATCGACTCTACGAATGGCTCGACGCGCGCTATCTGACAACGCTGACATTCGGCGAGCCGACCGAAATCGAGCGTCAGCATCCCGGCATGTGGAAATACTGGCGCGATATTCCTCCACGCGGCAGGATCGGCGTCGTTCTTGGCTCTTGGTATCATGAAGCCCTTTTGGCGCGCGCGACCAAACGTTTCGATAGCGCAGAATTCTCTGAGGCGCTCGACATCATCAATCGGTTCGAGGCCATGCTCGACCGCGAGGGCGTGACGATTATCAAGCTCTGGCTACATGTCGATCTCGAAGATAGCCGGCGCCGCCTCAATAAATTGAAGAAGCGCGGGTATTTCGAACGGCCTGTGGTGCGGGAGTGGGGCGCAATCAATACATCCGGCGAACTCGAACGCGTCCTCGATGCCGCGGCGGAAATGACCCGCGTCACATCAACAGGACATGCGCCATGGACGGTCGTTCCGGCGACGGATGCGCGCTTTCGCGATGTCCAGATCGGCACGATCTTGCTGGAGACCCTGCAGCAGGCAATGGCCAAACCAAATGAGGTGGCCGCGGCCCATGCTCCAGCCGTGCCGAATGGAAAGACAGATGGCGCAATATATGCGAGCGCTTTGCAAAGCCCCTCCATCGTTTCGCAGCTCGATCTTTCGAAGGCGCTCTCGAAGGAAGATTACGAGGAAGATCTTGAGATCGAACAGGCGCGACTTACCCGCCTGACAGCTGAAAAAGGCTTTGCGGACATCGGTGTCGTTTGTGTTTTCGAGGGCAATGATGCGGCCGGCAAAGGCGGCGCGATCAGACGGGTACGCCAAGCTCTCGATCCACGCAGGTTCCGCGTCCACCCGGTCGCGGCGCCGACCGACGAAGAGCGCGCGCGGCCCTATCTGTGGCGCTTCTGGCGTCACATACCACCGCGCGGCCACATCGCATTCTTCGACCGCAGTTGGTATGGCCGCGTGCTTGTCGAACGCGTCGAGAAATTTTGCAGCGAGTTCGATGTGAGTCGTGCCTATGGCGAAATCAATGATTTCGAATATCAGCTCGATCTTGCCGGTTATGTTGTGATCAAGTTCTGGCTCGCAATCAGCGCCGAAGAGCAGTTGCGGCGCTTCAAGTTGCGCGAAGAAACGGCTTTCAAACGCTACAAGATCACGCGCGAAGATTGGCGTAACCGCGAGAAATGGGCGCTCTATCAAGACGCCGTCACCGACATGATCGATCGTACCAGTACGGCTTATGCGCCTTGGACAATGGTCGAAGCCGAAGACAAGCGTTTCGCGCGAATCAAAGTGCTGAAGACGATCGCCAATCGAATCGAGGCCGCCTTGTAAAGCAGCGGGAGGATGACCGAGATGCGGAATCTGATGGGCGTCAGCGTCTTATTTTTCGGTTTTCTGCTGTCTGCGGCGGCGGACCCTGCACCGCAAGCGGCGGTTCCGGTGGGCGTCGTGGAGGCCATGCGTCAGCCCATTTCGAAAAACCTCGAATTTGTCGGCCGAATCGAAGCGATCAATCGCGTAGAAATCCGTGCACGTGTGAAAGGCTATCTCGAAGACGTTCTCTTCAAGGCAGGCGAGAATGTCGATGAAGGCACGCCGCTCTATCAAATCGAGAAAGATCTCTTCCAGGCGGCAGTCGAGCAAGCGCAAGGGACTCTCGAGCGCAGCAAGGCCGCCTATGATTTGGCGAAGCTGACGACGGCGCGCGCCGTCGAACTCTTGAGCAAAAATGCAGGCACTGTCGTTGCGCGTGACCAGGCGGTGGCGCAAGAGGCGGCAGCTCAGGGTGCCGTGCTGACCGACGAAGCCAATCTCTCAACGGCCAAGATCAATCTTGGCTACACCGACATCAAATCTCCGATCACTGGTCGTATCGGCCGTACGAGCGTCACGAAGGGCAATGTCGTCGGCCCGGACAGCGGGCTGCTGACGACAATCGTCAGCCAGGATCCGATGTATGTCACATTCCCCGTGAGCCAACGAGAGCTCCTGCGGGCTCAGGAAGCGCAGCAAGGTAAGAAACTCGAGGACATCAAGGTTCGCCTCAAATTTCCCGACGGAACATTTTACGACAAAGCCGGCACGGTCAATTTCATTGGCGTTAGCGTCGACCGCACGACTGATACGGTGATCGTGCGCGCCACGGTCGCCAATCCGAAGAGCATGCTGATCGACGGACAACTCGTCCGCGTGGTTGTCCAAGTCGGCGAGCCTGTCGAGCAGGTCGTTGTTCCGCAGGCCGCGTTGATCGCCGATCAGGAGGGCGTCTACGTCTTTATCGTCGAAGACGGAAAGGCCGCTGTGCGGCGTCTCAAAATCGGAGGTGAATCCGGCGCGAATTCGGTCATCAAGGAAGGACTGAAGGGCGGCGAACAGGTGATCATCGAGGGCCTGCAGAGCGTGCGTGCCGGCATTCCTGTGCGCGCCAATCCGCTGCCAGCCACACTTGGGCGGGGGTAGTCCCTCATGCTTTCCTCGGTCTTTGTCGATCGGCCGCGCCTAGCGATCGTCATAGCGATCGTCACGACAATTGCCGGCCTTCTGGCGCTACTCGCGATCCCAATCGCCCAATATCCGGATATCGTGCCGCCGCAGGTTTCGGTCACGACGAGTTATCCAGGCTCGAATGCAGGTGTGGTCGAAGCGACCGTGGCTCAGGTCATCGAGGCGCAGGTCATCGGCGTCGACAAGATGATCTATATGAAAAGCACAAGCGGCGATGACGGCAGCTACTCGCTCACCGCTTCCTTCGAACTCGGCACGAACCCGGACATCAACACCGTCAATGTCAACAACCGTGTCCAGACGGCGCTTCCGAGCCTGCCGCCGGAAGTGCAGCGGCAAGGCATCGTCGTCAAAAAGAAATCATCGGCCCTGCTCGCGGTCATCGCGGTCTATTCCCCCAAACACACCTACGATCCGTTATTCCTGTCGAATTACGTCACCATCAACCTGCTTGATGAGATCAAGAGCACGCCGGGCGTCGGTGACGCGACGCTTTGGGGCCCGCAGGACTATGCCATGCGGGCCTGGGTCCATACGGACCGGCTGACAGGCCTTGGACTGACGACGAGCGACGTCATCAATGCGATCCAGGCGCAGAATATCCAGGCTGCCGTCGGACGTGTCGGCGCGCGCCCGATCTCCAATGAGCAACAGTTGCAGCTCAATATCCAAACCAAGGGTCGCCTGGCGTCGGTGGAGGAATTCAACAAGATCGTCATCCGGACGAACACCGACGGCTCGGTGCTTCGGCTCGGCGACGTTGCGCGGCTGGAGCTGGGTGCCGCCAATCTCGATCGCGACACGCGATTGAACGGGGGGCCGGCCGCGGCCATTGCGATCTATCAGACGCCAGGCGCCAACGCGATCAGTACGTTGAAGGCAATCAAGGAGCGCATTGCGGCCGCGGCCAAGCGGTTCCCGAACGACATCGCCTGGAAGATTACCTATGACCCGACGGTTTTCGTCAAGGATACGATCCACGAGGTGCAGAAGACGCTGATCGAGGCGTTCATTCTCGTCGTTCTGGTCGTCTTTCTTTTCTTGGGAAGCGTTCGCGCAACCCTCATCCCGACATTGGCGGTGCCGGTCAGCCTGATCGGAACCTTTATCGCGCTGCTCGCGGTCGGCTATTCGGCCAATACAGTCTCTTTGCTCGCGATCGTCCTGGCGATCGGCATTGTCGTCGATGACGCAATCGTCGTCGTCGAGAATGTCGAGCGTGTGATGGAGGAACATCCAGAGCTCTCGCCGGCGGAAGCAACAAAGAAGGCGATGAGCGAGATCACGGCACCGATTATCGCGATCACGCTGGTGCTTCTCTCCGTCTTCGTGCCGGTCGCCTTCATTCCAGGTATTTCCGGCGAGCTCTTCCGGCAATTCGCCGTGACGATTGCCGTCGCCATGTTCCTCTCAGCGATCAACGCGCTGACGTTGTCGCCGGCGCTGTGCGCGGTGCTGTTACGGCCGCATCATGGACCGCGGCGCGGCATCATGGGTTGGATCATGCGCATGATTGACCATGTTCGTGACGGCTACGGCGCAGCAGTCGGCTATATTGTTCGCTTCTCCGTCATCGGCATTGTGATGGTCGCCATAGCGATGGCGGGTGTCGTGGCGTTGGCGAAGATCACACCGACGGGATTTCTGCCCGAGGATGATCAAGGCGCGCTGTTTGTGGTCGTTCAGATGCCTGGTGGCGCGTCGCTCGCTCGCTCGACAAAGCTGATAGAGCAGGCGGAAGCCATCCTACGCAAGGACGAGACGGTCGAGGACGTCACCTCGGTGATCGGTCTCAACTTCATCGACAATTACTCGCAACCCAACGCGGGCTTCATGGTCGTCACGTTGAAGCCCTTTGAAGAACGCAAGAAAGCGTCGAAGAGTGTGTCCGCGCTTGTCGGGCGGCTGGGACCACAGTTCCGCCAATTGCAAGGTGGCACCGTTCTGCCACTGCCGCCGCCGCCGATCCTCGGCCTCGGGACGGGCGGTGGATTTACCTATGTCCTGAAAGACCTTCGCGGCAGCGATCCCAAAGCTTTCGCACAGGTGCTGCGTGGCCTCGTCGTCGCGGCCAACCAGGACCCGCGCCTCTATCGCGTCTTCAGCACATTCTCGGCGACCAATCCATCGATCTATCTCGATATCGATCGCGATAAAGCGCAAGTCCTCGGCGTGCCGCTCAACAGCGTCTTCCAAGTTCTGCAGGCCTCGCTCGGCGGCTATTTCGTCAACAATCTCAATCTCTTCGGACGCACTTGGCAGGTCCAGGTCCAGGCCGAGTCGGCCGACCGATCGAGCATCGACGACATTTACCGGATCAACGTGCGCAACGCTGAAGGCAAGATGATCCCGCTGCGCAGTCTCGCCGAAATTCGGGTCGTGGTCGGGCCGCCGGCACTCATCCGCTACAACAATCTGCGCGCCGTGACGGTTCAAGGCACGCCCGCGAAGGGTATTTCGTCGGGACAGGCTCTGAAGGCGATGGAGCAGGTGGCTGCGCAGACACTCCCGCAAGGTTACGCCGGCGATTGGACGGATACGGCTTTCCAGGAGAAGCGGGCTGAAGGCAAGACGACAATGATTCTCGGCTTTGCTCTTCTGTTTGCGTATCTGTTCCTCGTCGCACTCTATGAAAGCTGGACGATCCCAGTGCCCGTGCTGCTTTCAGTGGCCGTTGGCATTCTCGGATCCTTCGCAGCGATCAAGCTCGGCGGTTTGACGCTCGATCTCTATGGTCAGATCGGCATGGTCGTGTTGATCGGCCTTGCCGCTAAGAACGGCATTCTAATCGTCGAATTCGCCAAAGAGCTGAGGGAAAAGGGTATACCGCTTCGCAATGCGGCGACCGAAGGTTCGCGCCTGCGCTTCCGGCCGGTGATGATGACGTCCTTCGCCTTCATCCTTGGTCTTTATCCGCTTGTCGTCGCCGTCGGTGCCTCGCAATTGGCGCGACGTAATGTCGGCACGCCGGTCTTCGGCGGCATGATCCTGGCGTCCTTCGTCGGCATCTTCGCTATTCCGCCGCTCTACGTCATGTTCCAGGCGATCCGAGAGAAATTCCGACCGTCCTCGCGCCCACGCAAAACGATGGATGCACCGACAGGGAAGGCCCACGAAAAGCAGCCGTAGAGGATGGCGTCTTCGCCGCGAAGCGCTTTGAAAGTACGCCTCTCTGATAATGGATTTCGATTTTTCCAGTTCGAAGATCGTGCCCGGATAATTGTCTTCGGCCCGCAACTCGTTCTGCGCTTTTGGAGCAACACTCCGAGGGAGGGAAGCTGGCAACGATCCAAACTCTCGACAATCGGCTCCCCTCTCAACGAAGAGAGCCGATTTTGTCTGAGGATTAGGCCGCCTTGCGATTGACTTGCGACGAGGCGATCGACGTCAACAGTTCGTCCGTCTGCTTCTCTTCCTTCAGCGTGGCTTCGAGAAGCTTGGCTGCATCGTTCATCCCGAGCTGTTTGGCCCAGCTGATGAGCGTCCCATAACGGCTGATTTCGTAGTGCTCGACCGCCTGGGCCCCGGCAAGCAGTCCGGCATCGACGGTCGGCGTTCCGCCGAAATCTTCCATGACCTCCTTGCCTTCTTCGATCAGGCCCATGATGGCTTCGCATGTTTTTCCGCGGGCGGGCTTGGCGATCATTTCGAAGACTTGTTCGAGCCGCTCCACTTGGCCTTCGGTCTGCTCGCGGTGGGTCTCGAAGGCTTGTTTCAGCTTCGGGTCCTGCGAGGCCTTTGCCATCTTTGGCAGGGCCCTGAGAATTTGCTTTTCGGCGTAGTAAATGTCCTTGAGAGTCTCAAGGAAAAGGTCGTTGAGGTCTTTCGCTTGTTTCGTCATCGGAGGCTCCGTTCGATGGCGCTTCGGCCGAAATTGGCCGTGCTGCCGCCAGAACGCCCGTGTTTGTCAAGAGTTCTCCGTCGCCGTGTCAGATGCCCATTTTCGTGCGAGAGACATGCGGCTCGCGGTCAAGCTGGATCGGGTTGATGTCAGAGTTTTGCGGATCGTCATGCTCCCGCAAAGCGGCGGAAGCTATCGGCCAGAGCATTTCCGCCAGTTCGATAGATATGGTCTGTTGAAGCGACCTCGATCTGTTCGCTGAAGAGCGTCCCGGGCGATTACGGCACGATAGCCGCGGTCGTCTCCCCGGCAAACACGCCTCCATGTCCACGCAGATCTCGCTGAGGGCTCGACGCGAATACCCAGCTCTTATCCATCATATTCCCTTGGCGCATTTTCACGGCGCCCCAGGCCAGCTTGGCAATTCAGGAAGTCTGTCGTCTGCGCCCAAAGGCGCAAGTCGCATCCGCCAGACGGCTTGGGGGAAGCCATCCCGGAGCGGTCTCACGGGGCGTATCGTTACCCTCACGCCGCAGGAACCAACTAACAGAGCGGTGAGTTTGATTTGCAAATATTCAAGAGGATAGCGCCATGACGCGATCAACGCAGGAGTTGAGGCTTGAGTCCGAGCGCAGCCGTGCAGAGCTAGCGGTGACTGTCGAGAAATTGCGGGAGCGCGTGGCGGACACCGCCGAAGAGATCCGTGATCGGGTTTCACCAGCCCATATCAAATCGGAAATATCCGATGCGATGCACTCCAAGATGGAGAACTGGGTTCACGGGCTGCAGCGGCAAGCGCGAGAAAACCCAATCCAGGCGGTCGCCGTGGGCACAACGATTGCGGTTCCGCTCCTACGTATGGCGCGCGCAGTCCCGCTGCCCCTGCTGATGATTGGCGCCGGCCTTGCGCTTACTTCAAAGACCGTGCGCGAGCGCGCGGTAGAGGCGACCGGACCGGCGCTTGAGAAAGCCGGCGCCGTTTTGGATGAGGCGGTGGAACGGGCGCAAGATTTCGGGATCGGCCTTCAGCATCGCGTGTCCTCAGTCCAAAGTCAGGCTGCCGACGTTCAAGACCGCGCTGTCGATTTCGGTGACGATTTAGCCGAAAGCCTCCGAAGCCGGGCGACAAATGCCGTCCATTCAGTAAGCGATAGAATGCGGTCTAGCGGGGAAGCCGTCGCTAACGTCGCCGCCGCTGCCCCGGCGGAAGCCCGACGCTTCGTCGCCGACAATGCCACGTTGATTGGTGGCGTTGGCCTGGCAATCGGCGCGATTATCGGCGCGGCATTTCCAGCGACAAAGGTCGAAGCCAAAGTTGCTGGCCGCGCTAGCGATAACCTGAAACGGGCGGCAAGCGATGCTGCGCAATCCGGTTTTGAAACTGCCAGGGATTCCACCCTGTCGGCTCTCGACACTGCAGCGTCGAAGATTGCCGAAGCTGACCTGGGTGGCGCCGCGACCCGCATGACGCAGAAAATGACCGACACACTTGGCCAAGCTGCCGATGATGTTGAAAGAGCCGCTTTGGGCACGTCCCGCAACCCCGACATTTGAGAGGAACGACAATGAGCGATCTGGACCTCACCAAAAGAACCGACTTCGCCGAGGGTCAAAAGACGGGCTCCTCGCAAACCCTGAAAGATCAGATTCGTGAAACAGGG
>Ga0310811_10010847_pt1 | contig 11788 bp, 10 predicted proteins | sample YCmetagenome_FD_207642 | JGI IMG/M metagenome (GOLD analysis project Ga0310811, IMG submission 207642) | Soil microbial communities from experimental microcosm in Duke University, North Carolina, United States - YC | ecosystem: Engineered > Artificial ecosystem > Soil microcosm > Unclassified ...
AACTCCTTCGGCCGGATATAGGCTCAGGCCAGAGCCGTCGCAACCGCGGTGCCGATCGCCGGCGCCAGCCGCCGGCCCCAGGCCCGGGCCTCGTCCGATGTCCCCATCAGATCCTGGCGCACCTCCAGCGAACAGTGCGGCAAACCGCGGGATCGCGCATGGGCCGTAAGGGTATATTCGTAGGAAGCGCGCGCCGAATAGGGCTCGTTGTCCCCCACCACCAACGATGGATCGCGTTGCAGTTCCGCCAGCAGGGCATGCGGCAGGCGCGGGTCGTCGTTCCACAGCACGCCGGCATGCCAAGGCCGCTTGAATCCGTTCATCTCGGGCGTGAAGCTGTGCACCACCAGCAGGCAGACCGGCCGGCCTTGCCGGGTCATGCGATCGAGCTGGCGATCGACTTCCTGGTGGTAAGGCCAGAAGCAGGCGTGGGCACGCGCATCGACCTGCTCCTGGGTGAGTCCCTTGTTGCCCGGCACTGCCGTCCCGTCGCTGACTTCCGGTGTCGAACCCTCACCGCCGGGCCACCGATTGCAATCGATCACCAGGCGAGAGTACCCGGAGGCGACAAGCGGCGCGTCGAGATGGGACGAGAGCTCGAGCGCGGCGTCGAGCCCGCCGATGTCCCAGGCGATATGGCGGAAAAGCTCGCTTGCCGGAAGACCGAGGTCGTCTAGCGCCTTGGGTACGGCTTTGCTCGCATGATCGCAGAGCAAGAGAAGCGGCGCTTTGCCCTTTTCATTATGGACTGAGAAGGGCGGCGGATCGTCCGGCCCGAGCAATGGTTGCATCGCGCCCCTATAGTGCGAAGATTGCGCAAATGAAAGATGCCGACGCCCGCGCGCTCCTGCGCGACTTGTTCGACGCAGCGCTTGCCGCAGCCCGTCCGGCCACGTGCCTTGCTCCCTATATCGACAAGCTGCGGCCGCCGAAGGGCCGGGCGATCGTGATCGGCGCAGGCAAGGCGAGTGCCGCGATGGCCCGTGCGGTCGAGGATCGCTGGCGCCATCCGATCGAAGGCCTGGTCGTCACGCGCTACGGCTATGGCGAAGCCTGCAAGCAGATCGAGATCGTCGAAGCGGCGCACCCCGTGCCCGACGAGAAGGGCCGCGCCGCCGCCGGCCGCATCCTCGACAAGGTGAAGGGACTGTCGGCGGATGATCTTGTGCTCTGCCTGATTTCGGGTGGCGCCTCGGCGTTGCTGGCCCTGCCCGCGCCCGGTCTCACGCTGGAGGACAAGCAGCAGGTCAATCGCGCGCTGCTGAAATCGGGCGCCAACATCGTCGAGATGAATACGGTGCGAAAGCATCTCTCCGCCATTAAGGGCGGTCGCCTCGCCGTCGCGGCCCAGCCGGCACGCGTGCTGAGCTGGCTGATCTCCGATGTACCCAACGACGATCCCGGCGTGATCGGCTCCGGCCCGACCGTGCCGGATCGCACCACCTTCGCCGATGCCTTGGCGGTGCTGGCAAAGTACAAGATCGATCCACCGGCCGAGGTTCGCGCGCACCTTGAGGCCGGTGCCGACGGCAGGGTCGATGAGACGCCAAAACCCGGCGATCCGCGATTGGCGAGGGTCGAAACGATCATGGTGGCGACGCCCAAACGTTCGCTCGAAGCCGCCTCCGAGGTGGCGCGTCGACGTGGCTGCGACGTCGTCATGCTGGGCGACAATCTCGAAGGCGAGGCGCGCGAGCTCGGCGCGGCTCATGCCCGGCAGGCGCTAAATCTCGCAAAGACACAAGACAAGCCCACCGTCATCCTCTCAGGCGGCGAGACGACCGTGACGGTGCGCGGCAAGGGGCGCGGTGGACGCAACGTCGAATACCTGCTGAGCGAGGCGATCGCCGCGGACGGCTCGACCCAAATCTGGGGGCTTGCCGCCGACACCGACGGCGTCGATGGCGCCGAGGACATCGCGGGCGCGATCTTTGCGCCCGACACGCTGGCCCGCGCCCGCGCCAAGGGCCGTGACCCCAAGGCCTTGCTGGACGACAATGACGGCCACAGTTTCTTCGAGATGCTGGGCGACAGCCTCGTCACCGGCCCGACCCGCACCAACGTCAACGATTTCCGTGCCACCCTGGTGGTTCCATGACCCAGTACACCGGTTCCTGCCATTGCGGCGCCATCCAGATCCGATTCGAATCGCCGAAGCGGCCCGAGGAAATGCGCGTCGGTCGTTGCGCCTGCTCCTTCTGTCGCCGCCACGGCGCCCGCACGATGGGTGACCCTGCCGCGTCGGTCGAGTTCCATGGCGCCGCCAAGGACATCTCACGCTATCGCTTCGGCCTTGGCATCACGGATTATCTCCTGTGCGCCAAGTGTGGCGCCTATGTCGGTGCGGTAATGGAAGATGAGGGACGCCTGATCGCCACATTGAACGTGAACGCCCTCGACATCCGAGACACTTTCGATCCCGCGCCACCACTGCACCACTACGACGGCGAGACTGAAGAGCGGCGGCGCGCTCGGCGTCGAAAGTTCTGGATGCCTGCGACCGTGATCGCCTAACGTCCGCCATGGCCATTCTCGGAATCATTGCGGACGATTTCACCGGTGCCACCGACATCGCTGGCATGTTGGTCAAGGGCGGCATGCGCACCTTGCAGACGATCGGTGTGCCAGCGAAGGGAGTGATTCCCGGCGACGTCGACGCCGTGGTCGTCGCGCTCAAGACACGGTCGATCGTGGCCAAGGACGCAATCGCGCAGTCGCTCGCGGCGCTGAAAGCCCTGCAGGACGCGGGCTGCGTGCGCTTCTTCTTCAAATACTGCTCGACCTTTGACTCCACGGATCAGGGCAACATCGGACCAGTCGGCGATGCGCTGCTCGATGCGTTGAAGGCAAATCGGGCGATCTATTGCCCCGCCTTCCCGGAGAACGGGCGCACGATCTTCTTCGGCCATCTGTTTGTCGGCGATCTGCTGCTATCGGACACGCACATGCGCCACCATCCGCTGACGCCGATGACCGACTCGAGCCTGGTGCGCGTGCTGGCTCGACAGACGAAGCATAAGGTCGGACTGGTACCGCTCAAGCAGGTGCAGGCGGGCTCGGCGAACCTGCGCGCCGCGCTCGACAAGCTCGCCGACGGCGGTGTACGACATGTCATCGTCGATGCCGTAGCGGACAACGATCTCGGCATCATCGGCGAGGCGATCGGCGACGATCCGTTGGTTACCGGCGGTTCAGGCGTAGCGCTCGGCTTGCCCGCCGCCTACCGCCGCCGCGGACTGCTAGCGCATAAATCTGGCGCCGATGCACTACCCAAGGTCGGTGGTGCTGCCGCGGTGCTCGCGGGCTCCTGCTCCGACGCCACGCTGGGCCAGATCGCCAATTTCAAGGGCGCGCATCTGGCGCTCGATACCGATGGGATTTGTCGCGGCGAACCAGTCGGTGAAAAGGCCGTCGCCTGGGCCAAGAAAAAGCTCAACCACGGCCCCATCCTTCTCTCGGCCAGCGACAGGCCCGAGGCTGTGAAGGCCTTGCAGGCGAAATACGGCGTCGAGAAATCCAGTCTTGCGATCGAGCAGACGATGGCGGCTCTGGCGCGCGGCCTTGTCGATGCGGGCGTCCGTCGGCTTGTGGTCGCGGGCGGCGAGACCTCTGGCGCTGTCGTGAAAGCGCTTGATGTCACGGCGCTGCGCATCGGCCCCGAGATCGATCCCGGCGTGCCGTGGACAGCTTCGGTCGGCAACAAGCCGCTCCTGCTCGCGTTGAAATCAGGCAACTTCGGCGCCCCCGATTTCTTCACCAAGGCTTTCGCCAGGTTATGAGCAGGGAAGCGACATCACGCGACGCGATCTGTGCGCTGGGTGCGAAACTCGCCGCTCGCGGCCTCTGCCCCGGCACGTCGGGCAATATCAGCGTCCGGATTGACGACGGCTGGCTGATGACGCCCACCAACTCGTCGTTGGGTGAGCTCGATCCCGCACGGCTTTCCAGGTTGGACGCTGCAGGCAAGCACGTGGCTGGCGATCCACCGACCAAGGAGGCCCTGCTGCACCGGTCGGTGTATGACGTGCGGCCGAAGGATGGTGCGATCGTGCATCTTCACTCGACCCACGCGGTCGCGATCTCCTGTCTCGACCCGTCGTGCCATCACAACGCGGAGACGACCCTGCCGCCCATCACGCCCTACTTCGTGATGCGCGTGGGCAAGCTGCCGCTGGTGCCCTATTTCAAGCCCGGCGATCCCAAGCTCGCCGACGCCATCCGAGAGTATGCCAAGGGACATCGCGCCGTGCTGCTGGCCAACCACGGTCCGGTTGTCGCCGGTACGTCGCTCTCGGCCGCATCGGCCTCGATCGAGGAACTGGAGGAAACAGCCAAACTTCACCTGCTGCTTCAAGGCCTCAAGACACGCACGCTTTCCGACTTCCAGGTCCGTGAGATCGAGGAAGCCTTTCCGTCGTGAGTCCAACTGTCACCACCCCACCTGCGTCATCCCGAGCGAAGCGAGGGACCTTTCAGGTCGCCGAGATAAAGGTCCCTCGCTGCGCTCGGGATGACACCTAGCGTCCGGAACCAACCATGCCCAAGCTCGCCGCCAACCTCTCCTGGATCTATCAGGAGGTGCCCTTCCTGCAACGCTTCGGCGCCGCCGCCGCGCATGGCTTCAAGGCCGTGGAGATCCTCTTCCCTTACGAAGCGCCAGCCGCAGCGATCGCGGCCGAGCTCAAGAAGCACAAGCTCACGCAGGCGCTGTTCAACCTGCCGCCTGGCGATGCGAGCAAGGGCGAGCGTGGCGTTGCGGCGCTGCCCGGCCGCGAAGCGGAGTTCGCCGCCGCCTTAGAAACAGCGCTGGACTACGCCAAGGTCCTGGAGTGCCGCACGCTGCACGTCATGTCGGGCATGATCGCTCCCGGCGCCGATACGTCTGCCATGCATCGCACGTTCGTCTCGAACCTCAGGAAGGCCTGCGACCGCACGGCCAACAGCGGCATCACGCTTGTACTGGAGCCGATCAATCATCGCGATATTCCCGGCTATTTCACCAATACCACCGACCAGGTGAAGAAGATCATCGAGGAGGTCGGCGCGCCGCATCTCAGGCTGCAGCTCGACCTTTATCACCTGCAGGTAACGGAAGGCGATCTCACCAAGCGCACCGAACGACTGTTCCCGCTCACCGCGCATGTGCAGATCGCGGGCAATCCCGATCGCAACGAACCCGATTTTGGCGAGGCCAACCACCTTTATCTCCTCGATGTGCTCGACCGTCTGGGATATCAGGGTTACGTCGGACTGGAATACAAACCCAAGACGACGACCGCCGCCGGATTGGGCTGGGCGGCGAAATACGGCATCAAGGTTTGATCATGAGCGACAAGAACGCGCCCGCCATCGCTTTCATCGGGCTGGGCTCGATGGGGCTCGGCATGGCGAAGAACCTGCTGAAGGCTGGCCACAAGGTCGTGGGCGTCGATCCCAGCGCTGTTGCCCGTGATGCCTTCAAGGCCGCCGGCGGCTCGGTCGCCGACACGCCGGCTGCCGCGGCGTCTGCGGCGGACATCGTGGTGATCGCCGTCGTGAACGACAAGCAGGTCGAGACGGTGCTCTACGGCGAAGGCGGTGCCGCCGCCTCGCTGCGCAAGGGCGGGCTCGTCATGCAATGCGCCACCGTGCCGGCGGCTTTCGCGCGCAGTCTCGGCGAGCGGCTTGCCAAGAGCGGTCATGATCTCCTCGATGCGCCGATGTCGGGCGGCCGCGCGCGTGCCGAATCGGGCGAGCTCACCTTCATGGCCTCGGGCTCGCCCAAGGCGTTCGCCGCGGCCGAGAGCCTCCTCGCCGCCACCTCGGCCAAGGTCTTTCGCTTGGGTGACGCGCCGGGCATCGGTTCGCTGGTGAAGACCGTGAACCAGCTTCTCGCCGGCGTGCATATCGCGACCGCTGCTGAAGCCATGGCGCTCGCCGCCAAAGCGGGCGCCGACACGCGCGCCGTCTACGAGGTGATTTCCGCCAGCGCCGGCAACTCGTGGATGTTCGGCAATCGCGTGCCGCACATGCTCGACGACGACTATGCGCCGCTCTCCGCGGTCGAGATCTTCGTAAAGGATCTCGGCCTGGTGCTGGGCACCGGCCACGAGCATCGCCTGCCGCTGCCCATGGCGGCGGCGGCGCATCAGCTTTTCCTCGCCGCGGCGGGGGCCGGCTGGGGGCGTCTCGATGACGCGGCCGTCGTGAAGGTCTACGAACAGGCAGGCGACTTCAAAGTGTCGTCGCCCAAGCGTTAGACTGATGGCATGAGACGCGAGCGTTTCACCAAGATCGTCGCCACCCTGGGACCGGCCTCGTCCAGTCCAGAGCGGCTGCGCGCATTATTCGATGCAGGCGCCGACGTCTTCCGGCTGAACTTCAGCCACGGCGCGCCGGATGATCACAAGCATCGCGTCGAGCTGCTGCGCGCGCTCGAGAAACAGTACAAGTACCCGATCGCCATCCTGATGGATCTGCAGGGACCAAAGTTGCGGCTGGGCACTTTCGCCAACGGGCCGATGGAGCTGAAGAAGGGCCAGAAGCTGCGCTTCGACCTCGATCCTGAACCCGGGACCGCGAAGCGCATTCCCCTGCCCCACCCCGAAATCTTCAAGGCGGCCAAACCCGAGGGCTTGCTGCTGATCGACGACGGCAAAGTGCGGCTGCGCATTCTCGCCCACACCGATTCGACGATCGATGCGGCCGTCGAAGTCGCAGGTCCGATCAGCGACCGCAAGGGCGTGAACCTGCCCAATCTGGTGCTGCCGCTGTCGCCGATGACGCCGAAGGATCGGCGCGATCTGGACTACGGCCTGTCGCTGGGCGTCGACTGGGTAGCGCTCTCTTTCGTGCAGAGCGCCGACGACATCGCTGAGCTGAAGAAGCTGGTCGCTGGCCGTGCCGCGGTAATGGCCAAGCTCGAGAAGCCGCAGGCGATCGAGCATCTCGACGAAATCATCGAGCAGAGCGACGGCGTCATGGTGGCGCGCGGCGATCTCGGTGTGGAGCTGCCCCCCGAAGCCGTGCCACCGCTGCAGAAGCGCATCCTCGCCGCCTGTCGCGCAGCCGGCAGACCGGCGATCGTGGCGACACAGATGCTCGATTCGATGGTCCATTCGCCAACGCCCACGCGCGCCGAGGCGTCCGACGTCGCCACTGCCGTCTATGACGGCACGGATGCCGTTATGCTTTCGGCGGAGTCAGCTTCAGGCGACTACCCGGTCGAAGCCGTCACGATCATGGATCGCATCCTGAAGAGCGTGGAGGCCGATCCCCTCTATCGCCGTCTGATGGATGCGAGCCGCCGCGAACCCGAAGCCACCACCGCGGACGCGATCAGCGCGGCGGCACGCCAATGCGCCCATACGCTCGCGGCGGCGGCGATCGTCACTTTCACCAACACCGGCTCGACCGCGTTGCGCGCCGCGCGCGAGCGGCCCGACGTGCAGATCCTTTGCCTCACCCCCAACCTCAATACGGCGCGTCGCCTGACCCTGGCCTGGGGTGTTCACCCCGTGCAAACGGAGGATGCGCACAGCTTCTCCGACATGGTTCAGCGAGCTGTAAGGATTGCCCGCAAGGAGAAGATCGCTCAGACAGGCGAAAGGCTCGTCATCACGGCCGGCGTGCCCTTTGGGACGCCCGGCGCCACCAACACACTTCGTATCGCCTACATCTAGCCATAAAAAAATCCGGGGATGGCTGCGAAGAGTCGCGCGTAGTCGATTCAGAAGCACTGCGCGTGAGGCGACTCGTGGAAAGCAACCGATCAAAAGTTACTGCCCGTTCCAGTGGAGCGGCTTTGAACTGGGTGGACTATCTTGTCCTGGCTGCCTCGATTTTGACGTTTTTGGCCGTCGTTGCCGCGAACAACCCGCATACCGCGCGTGCCGAAGGTCGTTCGACGCTGATCACCGCTTCGGAATTGCCCGACCAGCCACGTCAGATGCCGGTCGATCCCGCCCTGATCAGCGCGAGGATTCGGCTGGCCACCGGTCAGTTGTAGTCTGATCGTTCAGCCATTCGATCGTCTGTCGATCACGCGCCGCGCCTTGCCCATCGATCGTTCGATGGCGCCGGGGTCCACGATCTCGATCACCGCCGACAGCCCGCACATACCCTTCAGGCGCCGCACCAGTTCGCTGCTGCTTCGGACGATATCGTCTCCAACGAGGCTGGTCCGGCTTTCCACTCTCACCAGGAGATCGTCCAGGGCACCGGTGCGCGTGAGCTCGATCACGTAATGCCCTGTGAGCGCGGGGTCGCGCAGGATCTGCTCCTCGACCTGGCTCGGGAAAAGATTGACGCCGCGCACGATCAGCATGTCGTCGCTGCGACCCGTAATCTTGGCCATGCGCCGCATCACCGTGGCCTCGCCCGGCAGCAGCCGCGTGAGATCGCGCGTGCGGTAGCGGATGACCGGCATCGCCTCCTTGGTGAGCGAAGTGAAGACGAGTTCGCCCAGTTGCCCATCCGGAACCGGCGTTCCGGTTTCGGGATCGACGGCTTCCGGCAGGAAATGGTCCTCCCAGATCGTAGGCCCGCCCTTGGCATCGGCGAACTCGCAAGAGACACCCGGCCCCATCACCTCGCTCAGGCCATAGACATCGACCGCGTTGATGCCCATGCGCTGCTCGATCTCAGCCCGCATGCCCTCGGTCCAGGGTTCCGCGCCGAAGAAGCCGAACCGGAGCTGCGTCCTGCGCGGATCGATGCCGACGCGATCGAACTCGTCGGCGATCGCCATCATGTAGGACGGCGTCATCAGCACGCCATGCGCGCCGAAGTCGGTGATGAGCTGGACCTGGCGCTCGCCGAAGCCGCCCGACATCGGCACCACCGTGCAGCCCAGCCGCTCGGCACCGTAGTGGAAGCCGAGTCCGCCGGTGAAGAGGCCATAGCCATAGGCGTTGTGCAGGATGTCGCCGGGCCGCGCGCCGCCGGCATAGAGCGAGCGCGCCATCAGCGCGCTCCAAGTGTCTATATCCTTCGCCGAATAGCCCACCACCGTCGGCCGTCCCGTCGTGCCGCTCGAAGCGTGGATGCGCACGCATTTCTCTCGCGGGAGGGCGAACATGCCGAACGGATAGGCATCACGCAGGTCGCGCTTCTCGGTGAAGGGAAAGCGCCGCAGGTCGTCCAGCGAACGCAGGTCGTCCGGATGGACGCCGGCGGCCTCGCACTTGGCGCGATAGGGCGCCTGATGGGCATAGGCGTGAGCCAGTGCCGCCTTCAATCGCTCGAGCTGGAGGGCCCGCAGAGCATCGAGGCTGACATCGAACTCGGGAAAGCGCATGTCTATTTCTCTGGGGTTGGGTCGAAACCGAGCTGGCGATAGACGAATCCCAGACCGAGCAGCGCCGCTCCAAGACCTAGGAAGGAAATGACCCTCAAGAGGCCGTGCAGCCCGGCGAGATCGATCAGGAATACCTTGATCACCACGATGCAGACCAGCGCCATGCCGGTGTGACGGAACGCAGCCGAGCGGCGCATGAAGCCGAAGGCCAGCAGCGCCACGCCGAACAGCAGCCAGACGAAGGAATAGGCGTAGAGCTCCACCCCGTCCGCCTCCAGCCCCGGCCGATCGAAGCCGGGATCGAAGAAATGGCGGACCTCGAGCGACAGATAGACGAAGGCAAGCACGCCCGTCGCGCCGGCAGCCAACATCACGAACTTCTGGTCGCGCTCGACGTCAGGCATCCAGCGCCGTGCCACCGCCACCATCGCCGCCGGGACGGCATAGGCGAGCAGCAGGCCGTTCAGAAGGGGAAGCTCGCCCACATTGGCCGATTCAAAGATCGGATTGGCGATCACTACTTGAGCGATCAGCGTCGTGCCGACAGACAGGAGCCCACTGACACGCCAGGCCCAAAGGGTAACGGGGTCGCGACGCCAGCGTGTCATCCATAGGGCCGCGAGCGCGAAGGCGCCCCACACCAATACATAGAAGGCGCGCTCCATAAAGGAGGAGGCGAACGCGTCCATCGTCTCATGCTGGAAAAGGCTACGGACCTCGAGCGTCAACAGCATGAAGGCGAGAAGCGCGATAGCGGCCTCCGTGGCCCGCGCCAGCGACTCGTCGCGCACGCCCCGGAGATAGCGCAACCCGACGGTAAACGCCGCGATTGAGATGCCATAGCCCCACAGGATCCAGTTGAGGATCGGCGTCACGCCCAGCGGATAGTCGAGCACCCAAGGGTTCAAGACGAAACGCACGATCACGACCGCCAGCAGGCCCCAGCAGATCCGCCGCATGGCGACCAGATCGAGCGTCGCCGCGATGGTTGCGACCGCGGCGAACTCGACGGCATAGGCCACCGTGATCCATTCATGGCGCAGCTCCAGCGCGATGGCGGCGGCGATGAAGAAAGAGACGCCCGCGGCAAGGAAGCCCAGCGCTTCCGTGGCACCTGCCATCCGCTGTCGCCAATGCGCCAGCCGCTCCGCGCCGACCAGGAAAGGTGCGGCGAGGCCGATGCTGATCAGGCCCCACGGCGTCGCGGTCTTGAGCTCGCGCAGAACAAACCAGCAGAACAGGAAATGCGTGAGAGCGGCCGCCACCGACAGCGCTGCCCAAAATCCGGGCCGGGCCGCATTCCACATCAAAGCGAAGGCTCCGGCCGCATAGAACCCGCCGAACAGGATCGCCCGCGTGGCGAAGCGGGCGGCATCCCAGCCGATGCCGGCCGTCGTCATGGTTCCCCACCACAGAACCAGCGCCGCGAGCGATAGCGCCGGTGCCAGCGCCGCGTGATACTGGAAGCGCGGCGCCCAGCGGCCGAGGGCGTAGGCGCCGGTGCCATGTGCTGCGAGCGCGAGCCAGCCGGCATTTTGCTCGCCGCCATCGCGGATGATGATGGCGACGAGAAGAGCGCCGGTGCCCGCCAACGCCGTCCACATCAGCGCCACGACGTCGACGGGCGGATTCTCGCTTTCGCCCAGTCGCTTCCAGCTCGTCCACACGAACAGTCCGGCTACAGCCACGAGGAACGCGCCGACCCACGGCAAGCCATTGGTCGTGGCCGTCATCCAGGCCACGGTCCAGAGCGCCGCCCCCGCCAGCACGCCCCAACCCAGCAACCACCAGCCTCGATAACGAATGACGCCCAGCGTGCCCGCGGCGATCGCCAGCAAGTAGCCGAACAGCACCGGCACGTTCGGCGCTTCGCTGCCGATGATCGCGGGGCTCACGAACCCGCCCACGAACGCTAGCGCAGCGACGAAGATGCCGTGGCGCAACGAAAGACCGATCGCAAACGCCGTGAGAGCCGTCGCACCACCCCCGGCCGCCACCTTGGAAATCATGCCGTAGAGCGCGACGGCCGCGAACAGCGCGCCGTAGAGCGCCGCAACGCCAGCGGCGGCCATCGCCTGCGCCACACGATCGTCGCGCGGCCGTACCTTCTCCGCGCCCGCGATCAAACCGAAGCCGAACAACGCCGCCAGGATTACGCGCACTTCAGGCGAGAGGTAACCTTCGTCGATCGAGTAGCGGACAAGGAAGACCGCTGCGAGCGCCAGGGTGATGGCGCCAACCCAAATGAAGGCGCGCGCGCCCAGCCGCTGTTCCCAACCGACTTTGGCAACCGCCGCAACAGGTTCCACCGAAGGCGGCAGCGGACCCTGTGGTGTGCTCTCCGCCTCGACCTGTTCGGGCATCTGTTCCGGCTCGAACGGCGGCGGCAAAGGTGCCACCGTTTCCGATGGCGGGGCGATCGCTTCCGGCGGCGGTGCTGCCGCCTGTTCCTCAGGTTGAGATGGCGGTTGTTGCCCGACCTGCCGCCGCAAGGCAGCAACTTCCGCAACC